>WNGP01006280.1_pt1 | contig 10155 bp, 10 predicted proteins | sample 5407671 | NCBI WGS metagenome assembly WNGP01 (sample SAMN13153381, study PRJNA577476) | soil metagenome | isolation source: 40 cm soil or saprolite under Garry oak tree replicate 2 | place: USA:California | collected 2016-06-15
GGTCAGAATAACGCGGGCCTAAATCCTACCCAGCAACAGCCCTCTTTCCGAATTCTTGGCATGCCTTTTGAAGGAGGAGCATCCATGCGCAAGGCTATTTCGTGTCTCGGACCGATTTTGTTTGTCGCCATTGTGTTGGCCGGATGTGGGGGCAGTATGAGCTCAACGCAAACACCTTTGGGGACAAACATGGCCCAGGTTTCTCTGACTATCCACGACAATCCCCCAATGGGGGTGACCGTGCTCTCTTTTGAGATTGAGGTGACGGGCGCTACTCTTCAACCCAGCGGTTCCAGCAGCCAGCCGGTTTCAATGCTCAGCGAGCCCCAGGACATTGAGATTGAGCATTTGCAAACAGAGTCGGCACTTTTGGCGAGCCGGAGTGTCCCAACGGGGACCTACAGCGGCCTCATGGTTACGTTTGCAAACCCTCGAATAACGATCCAAAACCAGACTACAGCGCCGCTCACCCTCGGAACGCAAACGTGCTCCGTTCAACAAGTGTGTGAATTCGATCCCAAGCTCAATCAATCTTCGGTGACCGTGCAAGGGTCGCCGTTCCCGATTATGCTGACCATGAATTCCCCCGTGGTCCTGAAAATGGACTTCAATATAGACTCCTCTGTTCAAAGCGACCTTTCCATAACTCCCACGGTCAGCGTGATGCAGCTCCCCCCGCCGAATTCCAGCGGCGGAACCGAGGGCGATGAGGACATGGAGCTGATCGGCAAGGTAACGTCGATTCCGTCGTCCAGTACCTTTATTATTCAGAGCGGAATGAACGGCCCTTCTTTTACTATCGCCACCGACACCAACACACAATTCGATTTTGGAACGTCTTGCAGCGCCGAGAATTTCACCTGCTTGAAACCGGACCAAATCGTCAAGGTGGACGCCAAAATGAAGCCGGATGGATCACTCCTCGCTTTCGAAGTGAAATTCTTTCAGCCTCCCAACCAGATGTCTTTCGCAGGCTCGGTCACCTCGGTCAGTATGAGTAGCTTCCAGATCGTTCTCTTTGATGAAGAGTCCTTCGGCGGTGGCGACGAGATGGGAAGCTTTTCGATGGGCGCTCCCTTGACCATCAATCTCGCGCCCCAGGCGACTTTCTCTATCGACACCAGCGGCTTCATGTTTCCGTCAGGTCTCAACTTCGCGAGCGCTGCTGACCTCATGGTCGGCCAGGAGGTCCGCCTTCATCCGACCGGGGCTCCGACCGGCACGCCTCCCAACCTGATGGTCACTGTTGACCAGGTGCAGCTCGAGCCTTCTTTCGTGACCGGCAGCGTCACAGCTGTCAACACCAGCAGCAACCCCCAGTCGTTCACACTGGGCAGCCTCCCGTCGTTTCTCACGAACGCGGGGATCACCTCGATCCAGGTCGACGTCCTTGCCACAACGCAGTTCGAAACGGAAGAAGACCAAACCTTTTCCGGCCTCAGTTCATTCAAGCCTGGGGACATGGTTTCCGTTCGCGGGCCACTCTTCAAAACCATGACCATGCCGACCATGGCTGCCGAAAAGGTGGTCAAGCGCTCCACGTCCTCCGGCACCAGCGACTAGCGGTAAGCCATCTGATGTTGCCTTTCCCCTGGGGGCGCTGGCTTTCCTGCCAGCGCCCTTCTCTTTTCTTGCGGATTAGATGACGGCGCCGGCCACATCAAGCCCCCCTCGACATCTAACCCCTCCTCGCGACATCCGCCCCCTCGACTCCTAATTCCCCCGCGCTTTCCTTCGCTGGGTGCCCCGCCCTCGGTCTTGGAGAGTCTTGGAGGGCGGGGACTTTGACTTTGCTTTTTTCCCGGACGCGTGGCCCGCACGTACTCCCCTATGCAATTTTGGGTGCCCCTCGATACGAGAGAAGGCGTTGTCAAGGCGCAAAACTCCCTTGCCGTGCTTTTCGCACCGCGTGACCGCCAGAGTGGTTGAGGACCGAAGCTCCGGAACTCTCACGGTGAATCCTTTTTCGATGAAACAAATCGTTCCACCAGCCATCGACACGGCCTAAACCTCGGCCATGATTCTTCTATCCGAACCCCGATTTGCATCGGGGCGAGAGCGCCCAATCAATCCTCCATGCCAATCCGTGTCTCCGCCGGGAACTGCCGGTAGAACTTCTCCACCGCTCCCGGTTCATGCACTAACTTCTGATCTCCCGCCTCTCCTGTCTCCCGGTCCATCCACGAAACTTGTTGCCAACTGGGGTGAAAATCACATGCAATAAGAACCATAAGGCTCCTTCCGTTCCGAGAGCTTCGGTCCTCAACCAAAAGCTTACTCGGTCCGCGAACGGAGCCTTCGCTCTTATCCAATCAGTCCTCGTTCTTGGAGGGCGGGGCTTTTTCTTTGCTCCCTTCAGACGGGCCGCGCCACTAGATGTCCACCGGATCGATTTCCACCAACCCCGCTTCGTCCTTTCTGTAAAAGGAAAAACTGCTCCAAGGCCAATCTTTGGGGTGCTTCACCAGTCTGCGATTCACCGCGTTTGCGTCATTTTCTTCTTCTTCATCTTCTTGATCGCGTGCTTGCCTTCTTGATTCGCTGCTACGCTCGGCACCGCTTGTTGTAAAGATGTTGTAAAGACACACCACGACGCCGTATTTATTTGAGGCAAAGCAAAAATATTCTGCGTTAAGCATTGTAAGTTTCGTGGGGGGGCCCCTGCGGGCTGCTCGACCGTCTCGTCGAAGTGTTGCGATAGTTTTTGCAGAATTACTGGGAAGGCAAATGAAACGACCAAACAAAACTCTCCAGCTGTGCGTCGGGGGCGTCCTGTTCTTCCTTGCAGGATTGATTGTCGCTCCCCAAGCGGTATTCGGCGGGCAGCAGCCTCAAGAGGCCCCCAGTTCTGCCGCTGCGTCCAATCAGGACAAGCCAGCCGACGCGACGGCCGATGCCTCCGCATCTGCGGAGGCAGAAACCTGCCAAACTTGTCACAAGGATATCACCACCAGCTTCGAGAAATCGCCGCACTGGAAGACCATGAATGACACGCGCGGCGGGCATTCGAAACAAGGTTGCGAGGCATGCCACGGCCCAGGCGGAGATCACGCAGATGATCCCAGTAAGCCAGTGTTCGATTTTAAGACGGCAAAACCAGAAACCATTACGGACCGTTGCCTGACCTGCCACGCCTCGGGATCGGAGCACATGAGTGCTTCGAATTCATTCCACCGGCAAAATGACGTTAGCTGCACCTCCTGCCACTCGATGCACCATGCGAAGACCAGGGAACACATGCTGGTCAAGGCTGAGCCCGAGCTTTGCTATTCCTGCCACTTGCAACAGCGAGCTCAGTTCAATATGCCGTTTCGCCATCGCGTAAACGAGGGGCTGATCCAGTGCACCGATTGCCACAACCAACACGGAACGGGCGGTGTCCTCGAAGGGGACCATCTGGTCCGGCAAGTGCGGACCTCAGCCTCCGGAGACATGGTTTGCTTTAAGTGCCACGGGGACAAGCAGGGTCCCTTCGTGTTTGAGCATGCGGCCGTGAGGTTAGAGGGATGCGGCTCATGCCACGTCGCACACGGGGGGGCAAATGCGCACATGCTGAAGTACAGCAACGTGAACCTCCTGTGTTTGCAATGCCACACCAATTCGCCTGGCATTCACGCGACGGTGATGGATGCGAATCAATCTCACTATGAACAAGCGTGTGTGAATTGCCACGTGAAAATCCACGGATCGAACTTCAATGGTTTGCTGGATAGATGAGCTTGCTGGAGACGCATTTTGCGGTGGAGAAGAAATCATGAGTAACACCAAAGCCTGGCGGAAAGTGCAATTCACATACGGTAGGGAGAATACCCATGAATAGTCGTGCGGGAATCAGACCGTTCGGTTTGCTGTTGGCGGGCGCTTTGTTTCTTTTCTCCCCTCTTTCGCGGGCGCAGGATGATCCCGATGAAGAAGCCAAAGGCGTCGAAACCGGCAATTATGATACGCAGCAGAGCGCGGAGACAGGCTATCGGGCGACGTGGATTGACGGGAACCAGGGTAATTATGGAACCTTCGTAAATCTCAATTCCGGGCTGCGCTTGTTCGATTACACGCTTAGTTCGAGGTCGCTCAACCACCATGGAACTCTCTTTGATGGCCTTTACTTCAGCAACTTCGGTTACGGCGGCGATCCGAACAACGTCTCGCGCCTGCGGATCGATAAGAACGAGTGGTACGACCTGCAGGTGATGTTCCGCCGCGACCAGAATTTCTGGAATTACAACCTTTTCTTGAATCCATTCAACCCCACGGTCATATCTCCAACAAATCCCGCAACGAATCCTTCCTTCGCGGTCACCTCTTCGCCGCATGCCCTTACCCGCATTAAGCGCATGCAAGATTACAATTTGACACTCCTCCCTCAATCACGCTTGCGATTCCGCCTGGGTTATTCGCACAATGTGGACGTAGGGCCTGCGTTTAGCACGTTCAACGGCCCCGCCGCCCGTTATCTGCTCTCTGAAAACTACCGGATAACGATGAATGGATACCGGTTGGGGATGGACTTCCGGTTTCTCCCAAAGACCACGATTTCTTACGACCAGATTCTTGAGTTTGACAAGGATGACACCGCCGATGCACTCGCATTCCACAACGTATTGCCGACGGCCCCAGGTACGGTGCCGGGACCAGTTGACTATGGAATAGAGTGGTTTTATCCCCCGCAAGGAGGAACCCGCCCGTGTACGCCGGTGTTCCTTCCGAACGGTTTCGCCAACCCGGATTGCCGAGTCTTCCTTGGCTATTCCCGGTATAACAATCCGCGAAATTTCATGCCGACAGAGCGGCTCAGCTTCCAATCCAGGTCCATCAAGAATCTGGAGATGTCCGGGTCGGCAAGCTACAGCACCGCAGACAACGTCATCAATACATTCAATGAAAACATCAATGAATGGACCGCCAGCGCAGCGGTAAAAACTCGTGGCATTCTCAATTCTGGTCCGGCGGAATCCAAGATGGTTGCCGTGCACGCGAATTGGTCTGGAGTTTATTCGCTGACCAGCAAAATGAGGATTATTAACCTGATCCGTTATGACAACTGGCGGAATCCTGGATTGTCTGATCTGCGGAGCGCAACCCTGTTCGCCACCCAACCACAAGTGCCAGGCCAGATTGGCATTCAACTGCCGCAAGCGCAATTTTCGCCTTTCGTCCCCGGCGCGCCCGCGTTTCTAAGCATCTGCCCGGGACCGAACTATAATGCAGCGACCTGCCCACAGCATACCGCGGCAGCTCTCCCTGACTTCGCGCGCACATTGATATCGACCTATCTCGGCCAAAAGATGCTATCGAACACCGTCCAGCTCCAGGCCGATATCACCAAGCGAATCAGCGGTCGAATCGGATACATGTATGAAGACCGCGTGATAACCGATACTGGATATTTTGGAGGGACGGTGGATTATTACGAAGCCACCAACCATATCCCCCCCTACGCGAACGCAACTTATTATCCGGGCGGAGCGGCGGGCACGGCGGCGAACTATTTCCTGGCAGCGCGCGGATTATGCGCAATTCCATCCGGATCGAGCACGCTTCCCGCTGGCTGCACCTTGAATGCGGACAGCACGATTTCCTATGTCAACCCTGCCCCCACCAGCCCGGCTCGCGTGGACCTGCCCATCGCCGAACACGTGGTTCTCGCGGGGCTTACGCTGCGTCCGATAGATTCACTGCGAATCAGTACTGATTTTCAATTTGGATATAACAACCGGGCCTACACGCAAATCTTCCCGCGGCAATTCCAAAGCTATAAGATCCACGCCAGGTATAAACCGAAGCTTTGGGCGACCATCGACGGAGCGATCGACATTCGCGAGAATCGCGACAACGTCAGTAACATCAATGCTCTCGAGCATGGGCGGACATACAGTTTCGGGACCACGCTGGCGCCGAATTCCAATTTCGCGTTCTCTCTCGGATACAACTACACAGACCTCTACATGCAGTCCTATATTTGCATGAGAGATACCGGATTTGGCATCGCCCCCTACGCATCTTGCCCTTTTTTCAGCGGAACCAAGGCGATAACTTTGGGTGCGATGTCGTTTTATAGCAACAAGCAGCACTTCGCCTATGCCGACGTCATGTGGAAGCCTGTTAATCGAGTCACCGCCAGCCTGGGTTATTCCGGAACCTTTACCGGAGGCGACACACTGTTTCTGAATCCGCGAATACTGGGCGGCACCCTGGCCTTCAATTATCAGAAACCTTTCGCGGCCCTCACGATCGATCTGTTCAAAGGTCTGAGCTACAAGACCACCTGGAACTATTACGGATACAATCTCAAGACACCCGCGGATTTGCCGGGGCTTCAGCCAATCGGGTCAGAAGGCTTCAACGGCAGTAGTGCCACGTTCGCAGCTCGCTATACATTTTGAAATATCAAGGATCGCTCCTGATGGGAATAAGCTCGAGAAATGATGAAGGCTCATAAGGGAGAGATTCGATAAGGAATTGGTTCGCATATGTCAGCGTGGGGTTTCTTGTTAGCCTCACCCTCTCGCGGAGCTGGGATTAGGCGGGAGGGCCGTACAACTTCCGGTAGGCGGTCAACGACCATGATGATTGGAGAATTCTCGTGAAGAAAGCGATGGGAAAGATTGTTGGAAAGTCAGCTCTCTGCCTGGCGCTTGCCGTCGGTTTCGTTTCCGCGACTCGCGCCGAGAGCAATGCGGAGAAACTCTATAAGGCCAAGTGTATGGGGTGCCATGCGGCCGACGGGAGCGCGAACACGAAAGCGGGTAAGAATACAGGCGCCCACGACTTCCGTTTACCCGATGTAGCGAAAGAAACCGACGCCACATTGATCGCGATCGTGACGAAGGGCAAGAAAAAGATGCCTAAATTCGAAGAGAAGCTGAAGGCCAAAGAAATTAAGGAGCTTGTTGAGTACGTTCGGGGCTTCTCCAAGAAGTCCTAAAATAATGCTTTTTCTAGATAACACGGTAGTAAGACGCAAGGACAAAAGGAGTCCAGCGGGCACGCTTAGGTGCAGGTAGGGAGCAATGATGAATCATAGAGAAGAAATGTTTATCGGCAAGACTGCTGATATTTCTCAAGAAGTTTGTGGCGGAGAGCGGATAACCTCTCCCAGCCGCCGATCGTTTCTCGGACTCTTACTTGGCGCAGGAGCTGCAGGCGTTGGTGCGCTCCTCTCTGTGCCGCTCTTTCGTTTCCTACTTCATCCCCTGCTAACCGCTACGAGTTCATCGTCGTGGAAGGAAGTCGGCAGTGTGGAGGATCTCGCTTCCGTTACTTCGCCAGTCAAGAAGCTCGTAAAGATTGAGCAGCGAGATGGCTGGCGCAAGATCGTCTCGGAAAAGGCCTTGTACGTGTGTAAGGATGCGACCGGCCGGCTCTGTGCGTTTTCCTCAGTTTGTCCGCATCTAGGATGCTCGATCGCCTGGCATGATGAGAAAAGTAATTTCCTGTGTCCTTGCCACAACGGGCAATTCACACCAGACGGCAAGCTCTTGGGAGGGCCACCACCAAGAGGAATGGATCAACTGGAAATTAAGATCGAGGATGGCCTACTGATGGTGCATTACCAGAATTTTCGGCAGCTCGTTCGGCATAAAGAAGTTATCGCCTGACCGGTAGGTGACAAGTGGCAGAGAATAGTTACGTATTTGGGAGGGAGCGTCGCTTAGCCCCTCCGCCAGCAGAACAGGGAACACTCCATCGCTGGATTGATCACCGGAAGCACATCGACTCGTTTCTCCATGCGGTACTCGATGAAGCGATCCCGGGAGGCGCCAGTCTTGCCTACGTGTTTGGATCAGGACTGCTGTATCTCTTGCTGTCGCAGGTTATCACCGGCATGTTTCTAGTGCTTTACTACGTTCCTTCTGCTGACCATGCACATACGACTGTTGCTTACATCACCAAAGAAGTGACATCGGGTTCCTTCATCCGCAGCATTCATGCTTATGGTTCAAGCGCGATTGTCATCGTCTTGCTCCTGCACGTCACTCAGACTTTTCTCTTCGGATCGTACAAGGGACGGCGAAAACTGCTCTGGCTCGCTGGATGCGCGTTATTTGCCTTGATGCTGGGGATGTCGTTCACCGGTTATCTGCTGCCGTGGGACCAGAAAGCCTACTTTGCCACAACCGTGGGCACGAATATCCTGACTTATATTCCATTCGTGGGGAACTCACTCAAGAGTTTGCTACGCGGCGGGACGGAGATGGGCACATTGACACTCTCCCGCTTTTTCGTCCTCCACGTGTTCCTGATTCCGGCTTTCATCTTCGCCTTTGTCGCCATCCACGTTTTCATGTTCCGCAAAGCTGGACCTGCAGGGCCAGTTCAAGGAGAGCCCGAAGCGCTGAAACAATCGACGGAGCCGTTTTACCCGAAACAGGTTCTCTACGATTTGATCTTTGCTGTCCTCATTATCGCCGGTCTGGGCCTGCTGGCTCATTACGCCCCTGTGGAGCTTGGCCCGAAGGCAAATCCCGCTGACACCCAATATGTGCCGCGTCCGGAGTGGTATTACATCCCCGTTTTTCAGTGGCTGAAGTACTGGGAGAGCGGCCTTGCCGTCCTAGGTATTTTGGTGATCCCGGCGTTTGTTGCCCTTCTCTTCGTGGCACTGCCGTTTCTCGATCGACGGCCCGAGCGCCGGCCGTGGAAGCGCCCGGTCTCAGTATCGATTTACGGCTTCGTCTTCATTGCGCTGGGCGCCCTGGGCGCTATCAGTCATCGCCATGATTTGCGCGATCCGAGCATAGCGCCTCAACTCGCAAAGCAGCGCGCGGACGTCGAGGCCTTCATGAAAAAACCGTTCGAACCCGAGTTGGCGGGACCTTCGCTCATTGCTGCCACCGTGGCGCTCACCAACCCGGTTGCAGGTAAAGGAAAGAAAGTGTTCGACCAAGAGGGTTGTGCCGAGTGTCACGGCGAAGATTTGACGGGAACGTCGGCGGCACCAACATTGATTGGAGTGGGAGATAAGCGCGACAGCGCAAAGCTGGAGAGCATTTTGAAGCAGCCCACAGATGCAATGACAGACGGAGGAATGACGCCCGTTGAGTTAAACGAGGAAGACCTTAAGAATTTGATTGCATTCCTTAAGGCTCTTAAGTGATTCGCGGGCAAACCGCATAAAGCGCCCGGCATTGTCGATTTTCCCCAATTGGTGTAACCCCCCGGGCGAGCAGCTCGCCGCTCGAGTTGAAGCTCTCGATCAACCGACGTGTGGGGCACCCGAATTCATCTCCGCACTTTACATGCCACCCGTCGGGCGGGACAGGTTCCTCGCTCCCCTACAAAGAGAAAGCGGGCCGGGATGGTTACTGGGTTGGAGACGGCGGCGCGGGGGCCGGAGCGGGCGGCTTGGTGAAAGAGCGGAGGAGGGTGATCTTGGTGCCGGTGTCTTCCGTGGCGAGGGAGACGGCGCGAACCTGATCGCCGCGTTCGCCGACGAAGGCGATGTCATCATCGGAAATTTGGGAGTCACGGAGGGCTGGGGGAAGCTTCTTAGGGCCGCTGTCCTGGCGCGCGAATTCCGGGCTCAAGTGCTCGAGATACCAGTTGGCGACGAATTCGCGGGACGCGTTCGAGTGGTAAGTGCTGGCCATGACCTGGGGCCGATCGTCATCGAGAGGGACGTGCGCGTCCGCCGAGCCGCGAAGCACCAACGCCGCGGCCGGATAAACGGGCAGGCCGGGGCCGACTTCCCTGGCCTTTTCAACGCGGAATTCGCCGAGCGGAGTGCGCACGGTGGTTTTGTCACTGCCGGCGCGGAGTCCGAGCGCATTGATCACGCGCGAGGTCATCAGCAAGGCGCCGCCAAGAAGAATAGAGAAGCCGCACGTCATGGCGATCATCATGAAGAGAAGCGATTTGGAAGAAGAAGCTCCATCGGAAGCTGAACATCATTTCACCGAAGACGGCCGCGGAGACGCCGCACCAACGAACGGTGACCATCAACTCGGCAATACGCGTACAAACCTGGACCCGGCGTATCGAAACTCGGTTCGCCGTACTTGAACCACTCACCTCAACTCTTCTTCATCCCGCCGAAAGAACGCGGCCCAGGGACGCGCGGTGTGCAACAGCCGACCGCGGCTTACTGGGTTGGCAGAAGAAGCTGCGTGAACCCTGTCGTGTTGATGTCGCGGAACATCGGCGTCCGCGGCGGCA
>WNGP01005967.1_pt1 | contig 10152 bp, 9 predicted proteins | sample 5407671 | NCBI WGS metagenome assembly WNGP01 (sample SAMN13153381, study PRJNA577476) | soil metagenome | isolation source: 40 cm soil or saprolite under Garry oak tree replicate 2 | place: USA:California | collected 2016-06-15
AAGACCATCGTCGGGCAGCACCTGTTCGATAGCGACGAAGTCGGGATGATGGGGGCTGACGATCATGACGCGGCCGCCCGCAATCGGGCGGCGGTCGAGCGCTGAATCCTCCGCAACGGTTCTCTCCCCCCCCTTACCCACGATATCGAATGCCATGCCCTCGGCTGCCGCGAAGACATCCAAAAGGGATCCCATGGCAGCGGCGCGCAAACGTTGAGCTTCCTCAAGCAGTTTGATCGCACCATCATCATGTGTTGGATCGTGGTGGAACAGTGCAAGCCGTGGGACACCCGCTGCTGCCGCCACGTCCGTCGCGTAATCGGCAGGGCTGTGCCCCCACCCTATTTTCGAGGGGTACTCGTCGCTGGTATATTGGGCATCGTGGATCACGAGGTCCGCGCCCCTGATAAATTCAATGTGCCTCTGGTCGCCTGGATGATGGAACACCGGCCCCGGCGAATTCCAGAATGGTTCGTGATCCGTCACATAGGCGACGGTGGCCCCGTCACTGCTGATCCGGTATGCGATTGCCGGCGCGGTGTGATTGAGATATTGCGTCTGGACGTAGACGTCGCCGATTCGGAAAAACCCTTCTTCAAGCTCAGTGTAGTGGAGACGGCTCGCTAGCTCCTTCAGCTTCACGGGAAAGTACGAATACTGCATCTGACCCGAAAGCGAGTCTTCCAGGCTTCGTTGAAAACCAGCCGAACCGTAAATGTTCAATTCCGTGCCAGGCAGAAATGCAGGCGTGAAAAAAGGAAATCCCTGAATGTGATCCCAATGGGTGTGGCCGATCAGAAGATGGATGCGATGCGGCCCGGCACGACGCAGCATATCCAGGCCCAGCAGCCGGACGCCTGTGCCACAATCCAAAATAAGGGTCGTCCCATCCGTGGCCTGAATCTCAACGCATGAAGTATTCCCGCCGTAAATGGCCGTCCGATGTCCAGGTGTGGGGATTGAGCCGCGAGTTCCCCAAAAACGTACTTGCATCCGACCGATAGTCTCAACGCCGCATGTTTCAGTCAAGGCATTTATAATTTTTCACCGTTTCCTAAGTAGTTATAGGCATTGCAGTAATCAGGCCACGGATATATTCTGGCTCCATGCAGAACCCTGAGAACAGCTCACCTCTCTACGATGAACGGCCGTGGGGCAGTTTCACCGTTCTGGACGTGGCGGACAATTACAAAGTTAAGCGAATTGAGGTTTTGCCGCAGAAGCGTTTAAGCTATCAACGGCATACGCATCGAGCCGAGCACTGGATGGTAGTCGCGGGCACCGCAAAAGTGACGTTGGATGGACGCGAAATTATGGCCAAGGCCGGTGGCACTGTTGACGTGCCGGCGGGCGCTGCACATCGTATCGAAAACATCGGCACCGAAAAACTGATCTTCATCGAGATCCAACGCGGAACATACCTCGGAGAGGATGACATCCAAAGGCTTCAAGACGACTACGGACGGTAGGTAGCGGAGGCGCTAGGGCCAGAGCGCCATCCTTGGCAAGGTCCAACCCATCCATGGGACCTCAAAAACCAATAAACGGTGAACCTCCCTGTTTGCTGTCCAAAGTATAATTTAAACGCCCTGCCCGTTTTCCCACCTTTCCAACATGCTTTCCGACAAAGAGATTTTTTTTATGTACGGGAAGAATACCGTCATTTCCCGTAAGGGACGTTTCACCTTCGTTCATTTGGATCGTCCCTCGGCCGATCTCGTGCGAGCCCGCACCGAGAATTTTGATCCGGAGGAGTTCTTTAAATGCGACTGCCCCGTATGCAGGCTGACGAAGGAAGGCGGAGTGGTCATATTTGATGACTCGACTTATGACGACGAAGAGATCCTGCTTGAATAGCTCGCGGATGGGATATTATTGGGCCGGGTGAAGGTTTTGATCCGGCGTCGAAAGTTCTTATTCGGCTTCAGCGTCGTCGCGCTTCTCTCACTCGCGGTTATTTACATAGCGCCGCGGTCCGAAGTCGCCACCCAAAGCCTGCCCGAAAAGCTCTCCGATATTGAGTTCTGGAAGATCATTACCGACTTTTCAGAACCCGGCGGTTTTTTCCGCTCGGACAATTTTGTTTCAAATGAGAGCACGTTCCAAGATGTCATCCCCGATTTGCGCAAGCGAGCGAAACCAGGTGGCGTGTACCTGGGTGTCGGCCCTGACCAGAACTTCACTTACTTGGCTGCGCTGCGTCCGAAGCTCGCGTTCGTCATCGACATTCGCCGCCAGAACATGCTCGAACACCTGATGTACAAAGCACTGTTCGAGCTCTCGGAAAATCGAACCGCGTTCCTTTCGATGTTGTTCTCGCGGCAATTGCCCGAGGACCTCAACGAACATGCCACGACAGAGCGCTTGTTCGAGGCTTTGAACACGGGAGAACCGGACCCGGAACTTGCAAAGCAGAATCTCAAAGCCTTGCTGGATCAGCTTCGCGACCATCATCGTTTTTCCTTAAGCGCGGACGACGTCGGAAATATCGAGCACGTTTACACTTCTTTTGTTACTGCCGGCCCGGAGATCCGCTATTCATTTCCGAACCAGTACGGCTGGCGCCGCTTTCCAAGCTACTCCGAATTGATGCTTGAGACGGATGAAGAAGGACAAAATCACAGCTACATGTCCTCCGAAGAAAGTTTCCGGACCATCAAGCAGCTTCAAACCGAAAATAGGATTGTGCCTCTGGTTGGAGATTTTGCCGGTGAGAAAGCATTGAGCGCCGTTGGAGAATACCTGAAGGAGCACGGTGTGACGGTGACGGCATTCTACACATCCAACGTCGAGTTCTATCTTTTCCAGACCGAGGATTGGAAAAAGTTCTTTCATAATGTTGCCGACCTGCCGCTGGACGGCAACAGCCTGTTTATTCGAGCATACTTCAACAACTACGGTTTCCGTTTTCCCAATCAGGCGTCCGGAGCGCGCTCGGTTACGTTACTTGACAGCATGCCGGGACTGCTCCAGGCGTTCGACGCCGGGCGCATTCATTCCTATTTCGATGTGATCAAACGCTCCTCACAATAAGTTATGAAGTGTGTCCGGCGACGCTAACGATAAACAGCAGGAGTATTGCGGCGGCGAACAACGCCAACCCGTAGAGAAGAATTCGGAAGACCATAGGCCTATAAATCCAACAACGCTTCTTGCCGGTCTCGGATTCGGCGGGCCCGGAGTAGGGGGTCGTTTAAGAATCGAATAAAGGGCAACATCCCTCGAAAAGTCTCAACGACGAGTTTATAGAATCCGTCTGTGGTGGCCACATCCGGCTCAAAAGTCCGGCTGGCCAAAAACTGCTTGTACCTTAGATAATTCGCGGCGGCATGGTCTGGCGGAAATCCGCGTGGTACGCGGCTAAGTTGCTCACCTCCAATCGTACCGAACAACCTGCGAAACGGCCGGCCCTCCACGATGCCGATAAAGGCTTCCGCATTCTCCGCGATATGGCTCCGGATTGCATTTAAGTCTTCGGGCAGAGGCATATAAAGACCACCGCCAATGAGCAGTTCCGTTGGAGCCACGTGGAGGTAATATCCTGCGCCTTCATGCTTTCCAAGCCCCGAACGGGGGAATACGGCTGCAACATGTGTCTTGTATGGCGATTTGTCCTTTGAAAATCTCGTGTCCCGATGGATACGATAGGCCGAGGCTTTAGGTGAAGCGACCATCTCCGGCGCGAACCGTTGGAATTCTGTGGCCATGAATTCGATCAGCGATTCCATCGGTTGCTTGACCTGAGTTTCATAAATACTCTTGTGCTTCTGGAACCATTCGCGATTATTATTGCGCTTCAGTGAACGAAGGAACTGGAGTCCTTCTTTCGGGAGGCCTGGAAAAATTCCTTTTTTCATTGTCGCTATTATATGAGAGCCGATATAAGATCACCGCACTCCGTTATAGAAAAGTACGCTTCACTGTTCGATGTTATCCGCAGGATCTACTCTGAAAAGAATTTCGATGAGTTGCTGAACGTCGTCACGCTCGAAGCAGCCAAACTGATCGACGCCGAACGCGCCACGATTTTCCTGCTGGATAAGGGTAAGGGAGAACTGTGGGCCAAGTCGGCCGTCGGCGTTTCCGATACGATACGATTCGATGCGCGGCTTGGAATTGCCGGAGCGGTGCTCATTGCGGGAAAGACCCTGATTGTGGAAGACGCATACAAATCACCGCTCTTTTATCCTTCCATTGATTCCATAACGGGCTTTCACACCCGCAATATCCTCAGCATGCCGCTCCGAAACTTCAAGCGGGAGATCATCGGCGTGTTCCAGGTCTTGAATAAGAAAGAGGGAAAATTCACCAGCGAGGATGAGCAGTTTATCGAGGTCCTTGCTCCCCAGGCCGCTATCGCCCTGGAAAATGCTCAAGCCCTATCGCATCTCGAGTCCCGGCAACAGGAACTGCTCGAGGAAAATCAGCATCTGCGAAAAGAGGTTGAGGACCGCTTCTCGATCCGTGGCATTTTTGGAACCACATCTAAAATTAATGAGATCCGAGTTATAATTGAAAGAACTGCTGGAACTTCACTCTCCGTCCTCATTACCGGTGAGAATGGGACCGGGAAAGAATTGTCCGCCCGCGCAATGCACTACATGAGCCCTCGTCGAAACAAGCCGTTCGTGGCTGTGAACTGTGCGGCGCTGCCCGAAACGCTGGTTGAGAGCGAGTTGTTCGGCATCGAAAAGGGCGTCGCCACTGGAGTCGAACGACGCGTGGGCCGTATTGAATCTGCCAATGGCGGCACCCTTTTCCTTGACGAAATAGGCGACCTCAGCCTCTCCGCCCAAGCCAAACTGCTCCGCGTCCTGCAGGAGCGTGAGGTCGAGTGGATCGGCGGCCGCCGGCCGGTGCCGGTGGATATACGGCTTGTGGCTGCAACAAACAAGGATCTAAAAGAAGAAATCCAGCACAACCGCTTTCGCCAGGACCTCTATTTCCGTTTGAATGTTATTCACCTCCACATGCCGCCGTTGCGCGAGATTCGGGCGGACATCCCGCTGCTGGCACTGTATTTCCTGCGGAAGTACTCTAAGGAAATGGGGCGTAACGTGGAAACCTTCTCTCAGGACGCGCTGAAGGCACTCACGGCCTACCATTGGCCCGGAAATGTTCGCGAGCTTGAAAACGAAGTGAGGCGCTCTTTGGTGCTTGCGTCAGGCAAAGAGATCAAGGCTGAGGATCTGTCCGGCAGCATCCGCGAAGAACACCTCGTTGTGACTGAAACTGAGCCTGGAAAGAAGAACGGCGAAAAGCAGTCGCTCAAGGACAGGGTTACGATTCTCGAGATTCAAATGATCCGTGACGCCATGGCGCAAACCGGCACCGATAAGCGCCGCGCTGCGAAGATCCTGGGCCTGAGTCATCAGGGACTGATCAACAAGCTCAAGCGATACGGTTTGGGAAAATAGCCGTTGTGCGCTCCATCCCGCGCATTGTCATACCCGACGACGATCCTCCAGTAATGACACCCAGTGCCGCGTACGCAAAGCTTGCCTCCTACGACGTTCGCACGTATCCCGGCCGGCCCTCTACGCCGGCAGATCTTATTTCACGCATCCAGGATGCGGAGGTTGTTATTAATATCCGGTCCACATCCCGATTTACAAATGACGTGCTGGCCCGATGCCCGAAACTCCGCCTGATTTCAATTTGGGGGACCGGAACCGACAATGTCGATATCCACGCCGCGAAGACGCGAGGCATCTATGTGACGAACACACCGGCCGTGTCAGCAATTGCCGTGGCAGAGCACACGCTTTCACTGATAATGGCGGTCGCGAAGCAAACAATCCTTGTCGACCGTCAGGTGAAGGAAGGGAAGTGGCCTCGCGCTATGGTGACCCAGTTATATGGAAAGACAATGGGCCTGATTGGAACTGGCGCCATTGGAAGGGAGGTGGCGCGGCTGGCGAGGGGAATTGGGATGCACGTTATCGCCTGGACCTATCATCCAAAGCAGGGTCTTGCGGAATGGGTTTCGTTCGAAGATGTCTTCCAGTTGTCGGATGTCGTGAGTGTGCACGTGCGGCAGTCCCCGGAAACCATCGGCATGATCCGCCGCGAACACTTTGATTTAATGAAGCCGTCCGCGATATTCATTAACACCGCTCGCGGCCCGATCGTCAGGGAAGCGGACCTTCTGGACGCCCTCCAAACCAATCAAATTGCTGGCGCAGGCCTCGATGTATTCGAGAAGGAACCGTTGCCTGGGGATTCGCCTTTGTTTGCTCGACCCAACGTTGTCCTCACACCTCACGCGGCAGGTCTTACTCCAGAAGCAACTGAAGCCGGCTTAGCTTTGGCAATCGACAATGTCTTTGCTTTTCTGGCAGGTCACCCGACGAACGTGGTTGTTTAGCTGGAAAATTTTGGCCGCGAATTGCGCGAATGACGCGAATGGGCCGCAAAGAATTCCAGCATTGCACAAGAGTAGCGGCCCATTCGCGTCATTCGTGCAATTCGCGGCTATTTCTCCTGATCGTCATACTCGACAATTTTCACATCGATGGAATTCGCTGTCCCGCCCACCACCCGCCGATACTGAATCAGCCGGCCTGTGTTGGTATCAAATTCTGCAGTTGTATAGACCGAATAACCTGGTGGCGCGCCCAGCATGGCAGGTTTTTCCGCCAGTCCAAGCTCCTGCTCGAGCATTCGGAACAAACCCTCCATCGAGTAATCCTGCCCTCGGCTTGGCATGATGACCAAACCATTGCGGCGCAAGCTAACCACTCCGCCGGAGCGGACCATAGCTTCAAACCGGCCGGTTTCTACACGATCACCAGACATGTCCAATACCAGGCGATAAGAATCCGGCCGATGGGTCCGCCATTTGTTCTCGGCTTGTTCGAGGATTGCTGGCGTTAACACCGGGAGCCGCGAACAGCCGGCAATCACAAAAAGCAGCGCCGGAATGAAGAATTTTCGACTCACGACTGTCACGTTACGACAAAGAATCCGGGTGCGCAACAGCGGGACTGTGCGCTAAAGTACATCGAGAACGCGCAAAGGAGCTCCGAGCATGGCAAAAGCAGCGAAGAAGAAAGCAAAGACAGGGAAAAAGGCAGTGAGAGTCGTAGCCAAGTCGAAAGCCGCAACGATATCGGCAAAGTCCGCAAAGAAAGCCGCAAAGCCAACCCGAAAGGTTGCGCGGAAGAAGGCCCCGAAGATCGACCCTCTGAATCGCAACCAGTATTCATCCATGACACCGATGCTCACGGTGCGTGATGTTCGGCGAGCAGCGGACTTTTACACGAGCGCTTTCGGGTTTAAGATACGCGGGATTATGGACAGCCCGCAAGGTCCGGTACATGCTGAACTCCGTCTGCGGGATACGACGCTCATGCTCAGTCCTGAGTCTCGCGCACAGCAGAGCTTGAGCGCCAACACCATCGGAAACACACCGGCCACGCTTTACATACTGGTCGAGGATGTCGACGACGTGTTCCATCGTGCTCTCGCCGCGGGCGCAAAGGTCTTAATGTCGGTGGCGGATATGTTCTGGGGCGACCGCGTCGCGACCATTGCGGATCCCGACGGGAATAAATGGATGATCGCCACCCACAAAGCCTCGCCCACCGAGGCGGAGATGCGAGAAGCCATGGCCCGAATGTCGGCGCCCAGCGAGGAAACTGCGGCCGTGACCGCCGGTGCTGAAAGCGAGTACTAGGAAGGCAAATTTCGGATTTCGGATTGCGGACTTCGGATTTATGCATGCTAGAACGTGGTCCCTAAATCCGCAATCCGCAATCCGAAATATCCCCATGGATCTTTCCGTCCTCCTCCGCGAGCAATTTGGGTTCGAGGCGTTTCGTCCGGCACAAAAGCAGGTGATCGACAAAATCGTCGCCGGGCAAAGCGCGCTCGCCGTGATGCCGACGGGAAGCGGAAAATCGTTGTGCTATCAACTGCCGGCGCTTGCGCTTCCGGGTCTTACGCTGGTTGTTTCCCCGCTGATCGCCCTCATGAAGGACCAAGTTGATCAGTTGACGTATCTGGGATTGCCCGCCACGTTTATCAACAGTAGCGTGGCACGTGAGCAGCAAAAGAGCAGGTTGGAACAGGCCATTGCCGGCAGAATCAAGCTGCTATACGTTGCGCCGGAGCGTTTCCAGAACGATGAGTTTCGCGCGGGTCTGTCACAAACGAAAGTCAGCTTGTTTGCCGTCGACGAAGCACATTGCATTTCGCTTTGGGGACACGATTTTCGTCCAGACTATTTGAGATTGCGCGCCGTTGTCCGGGAACTTCAATCCCCACCCATCCTAGCTCTGACGGCAACCGCCACCCCTGTCGTACGGCGCGATATTCTCACTCAACTCGGTATCGAACAGGCGCCGCAGATTGTGAGCGGATTTGACCGTGCAAACCTGTATCTCGAAGTTCGTGAAGTGGGCACTGCGGCCGAGAAGATTCGCGCGATCATCGAACTTGCGCGATGGGCGCCCTTGGGAATCGTCTATGCCGGGACCCGTAAGAATGTGGACGAAATTTACAGCAGCCTTCGTCGCGCAGGTGTGCAGAGCGCTGCATACCATGCGGGTCTTTTGGCCGCCGATCGCCAATCGGTGCAGGAACGATTCATGAATGCATCGGAGTGCGTTATTGTTGCCACCAACGCGTTCGGTATGGGGATTGACCGTAGTCAGGTGCGGTTCGTCGTTCATGCCGATATTCCCGACTCGGTGGAAGCCTATTACCAGGAAATCGGCCGCGCGGGCCGCGATGGTGAGCCGGCCCGCTGCCTTTTGCTCTTCAACTACGCTGATAAATGGATTCCCGAATTCTTTATCGACTCGAGCCATCCTCCAGCGGAAATTCTGAAATACGTCTTCGGAAAGCTGTGCCGCTCGGGCCAGCCGGCGATCGTCGGAGATGCATGGCGCAAGTTATCCGGAACCAACGACCATCGATTCCACGCCTCGATCGCGCTGCTTCAGCGTTTCGGGTACGTCGAGAAGATCCAGACTCAAGCTGGCCGCGGCGTGCGCATTCTCAAACCGAACGATACCATGTTGCGCGGCGTCAATTTTGCGGAACTCGAAACCCGGCGGCAATTTGAATACAAGAAGTTCGCGGTCATGTTGAACTATGCCAGCCGGTTTCGTAAACATTGTTATCGCAGTTTCATTCTCAGCTATTTCGGCGAGTGGACGCGCAATCGTGACTGCGGAAACTGCAGTCGCTGCAATCCGCATAAATATTCTTGTGCCGCAGCCGCAACCGTCGCTGCAAAACAGGCCGCGCCGCCCGTTGCCACACCGGCCCGAACATTTTCCTCATTTTCAGAGTCGGGGACGACAATCGCCTTGAAGATCCTTTCGTGTATTTTGCGTGTTCACCAGAAGCTGGGCAGGGAAAAGGTGGCGAAAATTCTTGCTGGATCTGAGGATTCCTCGATAAGGGACTACCGGTCGCTTTCGACCTACGGCTTGCTCTCCTCGTATACGATCAGGTCCGTCACCGAAATCATCGATTACCTGATCGCCGAGAATTACATCGCGCAGGAATCGGGTTTCCGACCATCAATCTACGTGACGCCGAAGGGACAACTCTTCTTGAAGGAACGGCCCGTGATCACAATCCCACGCGTCAGCCACCCAGAGTGATCATCTCGATCTTCTTGTGGTCTCGTGGTCGGTAGCCTCCGGACTGGACTTGCTGCCAACGCAGATCGGAATAACGATCGCCTCGCCCGGACCAGATCTTCTCGATTGTTTCGCACAACTGCTCGTCCGATGCGCCGGACCGCAGAAGCCCCTTGAGGTCAAAGCCGGATTCGGCAAAAAGACAGGTGACGAGCTTGCCATCCGCTGTCAGCCGCACCCGCGTGCAACTGGCGCAAAACGGTTCCGTGACTGATCCGATGATTCCGATTCGACCGGCGCCATCCAAAAACTCGTAGTCGACGGCTGGAGCGCTTCCGTTAGCCCGGCCAACTTCGCGGACAGGAAAGCGGGCATGAACGGTGTCCAGGATTTCCCTCTTCGTCACTGTCTTTTCAAGGCTCCAGGCATTGGAGTTCCCGACATCCATGTACTCAATGAAACGCATTTCAAGGCCGTTGTTCCGGGCGAAGCCGACAAGGTCCAGGATTTCGTCGTCATTGATCCCCCGAATGATCACGGCATTGATCTTGATCGG
>WNGP01014350.1_pt1 | contig 10152 bp, 8 predicted proteins | sample 5407671 | NCBI WGS metagenome assembly WNGP01 (sample SAMN13153381, study PRJNA577476) | soil metagenome | isolation source: 40 cm soil or saprolite under Garry oak tree replicate 2 | place: USA:California | collected 2016-06-15
TCTTGGCCGCCCCACGACTTCGGGCGATCGATCGCGTTTATTCGCCAAAAGCGCCCATGGCTCGGAATTTATTGTAGCGGCAGGCGAGCAAATCTTCGGAGGTTCTTCCGCAGAGTTCGCGTAACTGTCGTTCTAAAACGGCTGCAAGTTGTTTGGCCATACCAGCGGGATCGTTTTGGGCGCCGCCTTCCGGTTCCGGAATGATCTCGTCGATGAGTTGATATTTCTTTAGATCTTCGGGTGTGAGCTTCAAGGCTTCGGCTGCATCTGCGGCGTGTTTTTGATCGCGCCAGAGGATGGCAGAGCAGCTTTCCGGAGCGATGACGGAGTAGATCGAGCATTCCAGCATATTGACACGGTCGCCTACACCGATGGCCAGCGCGCCGCCGGAGCCACCTTCCCCCGTGATGGTCGCGATGATAGGTACGCGCAGCTGCGACATCTCGCGCAAATTGTGGGCAATCGCCTCGGCCTGTCCCCGTTCTTCTGCGTCGATGCCCGGGTATGCACCTGGCGTATCGATGAAAGTGAGAATGGGCCGGCCAAATTTTTCAGCAATTTTCATGATGCGGAGAGCTTTTCGATAGCCTTCGGGCTTAGGCATGCCGAAATTCCGATACAACTTTTGCTTCGTATCTCTTCCCTTTTGATGGCCTATGAGGCAGACGGGCATGTTTCCCAGGAGACCGAAACCGCCGACGATGGCAGCATCGTCACCAAAGTTGCGGTCGCCGTGGATTTCGATGAAGTCGTGAGCTATATGCTCGATGTAATCGAGGAAGTAAGGGCGCTGAGGATGACGCGCAAGCTGTACCTTCTGGTACGCCGAAAGATGTTCCATAGAAAATAAGTACCCGGCCGCTAAGAAAGGCGAACCGTGTCACGTCCACAAATGCGTTCCACGGATTCCACAAATTCGCGGTCCGGCGAGATCTTCACGTAAGAATTCGGTCGAACCAGAGCTGTAAACCGGCCCGGAAATTCTAGCTCAAAGATTACCTCGGCCGACCCTCTTTTTTCATCCATTATAGGCTGGAGTCTTTCAGCGACGTCGGCCGGGGCGCTGGTCGTGTCGATACGGATCGTGACCGTGCGGCTCAAGATTTCCCTCACGCGCTCGACCGGAAACACGTCCGTCGCGAGAATCTTGCTCGCGGATTCATCGTTATCGAGTTTGCCGCGGACGAAGATCGGGGCATCGGTATCCAGGAACTTCTGCACTTTTGCGTAAGTATCCGGGAAGATCAGAACCTCGACGATACCCTCCCAATCCTCGAGCAGCACAACACCCATAAGCTCACCTTTCTTTGTGCGCATGGTGCGCAGCGCGGAAACGAGACCGCCGATCGAGACATCAAACCCTGATGGCTTTTCTGCCAACAATCCGGTTGTGGCGTTTCCGTACGTCTTCACTTCGTCGGCGTACTTTCGAAGAGGGTGACCCGTGATGTAGAAGCCCAAGGTCTCCTTCTCATGCCTGAGCTTCAATCCTTCGGACCATGGATCCGCCGGATCCATAACGTTGTTGTCATTCCCCGCGCCGAACGTCGCACCGAACAGACCTCCTTGTCCTACTTCCCTCTCCCGCTGTTTCCGCTGTCCCCACTCCATTGCGCGATCGATATTGGCATATAGCAACGCCCGATCCGCACTCACGCTGTCAAACGCCCCGGCTTTAATCAGACTCTCAACGACTCGCTTATTGACGGTACGTAAATCCACTCTCTCGCAAAAATCAAAAAGCGACTTGAATGGTTTGGTCGCCACGATCGACGTAATGGCGGCCTCCCCGACGTTCTTGATTGCAGCGAGACCAAATCGAATTCCAGTCTTGGAAGGCGTGAAATCGACATCACTCGAGTTGATATCCGGCGGAAGGATGGCAATTCCCATTTCCCGGCATTCGTTGATGTACTTCACAACCTTTTCCTGGTTCCCGCGTTCACTTGTCAGAATGGCAGCCATGAAATATTCAGGATGTCGCGCCTTAAGGTAGCCCGTCCGATAGGCGAGCACCGCATAAGCTGCCGAATGCGACTTATTGAACCCATACCCGGCGAACTGCTCCATCAGGTCGAAGATTCGCGTGATCTTTTTCTCGTCTTTGAAGCTTTTGGCTCTGGCGCCGCTGAGAAACTTGTCGCGTTGGGCCGCCATCTCTTCAGATTTCTTCTTGCCCATGGCGCGGCGCAGCAGATCCGCTTCACCGAGTGAATAACCGGCGACGATGTTGGCAATCTGCATCACCTGCTCCTGATACACGATCACGCCGTAGGTTTCTTCAAGGACGGACTTCAGCTCCGGCAGTTCGTACTCGATCTTCTTTACGCCATGTTTGCGTTTGATGAAGTCGTCGATCATCCCGCCGCCGATAGGGCCCGGGCGATAGAGCGCATTGAGTGCCGTGAGATGCTCGATGCTGGAAGGTTTGAATTTCCGCAAGATATCTTTCATGCCGGAGCTTTCAAACTGGAACACGCCAGCCGTGAGCCCCGCACAAAAGAGCTCATACGTCTTTGCGTCATCCAGCGGGAGGTTATCCATATCCAGCTCGAGTCCTTCGTGCTGTTTCAGCATCTTCAACGTGTCTTCGATGATCGTGAGCGTCGTGAGGGCGAGAAAATCCATTTTCAGCAGGCCGATCTTTTCGACATCGGTCATCGGATACATTGTCGTGATTTCATCTTTGTTCGACTTGTATAGCGGAACGAATTCGGTGAGCGGCTGGGGTGAAATCACGACACCTGCGGCGTGCGTTGAAGCGTGACGCGCCAGACCTTCGAGACGCTTGGCCACATCGAGCAACTCCTTGACTCGAGCATCATTCTGAACCAGGTTTTTGAGATCCGGATTCTGATCCAGCGCTTTATCGAGCGTGATATGCAATTCGGCGGGCACCATCTTCGCGATCTTGTCCACTTCCGCATATGTCATTTCCATCCCGCGGCCCGTGTCCCGAATGACTCCGCGCGCCGCCATCGTGCCGAACGTAATGATCTGCGAAACGTTTTCGCGCCCGTACTTTTTCGTGACGTAGTCGATCACCTCAGCGCGTCGGTTCATGCAAAAGTCGATATCGATGTCGGGCAACGTCACGCGTTCGGGATTGAGGAAACGCTCAAACAGCAAGCCGTACTGAAGGGGATCAAGATCCGTGATCCGCATGCAATAGGACACGAGGCTGCCGGCGGCCGAACCGCGGCCCGGACCGACAGGGATTTCGTTCTGACGGGCATAGTGAATGAGATCCCAGACAATGAGGAAGTATCCCGAATATTTCATGCCTTGAATGATGCGCACCTCTTCTTCGAGCCGCTGCTCATAAGCGGCGATCGAATACTTCAACACCCCGCGGTCAGACAATGCCGTCAGGTATCGCAGGCGCTCTTGAAAACCGTCGCGAACAACCTTCGCAAAATAGGTATCGATCGTAAAGCTCGGTGGAACAACGAACTCAGGGAATGGGTTTTTCACTTGCTGCAGCTTGAGATTGCACCGCTCGGCGATCTCGACGGTCTGATCCAGAAGAATCGGGATTTCACCAAAAACACGATCCATCTCCTCGCGGGTCTTGAAATAAAACTGATCCGTGTAAAACTTCATCCGATTCGGATCGTTGACGGTTTTGCCCGTCTGAATGCACAAAAGAATGTCATGCGCGCGGCAATCATCTTTGTGCATGTAGTGGCAGTCGTTGGTAGCAGCCGCCCGGATGCCCGTGCGCTCGGAAATGCGCAGCATGTCGGGAATGATCTTGCGTTGCTTTTCGAGGCCGTGATCATGGATCTCGAGAAAGAATCGGCCTTTGCCGAAGATATCCTGATATTCGGCAGCAGACTTCTCGGCCAATTCGATGCGGCCCGCCAGCAGGTTCGCAGCGACTTCGCCGTTCAAGCATGCGGAAAGGCCAATCAAGCCTTCGCTGTGTTCACGTAGAAGTTCCTTATCGATTCTCGGTTTGTAATAGAATCCTTCGAGATAACCCTTCGAGACCAGCTTGATGAGGTTCTGATATCCCCTCTCGTTTTCGCAAAGCACGATCAGATGATTCGGCCGCCCGCTTGCAGGATCGCGATCAAGCCGATTCGTCTTCGCAACGTACATCTCACAGCCGATGATTGGTTTGACGCCGGCCTTCTGCGCCGCCTCATAAAATCCGATCGCGCCGAAAAGGTTTCCGTGATCCGTAACGGCGACGGCCGGCATTTTGTAACGCGCCGCAGTTTGCGTAAGCACGTCGTGATCGCAGGCGCCGTCCAGAAGACTGAAGCCGGAGTGAAGATGGAGATGGACGAAGGTTGACATACAAAAGTAATTTCGGATTGCGGATTGCGGATTTAGGGGGCCAGCTTGAATCGAGGGGGTTCCCCAAATCCGAAATCCGCAATCCGCAATCCGACATTTCCCCCTATTCCCATTCAATCGTGGCCGGCGGTTTGGACGTGATGTCGTAGACGACGCGGTTGATTCCCTTTACCTCATTAACAATGCGATTCGAGATCACGGCCATCACATCGTAAGGCAGGCGGACCCAATCAGCCGTCATGCCGTCGGTGCTGTGCACGGCGCGTATCGCCAGCGTGTGCTCGTAGGTGCGTATGTCACCCATCACGCCAACGCTCCGAACGGGGAGCAGCACACCGAACGATTGCCAAATCTGACGGTACAGCCCAGCCCTCTTTATCTCAGAGACAAGAATGTCGTCAGCTTCCTGAAGGATGCGGACACCTTCCTTCGTGATCTCACCCATGATCCGCACCGCAAGACCGGGGCCGGGAAATGGCTGGCGCCAGACCATGTCTTCCGGAAGACCGAGCTCGAGTCCAACACGCCGAACTTCATCTTTGAACAACTCGCGCAATGGCTCGACCAGCTTCAGATGCATCCGTTCCGGCAAGCCGCCGACATTATGATGCGACTTGATGGTCTGGGAAGGCCCTTTAAGCGAAACCGATTCGATGACATCCGGATAAAGCGTGCCTTGCACAAGATAGTCGACGGATCCGATACGCAGAGCTTCTTCCTCAAAAACTCGAATGAACTCGTTTCCGATAAGCTTCCGTTTCTTCTCAGGATCGCTCACACCGGCCATAACGTTGAGAAAACGATCGGAGGCATCGACACCACGCACGTTCAGATGCAAGTTTGTCTGAAGCATCGATAAGACTTTCTCATACTCGTTCTTCCGCAGCAGCCCGGTGTTGACGAAAACGCCGACCAGGCGATCGCCAATCGCACGCGAGACCAGCGTGGCCGCAACGGTGGAGTCGACGCCGCCGCTGATGGCACAAAGAGCGCGTCCATCGCCGACAAGTTTGCGGACCCGCTCGATAGCGCTTTCGATCAAGGAGCCGACGGTCCAATCTCCATGGCATCGGCACACTTCAAAAACAAATCGCCGTAGCAGCGCCTCACCGTTTTCCGTGTGAGTGACTTCCGGATGAAACTGGACACAGAACACCTTACGTTCCACATTCTCCATCGCTGCAATTGTGGTTTCTGTGCGCGCCGTGATCTCAAAACCCTGCGGCGGTTCGAGAATGCGGTCGCCGTGACTCATCCACACTCGGCGTATACCATCGAGCAGGCGCGACGGTTTCACCGCTTGAATCTCGCGCGATCCGTACTCCCGGCGCGCGGCCGCTTCAACCTTCCCACCGAGTTCCTTCGCGATCAGTTGCATGCCGTAGCAGACACCGAGAACGGGAATGCCCAAGTGAAACAAACCTGGATCAACAGCCGGAGCCCCCTTCTCATAAACCGAGTCCGGGCCACCCGAAAGAATGATGCCTTTCGGCTTCTGCTGCTCGATCGCCGCGAGCGGCGTGTTGAACGGCAAAATTTCCGAATACACGTTCGTTTCACGAATCCTGCGGCCGATCAGTTGTGTGTATTGGGAACCAAAATCAAGAATGAGGATCTTTTCAAACATCAATGACATTGCGTCTCATTATACCAACGGTAGAGAACCTCACGAGGAGGAGATAACTATGAAAAACACTGAGTATAAACATCACGAGAACCAACATGGCGAGCATCATGATCGCCTCCGTCGCGCGCGCCACATGGAGAAATCCAGCAACGACTGCGCTTAGCAGCGACGCACCGATCAACGATTCAAACAACACTAAAGTTCCTATCAGACCGGTGACCCGGATCAGGTCCGTCCCGAGCAGGTCCAACGCGTCGCTTCGCAAGAGGGTTTCGAAAACCGTCAGCAAAAAGGCGAGAGCGGCAAAGATCACCAAACCGGCGACTGCGATGCCGCGAGTCTCGAGCCACAGCGCGGACCATTCGGCAAGTGGGATGGTGGGATATCGGACAAACGCGATGAGGATAAGGACGCTGGAGCCTATAAAAACCTTGAACGCGCATGTAGTCGCGGGCTTGACCCCGCGTTCTCCTCCAGGCTTTGAACGCGGGCTCAGGCCCGCGACTACATGCCCATTCAAAACACTGCGCACAATTCGCCGGCGGAAGAAGGCTTCGAGACTGAACCACACCAACGCGGAAAAGCAGAGTATCGAAAGGAAGGCTGCGAGAAACTCTCCCGCATGTGCATTCCAGAACTGTCGCAGCGCCGTTGCGGCAAGCCATGCGTTAACCGCGGGGATATCCGTGCTCTGCCACTCGATAGACTGCAGCTGCCAGCCGAACCAGCCAAAGACGAGAAAGAGCGCGGCCACCGTCACAGCCAGCCATATTGCTTTCCAGAGGATATCGACAAGAATCAAACCAAGCCGACGATGCGCCAGCGCGAAACCCTCACGCAGCATCTGTTCAAGAATCATGTATCGAATGCAGGCGCCAGCATGATGTGCTCGGCCGTACGGATGGCATTGGCGGCGGCAATACGCAAATTATCCGCGACAAGCCACAGCGAGTATGCGCCTGGATGATTCCCACCATGGCGGACGCGGCCCAGGTGGATCGTATCCGTCCCAACAACTCCGACGGGCGACGGGCCATCGGCGGCGGCCGGGACGGTCACGCTCCCGTCACCACGATCGAATTGCGCGGTGACTTCCTCCACTGCGGGGGTCCCAAGCAGTTGAACAAAGACTGAAAAGGCGTGCGAATGGAACACAGGCGCCTGGACAGCAGTGATCACAGGTTTCGGAAAGGTCTTTCCGAGGATTCCCTCCAGATGTTCCATTACTCGATTTTCCGTCCGCTCCGATGCTTCCCTTTCCGGCAGAATGTTAAAAGCAAGCTGACCATTGAATACTTTGTTTTCGATCTGCTGGAAATTCAGAAGATTGACCGTTTGCTCCTGAAGCTCATCCACACCCGCGTTACCCCGTTCGGATGCTGGCTCCAAAACAGTCACTGCAGCGGACTCCACACCGAACCGGTTGTGCAAGCTCGATAGAACTCGAGCGATAACAATGGCGGCGGGATGAGGATTCACGAAGTAGCCTTTGGATCGAAGCACACGAGGATCCGAGATGCCTTGTAAGTACACGGTTCCTTCAGAGCCTGCTTGCGTGAGATCAATCGTGAGCTCCGGAAATTTTGCACCGCTGGCCACATAGGAGTGCATGATCTCCGGACTGCACGTGAAAAACGCGATGTCGATATCGACGAAAGACTCGGGCGAAATGACCTGCGTGATTTGAATCTCACCGGCAAACTCTTGAAGCAGCCCGGCGTACTCCTCGGTTTCGAACAGAGCGAGCCTTCCCATCGGAAAGCCGCCGTCTTCCAACATTTCGCGCAGCTCTTTTCCCAAGAGAGACGTCGATCCGACGATCGCTATGTTTGGAGATTTGCGAAGACGTTCCCGGTTCATGGCGTATAGAAATTCTAACTTTTGATATTACCATGCGCAGGCTCGGAAGGCTCGACACGGGATGGGAGAGACCGGCGCAGGACCTGTGCAAATCGGGAACTAAATGACACCAGCTTTGCGATCAGTCCAGAGCTGACGTATATCGTGGCCAGGGCGAGAAGCATGACTTCAGAATAAAAAATAATGAGTCCTAGCAGCATCGCAGTGATGAAGAGCGCGCGTCGTGGCCGAGGCTTCCTCACATCGAACTCTTTGAAGCTTTGGTAGCGCACCGTGCTAATCATCAAGAAGGAAACGAATAGTATGAGCAGACACCAGAGCAAGGCCGATCCAACAAGCAGAATTGGTTGCTTGAAGAAATGCACGACCGACGCAATCATTGCGGCACCCATCGGAATTGGCAGACCCACAAAATATCGCTTCGAACCCGCATCCGGCGGTTTCTTGGTTTGAATATTGAAACGCGCCAGCCGCAGGGCGCCACAGACAACAAAGGCAAAGGTCGCAAGCCAACCGAGTTGATGGACGTGCTTCGCAATGTCCGCCTCGATGCCGGCAATCGAATTCAAACCCCAGCTAAAAGCAAGTATGGCCGGCGCAATTCCGAAGGTCAGCACGTCCGCAATCGAGTCGAGCTGGACACCGAAGTCACTGGACGTCTTTGTCAGGCGCGCGATACGGCCGTCCAGAGCATCCAACACGATACCCACCCCGATAGCGATCGCTGCGTTATCATAGTTGCCCCGAAGTGTGGAGATGGCCGAGTAATATCCGCAAAAGATATTCCCCACTGTGAACAGGCTCGGAACTATAGAGAGGCTACTCTGAATCCGTGCCCGATCCCGAATCCGTCTCCGTTGTCGTCGTTCTGTCATAAAGACCCTTTGATAATACCAATCGGGCTGGCTCCACCGCGCACGCGCGCACCTTTCTCCACCGTGGCTTCGGTTCCGGCCGGGAAAAGTACATCGACACGAGAGCCGAACCGGATCAAGCCGACCAGTTCACCTTTGTCGACAAAGTCCCCAACCCTCTTCCAGCAAACAATACGCCGAGCGACCAGGCCGGCAATTTGCGTAAACACCAGCTTCACGTTCCCCTGCCCGATCATAATGATGTTGCGCTCATTTTCAATACTGGCCGCGTGATTAAAGGCTGCCCTGAATTTTCCGCGCCTGTAATCGATCGCCTCGACGCGGCCGCGCATCGGACTGCGGTTTACGTGAACATCAAAAATCGAAAGAAAAATGCTGAGCTTGGTGACGTTGCCAACGCGTTCCACGTTCACCACGCGTCCATCTGCCGGCGACACTATAACGCGAGGATCCGCCGGTATCTTCCGTTTCGGATTCCGGAAGAAGAATGCCACAAAAGCAGTAAGCAGCAGCAGGAAAATCCCGGCGGCCGCCCAGCGGAGCCAGAAGGCCGCTGCCATCGCTGTCAAAAGGGGAAGCAGAAACTTAAAAGCGTCTCTGATAATCATGAACTAATGATGAAGGAGGCGGCGGGAGGCGATTTCGAATTGCGAATTTGCGTCCCTCCCAAAATTCGCAATTCGCAATTCGCAATTCGAAATCCCGATCTACGTATGCTGATGACTTAATTCGACCCGGAACTTTTGAATCATGGAGTTCATCTGGTCTTTCAAGTGGAGCTTCTTCTTTTTAAGCGTGATTTCCTCGAGGCGATCCTGATCCGTCATATGGTGACGGTTCTGGATCTCCGCGAGTTTACCTTCATATTGTTTGTGTTCTTCAACCAGACGGCGAAACTCTGGATTCGCGGATATCAAGCGTTCCTTGATCTCCTCCTCCTTCATCATCGCGTTCCTCCTCTTAGAATGGAAATTCCCCGATCTAAGGCCACCGTAACACACGCTTTGACGCCAGTTCAATCTGAAATATCCAGTTCCATGACATAGGCATCTTCCACGGGATTCGAGTAGTAATTCCTCCGCTCCCCTGCGATTCGAAAGTCGAATCCGAGATAGAAATTGATTGCCGGATTGTTGGATTTCCGGACCTCCAGAACGACCTTTCGTGCGTGTCTGCGCCCCGACTCGTCGATCGCGGCTGCCATCAATTGCTTGCCGATGCCGGAGCGGGCAGTCCGGCTTTCGACAGCGATGTTGTAAATCTCTGAAATATCGGCAGCAATATGGAAGATCACAAATCCTACGATGTGAAGCCGCCCGTGCTCATCTTCGATTTCTGCGACAAAGCTAGACGTAAAACTGTCATCGTTCAGCAGGCGATAGTAGCTGTCGATCGACCAATGAGAGAGGTGGTGCCACGAACGCTCGATATCCACAATCCGGTCGACGTCCCCTTTGCGGACCTTACGAATTCGGACTTGCAATG
>WNGP01005969.1_pt1 | contig 10151 bp, 10 predicted proteins | sample 5407671 | NCBI WGS metagenome assembly WNGP01 (sample SAMN13153381, study PRJNA577476) | soil metagenome | isolation source: 40 cm soil or saprolite under Garry oak tree replicate 2 | place: USA:California | collected 2016-06-15
AACGGGTCGTGCGCCAGCTTGTGGCCACCGCTGCCGGGACCGGCTACCGCCGGGCCGGGTGTCAAGGGCACCCTCGGGACGATTACCCGGTCGGACGGATCGCTGCAGGCGACCTTCGACGGTCACCCGCTCTACACGTACAAGGGCGACTCGGCCCCCGGCCAGGCCTCGGGCAACGGCCTCAACCTTTCGGGCGGTGTCTGGCACGAGGTCACCGTCTCCGGCACGGCGCCGGCGCCCAGCCCGAGCTCGAGCAAGTCGTCCAGCGGCGGTGGCGGTTACGGCTACTAGCCCGTTGTGATCACGATCATGCGGAAGGACCCTGCGCAGGCCGAGCGGAAGGCGGGAATGGCGCGGGCCAGGGGTGGGGTTCCAGCCCGAGTCAAGCGCTGACCGGAAGGACCTGCCCCATGGTGTTCACCGATGGTGAGCTCGCCTACCTGCGTTCCCATCGGCTCGGGCGGCTTGCGACGCTCGCGGCCGACGGCACGCTGCAGAACAACCCGGTCGGCTTCTCGGTCGACCAGGACGCCGGTGTCATCAATGTCGGCGGCCGGGACTTGGGCAACACGCGCAAGTTCCGCAATGTTGCGGCCAACGGCCAGGTCGCTTTCGTCGTCGACGACATCGCCTCGGTCGAGCCCTGGGTCGTCCGGTGCTTCGAGGTCCGCGGCAGCGCGGAGGCGCTGACCGGCCAGACCCCGCCCAGCCCGTACATGGGCGCCGAGATCATCAGGATCCACCCCAGGCGGATCATAAGCTGGGGCATGGGCACGGACGGCAGCGAGAGCTCGAAGCGGACGGTCAGGTAGCCGGACCGGCACGCTAGCCGGACCGGCACGCTAGCCGGCATCACCGCGAGCGCACGGGAACACGCCGCGGGCGCGGCACCCGCGCGGTGAGCGCGAGCCCGGCGAGCACCACGACGATCCCCTCGGTGATCAGCGACGCCAGCCCGAGCGGCTCGAGCCAGTTGCCGACGTCGCCCGCGTCGCCGGGCATCGCGATGCTCCGTGTGAAGACGTAGCCCGCCGCCACGGACAGGCAGAGCAGGCCGGAGAACAGCCACGCGGTCGGCCCGGGCCTGGCCAGCAGCCATAGTCCGCAGCCCGGTGCGGCACCGGCGACCAGGCAGAATCCGGCCGTCAGCCAGGCCGCTCCGGCGAGCTGAGCTGGGATTTCCAGGGCGTGGATGATTCCCGCCGCCATCAGGCCGATGGCCGCGACGGCGCGCGCCGCGGCGTCGGTAGACAGGTCAGGCACGGCGGCGGCAACCGCCCGGTGCGACTCGCTGACGGCAGGCATGCGTGAACTCCTCTCGGCACAGGCTGGTTCATCTCGCCGGGCCGTCGGCGCTGGGCGAAGACGAGGCTGGAGGTGCCCCGTTACCCGTGAGACGGCTGGGGCACGTGAGAGGTTCAAGTCCGGTCACGAGGAGTTACCCTCCGTAGTCGAACACGTTCCAGTCTTGCGGCCTGGTAACGTCCGGCTGACCGGATGTACCGACGAACTCACATGGCGGCGGGGGCAGATGAGCGAGAAGGAAGGTAGATGAGCGAGACGGAAGGCGAGGGACGGCTGACCGCCATGGGCGCGCTGATCACGGGTGGCACCACCGGCATCGGCTTCGCGATCGCGCAGCGGTTCCTCGCCGAAGGCGCCCGGGTAGTGATCACCGGCCGCGACCGCGGTCTCGGCGAGCGGGCGGAGACCACGCTGCGAGGCGTCGGCCAGGGCTGGTTCGTTGCCGCCGACGCCGCCGACCCGGCGGCGGTGACCGGCTCGGTCGGCGCCGCGGTCGAGCGCCTCGGCGGCCTCGATGTCCTGGTCAACAACGCGGGCATCGGGGTGCAGGCCGGGCTGCTCGACACGCCGCTCGAGGACTACGACCGGGTGATGGACGTGAACGTGCGCGGATACTTCCAGTACGCGCGCGCCGCCTACCCGCAGCTTGCCGCCCGCCGGGGAAGCATGATCCACATCGCGTCCGACGCGGGGATCTGGGGCGAGCAGTCGCTCGGTTTGTACTCGGTCTCGAAGGCGGCCGTCGTGATGCTCGGGAAGATGCTCGCACTCGAGGCCGGCCGCGATGGCGTTCGATCTAACGTCCTATGCCCGGGCGACACCTGGCCGGGCATGCGGCACATGGCGCTGCCCGGGGAGGACGACCGGCCCGAGGACGGCGACTGGCCGGTCCCGCCGATCGGGCGGATCGGCCGGGCCAGCGACGTGGCCGCCGCCGCGGTCTTTTACGCCAGCGCCGAGGCGGAGTTCATCACCGGGACGACGCTGCTGGTGGACGGCGGCATGACGGCCGGCTACCACCAGCGCGACAAGGGCTGAGGGGGCGTGCCCGCGGTCAGCGGGTCACGGCCTGCTTGACCAGGGAGCGCCCGAAGTCCCACATCAGGCCGCTGCCCCGGTGCGCGTCCTTCATCACGTCGGTGAGTGCCTCGCTGAACATCCGCACCTCGTCCGTGCCGATGGTCAGCGTCGGCAGCAGCTTGATGACCTCCATGTGGTCGCCCGACACCTGGGTGAGGATGCGGTGCCGCTGGAACAGCGCCACGACGACCATCTGGGCGAACAGGCCACGCCGCGCCTTCTGCAGCATGTTCCAGCTTGCCCGGAGCTTGAGCGAATCCGGCCTGCCGAACTCCATGCCGATCATCAGGCCGCGCCCGCGCACGTCGGCGAACATCTCGCATCGGCCGGCGATCTCCTCGATCGCGTGCCTCATCGCCGTGCCGGTCTGCTCGGCGTTGCCAACGAGTTGCTCGTCCTCGATCACGGCCAGCGTGGCCAGCCCGGCCGCCATCGCGGCCGCGTTCGACCCGTACGTAGAGTCGTGCACCAGCACCCGGTCCATCGAGGAGTAGACCTTCTCGAAGATCCAGCCCCTGGCCATCGTCGCGCCCACCGGAACGAAACCGCCGGACAGCGTCTTGGCCACGGTGACGATGTCCGGATCGACGCCGTCATGCTGGTAGGCGAAGAACCGGCCGGTCCTGCCCATGCCGGTCTGCACCTCGTCGCAGATCAGCAGCGCGCCGTGGTCGCGGAGCAGCTTGCTCGCGCCGACCAGGTATCCGGGCGGGGCGAGGGCGACGCCCTTGCCCTGGATCGGCTCGACGATCAGCGCCGCGACGTCGCCCTTCCGCAGTTCCGCCTCGATCGCGTCCAGGTCGCCGAACGGCACGCAGGTATCGGGCAGCAACGGGTTAAAGCCGCTGCGGAACTCGTCGGCGCCGTTGACCGAGAGCGACCCGGTCGTGAGCCCGTGGAAGGCGTGGTCGCAGTACAGGATGCGGGACCTGCCGGTCGCGTACCTGGCGAATTTGAGCGCCGCCTCGACCGCCTCGGTGCCGCTGTTGCTGAAGTAAACCCGGTCGAGCCCAGGCGCGTACTTGAGCAGGCGCTCGGCCAGCAGGCCGGGCAGCAGCGCGCAGTCGAACTGGACCATGCTGGCCAGTTCGGCGTCGAGCACGTCATGCAGCGCCTTCCTCACGACCGGGTGGTTATGCCCGACCCCGAAGACCCCGAATCCGGACAGGAAGTCCGCATAGCGCTCGCCGTCCCAGTCGTACAGGTATGCGCCCTCTGCGCGCTCGTATACCTTGTCGAACCCGATCGCGTGCAGCATGCGGGGCCGCTGCGGGTTGAGATACCTGGCGTGCAGTTCGTATCCCTGGCCGCCGCGCTCGGCGAGCAGGCCGGGCAAGTCGAATCCCATGGTCCAATTGTGGCCGCCCCAGCGAGTGGTTGGACCGCGAATCCCGGCAAACCGTGCTGGCTGCGCGGTGACATCGTGGCCCGGGATCTCGGCGCGGCGGCCGTGGTGGGGGACTGCGGGGCGGTCAGCCGTCCGGCAGCCGGGGACGGCTAGCGCGGCTGCGGCCCGGGCAGGTCGTGCTTGCACCGATGGCGGAGCTTGTACGCGGTCGCGCCGCGGCGCGGCGGGCTGCCCTCCGACAGGGCTGGCCGGCCGGGGCCGGTGGCCAGAGCGGAAAGCTCGCCCTGGCAGTCGATGTACCCTCGGGTGCGGCGGGCCGCTGGCGAGCTCACGTGCATCATCCTTGTCCCTGTCGGGGCTTGTCGCTACCGGCCGGCACCGGGCGCGCGCACTCGACGCTCACGCCGTGGCGGGTGCAAACGGCCAGCAGCCTGGTCAAGTCCGCCCTGCTGCTGCGGATCGTGCCGATGCCGCCAAGGATCAGTGCGTCGTACTGGCCGGTGCTGATCGCGGCGGTCAGCCTGGCCAGCGCCTGACCCGTGCCGAGGCCGAACCCGGCGGTCCTGCCTATGCTGGCGAGCTGGCCAATGCTCGCGACCTGGCCGGTGCCCGCGCTGTCGATGTCGAGGTACACCGCTGGGTCCGGCCACCCGTGCTCGCGGGCGGCCTGGAAGATCGCGAGCTGCTGGGTGGCCAGGGTGTCGGCGCCGCAGCCCCAGCCGATCCTGATGTAGGCGGCCGGCCGCCTGAAGCCGGCCATCAGCCGCCCCGCCGGGCGCGCCGACGCGCCCGATACCTGGCCAGCGGGCACCGCCGCGCGACAGCAAGGACGAACTCCCACTGCCGCTGCAGTGCACGCGCGACTAATACGGTGACCACCTCCGCCGACCGATCAGGGCCGACTCAACCAGGCGCGCGCGGAAGCCGGCAATCGGGAGAACTCCCTATGGCGGCCACGGCACATCGTGGACCAAGATCGTCTGCGGGAATCCGCGACCGGGGGGACACCGCGGGGACACCGGGGGGACAGGGACCAGCCAGGAAAGGCAGGATCGTATAGGAAAGGCAGGGATCTAGCCAGGCCGAGATCTAACGGGCTTCGCTCCAGCCCGACTTTCCTGGGCTAGCCGGGCGACACAAGGCCGTGCTGAGACACAAGGCCGTGCTCCAGCGCGAACAGCGTCGCGCCGGCCCGGGTGGATACCCCGACCTTTCCGTACACGCTCTGAATGTGGTGGTCGCAGGTCTTCGGCGAGATGCCGAGCTGCCTCGCGACCTGCTTGGTGGCCAGGCCGCGGGCGAGCAGCCCGAGCACCTGGCACTCCCGCTCGGACAGTCCTGCCGGGCGGGGGACAGGATCGCGCGGTTGCCCCGCGGCGACCAGCACGGCGTTCACGGCGTCGGGCGCGAGCCTGCCCGCCTGCGCGTCGTGTCGTAGCTGGTCGGCGGCGGCCTCCGCCGACAGCTCCGGCCGGTGCGCGCGCGGCTCCCGCATGGCCTGGTAGCAGTCTGCCGCTGCCAGCAGCCACGCGGTGAGCGGCAGGTCACCGGTCCGGCTGCCGCGGTGGTACCCGGACCCGTCGTAGCGTTCGCCGTGCGAGCCGGCCAGCCTGGCCAGCGGGCGCAGGCCGTCGGCCGCGTCGAGCACGCGCTCGGAGTGGTACGCGTGCAGCCGCACCTGCTCCCGCTCGTCCCTGGTGAGCGGGCCAGGCTTGGCCCAGACGTGCACGGGAACGGCGACCCGCCCGATGTCATGCACGAGCGCCGACCGGCGCAGCAGGCCGCGGTCCTGCGCGGGCACTCCGGCCACCACCGCGGACCGCTCGGCCAGCCCGGCAACCGCGCGGGAGTGGCCGACGGTCCACATGCTCTTCAGATCGGCGAAGTCGGCCATCGCCGACAGGCAGGCGTCCAGCCGCTGCTCGCTGATGACCGGCCGCGGGCCCGGCTCGACCCGCATGGCCAAGTCCCAGATCGACGGAGCGTCCAGACCCTCGTACACCTGCTCGCCGACGGACAGGAAGTCCCCCACCGCCTCGGGGTCCAGGCCCAAGCCGGCCCGGTCGGCCAGCACCCGGCTGGCCAGCGCGCTGCCGCCATGGCGCCAGATGATGTCGGCGTCCTGGGCCACCTGCATCAGCCGCACGGCGAGCGGGATCTGCGTGCCGTGCATGTCGCCGGGCATGCCCTTGCCATCCCAGCGTTCGTACAGGTGCCGCAGCGCCTGCTGGACCTCCGCCGAGAAGCCCATCCGCGCGCCGAGCACCCGGGCGACGTCACAATGGCTCGCGGCCCACTTGCGGAACTCCGCGATACCGCCGAACGCCGACTTGATCATCTGCGCGGCGCGCGTTAACGGAGCGCTCTCCGGGTGGGCGACCCTGGTCGCCATGGCGATGAGCTCCCGCCGCGAGCCCATCATCGCCGAGAGCATCTGCGGGCGCGCCGAGATCTCGTCCCCGAAGAACTGCGCGTCGATCTCGCTCTCGGCCGTGCACCCGGCGAAATGCAGGACGCCGGTGTAGAAGACGGTCACCTGATCGTCTTCGGGCAGGCCCATGGCCTGAGCGAGCCGGAGGGCCAGGATCGCGGTGCGCAGCCCATGCTCCAGCGGCTGACCCATGGCCAGATCGGTGGCCAGCGACATGACACCGGCGGCCTCGATCAACCGCAGCGGGCAAGATGGCGGATTCATCCACACCAGACGCAGGGGACTCGCGCGGTTCGAAACGGCTCGCTGACGGCAAGCTCAGCGGATCGGCCGCGATCCTGCGCGCCAATTCTCGCACATTTCCTGGTCGCCGATGGCGGGCTCACAAGATGGTCCTGACGGCGGACAGGCGGCGGTCGGCGACACTGTGCGCGGCCTCGATCAGGTAGTCACCGGGTACGGTCCGCCAGTTTCCGTCCCAGATCTGGAACGTCCTGGCCGGCACGTCGACGGTGACGCCGACGGCCTTGCCTGGTCCGGCGCCGGCCACGGCGAAGCCGGCCAGCCACCGGCGCGGCCTGGTGTCATCGGGATGCGCCGGCGCGACGTAGACCTGCACCACCTCGCGGCCCGGCCGGCTGCCGGTGTTGCGCACGGTCACGGCGACGCGGTCGCCGTCGAGGCTGATCTGCTCGTAGGCCCAGGTCGTGTAGCCCTCGCCGTGACCGAACGGATACCGCGGCGCGGCGTGCCGCCGCTGCCATGCCCGGTAGCCGATGAACACGCCCTCGTCGTAACGCAGCACGCCCGCGGACGGCGCCGTGGCCAGCACCGGGCAGTCCGCCGCGACGGCGGGCCAGGTGGTCGGCAGCCGCCCGCCCGGCTCGGTCACGCCGAGCAGCACGTCGGCCAGCGCCCGCCCGGCCTCCTGCCCGCCGAACCAGGCGAGCAGCACCGCGCTGACCTCGTCGGCCCAGGGCAGTTCGACCGGCGAGCCGGCGCTGACCACGACGATCGTGCGGTCGCTGACCGCGGCCACCCGCCGGACGAGGTCGTCCTGGCGGCCGGGCAACGTGAGCTCGGTACGGTCGAAGCCCTCGGACTCGACCTCCTCGGTGGTGCCGACCACGACGATCGCGACGTCGCTGGCGGCGGCGACGCGCTCGGCCTCGGCCAGCAACTCCTCGTCGGTTCCGGTCGGCGCGCCGTATCCCAGGGACAACGACACCATCGCGGCCGGTGCCGGGGCGAGCCGCTGGACTACGGAGACCTCAACCGCGGCGCCCTCGGCCAGCGGTAGTGGCAGCCGCAGCTCGGGCGGGGCGAGGAACAGCCTGGAGAAGTCCTCGCTGTCCGGCGGTATCTCGCCGTCGAAAAGGGTGCGGCCGGCGGCGGTGAGGGTGAAGCTGCCGAGCCCGCGGATGCCGAGCCGGTGTACGCCGCCGACGGTGGCGGTCAGCAGACCGCTGATCTCGACCGTCGCCAGTTCCGCCTGGCCGACGCCGGCCGGCAGCTCCATCCACCGGCCGGCCCCGGTGGCCAGCGCGGCCTCGTGCAGGCATGCTCCGGCCGCGTCCCTGAACCGGGCCCGCAAGCCGGTCCAGCTCGGGGCGCAGGCCGGGGCGAGCTTGGTCTTCGGGTCCGCGCCGACCGCATAGGACAGCGTCACCGAGGCTGGCAGCGCCGCCGCCAGGCCATCGAGCGGCGAGACGACATGCCCGGGGAAGACGGTGGCGCTGCCGCCGCCCAGAACTCTGGCCTCCCTGGCCAGTGCGCCGACCAGCGCGACCCGCGAGAGCCCCTCCGCGCGCAGCGGCAGGGCGGCGTCGCGGTTGCCGGCCAGCACGAACGAGCGCGCGGCGATGTCCCTGGCCAGGCCCGCGCCGTCGATCGGGCCCGGCCGGCGCCCGGGCGGCACCGCCTCAGGCGCCCCGGCCAGCGCCCCGACCCGGGCCGCGAGCCGCAGCACCCGGCGCACATGCTCGTCGACGACCTCGCCCGGGACCGCGCCGTCGCGCACGGCGGCGGCGAGGCGGTCACCCCACGGGCTGCCCCGGGCGGGCATGACGATGTCCAGCCCGCCGTTCGCGGTGGCGACCGTGTCGTGCGCCGCCAGCCAGTCCGATACGACGACGCCGTCGAAGCCCCACTCGTCCTTCAGCACGCCGATCTGGAGCGCGCCGTTGGTGGTCATCGGAACGCCGTTGACGGCGTTGTAGGCGGACATGACGGCCCAGGCTCGCGCCGCGCGCACGGTAGCCTCGAACGGCGCCAGGTACAGTTCGCGCAGCGCGCGCTCGCTGACCTCCGCGCTCGCGGTGAACCGCTCGGTCTCGAAGTCGTTGGCCACGAAGTGCTTGACGGTCGCGGCGACGCCCGCGTCCTGGACGCCGGTGACGTAGCCGACGCCGATCGCCGCCGACAGCAGGGGGTCCTCGGAGTAGGCCTCGAAGTGGCGCCCGCCGAGCGGGCTGCGGTGCAGGTTGACCGTCGGCGCGAGCAGCACGTGCACGCCCTTGCGCCTGGCCTCCTGGCCGAGCAGCCGTCCCGCGGACCTGGCCAGGTGCGGGTCCCAGGTCGCGGCGAGCGCGGTCGGGCTCGGCAGCGCGACCGACGGATCTGCTGCGCTCCACTGCGTGCCGCGCACCCCGACCGGGCCGTCGGACATGACCACGGAGCGCAGGCCGATCTGCGGCACGGCCGGCAGCGACCACGTGTCCTGCCCGGACAGGATCCGGACCTTAGCCGTCAGGTCGAGCCGGTCCAGGGCGGCCTCGACGGCGGCCTCGCGCGCGGCGCCCTCGACGGCGGCCTCGCCCGCGGCGCCCTGTCCGGCTTCGCCTGCCATGCCCGCTAGCCGGGGATCGTTCCGGGGGCCAGCCTCCTGACCCTGATCTGCTGCCCGGCGGCCGCCTCGGGCGCGGCCACCCGGCTGATGAACACCTGAGGGCTTAGCTCGTGCAGGGCATGCAACAGCTCCGCGAGCGCGTCGTCCTCGGCGAGTTCGACGACCACGTCGCCGGTCAGCTCGGCGGCGTCCACGCCGGGCGGGTCCAGGCGCAGGGCGGTGACGGGTACGACGGGTACCTGGGCCAGCGCGCTCCTCAGTTCATGCCGGCCGGGCGGTGCTTCCGGCACGGTGACGCGTATCCTCCACTGCGCCATCTGACCTCCTCGGACAGTGCGTCGTTACCTACCGACGGTGGCGGGTCGCCGTTGCAGGCGTGCTTCAGGCCCGTTACGCGGCTGTGAACACGCGAACCGTCGATCACGCAGGCGACAAGGTCGACTCCTGCCTGCGGCTGCCCTCCACGGGCGACGGCGCGTGCCAGACGGGTATTGCCTGGCGGGCCAGTCTGATCAAGTATAGAAGTGGATAAATGAATATGCGAATCCATCCGGTATGGTTTGGCGACCTTAAGGCCTGATTGGAGACTTGGGGCGGGACGGGCCTGAAGACGAACGGAGAGGATGCGATGAGCCCGTCCAGTGACCCCGGCAGGAGTTCCGCCGCCTGGGCGGCCGCCACGATCTTGCTGGTGGCCGCAGTCGCCGCATCGCTGATCGTGCCGATCTACGCGCGCACGACGCCCAAGCTTGGCGACTTTCCCTTCTTCTACTGGTATCAGCTCATCCTGGTCCCGGTTGTCGCGCTGGCGTCCTGGGTCGCCTACCTGATCGTCCGGCCCAGGACCGGCGCGACCGCCAGAGGCCCGACGTCGGCGGACGCCGCCGACGGCGACCGGCCCGGCGGACCGGAGGCGCTGCGATGACGCACATCAACGCGGTCTCGCTGACCATCCTCATCGCATTGTTCGCGCTCGTCACCGTGGTCGGGTTCGCCGCCTCGCGGTGGCGCCGCGCCGAAGACCTCATGCACCTGAATGAGTGGGGCCTCGGCGGCCGCGGGTTCGGCTCGTTCATCACCTGGTTCCTGCTCGGCGGCGACCTGTACACGGCCTACACGTTCATCGCCGTGCCCGCGCT
>WNGP01005970.1_pt1 | contig 10151 bp, 6 predicted proteins | sample 5407671 | NCBI WGS metagenome assembly WNGP01 (sample SAMN13153381, study PRJNA577476) | soil metagenome | isolation source: 40 cm soil or saprolite under Garry oak tree replicate 2 | place: USA:California | collected 2016-06-15
TCATCGCCTCCGCCACCTGGCGCGGGACCTGCGTCCCGCCGGGACCGTCGAAATAGGCGACCGGGAACCCGTTGTGCCTGCGGGAGAGCGCGGGGAAGTGGCCGCGGATCTCTTCGACGCCGGCGACGCACGAGCCGGCGGCGGAGGGGCTGGCGAGGGATGACATGGGCAGTCCGATCGGGATGCTCGAGTTGACTGATACTATCGTCAACGGGCGAGCGGAGGCCAACGGCATGTGCAGACGTTCACGGGAACTCTGCTCGTCTGGCGGCGAGGGGTGGCATACACTTGACGGGATGAGACCTCGCAGGCGAGAAGCCCAGAGAGCCGGCGCCGCGGCACCCGAGCCGCGCTCGACGCGCTACCGAAACCTCGTCAACCCCTTCGAGCCGGTGCGGATCTTCTCCGACGATCAGGTCGCGAGCATGCATCGCGCGGCGCTCGACATTCTCGAGCACCAGGGCATGCGGGTGTTGTCGGCGCGCGGGCGCTCGGTGCTGCGCTCGGCCGGGGCCCCGGTGGACGATTCGAGCCAGATGGTGCGCCTCGACCCCGGCATGGTCAGCAAGGCTATCTCGACCATCCCGGCGGAAGTCGATCTCATCGCCCGCAATCCCGCGCGCTCCTGCCGCGTGGGTGGACGGCACGTCGTGTTCGCGCCGGTCGCGGGCCCTCCGAGCGTGAGCGATCTCGAGCGCGGCAAGCGCACCGCCACTCTCGAGGACTATCGCGACCTGGTGCGGCTCTCGCAGGCCTTCGACGTCATCCACGTGCTCGGGCAGATGGTCGAGCCGCAGGACACCTCGGTGTCCGAGCGTCACCTCGAGACCTCGCTCGCGCAGCTCACGCTCGGCGACAAGGCGCCGTATTTCTACTGCCGGGGCGAGGCGCAGCTCGCGGACTGCTTCGCGATGCTGTGCGTCGCGCATGGGATCGACGCGGCGACGTTTCGCAGCGCGCCGCGCTGTTACAGCATCTGCAACACCAACTCGCCGCTGCAGCTCGACGTGCCGATGACCGACGGCATCATCGATTTCGCGGCCAACGGGCAGCTGATGATCGTCACGCCCTTTACGCTCGCCGGCGCGATGGCGCCGATCACCATCTCGGGGGCGCTGACGCTCTCGCACGCCGAGGCGCTCTTCGGCATCACCCTCTCGCAGATCGTGCGGCCGGGCGCCCCGGTGATGTACGGCAGCTTCACCTCGAATGTCGATATGAAGTCGGGAGCGCCGGCTTTCGGCACGCCCGAGTACGCCAAGGCGGCCTTCGGCGCCGGCCAGCTGGCCCGCTACATCGGCGCACCCTGGCGCTGCTCGAGTGCGACGGCCTCCAACGCCCCGGATGCCCAGGCGGTATACGAGTCCCAGATGAGCCTGTGGGGGGCGCTGCTCGGGGGCTGCCACTTCATGCTGCACGCCGCCGGCTGGCTCGAAGGCGGGCTGACGGCGTCGCTCGAGAAATTCATCCTCGACGTCGAAATGCTGCAGATGTTCGCGGAGCTCTTCCAGCCGGTGCTCGCTTCTGCCGAGGAGATCGGCGTCGAGGCGGTCGCGGAAGTGGGGCCCGGCGGGCATTTCTTTGCCGCCGCTCACACCATGCAGCGCTACCGTGACGCCTTCTACGCGCCGCTCGTCTCCGACTGGCGCAATTACGGCACCTGGGCGGCGGATGGCGCAAAGACCGCGACCGAGCGCGCGAACGCGCGCTGGCGCGAGACGCTCGCGTCCTTCCAGCCGCCTGCGCTAGATGCGGGCGTGCGCGAAGCGCTCACTGCGTTCGTCGAGCGGCGCCGCCGCGAAGGCGGCGCCCCGCCCGCATCCTGACTCGGACTTCCCGGGAAGAAAACGCATGAGCGTCTCGAGACGTGCCCTGCTCGGCGCCGCTGCCGGCGCCGCGGCCGTTACCGCCGCCGGCGCGAGGCTTGAGGCAGCCGAGCCGCCGCAAGCGACCGGCCTCAGCCCGATCACCTCCGGCGCGGCGCCGATCAGTCCCGAGGAGCACCTCGCGCGCCTGGCGAAGCTCCAGGGCCTGATGCAGCGGCGCAGGATCGCCGCGTTCCTGGTCGAGGCGGGATCCACGCTCGAGTACTTCACGGGAGTCCGCTGGTGGAGATCCGAGCGGACCACCGCGGCGCTCGTGCCCGCCGAGGGTCGCGTGGTGGTGGTGACGCCCTTCTTCGAGGAGCCCTCGATCCGCGAAACCCTGCGAATCCCCGCGGACCTCCGGCCGTGGAAGGAGGACGAGAGCCCCTTCGAGCTGCTCGCCGGCGCATTGCGCGAGCGCGCCGCGGCCAAAGGAACCCTCGCGGTGGAACCGACCACGCGCTACTTCATCCTCGATGAGGTGAGGAAGGCCTCGGGAGGTGGGCGTGAGATCGTCCCCGGCGATGCGCTGGTGCGCGCCTGTCGCATGATCAAGTCACCGGCGGAGCTTGCCCTGCTGCAAAGTGCCAACAGCGTCACGATCGCGGCGCTGCGCCACGTGCACGGCCGCATCGAGGCGGGCATGCGCAATTCCGACATCGTGAGCCTGATGGTGGCGGCGCACACCGCCCTCGGTGGCACGCACGAGTTCGCCCTGGTGCTGTTGAATGAGGCGAGCGCTTATCCGCACGGCTCGATCAAGCCGCAGAGCGTCCACGAGGGCTCGGTCATCCTCATCGACTCCGGCTGCTCGGTCCACGGCTACCAGTCCGACATCTCCCGCAGCTGGGTTGCGGGCAAGCCCTCGCCGCGCCAGCGGGAGCTGTGGGACACGGTGAAGCGCGGACAGGAGCTCGCGCTGGAGACGGCGAAGATCGGCGCGCCGGTCGGGGCGATCGACAAGGCCGTCCGCGCCTTCTACGAGCAGAAGGGCTGGAGCAAGGACTACGGCCTGCCAGGGCTCTCGCATCGAACCGGCCACGGCATCGGGATGGACGTGCACGAGCCGCCCTACCTCGTGCGAAGCGACGGCACGGCGCTCGAGGCCGGCATGTGCTTCTCCGACGAGCCGGGGCTCTATATTCCCGGCGAGTTCGGCATCCGCCTCGAGGATTGCTGGTACATGACCGAGTCGGGGCCGAAGACCTTCACGCCGCTGGCGAAGTCGATGGAGCAGCCGATCTGACTTGGGGCCGCCCGTCCGGCGCCGCGCCTCAGCTTCGCAGGTACGAGGCGCCGTTCACGTCGAGTATCGCGCCCGTCATGCTCGCCGGCGCGTCGAGCGCGAGGTAGCTCACCACCTGCGCGACCTCCTCCGGCGTCGCGACGCGGCCGAGCGGCTGGTCGGCGAGCACTGCCGGGTCGCGTACGAAGGGGGCGACTCTCTCCGTCGAGACCCAGCCGGGAGCGACGACGAACACGTAGACGCCCTTCGGCGCCAGCGCCTTGGCGAGAGACTGGCTGAGGGCGTTCAGGCCAGCCTTGCTCGCGGCATACGCGGGCGCATCGGGCTCTCCCCGAAAGGCGCCCCGCGAGGAGATGCCGACGATCCGGCCGTGCCCCCGCTCCGCCATCGTGCGCGCCGCGCAATAGGAAAGGTGTGCGGGACCCGAGAGGTTGGTCGCGAGCATGCGCTGCCACGCCGCGGTCCAGTCCGCGTAGGCGGTCGCGAGCGGCGGGTGATGCGAATAGATGCCCGCGTTGTTGATCACGGTGTCGATCGGCTGACGCGCGGCGGCCTCGCGCCAGAGCCGCTCGATCGATTCCGGATCGGCGAGGTCGGCCTGGATGAGGCTGTGGCCGCCGCCCTCGAGAGCCTGCCGCGTGGCCTCGGCCGCGGTCCGGTTGGAGCGGTAGTGCAGCAGCACCGTGACGCCCCGCCGGGCCAGCGCCCTCGAGATGGCGGCCCCGATGCCGCCCGATGCCCCAGTCACCAGGATGTGGGTCACGCGCGCACCAGACTCCTGTTCGATATGGATGCTGCGGCACGCTCAGGCGAGGTGCAAGCGATGCGGCTGCACGAGCAGATACCAGTCCTTGTGCTCTTCGAGAATGAGCGCGATGGCGTGCCGGATCGAGACCTTGAGCGGCGCGACCTCGCCGCCCGAGGCGCTCGCCCGGGTGGCGGCACGAACGCGATCGATCGCGCCTTCGAGCCTGCCTACCAGCCCCTCGGAAGTAGGGCCGAGGCGATGGGCCTCCGACTGCGCGATGGCACCGTGGAGCGATGCGCCGAGCGCCGGGAAAAAGGTGGTGATCACGGACAGCCAGATCGAGTGTACGACCAGGTGCAGCAGCGCTCCCAACCCGGTCAGGCCGAACAGCCCGGTGGTCACTTGGTGCACGCGATGCAGCAGCGCATGCTGGCGGATCGCGACGCAGCGATGGTAGTGCCGCTGCTGCTCGAGAATCTCGATCGTCCAGCGGGCGTAGCCGGCGATGAACTCGGGATCGGACCAGGCGTTCACGAGCAGCTTGCGCGCCAGCGGCTCGCTGCGGGCGCACTGCGCCGCGACCTCGTCGTCGGCAGCGCGAACCGGCTGACCGGGATCAAACACTCTCAGGTACCAGTTGGCCTCCGCCGCAGGTGTGGTGAGATCGAGCAAGGGCGCGAGCATCGGCAGGTACCAGGTGAGCTCCGCAGTCGTTCGTGCCTTGAGCCACCAGCTGTGCCAGCGGCGGCTGTGGCCCCACCAATAGATTGCGAAGACGGTGCCGATCACGAGCACCTCGCCTGCCGCCCACAGCGCCGCAAAGGAGTGGAGCCTATGCCCCGGGCTATCCCAGCCGAGCGCGAGCGGCAGCACCGCGAACAGTACGGCGATCGCGCTCAGGAGATAGATTGCCCAGAAACCGCTGCGATAGCGATGTCCGTAGTCGATGGCGCGCTCATCGAAGGCCCGGTGGCAGGGGGCGATCGCCTCGATCAGGGGCGTGAGCGCCGCAGGGGGACTCGGTGTCGGGGTCCGCGCAAGCGGCTCGAGGTGCACTCCGATCAGCAGCACGCGCTGAATTGCCTGGTGCAGCGCCATACCCGCTCAGCCGATGAGCTCGTACGTGGTGGCGAAGATCGGGGGCGACACGACACCGAGGCTCCCATCACCGTAATCGACCAGCCAGTCGCCGGCACTGCCCCGTAGCCGGGACACGCCGTCGGCCAGCAGCACCTCGAAGGCTTCCGTCATCGGCACCGCCATGATCCGGTAGGGAAGGCTCGCATAGCGTCCCGACTCGCCGGCGATCGTCGGCGGCACCGGCCGGTATTTCTCGGCAAAGCGCTCCCGCGAGACGCGCCAATGCTCGCCGGAGACACCGGTGAGGATCGCGTCCCCGGGACGGGCATGGACCACTCCTTCGCGGCTCTGCACGGTGCAGGGAACAGGCGTGAACCGCGCCTCGATCTCGCGGACGAGCTTGCGCGCCCAGACCCGCCGCGGATCGTTGCTGATGAGGCTCGAGTATCCGGGCTGTCCGCTCGAGCGGTAGCTCTCAGCCATGGCGCAACACGTCCGGGCTCAACAGCCTGCAGGGGTGCGATTGGAGAGCGCTGAGAGCCCGCCCCCCGCTCTCACCGCATTGATCTGGACTCACCGACGGCGCGTCCGACGTTGTTATTGACCCGAGTCTGCCGCAACGCAGTGCGCGCTGCAATTAACGCCCGAGACCGCTCGGGCCGGGGCACGAGTCTCGCGCCCCGGCCTCGGAGCTCACCACCGTGGGCAGTGCGGTCAGCCGGCGCAGGACCCTGTGGTGACGACCTTCTTGTTGGGCTTGAGCTGGTACGTGAAGTACGGCACTGCGACGCGGAAGGTCTGCGGATCGTTGTTCGCGCAGTGCCCGGGACTCTGCTGCGAGCAGAGCGGGCTCGCCAGGTGATCGTCCGCGTAGGCGATGTTGGCGCGATGCTGCGGATCGAGAGCCACCTGGAAGAAGTCCGCAAGACTGCGACTGTCGCCGCCCGAGCAGCCCGTGCCGCTGGTACAGACCGTTCCCGAATGAATGATGTGGTCGCTCGCGACGTGCTGCGCGAACGACGGTACCGCGTCGTGGCCATTGACGCTCTCGGCCATGTAGACGTTCCACTTCGCCCAGCAGTCGGTGGTCCCGCCGGCGCAGGATGGCTGCATCGCGGCGACGCTGTTCGAATTCCCGGGAAGGCTCGAGCCGAGCCACGTGACCACCACGTGACCGTTCGCGTCCGCGGCGACCCAGGGAAAGACGTTGGACTTGCCGGCGGTCGCTCCGCCGTTCACGCGCACCGGCACGGTCCAGTGTCCTCCCGCATCGGAGGACGACGAGAGGAAGATGCTCTGGTTGTCCGACCAGACGACGTAGGCGTGGCCGAAGTTGTCCACGGCGAGCGCCGGAAAGATGTTCGCGGTGCCGGTGGTGGCTCCAGGCGAGCCGGCGGGGCTCGTGAAGACTTTGTGGTCCGTGAAGGTGAAGGACACGGCGCCGAGCTTGGCGTCGGTGGACACGCCGACGTAGACGGTGCCAAGCGGTGCGCTGTGGGCGTTATCGATCGCATTGTCGGGCGCCACGAATGCGGCGTAGAGATTCCCCTTGCTGGGGCACCCGCTCGTGTTGCGGTCGACCTTGATCTGTGCCGCCACGTTCGCGCTGTCCGTCGGCAGGACGCTGCCGGCGGCGGGGAGAGTCGCGGCGTCGATGGCCTCGCCGGCACCGGCGGCGTAGGTGAGTCCGCCGTCGCTCGAGCGCTGCACCTCGATGTTGAAAGTGGCCACATCGTGATAGCTCATGTAAACCGTGGAAGGATCGTCGACCGCATCGTTCCACATGCGGTCATCGCCCCCAACCGCCGCGCTGAGCAGGTTCGGCGGAGTGAAGAAGGTGTCACCGCGATTCCTGGAACGGGTCGCGGTCACGCCGGGAACGAGCGCGAGGCTGGTCAACGCGAGGTTCGGAATGGCGGAGTTGTTCGGGTCGGGGGCGTTCACGGCGATGTCGGCGTCACCGCCTCCGGGCGCCACGCCGAGGTTGGTGGGACTGCCGACGTTCTGGGCGCATCCGCCGCCGCTCAGTCCGAAGATGCCGCAGTTGTCGGGCTGGCCCTCGTACTTGAAAGGCAGGGTGCCGTTAGCATTCGGCGAGCCGTCGATGGACGCATCCCAGCGCCACAGATCGACGCCCCCGGGCACGCCGCGGATCGACTCGACGTAGATCGTCCCCTGGGAATCGACGCGGTCGCCGGGCTCGACGCCTTGCACGATGAACGCGAGGGGGCTGAGCCCCGTCGGAACCGGAGCGAGCTGAGGCAGACAGAGGCTCTGATTGGGGCTGAAGCCGTCGATGCCCGGACCGACGAAGGCCGGGATGGCCTCGGCGCCGCCTCCGGCACCCGTCTGGCTCGGGCACAGGTGCTCGTTCGCCGGATCGGGATAGGAAGTCTGTGCGACGCTCCGGTCGCCGGAAGCGGTCCAGATCAACGAGACCAACAGCGCACACAGGAACGGCCTGAGCGGCCGGGACGCCAGCGGGTTGCGCATGGGTGTTTCCTCCGTGAGAACTCCCCGCTGCGCCTTATAGGCGCCCGCGCCGCTTCCGGCAATGAGGTGTGTACGGTAGTCCGTCCGGGAACGCCGCGCCGTAGCCCGGGCGAAGGCTTGACCGATCGGTGCTTCGGCACACCAGCGCCGTGGCGCTCACTGCGGGAATGAAGGCAGCGGGTTTCCCCTCCAGAGGGAGGCCCATTTCGAGGGTTGCGGGCCCATGTCGAACTCGAGCAGCCCACCGGCCTCGATCTGGGCGTAGGTGACGATCGGGACATCGAGCGGCCGGCCGTTCAAGCGCGCGGATTGGATGTAGAGATTGGCCGCGGAGCTCGCCGGCGCCGACACCACGAAGCGCCTGCCGTTCGGCAGATCGAGCGTGACCTTGCGGAACAGCGGGCTGCCGATCATGTATTCGCCCGACACCGGATCGAGCGGATAGAAGCCGAGCGCGGTGAATATGTACCACGCGGACATCTGGCCGCAGTCCTCGTTGCCCGCCACGCCGTCAGGGCGATTCTTGTAGTACTTCTCCGCGATCTCGCGCACCCGAAGCTGCGTCTTCCAGGGCTGGCCGCTGAAGTCGTAGAGATATCCGTAGTGGTGGCTCGGCTCGTTGTCGTGCTGGTTGTGCCCGCCCTGGAAGTGCTCATCGAGCCGCGCATTGAATTTGTCCGGCCCGCCCATGAGCGCCATCAGCCCCGGGATGTCGTGGAGCACGGAATAGGTGTAGACCCACTGGTCGCCCTCGGTCCAGCCTTCCTCGGGGCGCGCCCAGGAGCCGTCCGCGTGCTTCGCCTGCATGAAGCCGCGCGCGCTGTTGTAGATGTTGCGGTAGTTGTGCGAGCGATTGACGAAGAAGCGGTAATCCGCCTTCCGGCCCACGGCTCGCGCGACCTGCGCGACCGCATAATCGTCGTAGGCGTCCTCGAGCGTTTCCGAGGCCGACTCCGCGGTCTTGTCGACCGGGATGTAGCCGAGCTGCTTGTAGTAGGTGAGGCCGGGGCGGGCCTCATAGGGGACACCGGGCTGGCGGTCGTGCCAGTCGCGCGTCGTATCGCCCTCCGGCGGGGTCATCGCGTCCTTGTAGACGGCGGCGTACGCCAGCTGATAGTCGAAGCCGTGGAAGCCCTTGTTGATGGCCTCGGCCACCAGCGCGTCCGCGTGCGTGGCGATCATGATGTTGGTGTAGGAGGGATTCGGCCACTTCGGCATCCAGCCGCCCTCCCGGTAGTCCTGCAGGAGCGAGCGCACCATGTCGTCGATGCGCTCGGGGGCAAGGAGCGTCAAGAGACTGTTCTCGGCGCGGAACGTGTCCCAGAGCGAATACGCGGTGTAGGACACGCCCTCGTGCACCTGGTCGTCGAAGGCGCTGTAGTAGCGTCCGTGCTCCGAGATGAGCTTCGGATAGAGCAGCGCGTGATAGAGACCCGTATAGAAGATGCGGCGTTGCTCGTCGGTGGCGCCTTCGATGGACAGCATGCCGAGCTTGCCGTTCCAGATGCGCTCGAGCTGCGTGCGCACGCCCTCGAAGTCCCAGGCGGGAATTTCCGCCTCCAGATTCGCGCGCGCCTGCTCGATGCTGATGAACGAGGTGCCGACCTTCGCCTCCACGACCCGGCCGGCCGCGGTATCGAAGCTCGCGTACGCGCCGACATTCGGCCCTGTGGCCGTGGTGCCACCCGGCTCGGCGGCCTCGCGCAGGTACACGCCGTGCGTGGCGAGGCTCCTGTTGAACCTGACCACGAAATAGCCCTTGAAGTTCGGCAGCGATACATTGGTGAGGTGCGCGTCCATGCGGTCGGGGTTGTAGCCGGCGATCTCGCGCGCCGCGGGATCCACGCGCACGAATCCCTCGATGTGCGGGCGCGTCGCCTCGACCACGACACTGGCCGTTGCATTCTCGGGAAAGGTGAAGCGCATGAGGCCGCAGTGGTCGGTTGCGGTGATCTCGGTGCGGATCTGCCGCGAGTGTCCGGCATCGACGAGCACCGAGTAGTAATACGGCGTCGCGATCTCGTCGGCGTGGCGGAACGGCAGCTTGCGGCTGTCGGGGGCAATCTTGACCGCGTCGACCTCGGGGGCGAGCGTGATGTAGCCGTAGTCCCCCATCCAGATCGCGGGCTGATGCGTGCCGATGAACCCCGCGATGGTGTCGTCTTCAAAAGCGTACGAGCTGACGCTGATGCGATTCTCGCGCGTCTGCGCGGTCCAGTTGGTCATTCCAAAAGGGGTGGTCACGAAGGGCATCGTGCCGCCGTAGTCCGATCCGCCGCCGCCGCCGCTACCGGTGCCGATGTACGGGTTGACCCACTCGAGGGAGGGGGTGGCTTCATGGCGAGCCGCTGCCACCGGGGCTGGTACCCGCGGCTGATCGGGTGCGGGGTCACGAGCGGCCGCGGCGTGCGGCGAGCCCGCGATGCAGAGCGCGGCAAGGATCAATACGCCGGCGATTCGTCGGAGCGCGACGATGTCGGGAATCATGCGCGGGCTACGCTTTCAATAGGGGGTGGTCGGCGGGCAGCTGTCTCGCGTACCAGATCGCCAGCTTGTGGCGGAGTGCGGCTTCGCTCACCTGAGACTCCGGGAGCGGCTGGATCAGCTTGTCGTGCACGAGCAGCCGGTACACATAGAGGAGTTTCTCGCTCGCGGAATCCCCGGCCTCGAATTCCACCGCGCCGCGTTTCTCGGCGTACTCGATGGCGGCGAGCAGCGC
>WNGP01005971.1_pt1 | contig 10150 bp, 3 predicted proteins | sample 5407671 | NCBI WGS metagenome assembly WNGP01 (sample SAMN13153381, study PRJNA577476) | soil metagenome | isolation source: 40 cm soil or saprolite under Garry oak tree replicate 2 | place: USA:California | collected 2016-06-15
TTTTGCCGTCGGCTTCGCGACCGACATAACGCAAGTGGCGTTGCACGACCTTTCCCTTCACCCATTTATTTTCGACTTCCGCGAGATAAACGCCGCTTTTACGTTTGATCCGGCGAATGAAACTCATAGTGTACATGATGTACACCATGATGAGAGGGACTGTCAAGTCCTTTTGCGGTTGCCACAGTGAAAATCCCCAATGAAATCAGGGCTGATAGAACTTTTGGATTGGGATCAGCGGCCTAGTGTATAAAATCGAGGACGAATTCAGGGCATTATTGATTCTTGTCATCGCACCGGCGAGCGTCATATTGGCGGCCCTATTCGCATCCTACATTCCAGCACGACGCGCGATGCGCGTCGATCCAATGGTTGCGCTGCGTTATGAGAAGGAACGCGATAGCTCTTCCTCTTGATCCTCAGGAGGAATGCGTCCATGGCGGACAAGCCGAGCGATCTCGTCCAAGGGGCGGCTGCCGCGGCTGATATTTTCATTTCAGGCAAGTTCTTAACCCGATTCAGCAGCCTGAGGTGATAAGTGCAGTGTTTTGTCGGGCAAGTGGAGCGTGACCGGCTTTAACCGCGAACTCCGGCAAATCCAACCGAAAGCCTCAATCGCGGGCGGTCAGTTTAGAATCCCGAGGCCGAATCATCCTTGACTTTTATCCGCTTTCCTAACAGACTGCATGCATCGGTTTCTCGAAACGTGGCCTGCCCCCACCTTTGAGTCATTCCTGTAATTGCAATTGGCGTTCGCGCCTGCCGTCTCTGCCCCATGCGAGTGTGACTGGTCGCCGGCAAGATGGAACCGGTCCCATAACTCTGCACTCAGCCTAGGAGTTCGCATGAAACCGTTCGCCAAGTCTTTTTGTGCCCCGTCCCTGTTCACAGTTCTGTTCGCATTGCTCATGTCGCCGGCCTCCGTGGCGCAGGTGGCGGGACAGAACGTCAACATGGTTTCCGGCACACAATGGCCGAAGGGGGACCCCTTCCTTCAGCGGCAGAACGAGCCCTCCATGGCCGTTTCCACGCGCAATCCCATGCATATTCTGGCCGGCTCGAACGACTATCGAAGCGTAGATCTCGAGTTGGTACTCAGTGGCGGTGCGGAAACCGGCGATTCCTGGCTCGGATTGTTCAAGTCATTCGACGGTGGTCTGACATGGCAGAGCACGCTGCTCCCGGGCTGCCCGCAAGCCGTTGCTCAATGCACGGACAGCGGAGGTCTAGGCGGCCGCTACCAGGCTGCTGCCGATCCGATGGTCCGGGCCGGCACAAACGGCATGTTCTATTACGCGGGTTTAGCCTTCGATCGCGCGACGAGTTCAACCACCGCGAGCTCCTCCAGCTCGATCTTCGTGGCCCGCTACAACGACCTGAATAACAATGAGAACGTCGATCCCATCACTTACATCGACACCCACATCGTCGCTACGGGGAACAGTTCGCAATTCCTCGACAAGCCCGCCATGGCCGTGGACATTCCGCGCTCCGGTGCCATGACTTGTTCGTTCAACGCCAACGAACCCGGCACCGGTCCGAACGGCGGCACGCTTACGGTCCATCAATCCTTCCCCACCGGCTATGTCTATCTTACCTACACCGATTTCTTGACCCCCACAAAAGACAACACTACTCCGACGCACCTTATGTTCACCCGCTCGACCGACTGCGGTGTAACCTGGAGCTCTCCGATTCAGATCAACAGCGGAACCACCACCAGCCAGGGCAGTGGCATCGCCGTGAATCCCGTGAACGGCAATGTCTACGTGGCATGGCGTCAGTTCGCCTCCGCGGGAGTCTCGGACGCCATCATGATCGCGCAATCCTCTAGTGGCGGAAGGAGTTTCGGCGCGCCGCTCCGAATTTCGACTTTTCAACCGTTCGATCAAGGAACCACTGGCACATCGTTTCGCACCAACGCTTATCCCGCGATCACCACCGACTTTTTTGGGTTCGTTTACGTGGCCTTCTCCGCCCGGGGGTTGACAGCTAGCGGTGATGCGCGCGTCGTTGTCGCAGGGTCCATCGAGGGCACGCACTGGACGCCGGCCATCATGGTCGACAATCCGTCGAAGAACGCGCAAAGCAATCCCTCCGGCCGCGGCCATCAAATCATGCCGGCAATGACCTTCGCCAACGGAAGGCTTACCATCCTCTTCTACGACCTGCGCCTCGACCACTACGGCGCCTCTTACACCCCGAACTCTACAAGCCCTACGGGATATACTCAAACGCTTCTGCCCGAAGGCGAGTTGGCACCGCCAAGTCCAGTCCCGAGCCAAGTTTTCACGAGATTCATCGATGATAGCGGACTAACCTTGCGGCGCCACACGCTGGACTTGCGGATTCTCGAGCTCGGAATTTTCCCGACGGTGACCTTGGGGCCCTCGGTGCTCGTCTCGCAATACGCCTATGGATGCTGCGTCAACCCCAACGCTCCCGACATCGCACAGTTCAAGTTTAACGTGCCGAACCTGCCGCTCTTCTCGACCGGAGAAGTCCCCTTTTTCGGCGATTACATTGAAGTCGTGCCATCTCCGCTTTTTGTGCCCGATGGAAGTTCTTGGTCGTATAACTTCGCGCCCAGCGTAAATCCGCTTTTCCATGCTTCTTGGACCGACAATCGCGACGTTGTGCCGCCCGCAGACGGTAACTGGCAGAACTACACCCCGGCGGTACCTGTCGGCGCGACCAGCATCTTCCAACCAGGTAGCTCGATTCCGAATTGCCGGCCCGGCCAGGAAGGCATGCGCAACCAGAACATATACACTTCGCAAATTACCGGCGGCCTCGTCGTTGGCGCCCCGGGAAATGCCAAGCAACTCGGAACCACTGTCTTCAACAATACGACCGTAGCGTTCCAGCGCGCCTTTGCCGTGGAGGCGCAAAACGTCACCAACAAACCGCTCAACGTGCGCTTTACGATTGCGAACCAGCCGACGGGCGGATCTGCTTCCTTCCTGCAATTCTCCCCGTTAACCAGACTCGATATCACTATTCCCGCGTTCTCCTCGGTCTCGCGCAGCGTCTTCGTCACTTCTAGCAATCCCGAAGCCACGGTCACCGTGAACGTTGCTCAGATCAATGCCATCGGGGGTTCCGTGGTTGCCAACGGCCTTAGCTCTTCGGCGGTTCTTAACCCCGACATCACCAACCCCAGCATCACCAATCCGAGTATCACTAACCCGAGTATCACGAACCCCAGCATCACCAACTTGGAAGTCACAAATCCCAGCATCACGAATCCCAGCATCACCAACCCCAGCATCACGAACCCGAGCATCACGAACCCCAGCATCACGAACCCCAGCATCACCAACATCAGCGCAACAAACCCCAGCATCACCAATCCCAGTATCACCAACGCCGATATCGCCAACCCGAGCATCACGAACCCCAGCATCACCAATCCCAGCATCACCAACGGTTCGATTCAGGACGTCCTCTATCCCATCACCAACAATGGCAACACCACCTCGACCTACACTGTAAAGCTCGCCACCCTCAGCCCGCCACCCGGCGGCCTCGTCCTGCAGCTTATCCTCAACAGGCTGTACCAGACGCCGGTTGCCAACAATTGCCAGCTGGGCAAAGAGACCCACTGGGTGACGGTATCGAACATTACGAATCCGAAGCTTTTCACCGCGAACGATCCCCAGCTTGGAAATCCAGACATTACCAATCCCATTCCGAACGAAGCCTCGATCACTCTTGGGCCCGGCGAGACGGGCTACATCACCCTTCGTGTCGTGAATCCGACGCCAGCGCAAACTCCTTTCAATCCCTTGACCTCTGTCACTCCAGTGACCATCCCACAGGCGGTGAACACGCAAACCGTGCTCTCGAATCCCGGCAATCCCAATCTCACAGCGCCGCCCGTATTTCCGCAGCTTACGATCCTTAGCCCCTCTTCCATGCCGGCGACCAATCAGGCCAACCCGGGTTACTCCTTCCAGTTGCAGTCCACCGGAGGGAAGCCCGGAACCAGCACGTGGTCCGTCACCGGGGGTGCCTTGCCGAGCGGCATGGGCCTGAGTTCTTCTGGCTTGGTTACCGGCCAAACCACGGCCCTGGGGCCCAATTCCGTGACCGTCCAAGTTGCGGACAGCGCCGTTCCCCCGAACACCGCTTCGAAGACTTTCTCCATTCCTGTCAATGTGGTATTTCAGAAGAACGCAACAGGCATCGTTAGTGACGGCGTGGTAGGCCAATCCTACGTTGCTTTCCCATTCACGACGACCGGCGGAACCACGCCGATTACGTGGACAGCGACCGGTCTGCCGCCAGGATCGTCCATTAATCCGAGCACAGGTCAGGTCAGCGGCATCACCACGGTCGCAAACCTAGCGGGCACCACCGCGCAAATTACGGCCACAGATTCAGCCTTGCCGCCCAGCGTGCTCACTGCTCAAATAACCATTCGCGTCGCTCCTGTGATCGTTATCGGGCCGCCGGCTTTGCCGAGCGGCACGATTGGTGTTCCATACGCCGCGCAACTCTCTGCGACGGGCGGCATTGGCTCATATGTGTTTGGTCCTTTAGCTGTGACGGGTGGCGGAGCGGTGGACAGCAGCGGCCTCATCACTTTCTCGAACCCCCAAGCGTCTAGCGTGACTTTCGGCGTCACCGTTCATGACCAGGCCAACCCAAATCAGTTCGCTTCTGCCAACTACACCATACTTTTCGCCACACCTGCAGGTCCGAACGTCACGTTTGTGAGTCAGCCGCCGAACTACACGGGCGGACAAACGAGCCCCAACAGCCCGGTCCATGTGCACGTGGCGGACAACACCAACTCCCCCATTGCGAATGCGCCCGTGACCATGTCATTGAATGGCACGCCACCGTGTTCTACGGCGGTCTTGAGCGGCACCCTGACGCAATCGACCAGTCCGACAGGAGATGTTTTCTTCCTTGACTTGAACGTAGATCGCGGCCAAATCGGCTACGCGTTGAGGGCGACGGTTGGCAGCGTGTCTGCCGTTTCTAGTCCGTTCACTGTCAACGGTTTCTGCGGCACGGGCAACTTGAACACGGCACGGGCCTACCCAACGGCGACACTGTTGAATAACGGTACGGTTCTCATTGCCGGAGGCCAAGTAGACCAAGGCCCGGCCTCGACAAATGCCGCAGAACTTTATAACCCGGCAACCGCCGCGTTCAGCCCCACTACGTCCGGTATGAACAGTGCGCGGCTCCTGCACACTGCTACGTTGCTGAACGATGGAACGGTGCTGATCGTCGGAGGCCAAAGCGGCCCCTCTAGTTTTGTAGCCACTGCCGAGATCTTCGATGCACTCCACGGTACATTTGCCAGTACGAGTAACAATCCTAATAATGCCCGCATCAATCACACCGCGACGCTTCTCGCCGACGGAACCGTTTTGATCGCCGGCGGAACAGGTACCGATGGCGCCGTTGTGAACGCGGAGATCTACAATCCAACGACTCAGACGTTCACAAACGTTGGAGCGTTGAACTTCCCGCGGCAACGCCACACCGCAACGCTGCTGACAAACGGAAAAGTTCTGATCGCCGCAGGCAACATAAACGCGGTCCTTGTTCCAAGCGCGGAACTCTATGATCCTCTCGCGCAGACATTTGCGAACACGGGCAACTTGAACGCCGGCCGCCAATACCATACCGCCACACTGTTAAGTAGCGGGAAGGTGTTAGTCGCGGGAGGACTGCTGACCGACTCCACTACCGCCATCGGCACAGCGGAACTCTACGATCCCGTGGCAGGAACTTTCTCGAGCACCGGCGGTTTGAGTTCGGCGCGGGGCGGTCACACAGCAACGCTGTTGCCGGACGGAACCGTTTTGATGACCGGCGGTTACTCCCTGGTTATTCCGACCAGTACACCCATCTTGACCAGCGCGGAGATCTATAATCCCGCCACATCCACATTTGCCTTCACTGGCAGCCTGCCCAGCGAGCGCTGGCAGCATTCAGCCACTTTGTTGAACGATGCCACCGTTCTGATCGCCGGAGGATTCGGTTCGGGCAGTTTCCTTCTAAGCGCCTTGCGCTACTACCGCACTGCGCCGCTATGATTGCTGTCGGTTACAACCACCTCTGTTTCGAGCGCCCTTGGACAGATCTTCAACACATGGTTGGCACATAGCGGTCGCCTCCGGCAGCGTGGAGAGCGTCATTTCAAACGAGGTCTCCGTTGTTGTCCCCTAGCTCCTAGATACCGGCGGTTGCTGTGATATTGCGTTGCGAGGAAACTAATGCGCTGTAAGCCGGCGCTTGGCGTCCGCGACAAGTTGATCCCCGGCGCCTCTTTCTTTGATGGAGAGAAACGTCTTGTATGACTCCGCCGCCCCCGAGCTATGCAATCCCTCGCGCGCGCGCCCTTGGTAGTAGTAAACCGCGGGCAGCAGGTGATAGCTGGGTATGTCATCGAGAAAAACGGAAGTGGCTTCGCCGCGCCGCTTCAAGCAAACATCAAATTCCGAAGAAGCTTCGGTAAAAGCGGACGCCGCCAGGTACGCCAGCCCCAAGTCAAAATGACCCAACCAGGTGTTCGCCAGCTTCTGCGCTTCCTGAAATGAATTGAGAGCCTCGCGCGCGTTGCCGCTCTTGAGCTGCGCTTCGCCGGCGATCAGCTTGGCGTAAACCTGCGGCTCGGTCTCGAGTCGCCCGGATAGCGGCGCCACCAGTTGCAGCGCTTTCGCTTCCTGCCCCGCAGCCACATAGACCTGCGCTGCGCGATAAATCACGCCCGATTCTTTGCCTTGCACAACCGCTTTTCCGGCCGTGCGAATCGCTTCCGCAGTTTTCCCGCGTGCAACCTCCGCCAAAGCCAACATGACCGTTCGGTCTGCCGCGGCTTCCGCATCCTTCGCCACAAGGTCGTCCGCGATGACTCTCTTGAGAATGGCTGAGGCCTCCTCGAGACGGCCTTCGTACAATTCCAGGTCCGCCAATCCGGTGGCCGCGATGGAAGAACCTCGCGCGCCGAGTTTCTGAAGGTTCAAATAATTCTTCTGTGCTTCATCATTGTGGCCGAGCCCCAATTCGGCAAGCGCCAGCGTGCGAAGCGCCTGATCAAACTTTGGGTTGTCGTCGAGAATCGATCTTGCTTTCTTCGCCGCCGTGTCAAAATCTCCCGCATACAACGCATATAGCGCGTAATTGTGCTGCTGTAGCACGCTGTGCGGCGTAATCTCCAGTGCCCGCTTTTGCTCCTCAAGCGCCTTGCTCATGTTCCTGTCGTAGAAATAAGCGAGGGCCAAATTCGCGTGGCCAGCAGTATCGGCAGGATACTGGCTGACCAGGGCCGACAATTCCTCAATGGCCTTCGCCTGATTGCGCATGAGCAGGTAATACCCGCTCCGTGTCCGGTATTTCTCCCGGTCGGTCATCCGGTCGATCCGCTCCAAAGCCAATTGGTAATACTTTTCCGCCTCCTGGTTTTTCCCGAGATTCGCGTACATCGCTGCCGTGCCGGCGTAGGCTCGCCCCAGATCAGGATCCGATTTGATCCCTTGGCCATACGCATTGATCGCGTCAGTCCATTTCCCGGATTGCTGCAGGTCTTGACCGACCGCGTACTGATGCGCCGCTTCGAGCGAGCCTGCGGTAAATGTCTCTGCCGCAGATTTCTGCGCCGATTCCGGTGTGGTGTCGCCCAGCCCCTTGCGAATCCGTTCCGCCAGTTTTCCAGCTGCGGCCAGGACATCCTGTTTATTCGAAGCGTTGCTTTCTTCCTTCTGCAAGGTCCTGCCTGTCGCTGGATCCAGTGTGGTTACGTAAACTTTGTAGCCGCTTCCTTCTTTGTGGATGGAACCTGCCACCACGGCGTTCACCCCTTCGCGCACCGCCACCAATTGCGCTAGCGCCGCGTCCATGCGCAATGCTCCGGGCTGCATCTTCGCGGCCACCTTCTTCGCTTGCCCGCGATTATAAGAAGAAATAAAAGGCGCGCCTTCCAGCGCGATTCCCAGCATGGGCTCCAGCGTACCGTCAAAAACGGAATCCCCGGTATTGTTGTCAAAATCGGCGATCAACAGGGAAACCGGTGCATGCGGAGCGGCTGGATGCGCGCCAACCCTCGGACGTAGAAAAAATCCTGCTGCAACCAGCGCCACGGCAAGCGCCGCCGCCGCCCATTTGACGTATGCCGGCAAACCGCCGACGCGCTGGATGGACACGTGTGTCCCGGCTTTCGGTCCTTGCCAGGCCTCGACCTGTTGCAAAAGTTCCGCGGCGCTCGCAAAGCGCTTCTGCGGATCGATCTCCAGGCATCGCCGCACGATCTCAGAAACCGATGGCGGAATCGTCTTATCCAGCTCACCCAGCGGGCGGGCCACCTCATTCGTCCGCTTCCAGAGCTTTCCCATTGTGGTGTCCGCAGGGAAGGGGGTTTCCCCGGCGAGCATTTCGTAAAAAATGATGCCCACGCTGAACAAATCCGATCGCGCATCGAGAGCCTGCCCTTTGGCCTGCTCCGGCGACATGTAATCCGGTGTCCCGATTAGCGTCCCGGTCTGCGTCATTCCCGGAGACAGCGTCGAGCGCGCAATTCCGAAATCCATCACGTATGCCCGGCCGCTCCCGTCCAGCATGATGTTTTGTGGCTTCAGATCGCGGTGAATCACTCCTTCGGCGTGCGCCGCTTCCAGCGCCCGGCAAATCTGCGCGATGATACTGGCCGCTTCACTCGGTTGCAGTTTCTTCTTGCGGGCAAGCACGCTTTGTAAATCTTCGCCCTCGATGTACTCCATGGTGATGAACTTGAACCCATCGGCCTGTCCCAAATCAAAAATACGGATGACATTTTTGTGCGTAATCTGCCGGGCCAGGATCAATTCTTGTTTGAACCGTTTCAGGATCTCTGGATTGGCGGCCAGGTCGCTGCGAATCAGTTTCAGCGCCACCTGTCGTTCTAGGTCCCGGTCGTAAGCTTGATAAACCGCGCCCATGCCGCCTTGTCCCAACAGGCGAACAATTTCATAGCGCCCTCCCAAAATCGCGCCAGGATCCAACTGTCCGAGGCCTGAGGGAGAAATGACCACGTCTCCTGCGGGCACGGACCACCCCTGGCCTCCCGTGGCCAGCGTCTGGTCACTCAGCGGCAGTGGTGTCGCGCACTTTGCGCACGCAACCGAGGTCTCCGAATTGGCGTAGTTGCACTGGGGACAAACCATCAGAAATACATCCTGCTGTGGGGACACGCTAATTATGAAATCTTTGCATGGAAAAGCAAGTGCACTGCGGCTTTTGTGTTCCACGCGTCCGCGAAAACAATTGGATATATACGTGTCCGCGGCAAGCACAACCCGAGCTGGGAAGGGTTTTACCGGGAGGACATTCTCCTGCCCGACGGTCGGATTGTGCGGAAGCGCAGGGGACGATATCTCGGCAGTTTGGCGGAACTTCCTACGAAGACGCTTGCCAAACGGAAGCTCGCCGAGATTGTTGCGGAGTTGAATGATGTGGACTACAAACCGCGGGCGGTGGTGATAGTGGCACAGTTCGTTGAGAACAAATACAGGACCCTCATTTTGCCTGTTCGAAAACCTACGACACGGCGCGGTTATGAGGTTGTCTTGCGACAACATGTTCTCCCCGAGCTGGGAACCAGCCAACTCGCCGAGGTGACCCCGGAGAGAGTCCAGTCCTTCATCAATTGTAAATCGGGAAGCGTGGCTTGGAATACCGTAAGGAATATTAGGACGGTAGCCAGTGCCATCTTCGCGGCAGCAGTAAAGTATGGGTATCTTAAGTCAAATCCTGTTCGATCTGTGGAGTTGCCACCCGAACCAGTTAAACTAGTACTGTTGCTCCCGAATGACGAGCAACTGTAGCGTCTGCTTGACGAACTCCCCGAACCGTACCGTACAATGGTGTGGTTGGTTTGTATCACCGGCGTTCATAAGGCGAACTGCTTGCCCTTCGCTGGCGCGCGGTAGACTGGGATCGCACTTGCTTTTGGGTGGTAGAGGCAGTAGATCGAAAGAAGTTCTACTCGCCCAAAACGCACCGTAGCCGTCGTCCGATTCTTCTTGCAGACGAGGATATGAAGCGGCTGACCGAGTTTCGGCAGCGGACTCCTACGGCGGGCGACGATGACTGGCTGTTTTTGAACAAACGCGGGACTGGTCCGATTCACGCCGACAAGGCGCTCGAAAAGCTC
>WNGP01005972.1_pt1 | contig 10150 bp, 9 predicted proteins | sample 5407671 | NCBI WGS metagenome assembly WNGP01 (sample SAMN13153381, study PRJNA577476) | soil metagenome | isolation source: 40 cm soil or saprolite under Garry oak tree replicate 2 | place: USA:California | collected 2016-06-15
CGGGCGTCTGCTACCGGGCGTGGAGTGAGGGTGCCCACCCGAGCCTCGCGCCCTACACGCCGCCCGAGATCGTCGACGCCGATCTCGCGCCGCTCGCGCTGGAGCTCGCCAGCTGGGGCGTGCGGGACGCTGCGGCGCTTCGCTGGCTCGACGCGCCGCCCGCGGCGCAGCTCGCGAGCGCCCGGCAGCTGCTCGAGCGTCTCGGGGCGCTCGACGACGGCGGACGCATCACCGCCCACGGACGCGAGATGGCGCGTCTCGGGGCGCACCCGCGCCTGGCGCACATGCTGTTGCGCGCCCGCTCGCTGGGACAGCTGCCACTCGCCGCACAGCTCGCGGCGCTGCTCACCGAGCGCGATCTGCTGCGCGGGAGCTTGGCGGCGAGCGACGCGGACATCCGCACCCGGCTCGAGATCCTGCGCGCCGAGGAGGGGGCGCCCGTGACCGACCGCCCCGCTCTGCAGCGAGCGCGGCGCGCAGCCCGCGACCTCGAGCGGCATGCCGGGGGGCAGAGCACCGGCGGGCGAGACCAGAGCACGGTCGGTGATGCAGGTCCGTTGCTCGCGTTTGCCTACCCGGACCGCATCGGCCGCGCCCGCGCGGGCGGCGACGGGCGCTTCGCGCTCGCCAACGGACGCGGCGCGGCGTTCGGCTCCCCCCAGGCGCTGGCGCGGCGCGAGCTGATCGTGGCGGTCGACCTGGACGATCGCGAGCGCGATGCGCGGATCCTTTTGGCCGCGCCGCTCGAGCGGCGCGATCTGACCGAGCACTTCGCGGAGCGCTTGCGCTGGCGCGAGTCGGTGCACTGGAGCGCGCGCGAGCAGGCGGTGATCGCGCAGCGGACGCTCGAGCTCGATGCGCTCACTCTCGAGGAGAAGCCGCTGGCGGAAGTTCCCGCCGAAGCCGCGCGCCGCGCCATGCTTGCCGGCGTGCGGGAGCTCGGGCTAGAAGCGCTGCCGTGGGAGCGCGAGGCACGCGATCTGCAGGCGCGGATCGAGTTCGTGCGCGCCGCGGCGGGCGTCGCCGGGACGGGCGAGGACGCCTGGCCCGCGGTCTCGGATGCGGCGCTCGCCGACACGCTGGAGAGCTGGCTCGCGCCCTGGCTGGAAGGCATCACGCGGCGCGAGCATCTCTCGCGCGTGCCGCTCGCCGCAGCGCTGCGCGCCCGGCTCAGCTTCGAGCAGCAGCGGGCGCTCGAGGAGTGGGCGCCGGCGGAGCTCTCGATGCCGAGCGGCTCGCGCGCCCGCGTCGACTATCACGATGCGGGCGCACCGGCCGTGTCGGTGAGACTGCAGGAGGTGTTCGGCCTGGCGCAGACCCCGCCGCTGGGCCGCGGCCGCGTTCCTGTGACCTTCAGGCTCCTCTCCCCGGCCGGCCGCCCGGTGCAGGTCACGCGCGACCTGGCGAGCTTCTGGCGCGGCGCCTATGCCGAGGTGCGGAAGGTCCTGCGCGGCCGATACCCGAAGCACTACTGGCCGGAGAATCCGCTCGAGGCGGAGCCGACGCGCGGCGTGCGGCGCAAGCGCTGATCGCTGCGGCGGTCGAACCAGCGCTGCAGCCAGTGATCGACGGACAGCGGGCCGGCGCTCGCGATGGCGAGCCACAGGAACAGCGCCAGGTACTCGAACTCGTCGAACCCGAGCAGCGTCTCGAGCGAGTCGACCTGGGCCCATTTCGCGGAAGCAATCGCGACGATCATGGTGATGCCGAGCGCCCCCGCGGAAAGGCGCGTCAGCAGGCCCACGAGCAGGAACAGGCCCCCGAAGAACTCGACTCCCGAAACGAAGGGCGCCAGCAGCTGCGGGAAGGGAACGCCCCAGCCGATGAAGTTCTCGGTCACCTGCGGAAGGCTATGCAACTTCCCCCAGCCGCTCCACAGGAATACCCAGCCGACGGTGACGCGGGCGAACAGCGGCGCGAGCCAGCCAAGATGCCCGGCGACGCGCCGGGGCCAGTCGATCAGCCATCGAACGAGAAAGTTCACGGGTGCTCCTGGTGCGCGTTGAGTGCACAGTTGGGCGAGAGGACCGGGCAGTCCGGCGCGTTATTACCGGAGCGGCGGACCGGCGTGCGTATAATCGCCTCTTCAGGGCCCCGAGAGCCATGCGCAATTCTGAGCCTGGATCCCCGGTCTCCTCAATCGATGGGCGGCCGTCCGCAGCGGATGCGGGCGCGCCCATCACGCGACTGTTCGAATCGATGCGTCCGGACCTCGTGCGCTTCGCTCACTGGCTGGCGCGCGACCGGGCGATTGCGGAGGACATCGTGCAGGAGGCGTTGCTGCGCGCGTGGCGGTCCCGGGAGGCTCTCAAGGATCCGAGCGCGGCGCGTGCCTGGCTGCTGACCATCGTACGGCGCGAGCACGCACGACTCTACGAGCGCAAGCGCCTCGAGCTGGTGTCCCTGGACGAGGTGATGGAGACTCAGGCGAGCCCGCAGCCCGCGGAGCCCGAAGGAAACCTGTTCGCGCTGCGGCATGCGATCATGCGACTGCCCATTGAATATCGCGAGCCACTCCTGCTGCAGGTCGTGGGCGGCCTTTCCACCGAGGAGATCGCGCGCGAGCTGGCGCTGTCGGGCACTGCGGTGCTGACACGGCTGTTCCGCGCGCGCAACAAGCTGCGGGTCATCTGCGGCCTGACGCCCGCGCCGGACGTCGCCCCCGGCGCCGCGGTCGCCGGCCGGGAGAGCACGCCGTGAACTGCGATGACGCGCGGCTGCTGATCGGCGCCGATCCCGGCGGCACGACGACCGAGCTCGAGGAGCACCTACGGGGTTGCGCGGCCTGCGCCGGGTTCCGCAGGGAGACCCGTGCTCTCGATGGCGACATCCGCCGCGCGCTCGAGCATCCGCCGGACCTCGCCCGCTCGCGCGCCGCGGTGCGTCCGCCGGCCTGGCGACAGTGGGCGCTGGCCGCGAGCGTTGCGCTCGCCGCCTTCGTCGCGCTCGGCGTGTGGGTGCTGCGGCCGAGCGACACGCTCGCCCGCGAGGTGGCGGCGCACGTGCAAAGCGAGCCCGAGAGCTGGCTCGCCACTGAGCACGTGACCGCGGCGGGAATCGAGCATGCGCTGCGCGGCGCAGGGGTCCAGCTCGCCATCACCTCCGACCGGATCCGCTACGCGCAGAGCTGCTGGTTCCGTGGGCACTACGTGCCGCACCTCGTCCTCGAGACCGCGCGCGGTCAGGTCACGGTGCTCATCCTGCGCCACGAGCACGTGTCCGCGCGCCGAGCCTTCCACGAGGCCGGCATGACCGGCGTGATCGTGCCCGCCGAGCGCGGGAGCATTGCGGTGCTCGCGCGCGGCGGCGGCGACATCGACGACATTGCCCGGGCGATGCAGCGGGACGTGCGCTGGCTGCCGGGCAACCCCTGATTCCCGTCAGGTGCGCCCCGTGGCGAAGCCAGTCACCCTGCCCGAGAATCTCCCGGTCCTCGAGGAGCTGCGCCGCAGGGAGCCGATATTTCACCGGCCGGAGCTCGCCGGCTCGCGCGCCGAGCTCGAGGCCATGACGGCGGACGACTTCTGGGAGATCGGCGCCTCCGGGCGCCGCTACAGCCGCGAGTACGTGCTGGAAACGGTTGCGGCGCGCCTTGATGACCCGGTGGAGGACCCCTGGCGAACGGACGATTTCCACTGCCGCGAGCTGGCCCCCGGTGTCTACCTCCTCACCTACACGCTGTTGCAGGGCGAGCGCAGGACGCGCCGCGCGACCATCTGGCAGCGCAGCGCTGTCGGGTGGAAGGTCGTCTTTCATCAGGGGACTGTCATTCAGGACCAGGAGCTCGACACGTGAAGGGCATCAACCGTCGTGACTTGTTCGTGGGCGCCGGGAGCCTGTGCGGCGCCTTTCTCGCCCGGCGCGCTAGAGCGGTGGCCTCGGCGTCGGTGCGCATTCCGCCCGCTCCGGTGGCGCGCGTCGACATCGTGAAGGACACGTATTTCGGCGAGACGCTGAGCGATCCGTACCGCTGGATGGAGAACGACAAGGACCGGGAGTGGCTGCCCTTCCTCAAGGGCCAGAACGAGCACACGCGCGCGGTTCTCGACACCATCCCCGGGCGTGAGCGGCTCCTGAAGCGCATCGAGCAGCTCTCGGGAGATGCGGCCACGACGCGCCTCGCGCGCCGCGCCGGCGGCAAGCTGTTCTTCGAGCAGCGTCCGGCGGGCGCCGAGAACTTCAAGCTGTTCGTAAAGGAGCGCGGCGTCACCCGCGTGCTCATCGACCCGACGCTCCTCGGCACGGCGACCAGCCATCTGTCGCTCGACTGGTGGGAGCCCTCGCCCGAGGGCGCGCACGTGGTGTACGGCCTGTCGAAGGACGGCAGCGAGGACTCGGTCCTGCACGTGCTCACCGTCGCCGACGGGCGCGATCTGCCCGAGCGCATCGCCAACACCGAAGCCGCGAGCCCCGCGTGGCTCGATGACGGCACCGGATTCTTCTACAACCAGCTGACGGGCGCCGTCGACACCCCCGAGCGCTACCTCGACAGCCAGGCGCGCTTTCACCGCCTCGGCGCCGACCCCGCTTCCGACCCGATCCTCATGAAGCGCGGTCTCGACCCGCGGGTCGAGTACGAGCGCATCCAACTGCCGGGGGTTCAGACCTTTTCCGGATCCGAGTACGCGCTGCTGGTGCTCACGGACGTGCGGACCGAGTTTCGCGTGTTTATCGCGCCGGTTGCCGATGCCGCGGCGAACAAGGCCCGCTGGGTGGCGGTGGCGGGCTTCGAGGACGAGATCACCGACGTTGCGATCGACAGCGGCGTGCTCTGGCTGCTCGCCAACAAGGATCATCCGCGCGGCCGCATCCTGAAGACTTCCGTCGCCGCGCCCTCCGTGGCGACGGCGACCGAGGTCGTCCCCGAGGGAGCGCTGGTCATCCAGCGCTTTCAGCGTGCGAGGGACGGGCTGTACCTCGACATGATGGACGGCGGCATCAGCCGGCTCCGGCTTCTGCGGCGCGACGGGCAGGTGAGCGAGATCGCCCTGCCCTTCGAGGGGACGCTGCGGGCGCTCCACGGCAGCCCGGACGAGGAGGGCGCGCTGTTCTCCTTCACCGGCTGGCTCGCGCCGGGGGATATCTGGTCCGCGGATGCGGACGGCAAAGTGGCGGCCACGGGTCTCACCCCGCCGCCGCCGATCGACGTCACGCCCTACGAGGCGAAGCGCTTCTTCGCGACCGCGCGCGATGGAACGCAGATCCCGTATACGCTGATTTACCGCAAAGGGTCGCGACGCGACGGACGCACCCCGGCCTGGATCTCGGCCTACGGCTCGTACGGCATCCCCGCCTACACGCCGACGTTCGCGGGGCGAATCCTGGCGCTCATCGATGCGGGGTTCATCGTCGGCTATGCCAACGTGCGCGGCGGCGGGGAATACGGGCGCGAATGGCACAAGGGCGGGCAGCTCATGAACAAGCCCAACACCTGGCGGGACCTCATCGACGTGTGCGAGGAGCTGTGCGCGAAGAAGTACACCTCGCGCTCGCGGCTCGCCATCGGCGGACGCTCCGCGGGCGGCATCACGGTCGGACGCGCCATGACCGAGCGCCCGGAGCTGTTTGCGGCGGTCATCGACGGCGTCGGCTGGTCGAATCCGCTGCGCTACGTGGCCGAGCCGAACGGCTACGGCGAGGAGCCGGAGTGGGGCAGGATCTCCGAGGAGGCCGGTTACCGGGCGCTGAAGCTCATCGACAGCTACCAGCACGTGAAGGACGGGACCGCCTACCCGGCGGTGCTGCTGACGACCGGCGTGACCGATCCGCGGGTCGGCCCGTTCCACGTCGCGAAAATGACCGCGCGGCTGCAGGCGGCGAGCAGCTCCGGCAAACCCGTCCTGCTGCGCGTGGACTTCGACGCGGGTCACGGGATCGGCTCGACCCGGGCGCAGCAGGATCGCGAGGCAGCCGACACCTACGCGTTCCTGTTGTGGCAGACGGGCGTGAGGGCTTACCAGCCGGCCTGATTCCGCATCGGCCGGCCGCCTCGGGGGGCACGGAAGATGAGCATGGACCAGAGGCAGTTCGAGGCGCTGGTGCAGCGCATGGAGCGCTTCGCCGTGCGCGCGCCGGGGGCGTATCGCTCTTGGGTGCTCGCGCTCGCGGTATTCGGGTACTCGCTGCTGCTGGCGCTGGTGATCGTGCTGCTGCTGCTCCTGGCGTTGCTCGCGTTCGGCCTGCGCCATGCGGCCTGGCTCAGCGTCAAGTTGGGGCTCGTGGTCGGCGCCTTGCTGCTGGTGGTGCTGCGTTCGCTATGGGTGCGGCTCGAGCCCCCCACGGGAGAGCCGCTCGCGCGGCAGGAGGCGCCCGCTTTCTTTGCGCGGCTCGATCGGCTGGTGGCGGGCCTGCACACGCCCCGAGTCCACCGGGTGCTGGTGACCGAGGATTTCAACGCCGCCGTCATGCAGCTCCCGCGCCTCGGCATCTTCGGCTGGTATCGCAATTACCTGCTGATCGGCCTGCCGCTGATGCAGTGCCTGTCGGGCCCGCAGTTCGAGGCGGTGCTGGCGCACGAGCTGGGGCATCTGTCGCGCGGACATGCCCGCCTCGGCAACTGGATCTACCGCCTGCGCCGCGTCTGGATGCGCCTGGACTCGGCGCTGGCGCAGCGCCCGCAGTTGGGCTCCGGGGCGATCCGCGGCGTGCTGCACTGGTACGTCCCTTACTTCAACGCCTGCTCGTTCCCGCTCGCGCGCCGCAACGAGCTCGAGGCGGATGCCAGCTCGGTGCAGCTCACCTCCGCGGACAGCGCCGCGCAGGCGCTCACGAACGTCAGTGTGATCGGCAGCTACCTGCGCGAGCGGTACTGGCCGGCGGTCGGCGCACGGGCGCGCGACACGGCGCAACCCGCCTTCGCGCCCTACGGCGCGCTCAGCGCGAGCCTGCTGCAGCATTTGTGCGCCGAGGACGCCCGGCGCTGGCTGGCCCGGGCGCTGGAGGAACCGACCACCTATGCCGACACACATCCGTCGCTCAGGGAGCGGCTCGAAGCCATGAAGGTGGCCGCACAGTTCGCGCCGCCCTCCGCAGGCTCGGCCGCGGATGAGCTGCTCGGCGAGCGCATCGTGGCGCTCGCGGGCGCGTTCGACTCGCGCTGGCGCGAGGGGGTCGCGGCTTCCTGGAAGCGGGTGTTCGAGGAGACGCAGGGCAGGCGCGCGCGCCTCGCGGCGCTCCGTGCGAAGTGCGCGCCGGCCTGTCTCACGGTGAACGAAGCGCTCGAGCTGGCCGATCTCGAGGAGGAGCTTGGCGAGGGGCCGGCGCGCGCCCTGACTCTCAGGCGGGAGCTCCTCGCGCGCGAGCCGGATTCGGTACCGGCGCGCTTCGTGCTTGCGCGTCAGCTGCTGCAGCAGGGAGACCGCGACGGAGTGGCGCTCATGGAAGCGGCCATGCAGGGCGAGGCCGACGCCGTGTTGCCGGGCTGCGGGCTGTTGCGCGACTACTGGTGGGGAGCGGGCCAGCGGGAGCTCGCGCAGCACTGGCACGAGCGCGCCACGCAGCGCGCCCGGGAGCTCGAGGAAGGCAAACGGGAGCGTGAGAGCCTCGGGGACGGAAACGTGTGGCTCGAGCACCGTCTCGAATTTCCGGTGCTGCAGGCGCTCAGCGCGCGGCTGCGGCAGATCGGGAGTCTCAAGTGCGCCTACCTGGTGCGCAAGCACGTGGTGCACGATCCGCACCGGCCGCTCTACGTGCTCGGATTCGGCGTTGGCGCGCTCGCAGTACGCCGCGGCGAGCGCGAGCGAGCGGTGATGGAGCGGCTGCGCACCGCGGTGGAATTCCCGGGAGAGACGCTGATCATCAACATCGAGGGCGCCAACTCGGGCCTGGGTCGGCAGTTCGCCGAAGTGGCGCACGCGCGGATCGTCTGAGCCGGTCACGCACCGCGCCGCGCGCTGTCCGCACCGGGCGGCGCATCGGGCGGCGGCTCAGGCGCGCGCGGGGATGGCGAGGCCGCGGGCGACGGCCGCCCGGGAGAGAAAGCGATCGAGCGCGTCCGTGACGCGCGGAAAGTCCCGGATCCCCACCAGCTCGCCCGCCTCGTAGAACCCGACGAGGTTGCGCACCCAGGGGAAGATCGCCATGTCGGCGATGCTGTAGGCGTCGCCCATGATCCAGGTGCGCCCTGCGAGACGCGATTCGAGCACTCCGAGGAGACGTCTGGACTCGGCGACGTAGCGCTCGCGCGGCCGCTTGTCCTCGTACTCCCGGCCGGCGAACTTATGAAAGAAGCCGACCTGGCCGAACATCGGGCCGACGCCGCCCATCTGGAACATGAGCCACTGCAAGGTCTCGTAGCGGGCGGCTCCCTCCTGCGGCAGAAAGCGGTGAGTCTTGTCCGCGAGATAGATCAGGATCGCGCCCGACTCGAACAGCGGCATCGGCTCGCCGCCCGGGCCGTCGGGATCGAGGATCGCCGGGATCTTGCCGTAGGGATTGAGCGAGCGGAATTCAAGCGACGCCTGCTCGAGCGCATCGAAGTCGACCCGATGCGGCTCGTAGGGGAGACCCGTTTCCTCGAGCATCACCGAGACCTTCACGCCGTTCGGTGTTGGCAGCGAATAGAGCTGCAGGCGGTCGGGGTGCCGCGCCGGCCATTTCTTCGTGATCGGGAAGGCGGAAAGGTCGCTCATGCGCAAGGAATCTGCCAGACAATGCCGAAGCGCAGCATGCCCCGCACCGGCGCCCGGGCGCCGCTGCGCTTCAGCGCAGGTCCGCCGTGACGCTTCAGCCCGGCGGCGGCACGATGCGGACGTAGGGCTTGGGCGCGCGCCACCCCTTGGGATAGAGCTTCTTCGCTTCCTCGTCCGACACCGACCCGGCGATGATCACGTCCTCGCCCTGCTTCCAGTTGACCGGCGTCGCCACGCGGAACCTGGCGGTGAGCTGGATCGAGTCGAGCAGCCGCAGCACCTCGTCGAAATTGCGGCCGGTGGTCATCGGGTAGCTGAACATTGCCTTGATGGTCTTGTCCAGCGCGATGACGAACACGGTGCGCACGGTCTGATTGTCCGCCGGAGTGCGTCCGCTCGAGCTGCTGCCGGCCGCTTCCGGAAGCATTTCGTAGAGCTTGGCGATCCTGAGCTCCGGATCGCCGATCAACGGATAGTCGGGCGCACTGCCGGTCACCTCCTTGATGTCCTGGAGCCAGCGCGTGTGGTCTTCCACACGGTCGACGCTCAAGCCCGCGATCTTGCAGTTGCGGCGGTCGAATTCCGGCTTGAGGCGCGCCATGTAGCCGAGCTCGGTGGTGCAGACCGGCGTGAAATCCTTCGGATGGGAGAACAGCACGCACCACGAGTCGCCGATCCATTGATGGAAGCGGATGCGACCCTGCGTGCTGTCGGCCTCGAAGTCGGGGGCAATGCTGCCGATGCGAATGCTCATGGCTGACCTCCACGTGAAGCGGCCGGACGACCGGGAAACACTCCTCCCGCACGCGATCCGGACGCAAGCGCGACCGACGGCGTAGCCGCGTGCCCGCCGGCGGCCGCCGCGATCCCGTGCACCGCGCACCGGGCTCGGTCGGTGCGGGCCGTGGATGACTGTTTCGTTTGGCTTGCGGGGGTTAATCCGCATTGACTTCGAAGATTCCCGGGGCGTCAACTGCTTGAGCGCTAGCCGTGCCTCGGGTCAGCCGTGCCGGCCTCTCGGCATCGCAATCCGCCAACGAAATCCATAAATACTTAAGGAGCGCTCCATGCGTTCGCTCGACAGACGTTCCGTGACACGACCCGTCCTGGTTGCGGCCCTGGCGCTCGGAATGGCCTCGCCTTCGCTGGCCCAGAGAGCCGCTGCCCCGGTCTTCCGGCCGGCGGTCGCGGAGTGGCGCTTCCTGCAGAGCAGCCCCACTCCGCCGACCGAGGCAGCGTGCTACGCCGCCGGTGTGCGCTGCTTCGCTCCGGCTGCGATGCAGCAGGCCTACAACGTCTCTCCACTCCATGAAGCGGGACGTCTTTGATATGTATAGCGACCTCGCTCTCACAGCCGTGGGAGCGAGGTTTTCTCGCTTTAACTCAACATTTCTATTCAGCGCGTAGGTTGCCGATCTCCTTCCACAGCAGGAGATCGTCATGTCACTTGACCTATGCGCCAGTACTGGGGCCTGGATTGCACGGTCGGCCTCGCGTCGCGAGCTCGTCGACTTTGGCGA
>WNGP01005974.1_pt1 | contig 10149 bp, 7 predicted proteins | sample 5407671 | NCBI WGS metagenome assembly WNGP01 (sample SAMN13153381, study PRJNA577476) | soil metagenome | isolation source: 40 cm soil or saprolite under Garry oak tree replicate 2 | place: USA:California | collected 2016-06-15
ACCTATCACTTCGAGCCTCTGCAAATCCGAAGCGTAGTATCCGATCAGGCCAATCAGATAAAGCCCCGCTTCCAGACGTCCACCGCCAGCCATGCTACCGAGCACCGCACACCCGGAGCGAAACCGCTCGAAGTTGTCGAGATCTATTGTCTGTTTCAAAATGCCATCGATCGGCAGCTTGTCGAGATCGATCTCTCCATCAGCCGTGATCCATGGCGGAAATCCAGGAGGCGTGCTGTTCATGGTCACCTCTATCCCGTGTACCCGCACACGCCCATGCGCGGCGAATTCACGACGGGCAGCAACATCTCTTCTCCGCAATCGTGATCCTTCGCGTGCCGGACACAGCAGAAACCTCCTTCGTCGCACTCCACACATATGTTTGAGGCGGCCTCGCCACATTTGTCGCACGGCCAAATGGGCGGCTCATTACGCGCCGCCACGACTGGCTTCATGGTGGTTCCTTCGGTTAGGCCGGCGAAATAGACTCCTAATTCTGTGCTCGTACCGAAGTCGTACACGTGTTTGATACCGACGCCATAGCGGTAAAAGACTTCGCCCATCCGGTGGCCCATGCTGATCTTCTGCAAGCCATTCCCGCGGACTCAGATGTTGATAAAGATTTTATGGGCGGAAAGGAAACGAACGAAAAGAAAATGCCATCGAGGAGAGTCGAACTCCTACTCCGGTGAAGGAACACGGACCTGAACCGTGCGCGTCTGCCAATTCCGCCACGATGGCTGATGGTTACGTTTTGATTACAATGCTCTATCTAACTCCTTGAGTTTGTTTGACAGGCATTATCACCTGAATCTAGCGCGTCTGCCAATTCCGCCATTTCGGCTAAAGAATTCAAATCTATGTTCTTCGATTTGTGAAGTCAATAGACTGGACATATGCGCGGGAGGAAGGCTCGTAAGGGTGGCGCGGGGCGAAACAGCAAAGCGCACCTCGATAAAGAGGATCTGCTGCGATATGTCCGGAAGTCGGCCGATCGCGGGACAAATTTCCGGCACATTCTGGACGATTTCAATGTCGCGCCGGCGGCGCGCAAGCAAATCAGAGACATCCTGAACCAGTTGGTTAAAGAGGGCAAGCTGGCGAAGCATCGTGGCAGCCGGTATGAGGCCGCAGTCCGCAATCTGGTCGAAGGAACGATTCTCGTCCATCGCGATGGATATGGATTTGTCATTCCGAAGGAGAAAATTCAAGGCATCGAGAGCGACATTTATATACCGGCCGCTTTGATCGGACCCGCAATGAATGGAGACAGCGTCAAAGTCGAAATCACGCTGCACAAGCCCGGCGGCAGAGCCGAAGGCCGCGTCGCGAGCGTCGAAAAGAGAGCGCGAAACACCATCGTCGGGCAGCTGCGATATGACGGACAGGTTTTCTTCGTCGCGCCGGCCGATGACAAATTGCCGGAAAAGATCCTGATCACGAATGATGCCGGCGAGCACAAGGACAAGATCGTCGAAGTGGAAATCACGCGCTTTGCCAGCCAGACACGGTGGCCGGCAGGTAAGGTCGTTGCCGTTATTGGATTCATGGATGAACCGAATGTCGAAACGAATGTGATTATCAGGAAATTCGGTTTACCGGCAGGGTTTTCGAAAGAAATCGAAGAAGAAGCGGCCGCCCTGCCGGACGCGCTTACGGAAAGGGACCTCACCGGCCGCGATGATTTCCGAAGACGCGACACCATCACGATCGATCCGAAAACGGCGCGCGATTTCGATGATGCGCTCGATGTTGAAGTCCTGCCGAATGGGACTTTTCAATTGGGCGTCCACATCGCGGATGTTTCGCAGTTCGTCCCTGCCGATTCGGCGATGGACAGCGAAGCTCGGTACCGCGGCACGTCGGTTTACTTTCCCGATCGCGTGATTCCGATGCTTCCCGAAAAGGTTTCCAATCACCTTTGCTCCTTGAATCCGAAAAAGGACCGGCTGGCCCTGAGTGTCGTGATGCACCTTTCGCGTACGGGCGAAGTGCTCGATTACTCCTTTCACAAAAGTGTTATTCATTCGAAGGAGCGCATGACCTATGAGGATGTTCAGCAAATCCTCGATGGCAGCCCGTCACTCGAGGAACGGTATGCGCCTGTTGTACCGCAATTACGCACGCTCGCACGATTGGCCGAAATCATCCAGGAGCGCCGGCGGCAGCGCGGCGCGATCGATTTTGATTTGCCCGAGCCGATATTGACCTACAACGAACGGGGCGAAGTAGCGGGAATCGCAAAATCGATCCGTTTGTTTTCGCACCGCATTGTCGAGGAATTCATGATTCTCGCCAACGAAGTCGTGGCACGGCATCTCGAGGAAAACGAGATTCCGAGCTTGTATCGCGTCCATGAAGAACCCGATCCGATGAAGGTCCAGGAATTCGTCGATATCGTGAGCGGTTTCGGACTCAAGTTCGAACCACGCAAGGCACAGCCCGCAGACTTTCAGAAATTTATCACCTCGATTGAAGGCCGGCCCGAAGAGCGAATGTTGTCGTACCTGATGCTGCGTTCGTTCAAACAAGCCAGATACTCGGAGGAGAACATCGGTCATTTCGGATTGGCGTCGGACTCCTATACCCATTTCACCTCGCCGATACGCCGGTATCCCGATCTCGTTGTTCATCGGATTCTCAAAGCCGCAATGGCGCGGCGAACTCAACCGTCTGTTCCACATGCCCAACTCGACGCGATCGCCAACGAATCCAGCGAGCGCGAACGACTCGCCGATCAGGCCGAACGTGAGTTGTTCGAGCGGAAGAAAATGCTCCTGATGGAACAGCATCTCGGCGACATGTTCGAGGCGATTATCATTGGTATCCGGCGGGACGGCTTCTCCATCGAATTGATCGATCATTTTGTCGAAGGCTTTGTGCCCGTTGCGGAAATCCCAAACGATTCTTATCGACTCGATCCATCTCTCCACGCACTCGTCGGCCGGCATACGCGGCAGCGCTTCCGGCTCGGCGACCGCATTCAGGTTCAGGTCGCGCGGGTGGATAAGCTCCTCGGCCGGGCATACTTTCTCCCTGTTAGTCCGGCTGCGGCGGCCTCCAGGCGTGCCTTGGCCCGTAAAGGAAGTTCACGTTAAAATGGCTCGTTCGGCCGGAGTAGCTCAGGTGGTTAGAGCGAAGGTCTCATAATCCTTAGGTCGGCGGTTCGAGTCCGCCCTCCGGCATTTCCTCTGTCGCGAAGCGCAAGCCCGGTAGGGCGCAGCCGTCAATGTTGTCAAACCTGGTTGCCCAAATTCGAGGCACAATCCAAAAGCATCAGATGCTGACCTCGCGTGACCGGGTGCTGACCGGCGTGTCTGGGGGCGCAGATTCGGTGTGCCTGGCGTTGGTGCTCAAGGAATTAGGGTTCGATGTGGCCGTTGCGCATGTGAACCATGGACTGAGGGGAGCGGAGTCCGACACAGATGAAGAATTTACAAAAGAATTGGCGGGAACACTCGGAGTCCCATTTTTTGCGACAAAAGTAGCCTTATCGGGACCCGCACCCGCCGCGTCAGCCTTACGGCTGTCGCGGCGGCCTCTCCCAGGGGGAGAAGCGAATCTGGAGGCGGCAGGGCGGGAGGCGCGGAGGCAGTTCTTCATCGAGACCGCCAGACGACGCGGTTACAGCAAAATTGCGTTGGCTCATACGCGTAATGACCGTGTGGAAACCTTCCTGATGAATTTGTTGCGTGGCGCCGGCTCGGAAGGGCTTGTTTCGATGGCTCCAGTTTCCGGAAACACGATCCGGCCGCTTATTGAGACCGGCCGCAACGAAGTGGAAGCATATCTCACGGAAAACAATCAAAGCTGGCGGACGGATTCCTCGAATTTCGATTTGGGATTCGCTCGAAATCGCCTCCGGCATGCTGTGATTCCAGAACTTGAATCCCGGTTCAATCCGAGCCTGATTCAAACACTTGCCCGCACCGTCGAAATCCTGGAAGCAGAGGACGCCTGGATGCGGGCCGTTGCCGACCAATGGTTAAGCGAGCATGGAAGAAAAGAGGAGAACGATTTCCTGATTCCAGCGGCAGAATTGAAGTCCGCGCCTGCGGGCCTTGTCCGAAGAATTCTTCGGACGGTACTTCGTCTGGCAGGCTCGGGGCTACGCGACGTTTCGTTTGGCCATATCGAGGCGGTACGGGCGCTCCTCGAAGAAGGCAAAAGCGGGAAATTTGTCCAGATCCCCGGAGGCCTTCAGGCCGCTCGTGAATTTGGCCGGCTTGTGTTCCGTCAGGCGCCTGCGGCCTGGGCCGATTACACATACGAGTTGAAAATCCCAGGAGAGGTCTATATACCGGAGGTAGGAAAGGTCTTCAGGGCAGAAATTGTTGAAATAGAAGCTAACCAAGCCTTGGGTCAACGCGTCTTTGTAGATGGGGAATCCATTGGGCCGTATGTTACAATTAGAAACTGGAAGCCGGGTGATTATTACCGGCCGGTGGGACTACCGGCTGGGAAGCTCAAGAAATTGTTTCAACGCGCACGGATTCCACGGGGTCACCGGATGCGGTGGCCCGTAATTGTTGCAGACTCGACGATTGTCTGGGTCGCCTCGTTTCCCGTTTCCCGCGAATTCGCTCCTCGTGGACAGTCCCAGAAGAAAGTGGCTTTTGAGGCGCTCTAGAGTTAGTGTCAAGCAACGCACCGGCGCCGCGAAGGGCGAGCCCGACAGGGCGAAGCCTTAACGGAGCCAGTTAGGGGTTTTGATTGAATTCGACAGCAAAAACGATTTTGTTCTGGATCTTGATTCTGGCGACGGCTGTACTGCTGTATCAAGTCGTGCAGCACACCTCGTCCGGACGAGAGCAGGTCTTTCCCTTCAGCCGGTTGCTGGAAGAAATTGACCGCAACAACGTCAAAGAAGTCATAATTGCCGATTCCGACATCCGCGGACACCTCGCCAGTGGTGAAAGTTTCAAGACTGTCATGCCGATGGACTATCCGGAACTCATCAACATGCTGCGCGATAAGCATATTCAGATCACAGGTGAGAAGCCAAGCCAAAGTCCGTGGCTCGCAGCTCTGGTGTCGTGGGCGCCTTTCCTTTTTTTAATAGGCTTCTGGATTTTCTTCATGAGGCAGATGCAAAGCGGAGGCAATAAGGCCTTATCATTCGGCAAAAGCCGCGCCCGCCTGCTGACCGCGCATCAGAAGAAAGTCACGTTTAAAGATGTTGCAGGTGTGGAGGAAGCCAAGGAAGAGCTTCAGGAAATTATCGACTTTTTGAAGGAGCCGCAGAAGTTCCAGAAGCTTGGCGGCCGTATTCCGAAAGGCGTCTTGCTGGTCGGTCCCCCGGGGACCGGAAAAACTCTGCTTGCGCGCGCCATTGCAGGTGAAGCGAACGTACCGTTCTTCTCGATCAGTGGATCCGATTTCGTTGAAATGTTCGTGGGCGTCGGCGCCTCGCGGGTGCGCGATTTATTCGAACAAGGAAAGAAAAACGCTCCCTGCATCATCTTTATCGATGAGATCGATGCGGTTGGACGGCATCGTGGTGCAGGTCTTGGCGGCGGCCACGATGAGCGTGAGCAGACGCTCAACCAACTGCTGGTTGAAATGGACGGCTTCGAATCCAACGAAGGTGTCATTCTGATTGCCGCGACAAACCGGCCCGATGTTCTCGATCCGGCGTTGCTGCGTCCCGGGCGTTTCGACCGCCGCGTCGTTGTGGCGCGTCCGGATGTCAAGGGCCGCGAAGGAATTCTCGCCGTTCACGTGCGAAAGATTCCGCTGGCCGAAGATGTCGATATCTCCGTCATCGCCAGAAGCACTCCCGGATTTTCCGGAGCGGATCTCGCCAACCTGGTGAATGAAGCGGCGCTGAACGCCGCACGCATGAATCAAAAGACAGTGACGCACGAAGACTTCGAGATGGCGAAGGATAAAGTCCTGATGGGTGTCGCGCGCAAGTCGCTGATCATCAGCGATCAGGAAAAGCGCGTTACGGCCTATCACGAAGCCGGGCATGCTACGGTTGCAGCGATGGTCGAAGGGGCCGACCCGCTTCATAAGGTGACCATCATTCCCCGCGGCATGGCGTTGGGCGTGACCCAGCAGTTGCCGACGGATGACCGGCATACCTATCCGCGGGTGTATCTGGAAGGCCAGCTTGCCATCATGATGGGTGGACGGCTTGCCGAAGAGTTGTTCCTTGGAACGATGACCACGGGCGCAGGCAACGACATCGAGCAAGCAACCGATCTGGCGCGCAAGATGGTTTGTCTATTTGGCATGTCATCGCTCGGGCCGTTGACCTTCGGGAAACAGGAAGAACAGATCTTCCTCGGACGCGAGATTGCCCAGCATCGCGACTACAGCGAGCACACCGCAGTCGCGATCGACGACGAGGTTCGTAGACTCATCATGCAGGGGTACGAGCGAGCAAAGTCGATCCTGACCGAAAATAGGAATGCTCTCGTTCGTATCGCCGAAGCGTTGCTCGAGCGCGAATCGCTGGATGCGACGGAGATCAAGATGCTCATCGCGGGCCAGTCGTTGGAAGAACGGCGGACACCGCCGAAACAGGAACCGAAGAGCGAAAAGCCGACTCCGGCGCCGGCGAAGGGCGTCGTGAGGCCGGCGCCGAGCATTTCGCCGCACGAAAAGCCGTCACCGGCGTAAGTTGTAACTCGATCTTTCGTGCCTTTGTGCCGGAACTCTCTGCCGATTTAGCAGGGGTTCCGACAACAAAGGCTTTTTTTTGTTTAGTTATGCGAAGCACTTGCTCGTGGAGGCTTTCCCGGTCGGTGATACCACTAGGTCACCGCACCGTTATCATGGGGGTTCTTAACGTCACACCGGATTCCTTTTCCGACGGCGGCTTGTACTTTGATCGTGAAAGCGCGATCGCGCGCGCCAAAGAGATTGAACAGGAAGGTGCCGACATCATGGATATCGGTGGCGAGTCGACGCGGCCGGGGAGTGAAGCGATTTCTGAAGAAGAAGAGATGCGCAGGGTGCTGCCCATAATAGAATCGGTTGTTCGAACAGTCACCATTCCCATCTCGATCGATACCTATCGCGCCACTGTAGCAAAGCGCGCCGTGGAGGTTGGAGCCCAGATTGTGTACGATATCAGCGGATTTCGTTTTGATGACGGCATGCCGCTCGTTGTGAAGGAGTCCAGCGCGGGTGTGGTACTCATGCACAGTCGTGGTAACCGCGGGACGTTGCATCGTCAATCTCGAATGGAGGATCCGATTCAACAAGTGTCAGACGGGCTTTCGGAGTCTCTCCAAAGAGCTCGCGCGGCAAGTATTCCAACCGGTGCGATCGTCATCGATCCGGGCATCGGCTTCGGCAAAACCGCAGACGAAAGTCTCGGGATTTTAAAAGATCTTATCGTATTTAGTAAACTGGGATATCCACTGCTCATCGGCACATCGCGCAAATCATTCATTCATTCAGCCGGTCATGAGCGAAGCGAATCGAAGCGCGATAGCGCGCAGCCATCAACAAGATTTGCAAGCACGGAATCAAATGATGCAGGCACTGCCGCGACGATTGTAGCTGCAATCATGAACGGCGCGCACATTGTACGCGTGCACAGCGTACGCCAGGCACGCGTGCTGGCAGATATGACGGATCGAATCCTAGCGGCGTAAATTCGATGCTGGAATTCTTCTCAGTCCCACATTTGACCTGGACCGCGGTGCTGGACATCGTCGTAGTGGCGGTGATCATCTATCAGCTCCTCGTCTTTATTAAGGGAACTCGCGCGGTCCAGATGGCTCTGGGACTTGCGCTTATCGTTGTTTTCTTTTACTTCTCTCGCTGGATCGCACTGGAAACGGTTTCATGGATGCTGACCAACATCCTTCCCTACTTCGTATTTGTAATCATTGTCATCTTCCAGCATGAAATCCGGCGGGCTCTCGTCCGTTTTGGCCAGGCCCCGCTCTTCGGAGGCTTTTCGACCATCAATAGAAACGAGTTTTATGACGAGATCGTCCTTGCAGTAAAGACTCTTGCGACAAATCAGACAGGCGCACTCATTGTGATCGAACGTGATATTGGCCTGAAGACTTACATTGAAAGCGGCATTGCACTCGATGCTGCGCTCTCCTACGACTTGCTGGTTTCGATCTTCAATCCTTCCGTGCCTCTGCATGATGGCGCTGTGATCATTCAGAACCGCCGCATTGCCGCCGGGGCGTGCTTCCTTCCCTTAACAGTGAAGCCGCGCCTCAGTAAAGAACTGGGGACGCGCCACCGGGCAGCCATCGGCGTTACCGAAGAGACGGATGCCGTCGCCATCGTCGTGTCGGAGGAAACTGGCGCAATCTCCTTCGCACACGATGGGGAAATGGAGCGGTATCTTGATCCCGACACGCTGCGGCAACGGTTGCGGAATGCCTTTGAACGGAAGACGCTGGCGGCAGTTCCGCGAACTATCGCGGAACCAGCCCAGCATCGTCTCGAATGAAAGGTGCAGCCATCAATTATTATTAATTCATGCGGCAGTTGAGACACTGGCTCATCTATAACTGGCATTTGAAACTGATCTCCCTGATTCTGGCCGTGATGCTCTGGATGGTCGTGGCAACCGAAACGTCGTCGGAACTCGGGATGGAGGTTTCACTCGAGTATCGCAATATTCCCGCGCAGCTGGAAATCACAGGCGATACGACCAATACGGTTCAGGTCCGCCTGCGCGGATCGTCGAATGTGATTCGGGATATTTCCGCAAAAGATGTTTCGACGACAATTGACTTGAGCAAAATGAGGCCTGGCGAAAAGATCGTTCCGCTTTCACCTCAAAATGTGCAGGCGCCGTTTGGTGCTGATGTTATTCGGGTGAATCCCTCCAGCGTCCGTTTCAATCTGGAACGAACTCTGACGAAAACAGTCCCCGTAGTCCCCACCATACTGGGCCAGGCTTCGGATGGGTTTGAAATCGGATCGGTCGCAGTGAATCCGAGCAAGGTCGAAGTGGAAGGACCGGAAAGCCGGATAAGTACGCTCGCGTCGATTGCCACCGTTCCCATCCGTCTTGATCGGAGGCAAACGCACATCGAACAAGCCGCCGATTTAGATGTTCCCGATCCGCAGATTCGCCTGCGGCGTCCCGCGCCTGTGGCCGTCCGCGTGGAAATTCGAAGAAGAGGCCAGCGTTGATGACGAATACAAAACTATTTGGGACCGATGGCATTCGATCTCACGCTGGTGCGTTTCCGTTGAATCCTCCAGCAATCGTCGCCATCGGCCAAGCCGTCGGCGAAAAACTTGGAGGCAAAATTCTTGTCGGCCAGGACACGCGGATATCCAGTCCGTGGATCTTCGATCTCCTTCGGAAAGGCATCTCGCAAACTTCGGCAACCGTCACCAACGCGGGTGTCATTCCGACGCCGGCAATCGCCTTATTGACGAAATCGTTTGGTTATTCCGGCGGCGTTATGATTTCCGCCTCGCACAATCCCTACCAAGATAACGGCATCAAGGTGTTCGCCGGCGATGGAACGAAGCTGAATGACGCCGACGAGGCACAAGTCGAGAAACGCATATTTGAACTGTTGCAGTCGTCCAAAGTCGAGGAACAAACCGACGCTGTTCCGGCCGGCCAAATTTCGGCTGCGAATCCCACAGGGTGGCTCGAGCGTTATCAAGAAATTCTTGTCTCGCATTTTCCGCCGGGCGAGTGGCTGGCCGGACTTCGTATTGTGGTCGACTGCGCTAATGGGGCTATGAGCGAAGTCGCGCCCCGATTGCTCCGAACGTTGGGTTCGGATGTGACCGTGACACACGCTTCGCCCACTGGTACAAACATCAACGCGGGCTGCGGTGCCGTACACGTGGATGCGTTGCGATCGGTCATGAGAGATCGATCGGCGCATTTCGGAGTCGCCTACGACGGAGACGGCGACCGGTCGATGTTCATGTCGACAAACAGCCGGCTCATCGACGGCGACGCGATCCTCTTGTTGATGGCGCGCCGGTTGAAGAAGATTGGGCGACTGAATCCGCCAACGGTTGTCGGTACGCTGATGACCAACTTCAGCCTGGAGCGGATGCTTCGCAACGAAGGCGTTCGCTTGACCCGAGTAGCGGTTGGTGATCGCTTCATTTTTGAAGAGATGCTTCGCAGCGGCAGCCAGCTTGGCGGCGAGCCTTCGGGCCACATCATTTTCAGCGATTTCAGGCTCT
>WNGP01005976.1_pt1 | contig 10149 bp, 10 predicted proteins | sample 5407671 | NCBI WGS metagenome assembly WNGP01 (sample SAMN13153381, study PRJNA577476) | soil metagenome | isolation source: 40 cm soil or saprolite under Garry oak tree replicate 2 | place: USA:California | collected 2016-06-15
GACGTGCACGTCCGTGACCGTGAGATACGTCCCCTGCTCCTCCAGTTCCTTATACGACATCCCGCGCTCCCGGAGATGCTCCGTGCGCGCCATGTCCATCCAGATGAGATAATTCGCGTGGTAGACGAAGCCCATCTGATCGGTCTCGGAGTAGTTGACGCGGTGCAGCACGGCGGTGATCGCACTGGTTCCCGGGCGACTAGTCATCAGGCGCCGACGATTTCGACATTGCCGCACGGATGGCTCCCACCCGCTGCCGGGTCCACGCCCTTCGTTCGTCGCTGCGCGCCGAGCGCTGCAGAAACGATTCGAAGCGTGCGAGCGCGGCGGAATCGCGTCCCATTCTCGTCTCCGCCAGACCGAGCAGGAAGTACGGCGACGCATACGAGGAATCCAAGGTGATGGCCGCCCGGAGCTGGACGATCGCGTCGGCGGGCCGCCGCGCCTCCAGGAGCATGTACCCGTAGTAGCCAAGGAGCCACGGTTCACGGGGCGCGATATCGACAGCCTGCCCGATCTCATCGATCGCGCCAGCCGTGTCCCCGGCGCTCACGAGCAGATTGGAAAGCCGCACGCGCGCCATGTACAGACCGAGATTGGCGACCAACGCACGATGGTACGCCTCCTTTGCCGAATCCAACTGACCCGCCCGCTCCAGCGCGACGGCGTACGAATAATCCAGGACGTCGTTACCGGGAAACGCGATCGTGCGGCTGGTATCGGACAGCACAGAGTCTCTGGCGGCCAGAACGGCGCGCAGCTCCGTCACGGTACTGTCGTACATCTTGAGCCAATAGAACGTATGCGCGCGGTGAAACCGCAGATCAATTCGAGCCGGAGCACTGGCGAGCGCCTCGGCCCAAGAGTCGAGCGCGAGACGAGGATTCATGCTGCGGTACGCGGCGTAGCCCCGCTGCGCCGCATCGCGGATCTCGCCCGGTGGCGGAGACCCGCCCATGCTCAGGAGCGGCTCCAAATCCAGATCGAGGAACGGTTCGCGCAGCCACGCTTCATGCATGAGCGAATCCAGGTACCGCACCCGTGGCGGCGTGAACTCACGGCGCACGAGGCCACGGCTCATCCCGCGTGATTGATATGCTTGAATGACGACCGGACGGTACACCGCGACTGCGAGGAGATAGGGTGGATCGGCGGAGCCCGGATCGAGACGGGACGCCCAGATCAGTGCTGCCTCGGCCTCGGCATGTCCTGCGGCATCTCCGTACAGCAATCGGCCGCGCGCAAGACGAACGTATGCGGCTGCATCACTCGTGTCTTCGCTCGACCGCAGGGGCGGCCGGCGAACGGAGATCTGGCTCAGCTGTGCGGCGGACTCACGCGTTCCCGCCAGGATCCAAAACACGAAAGCGATTCGCGCAACCGGCATCGCCGCGCGGCTCATTCCCCGTACGGAATCCAGATGTTCTTTACTTCCGTCGCGCGGCGGAGGAATTCGCGGCCTTCTCCCTGCGTGGGATCGAGCCAGTCGCGGCTGCGCGCGGACGCCCAGGTCCGCTTCATGTTCGATGCCGAGGCCAGCTCGACGGCCTTCACACCGGCGCCGCTGCCGAAGTACCACATCCCGTCCACATCGTCGTGCTCGGCGAGCACCTTTGCGAGCGGATCCTTCGCGCCGGTGATCACGTTGATCACGCCATCCGGGACGTCGGACGTCTCGAGCACGGTGTAGAACTCGGTCGCGGCGATCGGCTGCGACTCGGAGGGGACGGTGATGACGGTGTTGCCGACGGCGATCGCCGGTGCCATCAGCGACACGAAGCCGAGCAGCGGCGCGTCATCCGGAGCGGCAATGCCGAGGACGCCGATCGGCTCGTTCATCGCCAGCGTAACCCCGCGAATTGGCGTGTGGTGCACGGCGCCGTCCCACTTGTCGGCCCACGCGGCGTAGGTGAACAGTCGGGCGATGCTCGCGTCTACTTCCTGGCGTCCCACCCGCGCCGCGAACTCGTCGGCACGCGTCGCGAGATTCTCGGCGATGAAATAGAGGATCTGGGCGCGCATGTGGCCGCTGCCGCGTCCCCACGCTTCGGCCGCGTGTGCCGCCTCGACCGCATTGCGCACGTCCTTGCGATTGCCTTCGGCGACCTCGCCGAGTACCCGGCCGTCCGGTGCGAGGATCTTGCGGGAGTAGCCCTGATCGGGGCGCGCCTGTTTACCGCCGATGAAGAGCTTGTAGGTGCGATCTATCGGAGGGAGCGTGGAATCGGGAAACGGGACAGGGGAAACGGGAAACGTGGATGCTCGCTCGTGTCCCGTTTCCCGTTTCTCGTTTCCCGTGTGCTCCCATCCGGCCCTCAAGTATTCCCACATCCCCTCCCTGCCGCCTTCGCGACCGAAGCCCGACTCCCGGTAGCCGCCGAATCCGGCTGCCGCGTCGAACAGATTCGTCGAGTTGATCCACACGACGCCGGCCTTGAGCTTCGGGGCGACGTCGAGCGCGAGATTGATATTCTCGGTCCACACGCTCGCCGCAAGACCGTATGGCGTGTTGTTGGCCAGCTCCACCGCTTCCTTCGGTGTGCGGAACGTCATGCTGACGAGGACGGGGCCGAAGATTTCGATCTGGGCGATCGTGGCGGCGGGCGAGACGTCGGTGAACAGCGTCGGCGGATAGAAGTAGCCTTCGGTCGGGCACGCCCACGACGGCTGCCACATCTTGGCCCCTTCTTCGACGCCTTTCTCTACCAGACCGCGGATGCGCTCGAGTTGGACCGGTGCCACGATGGCGCCCATGTCCACCGCTTTATCGAGCGGCGAGCCGACGCGCAGCTTTTCCATGCGCGCCCGGAGCTTCTGCGTCAGCCGGTCGGCGACGCCTTCCTGCACGAGCAACCGCGAGCCAGCGCAGCAGACTTGGCCCTGATTGAACCAGATCGCGTCCACCACACCTTCGACGACGCTGTCGAGATCGGCGTCGTCGAACACGATGAACGGGCTCTTGCCGCCAAGCTCGAGCGTCAGCTTCTTGCCGCTGCCGGCGGTCGCCTTGCGGATGATGCGTCCGACTTCCGTGGAGCCGGTGAACGCGATCTTCTGCACGCCCGGGTGCTCGACGAGCGCCTTCCCCGTCGCGCCATCGCCGGTCACCACGTTGAAGACGCCGGGCGGCAGGCCCGCGGCCTGCGCGATCTCCGCAAAGCACAGCGCGGTGAGCGGCGTGAACTCGGCAGGCTTCAGGATCACCGTGTTTCCCGCCGCGAGCGCCGGTGCGACTTTCCAGGCGACCATCAGGAGCGGGAAGTTCCACGGGATGATCTGCCCGACGACGCCGACCGGCACGTAGCCGGGGAATTCGCTGTCGCGCAGCTGCGCCCAACCGGCGTGATGATAGAAGTGCCGGGCGACGAGCGGGATGTCGAGATCGCGCGTTTCGCGGATCGGTTTGCCGTTATCGAGGCTCTCGAGCACCGCGAGGAGCCGCGAATGCCGCTGCACCTCACGGGCGAGCGCGTACAGGAAGCGGGCGCGCGCGTGGGGCGTGAGCCCGGACCACAGGGGCGCGGCGGAATTCGCGGCGGCGACGGCCGCATCCACGTCCGCCTTGCTCCCCTGGGCGACGCGCGCCAGGACCGCCTTCGTCGCGGGGTTGATCGTCTCGAAATACTGGCCTTCGGCGGGAGCCACCCAACGGCCGTTGCTGAAGTGCCCGAAGCGCCCGTTGTCGTGTTGTTTGAGCCACTCGAGCGCCGGCGCGTCGCTCTCCGGCGCCGGTCCGTACTCCATCGTCTCGAACAGCTTGGCGACGGTTGCCATTACACCATCGGATGGCGATGGGCAGCCGCGTAGCGGCCCGTCACGAAGTGCTCGAGCTGGCGCTCGATGTCAGTCAGCAACGAACTTGCCCCCAGCCTGAACAACGCCGGCCTGAGCCAGCGGTCGCCGAGCTCTTCCTTCATAAGGATGAGCCAGTCGAGCGCCTGCTTGGCGGCGCGGATGCCGCCGGCCGGCTTGAACCCGATCGCCGCTCCGGTCCGCATCTCGTACTCGCGGATCATGCGCACCATGACGACGCCCACCGGCAACACCGCGTTGACCGATTCCTTTCCCGTGGACGTCTTGATGAAGTCGGCGCCGGCCATCATCGCCACCATGCTGGCGCGGGCGACATTCGTGAGGGTCGCCAGGTCGCCGGTGCCGAGGATCGCTTTCATGTGCGCGCGGCCGCACGCATCGCGGAACGCGCGGACCTCGGCGTAGAGCGCCGGCCAGTCGCCGGTCAGCACGTGCGCGCGGGTGATGACGATGTCGATCTCCTGCGCGCCCGCCGCAACAGACGCCTGTACCTCCTCGAGTCGCTGCGCGAAGGGACTGAGTCCCGCGGGAAAACCGGTCGATACGGCGGCCACCGGAATCCCCGAGCCTTCGAGCGCCGCGACCGCCGTGGAGACGAGCGCGTGATAGACGCAGACCGCGCCAACCTTGATATCGAGATCGCCGACGCCGAGCGCGTCGATCAGGTCCTGGCGCAGCGGGCGACGGGCCTTGGCGCAGAGCCGCAGCACGTTGCCGGGCGTGTCGTCGCCCTGCAGTGTCGTGAGGTCCATGCAGGTGATCGCGCGCAGCAGCCACGCGGCCTGCCATTCCTTCTTTACTGTGCGGCGCGTGGGGATGGTGGCGGCGCGGCGTTCGACGGCGCTGCGATTGACGCGCAGCGCGCGGATGACATCGAGATCGAGCGGCATACCGGGATTGCGATCGTCCTTGAGGACAGGACGAACGGGTACGGTCCCAGCCCGCAGCCGTTCCGAGAGAGCCTTCATGCTGGCGGGAGAATGCGAACCGCCGCTGTAAAAGTCAACGCGACGCAGGGACTCCCGCGCCCAACCGGCACGCCATGACCGCCTGCGGCTCCTCCGCGCGCAGGCACTGCTCCTCGCGCTCCGGCAGCGACGCCAGCAGCGTGGCGATCTCTTCGCCGAGGGCGTGATAGCAGGTCGGCCCGCCGGCCTCGCTGGCCACGAGCTGGCAGAAGGCGAATGCCGCACCCGTCGTCGCGGTCCAATCTACGAGCGCCTTCACCGCCCCGAAGTAACACGCGGGACGGTAGGGCTCCGCCGCCGTGTGACAGAGATCGGCCGTCTTCTGTGGATCGCGCGACGTGTAGGATGTAATGTCGCGACCGAGGCTCTGGAAGCAGATTGGCCGGACGCGCAGCGGCGCGCGCTCGCACGATTTTGCCGCGTCCCCGATGTTGCCGTGATTCAGATTGAGCATGACCGACGTCTGCATCTGGTAGCACGCATCGAGGTACCGCTCGGCCATGATCGAGCAGGGATACAATGGATCCGCCGGATCCATGGCCTTGAACGTCGTGCCGCCCATCATGTGGTGATGGCCCTGTGCGGCGAGCATCGTCGCGGGATGGTGCGGAGCGGTCGCGTTGATCACGCTCTCCATGAACGCGCCGCCGTAGCACGACTCGCGGTCCCACCCCTCGCTGAGCATGTCGCAGTCGGTGAGTGCGCGCGGCAGGTCGTGCGCGTACAGCATCGTCAGGCCGTGGCCCATCCCGTGAACACATTGAAACAGCACCCAGCGGCTCGCGCCGGGGCTCTTGAACGGCTGGCACAGCGCTTCGACCTCGGGCTGCGTCACCTTCTCGCGCGATTCGAAGTACGCCTGGATCACACCATGGCGGCAGCCCGACGAAAAGCCGTCACCGCAGGCGGCAAAGGTGGCGACGATATCGGTGGACCTGCCGTACGCCTCGATGCCGAGGCCGTGCGCGAACTCGTGCGCGTGCTCGGCGACGTCGGCGTCCGCCGCCGCGAGCTTATCCAGGGTCGCCACCGCATCGGCGACGCCGTGCTGTTTGAGACGTTCCGACAGGAGCTGGGAATAGCAGGTCCGACGCGCGTCGTTGACGAAGCGGCGGCACGCTTCGCCTCGGTCGCCCGTCCCCGCCGGAGCGAAGCGGTTCGCAGCGATTCCGGTTCCGGCCAGGATGCCGATGGCGATCAGGAGCTTTTGCGTTTGCGTCATGGCAATACAGTAATGTGCTTGCGTGCGTCGATCCAGGTTCCTAAGCTTGGGCCGTGTCGTCCCAGAGTAAATCCCCTCGCGTCATCGTGGTGGCGGACGCGCACCTGGGTCAGGTGCCGCCCGCCGTGGGGAAGGCGTTCCACGCGTTCCTGGATGAGATCCCCCAGCCCGGGGATCACCTCATTCTCACGGGCGATGTCTTCGACTTCTGGTTCGAGTATCCAAGCGTCATCCCCCGCAAACATTTTGCCACCGTCGCCAAGCTGCAGGAGGTCCGCGCCCGCGGCGTGCCGGTCACGTTCGTGGGGGGCAACCACGATCGCTGGGGCGGCTCGTTCTTCACCCAGGATCTCGGCATCGAATTCTTCGGCGGCGAGGCCGAGCTCGACCTGGGGGGGCGCCGCGCCTTCATTACGCACGGCGACGGCCTCACCGAGCAGCACTGGACCGGCGCGCTGATGCATCGCGTGCTGCGTCATCCCATCACGGTCGCGGTGTTTCGCGTGCTGCATCCCACCATCGGCTTCTGGATCGCCGATCTGTTTTCGCGCCATCTGGCCGACAATACAAAGGATAGAGCGGTGCTGGATCGAGCGGCAGCGGCGCAGCGCCGCTGGGCTGCGGATTTCCTGGACCGCCACGCCGACGTGCAGCTCGTGATCATGGCGCACACGCATCGGCCGGTGGTGGACCGCCTGCCCGACGGCCGTGCCTATCTGAATCCCGGAGCGTTTCTGGACGGGGGGCGTTATGCGGTGATCTCGGGCGACCAGGTGGAGCTCAAGACGTTTCCTGATGCTCTCGTCAACCGAGCGGCACGACCTCTACCTGTTTGAGCTTCTCGCCGAGGAACCTCGCACCAACTTTCCGAAAATGCGGCTCATCGTCCGACACCACGAAGCGATGGTCGTGACTCCCGCCGTTCGCCAGCAGATCCAGCCGCTCGAGCTCCCGCGCCACCGCTGTCGCCGTCTCTTCCGCCGAATCCACCAGTTTCACACCCGGACCCATGACGCGCGCGAGGAGCGACTTGAGCAACGGATAATGCGTGCAGCCCAGCACGAGCACGTCCACCTTCGCGCGCTGCAGCGGCGCCAGATACTCGCGCGCGATCAGCTCGGCGGCGGGATGCTCGAACCACCCTTCCTCGACGAGCGGCACGAACAGCGGGCAGGGCTGGCTGTGGACGCGTGCATCGGGGCGCAGCGCCTTGATCGCGCGCTCGTACGCGCCGCTCGCAACGGTCCCGGCGGTGCCGATCACACCGATCGTCCCCGTGTTGGTCGCTGCCACCGCGGCGCGCGCACCCGGTTCGATCACGCCGACGACGGGTACAGTCGAGCGCTCCTTCAGGTAGCCGAGCGCGTGTGCGGTGCTCGTATTGCACGCGACGACCACGGCTTTCACGCCGCGATTGAGCAGATACGCGAGGATCTCGCCGCTATAGCGCCGCACGGTATCAGGAGATTTCGGCCCGTACGGTACGCGCGCGGTGTCGCCGAAATAGATCACCGACTCGTGCGGGAGCCGCTCGAACAACGCGCGCGCAACGGTCAGCCCGCCGATCCCCGAGTCGAACACCCCGAGCGGGGCTTTATTCATGGAACGGGATACTGATGCCGATGCCGCCGGGGAACGCGCGGAGCTTGAGATCCGGCGGGAAGTCGTGCAGGTGCGCGGAGACGTATGCCTCCGCGCCCGAAAAGAAGTGATTGAAAACCCACAGCACGAGCCAGTCCTGCACTTCCTGTCGCTTGTGGCGCAGGTTCGCGGAGTGAATCGTCTTGAAGTAGTTCGCTTCCTGCTGCGCTTTGAGGGTCATCATGACCGTCACGCCTTCCCAGGCGACAAATACCGCGCCAGTCATGGGCCGGTCGGTCGCCACCTGGCCCCACCCGGGAAGGATGAAGGAGCGCAGAAAGGCTCCCATGGGCCTGACGCCGTGACGCATGGTATCGGCCGGCAGGATGATATGGGTGGTGTCCTGGGCGGTTAAGCGGTTTGGCGGTTTGGCGGCTAGAAGAGTCACCACCGCCGCGAACCGCCAAGCCGCCCAACCGCCGAACCGCCTCATCGTGCCACCAACACGTTTAGCCTGCCCCGCTCCAGCTCCACCGTGCATTCATGGACTCCCGGTTCGCGCAACTCCCCATCGGTGTGCAGCATCAGCGGCTCCTCGGGGGCGCAAATCACGAGCTTGGCGGTCTTGATGAGCGCCACCTCGCGCATGGTGACGTGCGAGCCACGCATCACGCGCGGTATCGCGAGGAGGAACCGCGGCAACGACACGCGCCGGATCAAGCAGACATCCAGCTTCCCGTCCGCGGGATCGGCGTCCGGGGCGAACCGATAGCTCCCGCCTGCCGTCGTACCGTTGCAAACCTCGACCATCATCATGTACCCCCGCTCCCGGAATCCGGGCGCGGCCACGTCGAAGAGCGGCGGCTCGAACTTGAAGAACGTCTGCACGATCGGGACGAGATAAGATAGAAAGCCGCGCAGGTGGTGCATCGCGTTCCGCGTCTTGACGACGGCGGGCCCGAACCCGAACCCGACGCTGTTTACGAACCATTCACCCAACACGCGCCCCGCATCGAAGCGCTGCGAGCGGGCGGTGACGAGCCGCGCCACCGCGCGCGCCGGATCGTAGCCAAACTGCCCGACGAGCTTCGCAAAGTCGTTGCCGGAGCCGATCGGCACCACGCCGAGGGCGGCATCGGTGCCCGTGCGCAGCAGGCCGTTCGCCACTTCGTGAACCGTGCCGTCCCCGCCGACCGCGACCACATGCTTGGCGCCCTGCCGCACCGCCTCCGTCGCCAGCTCCTGACCGTGGCCGGGGCCGTCGGTGCGGACCACATCCACCGCCCAGCCCTGCGCCCGGAACTCGCGCGCGACCACGGACTCGGCGCGTCGTGCGGCGCCTCGTCCCGCCGCGGGATTGAGGATGACGTGGGCATGAAGCACGCGGCAGACAAGATACAATCTCGTCTGCCGCGAAAGGACCTGCCGATTTTCGAGCCTGCTTAGTGAATCAGATAGTGCTCGTCCCAGTCCACGGCGAATTCGACGCTGCACCGACCGCACATCATCCGGCTGGGCTTGCCGCGGAGCGGGACGCGGTCGCGGCACGAGGGGCACACGGCATAGTGCTCCCCGATGTCCACGGAACGCGGGACATTGCGGGGGCGCGCCACGACGGTCCATTTGCGAGGCGGCGAATTCGACATCTGCAGGAAGGCGCGGACAACCGCGACGGGTGTCCCTTTCACATCGACCACGGCGGCGAGGCCCTGAGCCTTGATCAGGCGGTACCAGGCACCGCGCCGCAGGTTACAGTTGACATCCGCTTGAAGACGGGCCCACACCATCATTCACGCTCGGGCGTCGAGGGGAGAGAAGAGTAATGCACGCAGACCGACTTGGAAGTGACCGTTGTCACGCGGAATGTTTGACGCCGTTCCCTTCCTCCCAATTGATCTCGAACTCCTGCCGGCAGCGTGCACACTCGAGGGTGGGCACAGTTTTCTTCGGCAGCGGTGCCCGCGCCCGACAATTCGGACACACGCCGTAGGTTCCCCGAAGATGCGGCGGCGCTTTCTTGTTTTCCGCGGAGCCGTGCACGACGCTCCAGCGCTGCGGCGGGCGCTGCTGGATCTCGAGCCAGGCGCGCAACACGCCGACCTTGCGGTGATTGACTTCGATAACAGCCTGGAGGTCCGTGAGTTGGATCACGCGGTACCACGCCCCGCGGCGCATCTTGAGGGGGACATCGGCCTGCAGGCGGGCAAATAAGATCGCCATCACGGCTCCTGGTTCGGGAGACGAGAATGGGCGCGGGCACAATATAGTGATCGGCGCAAGCGACGCGACATCAGGAATTGTCCCAGCCGATGTCAAAGAAGCCGTTGCACTTGGGACAGCGCATGCTGGTCGTGCGGTCTTCGAGGCGGGCGCGCTCGCGGCAATTGGGGCAGACACCGTAGCGCGAGCCCCACGTCAGCGGCAGCCGCGCCGAGCGGGCCGGCCGCGGCACGACTGTCCAGCGGGTAGGTCGCGTCGGCAGGATTTCGAGTGATGGGCGCGGGAATGCCGTCAGCGTGCCGTTCACGTCGAGCACCGCTTCGACGGACGTGAGCCGGATCACAC
>WNGP01005978.1_pt1 | contig 10148 bp, 9 predicted proteins | sample 5407671 | NCBI WGS metagenome assembly WNGP01 (sample SAMN13153381, study PRJNA577476) | soil metagenome | isolation source: 40 cm soil or saprolite under Garry oak tree replicate 2 | place: USA:California | collected 2016-06-15
ATTGTGCCCTTTTCCTCCGCGGCTCCCAGAGACCGGGCAATTGCCTCGCACAGCGTCTCCTCGGTGGCCGGCCGACGTGAGCATCATAATTGTGGCTGCGGTTAATTCAGGTTTCTGCCGGATTCGTTCTACCAGGGTGAAACCATCCATTGGCGAATCCTGCGCCTGGTGGTCATACTAGGATTGCGGGGCGGCATGGACACACCCCCCACGCAAATGGCGCCAGACTCTCGGCCGGTGTCAATTATCGGCCTATTTATGTTCGATGAATTCCTTGAGGTGTTTGGCAACTGCCTCAGCCATGGATTGCTGGTTCTTGCTGCCGCCTCTCTGTTTGTTCACCGAGTACGCCCAAAGCATCTTGCTTGAACTGATTTCAATGTATTGGACAGAGACGCTTCCTTTGTCCTCAATCCCCGCGCAAGAAGCGAACAGGCAACGTGTAATTTTGGCCCCGGTGGATTCCTGTTTGATCTCGACGGGCGCGGCTTTCAACAAATAGACAGCTTTCGTCTGATCCGTGACGACGTCGATCGGGACACCCTTCTTCGCCATCGCTGCACCGAGGTAAGTTTCAAAACCATTTTGCGGCGCAATATAGACTGTGGGCCGCTGTGCCTGGCCGACACTCGGCAGGGATGCAACCAACAACGTCAGAAGTAATCCAATCTTTTTCATTTTCCGCACGCCTCCACGCCAAGCCTATGACGGAGTGTGCCAACCGACAAAGTTACGCAGGTAATTGGCGGGAGCTTGTAGGAAAGTGGTGGGCCACGCCGGCGGAGCCGCCATCAAGTAAGAATCGTGGGTTTCCGTGCTCCTCGAATTCTTGGGACCCCGCGTGGAAGAGCGGGGCTTCAGGCCTGCGTTCGCCTCACGCAACCGACGGGCTTTGGTCTCTGCGGGCGCGGAGTACTAGAAACCTGAAACGTACACCTGAAACTCGAGTTTGCTTTAAGCACGTACTGCTGGAGCCACCGCCCGCTTGGGAAGCATTTCCCCGATGCGGCGAATTTGTGCGCCGACGCCGCGTAGTTTTTCTTCGATGTGTTCGTAGCCGCGGTCGATGTGATACACGCGGTCGATAATGGATTCGCCTTCCGCGACCAATGCTGCCAGCACCAGCGAGGCGGACGCGCGCAAGTCGGAAGCCAGCACCGCAGCGGCGCTCAGCGGAGATTTGCCGCGAACCACGGCGCGCCGTCCTTCAATCTTGATCCTGGCTCCCATGCGCAGGAGTTCCTGGGCGTGTACGAAACGGTTCTCAAAAATATTTTCTGTGATGTTGGATGTTCCCTCCGCTTGCGTGGCCAGGACCATATATTGCGCCTGCATGTCGGTAGGGAATCCGGGATACTCCGCAGTGACGATGTCAGCAGCTTTTAGCGGCCCATCACCCATTACGCGGAGGGAATCCGCGTTGTGTGCAGTCTTCACGCCGGCTTCATCCAGCTTCTGCAGCAAAGCGTCGAGGTGACGGGGATCGCAACCCGCCACATTCAGATCTCCTCCAGTCAATGCTCCGGCAATGATGAAGGTGGCAGCCTCGATGCGGTCGGGAATAATGCGATGCCGGGCGCCATGAAGTTTGCTCACACCTTTCACACGAATCGTGGGAGTGCCCGCACCTTCAATATGAGCCCCCATCTTGTTGAGCAACTCGGCCAGATCGGCGACTTCCGGTTCGCGCGCGCAATTCTGCATAACCGTTTCGCCGTCGGCGAGCGAGGCTGCCATCAGCAAGTCTTCTGTGCCGGTAACGGTAATTTTGTCGAAGACAATTTCCGCGCCGCGCAGACGTTTCGCGCTGGCTTCTACGTAGCCGTGATCCTGAGTGATGGTCGCGCCCAGCCGCTCGAGTCCCTTGATGTGCAGATCGATGGGACGAGATCCAATGGCACAGCCGCCAGGTAGTGAAACCCGGGCATGTCCGCAGCGCGCCACCAACGGACCGAGAACGAGCGTAGAGGCGCGCATGGTCTTGACCAGTTCGTAGGAGGCCTCGGGCGATGTCAGATTGCGACAGCAGATCGTGGTGCGATGCTGGGCACGACCGTAGCCGAGTTCGACCTCGGCACCCATCGCAGCCAGCAGCTTGCGCGTAGTTTCGATATCGCGCACCTGCGGAATGTTTTCCAGGATGACGGGCTCGTCGGTCAGAATGGCGGCAGCCATGGCCGGCAAGGCGGCATTCTTGGCCCCGCTGACGCGAACTGTCCCCAGCAGCGGATTGCCGCCGCGGATCACGAATTTATCCATATCTAGATAATTCCTTGAGTAAGCCCCATTGCTTCTATTCTAGCGGGGAATAAGGTGGCCAACATTGAGGAAATTATTAATCGGGAGTGCATGGCTGGTTGTCGTTGGCCGTTCGCCTGCGGCCAAGGACCTACGACCAAGGACCAACGACGGCTTCCTACAAACTTCGGGCTGCGGCAATGGCATGACGGACATGACCATTCGCAGCCTTCAGTGCCCGTTGGGCTTCGGCTCGGTTGACCTTCGCTTGCGACATGACTAACGCCAGGGGAATGCTGTTTTTTGCTTTTCTGAGCGCCTTTTGCGCGGCTTTTCTACCCATGCCAGTAGTAAGTTGCAGGATTCTCACGGCACGATCTACCAGCTTTTCATTCTTTTGATGAAGATTGACCATCAGGTTGCCATAAACGTAGCCCAGGCGAATCATCGCGCCGCTGGAAAGCATATTCAGGACCATCTTTTGCGCGGTCCCGGCTTTCATGCGAGTGGATCCGGAGATAACCTCGGGACCAACCTCGGTGACGATTGCCAGGTCCGCGGCTTTTTCCAGCGGAGAATTCCGGTTGCAGGTGACGGCAATTGTCTTGGCGCCGTGGCGGCGAGCATACGAAATTGCAGCCACGGTGAACGGAGTGCGGCCGCTGGCGGCGATCCCCACCACTACGTCGTTTTTTCCTGGTTTTTTCTTCGCGATCTCGCGCTCGCCGAGTTTAGGAGAATCCTCGTCGGCTTCCACCGCCGCGCCCAGTGCTTTTAGCCCTCCGGCGATAATGAACTGCACTGTTTGCCGATGAGTATCAAATGTAGGCGGACACTCGACGGCGTCGAGTGCGGCAATGCGTCCACTGGTTCCGGTGCCAACGTAGATGAGCCGACCGCCTCGTCGCAACGCAGATGCGATGATATCGATACTTTGCGCGATTTGTGGAAGTGCACGCTTGACGGCGGCCGCGACTTTGGCATCTTCGGAATTGATGATGCGCGCCAGTTGTAGGGATGGTTTCAGATCCAGGTTCGCGGAAACCGGATTCGGCTTTTCAGTGACGAGCCGGCCTAAATCGGTGCGTGGTTTTTTTGTGGCACCTTTCAACCGCGAGCCTCCAGCGCTTCGATGACCGCATCGTGAAATTTTGGACGGATCTCTTTAATGGCGTTATTGCTGCCATCCGGCCAGGTCCGATTGGTTAGCAAGGTGACAGAAAGCTGGCGCTCAGCATCGATCCACAGTGAAGTGCCGGTGTAGCCGAGATGTCCGAAGGAATGCGAAGAAAAATACCTTCCCGACTGCGAAGGGGATGAAGGCGTGTCCCATCCAAGCGCGCGAGACGTGCCCGCGGGTGACGATTCGCGCCGGGTAAAGACTGCTAGTGTTTCCGAATGAAGGATGGGTTGGCCTCCTTTCAACATAGCATTGGCGAAGACGGCGACGTCCTGCGCAGGGGCGAAAACGCCGGCATGTGGCGCTACGCCTCCTAGCACACTGGCGTTCTCGTCATAGACTTCTCCTTGAATGATGCGGTGGCGGAAGGAGTCGTCATCAACTGTGGGCGGAATCGAAGGTCGCCAAGCCGGAGGCGGATTGAAAGCTGTGTTTGCCATACCCAGCGGGCCGAACACTTCGCGTTGGCAAAAACGGTCAAGAGGTTCGTCAGCAATACGCGAGAGCGCGACGCCAAGAACAATAAAACCGACGTCACTGTAGGTGGCTTGTGCGCCTGGATCCGCGACTAACGGCATTGCGAAGGCCGCGTCCAGCAGGCGATCCTTCGTAGGGGCTCTCTGGAACAGCTTTTCGTAAGCCGGCAATCCTGACGAATGGGCCAGCAGCATGTGCAAAGTCACTTCGCGGCGACGCTCATCCTGTCCTGAAAATTCCGGCACGATCGAGACAACTGGCATTTCCAGATCCAGCAAACCGCGCTGGTAAAGAATCATGGCGATGCTGGTGGTGGCGACGACCTTAGAAACCGAAGCTAGATCAAAGATGCTGGCCGTGGTCACTTCAGGAGATTTCAGGTCATACGTAAAGCGCCCAATGGCCTTCAACCCAACCAGCTTTCCTTGATGTGTTACCGCGACCGAGGCTGCGGGGAAAACATGCTGCGCAATCGCTTGTCGCAACAACTCAAAGGCAGGCAAGAACACAACGTCCTGCTGCTCGTAAGCAGGCGGGGGAAAATGCGCGGAGGTCTTGGCCGCGGTATTCAGGGAAGAGGAGCCTTCTGACAAAGGTGTAATTTGCTCGATGTTCGGTTTATAGCAAAGTTCGCAGAGCGGGTAAAGGTGACTTTAAGTTCGTCGTTGCTCGTTCGTCCTTGGTCGGTGGCCAACGACGAACGACCAACAGCCAACGACGGGAGCGATAAATCAGTGGTACACACGGTACCCCCTACTTGAGGTTCTTGAGTAATCCAGCGGCGGTTGTGTAAAGTCGGGATATCCGCATAATCAGAGCAAATTCGCGAATCCAGCGGTCCTCATTCTGCCTGCTCGCGGCAGCATTTCTGCTCAGCAGTTTCATCTATCCCGAAAGCGCACAGGCGGCGGCTGGCAGCAAACCAGGCCCCCCGAACCGGCTGGGTGTCCTTGACCCCATCATTCAGAACGCAATCCGTCAAGGCCAGATGCCTGGCGCAGTGTTGCTGGTGTGGCACAACGGGCAGGTGATGTATCGCAAGGCGTTTGGCAACCGGTCTCTCGAACCGCGACGCGAAACCATGAGGCTGGATACGATTTTCGACCTCGCCTCTCTCACCAAGGTGGTAGCTACAACGAGCGCAATCATGCAACTGATGGAGCGCGGGCAGGTGCGGATCAACGATCCGGTCGCGAAGTATATTCCGGAGTTCGCGCAAAACGGCAAAGAAGATATTACGGTCCGCAATTTGCTTACGCACTATTCGGGTCTGCGGGGAGATCTGGATTTGACGCAGCTATGGCAGGGACGCGACACAGCGTTCTCCATGGCTTTCGCCGAAACGCCAGTCATCCCTGCGGGCTCACGCTTTCTGTACAGCGATATCAACTTTATTGTCCTGGGTGCGTTGATCGAGCGTGTGTCGGGAATATCAGAGGACGAGTACTGCCAGAAGAACATCTTCACTCCGTTGGGGATGACGCACACTCGCTACCTTCCGCCAGCCGCGTGGAAGTCGGCGATCGCGCCAACCGAGTATGACGAACAGGGCAGGATGCTCCGCGGGATGGTACATGATCCCACGTCACGCCGTATGGGAGGCGTGGCCGGACATGCAGGATTGTTCTCCACGGCCGCAGACTTGTCGAAATTTGCCCAAGCTCTGCTGAATGGCAGCACGGTATTGCGTTCGCTCGCGGTAGAGAAAATGACCACGCCGCAGCAGCCGCCTACATCTGACAGTCTGCGAGGCTTTGGCTGGGACATCGATTCTCCTTTATCCAGTAATCGGGGTGAACTGTTGCCGGTAGGTTCGTTTGGGCACACAGGATGGACCGGCACTTCGCTCTGGATTGATCCCACTACCCGCACTTACATCATCCTGCTCACTAATTCAGTTCATCCTCGCGGCAAGGGAAATGTGATTACGTTGCGCGCAAAGATTGCCACCGCCGTAGCCGCGGCCTTGCAACTGACCGTCAGTGAAAAAGAACAGCTGCGACTGAAAAGTATTACTGGCTATAACGAAGCCCAGACGGGTTCCCGCCGGTTGTCGGTACGGAACGGATCGGTGCAAACTGGAATCGACGTCTTGGAAGCGCACAACTTTGATTTGATTCGCGGGGGCGCGGCCAAGAAGAGAATCGGGCTGCTGACCAATCAGACTGGAGTTGATTCTCAGGGACGCCGCACCATTGACGTCCTGGCCGAGGCTTCTGGAGTTTCTTTGGACGCCCTATTCAGCCCCGAGCATGGTGTGACGGGCACACTGGATACCACCGATGTAAGCAACTCAAAGGATGCTGCTACCGGAATTCCGGTGTACAGCGTCTATGGCGCCACGGATGCTGCCCGACGCCCATCGCCGGAGTCTCTAAAGAATCTCGACGCGGTGGTGGTGGACATTCAGGATGCAGGCGTACGTTTTTACACGTACGAAGCCTCTCTGGGTTATTTCCTGGAGGCTGCGGCCAAGGCGGGAATTGAGATCATTGTGCTGGACCGTCCTAATCCCATCACCGGTTCGTTCGTGCAAGGCCCCATGCCCGACCCGGGACGCGAGAGTTTCGTGAATTACACTGCTGTGCCGGTGCGTCACGGCATGACAACCGGCGAACTGGCGAAGATGTTCAATGCGGAGCGCAACATTAACGCCCGCTTGCAGGTTGTGGCGATGGATGGATGGATGCGCGGCGACTGGTTTGATTCGACGGGCGTGAACTGGATCAATCCCTCGCCAAATCTGCGCAGCCTCACCGAAGCCACGCTTTATCCTGGGGTGGCTCTCATCGAAGGCACCAACGTTTCAGTGGGCCGCGGAACCGACACTCCCTTTGAGATTCTGGGTGCTCCCTGGATCAACGGCCGCGAACTCACACAATATTTGAATGCTAGAAACATTTCTGGCGTGCGTTTTGTGCCAGTAACCTTCACTCCCAACGCCAGCAATTATGCGGCGGAAAAGTGTGCTGGGGTGAACATCGTAGTTACCGACCGCAATGCGTTGGACGCCCCTGAACTGGGCATCGAGTTGGCTTCGGCTTTACACAAGCTGTATCCCCAGCAGTTTCACATGGAACGATTGATTGAGCTGCTGGTGAATCAGGCAGTGTATGACGCCATCGCTCAAGGACAAGATCCGCGTCGCATCGCGGAGGACTGGCGCGAGCCGCTGGAGAAATTTCAGCAGCTTCGACAGAAGTACCTCATCTATAAGTAAAAATTATCCGACGTTCGACCTGCCAGCCGTTCCATTACAATGTCTGAACACCTGTCCGAACATTTTCCGAACCCTGGGAGTCGTGTAATGAATGTTGGACCCTCTAACCTCGCTAATCCCTTCTATCGTTGTGCCGGTCCCAACTGCGGAGTACAGAAAGGCTCCGCCGACCGCTGGTGGTTGATGTGGACATCTTTTGGGGAATACAACCGGCCGCTGCTTTACCTGTGCGCATGGGAAGAGGAGATCGCAAAGAAAGAGGGTACTCTCCACGTTTGTGGTGAGCGATGCGCCCAGCGGTTGCAGTCGCAATTTATGGGGAATGTACTAGAGGGCCAGTTCAAACGGACCGGCGCATAGCAGCGCGGCGCGTCCCACGAAACCTTTTCGTATTGTGCCCGCATCCTACGTTCATCGGAACCAAATACTGCTAGCGGGCGGTCTATACTCAAGGCCTTTTCGGCTGCTGCTGCATTCTGATTCGACGGGAGGTCGTCCATGCGCACGATTGCGATGGTTCTTCTGCTCTCCGCGTTGGTGATGGCTCAAGCCAGCCCCGCTGTCCATCCAACTAGCGCCACCACTTCATCCTCAGCCGGGCCTAATGAGCTCGTCGTCCCGGCGGGGACAAAGGTCCCGCTCGCGCTCAAGCATGCGGTATCAACCAAAAGCGCGCGGGAAGGGGACTCGGTTTACGCGGAAACCACTTTTCCTGTGGTGCAGGATAATCGTGTCCTGATTCCCGCCGGGACGTACGTGCAAGGAAGGATCAGCCACGTGCAGCGTGCGGGACGCATTAAAGGGCGCGCCGAAGTTTTGATGCATTTCACCACGCTCATCTATCCCAGCGGCTACACCGTGATGCTGCCCGGAGCTGTAGAAAACGTTCCCGGCGCGGAGAAGACGTCCATTAAAGGGCAGGAAGGGACGATCCGCCAGGACAGCCAGAAAGGCGAGAAGATCGGAACCGTCGCCAGCAGCGCCGGCACAGGTGCGGTGATTGGTGGCTTGAGTCGCGGAGGAAAAGGCGCTGCCATTGGCGCGGGGATCGGCGGCGCGGTGGGGACCGCCATCGCCCTGCTGTCACGGGGCAATGATGTGAAACTGGATGCTGGCACGACCGTGGAGATGGTTTTTCAGCGCGCTGTTCCCTTGGATCCGAATCGCATCCCTCCGCCAGTGAAATAATCCCAGCGGCGGGTGACACACACTCGTTACGGGACGCCGGCTCTACCTTAGCGCGAACATGGCATTGACGTGGGCTGTCACCTGGATGTTCTCGGGGCTGAACTCGGCGGTGGGCGCGGGCGCGTTGGCTGCGCTCATGGTTTGCATCACGCGTGCGTTCATCGGAGCCACAATCCGCACGTTCTCAAAAGTATCCACCGAGGCGTAGGAAAGTTCTCCCAGGGTGCGGCCGCCGGCTCGGGCTACGGCGTTTGCTGATTCACGGGCGCGGCGGTAAGCGTCTTCGACGGCGCGAGTCTTCGCGGCATCGATGTCGTCGAGAGTATAGCTGACGGTCTGATTCTCTGTAATATCAGTGTCGGCGAGTTGCTGCACAATAGGCGCGATCTTGGAAAAATCTTTCAGTTTCAAGGATACACTCGTGTTCACCCGATATCCCACCAGCTTGCGCTTTGCAGTCCTGAAATCGTAGACCGGTTGCAGGGAAAAGAATCCAATTTCGGCGGCTTTGGGTTCGATTCCGTTGGAGCGCAGGATCTGGCGAATCTGCTCGGCTGCTTTGGAAGCGCGATCGTATGCCGCCCGCGAACTCTCCTCCTGAGCAGAGATGTTGAATTGCACCAGCGCGGTGTCGGGATTCGCTTCAAATTTGCCATCCGCGCCTACGAAGACAGTGTTAGGTTGTGCGGTCACTGTAGGCCGATCTTGTGCCAGGCCGAGCGTGCAGGCCAGGACTACAAATGAGACCCCTGCAATAGAAGTTTTCACGATTTTCTCCCTTAAAAGATCAATGAGATTTATACGCCTGAGACGCGGCTACTCCAAAGAACGTCCAGATGGGTGCAACTTGCGGCTACGTACACAGATAAGAAAAGGGGCGCGGATTTGGGAAATCCGTGCCCTTCGTCGGAATCGGCTCTGCAACGATAGTTTCGCTCTTAAAAAAAGGACCCGAGTCCGCGGCACACCGCACAACTCAACGCAAAGGCACCTGCAAAGGATGATCCAAACGCAGTTCCAGCGTTGTTCCTTTATCCAGCTTTAAATTGCGGTCGGTGAAGAAGCCGGCAAGGGCGCCCGCCCCGGCCCCAGCGCCCGCGCCAATTGCGGCGCCGTGGCGACCACCTGCGGCGGCGCCAGTAGCCACGCCCAATCCTGCGCCTACAGCAATCGCTTCGATCATGTGTCGCTTGCTCATGCCCTTGCGCTCGATCTCGCCTTCGGCGTCGGGTGGTTTTACCGCATGCTCTCCCGGAACTCCGGTGACGGTGGCGATCAGCGGCATGGATCCATGATTGGTTTCGATCTCATCGAAGCTGAGCAGCATGCGGGCATGCAGTCCCTGTTGGATGGAACTCACATGGCCTTTAATTTTCTTGCCACGCGGTATGGTCGAGCCATCCGGAGCGATCAGGTCTTCGGCAAGCTTGGCTTTGAAGTGCTTGCCCTGTTCCAATTTTTTGGTGTCGAGCTTGTCCTGGAGCCGGATGAGAAAAGTTGTGCCCTCAGGAATGGTGCGCGAGACAGCGGCAGGATTCCCTGGTTGCTGAGCTATCAGTGGAATGCTAATCAACAGGAGTGGAACACACGACAGCCATCGAGACCGTGGATGGGCCATATTGGGACCTCAATTTAGGGGTTGGCTTGCTAGCTCGTTGGATGTGGACAGAATGAAAAATGCTGCCTTCCGCGAAATTTGAAATGCTTTTACACCCCGAAGTGTCTCGCGTAGAACGCAGACGATTAAGCCGAGGTTTTGGCGGCAGCGGATAGAGCAAAGCGGTAGACCCGCGAATTGATTTCCTTGCGTAAATCGTCCCAGATGTTTTCCGGCATCGAGAGAAA
>WNGP01006315.1_pt2 | contig 10147 bp, 10 predicted proteins | sample 5407671 | NCBI WGS metagenome assembly WNGP01 (sample SAMN13153381, study PRJNA577476) | soil metagenome | isolation source: 40 cm soil or saprolite under Garry oak tree replicate 2 | place: USA:California | collected 2016-06-15
AACCGCCGCAGCATTAGCCACCCGCAACCGCCGACCACGACGACCCCCGCAGCGGCTCGAACTATAGTCGCGACGCTCCACACCTGCCCCGCCGCTGACGCGCCGGCGTAGAGCAGGACGCCGCCGCCTGCCGACACGGCTAGGAACCTTGCTGGCGACCACTTCAGAGGGTAGAGTCGCTGCCCGATCATCCACGTGGCCGCTGTTATAGCCGCGTTGCTGGCGCACCAGGCCATCGCCGCTCCCGTGCTCCCCGCCCAACGGACCAGACCGACACACGTGACCAGATTGACAGCGAGCCCGCCGACGTATACGAGAGCCAGCAGGCCCGTCCGCTTTCGCAGATAGAGGCCGATGCCCACAGGGTACTGCATGAGGATCATGAGCTGGTTCACCAGCAGCCAAGGGAACACGCGCTCGGCGGCCACGTATGCCCGCGACGTGAGCACCGCGAAGAGCTCGGGTGTCAGCAGGCCGGTGGCCGCGATCACCGCCCAGCCAAGGGTCCAGGTCGCAAACAGGATCTGGGCATAAACTTCTCGCGCCTCGGCCTCCTTGGCGATCTGGAACATCAGCCCCCCCCACGCGATGCCGAAGGGCTGGACCAAGAGCAGACTCACGACCCCTGCGACTTTGGTCGCGGCCGTGTAGATGCCCACATCGGCCAATGACCCGAGCCAAGTCAGGACGTAGCGACCCGTGATTCCTAGAACCGTGATGACTATCGAGCTCGCCGCGATGGGGAGGCCGTAACGCACCATGCGCCCGACCTCTTCCCACTCGCCCCATCCGCCGAAGCTCCGACGCGTGACCGCGAGGAGGAACGCCGCGGCGGCTCCTTCACCAGCGAGGCGGCCGTACAGCACTCCAGCCACGCCACCGGGGGCCACGGTGATTGTGTAAATGCTCGCACCCACTGTCGCGACCAAGCGGATGAAGGAGGCGAGGGAAAACACGACGGCCCGGCGTTGGCTACGAAGCTCGGTGAGGAGCAGGTTGCTCACGACGCCGAGGACGATCAGGGGAGCGATAGTCCAGAACTCTGGACGGGGCGGCAGCCCGGTAAGGCGCCGGGCGACCCCTGTCACACTGGCGAACGCCAGCACCCCCCCGGCCAGCACGCTACCCGCACCGATCAGCACGACCGCACCGCTCAGGAGGCGGCGCCGCCGGTGCTCCGGGAGCTCCGCGAACCACTGCAGATAGGCGACGTTGACGCCCAGAGCCAATACGACGACGGCGACCTGGATGATCGCTTCGGCCAGACCGTAGACGCCGAAGGTTTCGGGCGCCAAGTGGCGCGTGTACAACGGGACGAGGACGACCCCTGCCACGCCTACGAGGGCGGAGCCAGCGAGATAGACCGCGGCGTCCCCGGCCAGACGCCGCAGGGAACGCAGCAGGTCGTGGTCGGTCAGGCGCGGCTCCGCGCCGCGGCGTAGCGCACCGCCTCCAAGAACCCCCGTACCATTTTCGCGTTATCCCACTCAGCGATCACAGTTCGTGTTTCTCGGCGCAGTCGCAACCTGTATTCAGGGTCGGTGAGAATACGGCGGAGAGCTGCCGCCAGGGCGTCGGCGTCCCGTTCCGGCACGATCTCTCCGGTCCTTCCGGGCTGCACCAAGCCTCCCATCGCCGCTCCGACCGACGTGGACGCGATCACCGGGGTTCCCTGGTTCATCGCTTCGTTGACGACCAATCCCCAGGTTTCCTTGCCCGCTGGCACTGTGACCGAGGGAAGCACTAGGGCGGTGGCCAACGCGTAGAAGGCAACCGTGTGGGTTGGGGACATGTAGCCCGCAAGCACGACCTGATCGTCCAGCCCGAGGCGCCGAACCGATTCGCGCAGCGAGTCCCGCATGCTCCCGTCTCCTACCAGAACGAGCATGTTATCTCGGGCCGCGACTTGCTTGTAGGCGGCGACCAGTGTGTCCAACCCTTTGATTGGCTCCAATCGCCCAACGTAGAGAAGCACCTGTCGCTCACCGAGGCCGAACCGCCGGCGCAGATCCACCTGCTCCTCATCGGGGACTACCCGCGCGTACACGGCGTTGTCCACAGCATGGGCAGCGATGAAGATCTTGTCCGGCGCCACACCCAGAGACGTCAGATACCGCTTCACGTGCTCCCCGTATACCACGATCGCGTCCGACATCGCATACACCAGCCGCGTCACCGGGTAAGTGAGCAAGTGGAAGAGGGTGCGAGGATGGCGCCACATTCCCGTCCAGAGCACAAAAGGTTTGCGTCGGAGCTTCGCGGCCAGGAACGTGACAAGCAGCGGTATCGGCCCGTCGATGTCCTTGAGGATCACCTCGACGTCCGCCTTCCATACCAACCGCCCCAGTCTAGCGCCCTTCGCCGCCTTCCACGGGAAGTTCCCAGTCCGGAGCTCGTGCCGCCGCTCCCAATACCACTCCTCGCCGCGCGAGAAGAACACGAATTCCACCCCCACCCGGCCAGCGAGCAGCTCGAACGTCTGCACGCGGTAATGGGGGCAGAAGTTCGTCACGAACAGGATGCGCATCTTACGAAGGTGACGTGGGGCGGAAGAAAAGGTAGTTGATCGCGTCTACCGAATACGAGGTGAACCCAGCACGCTCAAGCCGCCGAATGATGCGCCGCGTGTCCCTTGGAGACAATTGCGGCACACAATGATCATGGAACTCCACAACTAGTTGATCAATACGCTCCAACGTGTCACGATTCGTATGTTCCAAAAGCGCATACTCCGCTCCTTCGATATCCAGCTTCAGCAAGTGAATTCGCTCCAACCCGAATAATGCGAACAAGTCATCGATCGTGACGGTATCCACCTCGTAGTGAACGATTAGGTCTCGCCTGACATTCACGTGATCTTTCAGGATAGATCCCGAAACGTTTGACATGCTCTCGTGGAAGGTGAGACGCGGCCCCATCACCGCTAACGCCCGCGCCACGTAATCAAATCGGCCACCGCTTTTTGCTGCGATGCGATCTAGGGACTCGTGATGCTTACGAGTGGGTTCAAGCCCATGACAGAGGCTACCGAATTTGGCTATGATCGCTTGTGAGAAGTCAGCATCCGGACCGGTGCCACAGTCGATCACAACGCTCGCCGAGGTAAGCCCTGCTGCCACCCAGTAACATGGTGGTACAGACGCAAGATTGATTCTCCCAGTGCGATGTGCTCGCCACTTGGCCACAGCGCGCCGTAGAGCAATCTGAAACCTCCGGAACAACATTACGGCGCACGACCTATCGAGGACGTGTCCTTGCGCAGAACGACGACGAATCGCGTTGGCGGAACCAATCGAGCAACCCATCGTGACACCCTAGGCTGATCGTCCTCTTGGTGATAGCTCTCCTCCATGTCGATCTTCAAGCCTGCCGCACGGACCAAATTGGGTAACTCCCCGTGCAAGTAGCTACGATTGCCCTTGAAATTGTCCGGCAAGAGACCAAGTCGCCGAAGTGGGTTGTGAAGCCAGTTGTGGAAATCGACAACCGCGAAGCCATCCTCCGTAAGAGCAAGGCGGATTGCTTGTAGTGCTGCCAATTCATGTTGGCGGCCTCGAATTAGCGAATCCGTGGCCACCACAGCATCGATGGTACCCCGAGCTGGTAGTGCGAAGTAGTCAGCCCGGAGAGCGAGCAACGGAGGTGATCCCGGGCTGTTGTCTAGCCACCCCAGCGCGTACGCGATGCTGCTACGATCGAGGTCAGCATGGATGGTCGGAACGCCTCGCTCCGCAAGCCCAAATGTCACGTAGCCCGCACCTGCTGACGTGTCGAGCACAACTCCCCGGCGGTTTCCAAACAGCCGTAGGATGAGATTGACCACCCTACTCGAATAGCGTCGCCGAAGCCGGACCCATCCGGGTGACATGGTACCAGGAGCCCCCCACGCGGCCGCTGCCTCCACCAAAGAGAGCTGCATGCTGCGCTCAGCCAAGTACGCGGCGTAGAATGCTTTTGAAACGCCGGACATTGCACCTTGGGGCTTGGAGGCGATCATCTCGATCGCCTCGGGCCGTGGCCGCTGATAGCCTCGTCGGCAGGTCTGGCACGTCACAATCGCAGGTTGGATGCCTAACATGCCCCCGTCATCGGGGCAGCGCAGTACGGCGCACAGATCGTCCTGTACACTCACAGAGCGCCGAGAGCGATCCCCGCACCTCGTCGCATGACGTGTTCGTATAAGCTCGTCAATCGCTCGGGGAGAAGGGCTTGATCGAACTCGCGTTCTGCGAATTCGGCATTTGATGATCCGTCGGCAGCGCGCTGAATTGGATCCATCAGTGCGACCAGCGCTGTTGTAAGTCCTTCGAGATCGCCAGGGCGGACGAAGACTCCCCGCAAGCCCCGGTGCCGGAGCTCGGGGATCATACCAACATCCGTTGCCAGAATCGGAAGCCCCCCGGCCGCCCCTTCCAAGACTGCATAAGGCAGCGCCTCTGAATACGAAGGGAGAGCAAGTACGTGCGCTTTGCCGAGCTCGCGAAGCTTTCCTGACTCATCAAGCACACCGACGTAAGAAACCTGCAACGCGGATGCACCGTTTCCGAGCAGGCCTCTAATCAACGTGGGCACGTGCCTACTCTTATCCGCGAGGTGCGCTACACTCGCGTCGTTAGCGACCACCTCGCCCGTCAACACGAGGTCGATGGGACGATTGACGCGTCGGGATGCTTCGGCGGCAGCCCGAGCCAGATCCCAAGCTCCCTTAGCAATTGACACGCGACCCAACAGAAGGACTCGAAGAGGTTCAGAATCGCGACGATCGCGACAAGCCCTCCGGAATTTAGCGATCTCGAGGTGGTTCGTCAGAATCAGAACCCGCTGTCCCAATCCTAGCCTGTCAAATTGCCCGCGAAGTGATGCTCCTTGCACGGCGATGACCGACGCGAGGCGGTACATCCCCACAATGGCTCCGCGAAGAACCGCAGGCTGAGAGAGCACAAACTTGTCGTAGCTGTCGTTGTGAGCTTGTAGCAGCAAACGCGCACCGACGAGTTTTCCGCAGGCGACCAGACAAGCATCACGCAGGAATCCAAGGCGATTATGCGCGATGGGCAGATGGATAATGTCTGGCCTGAAGGAGATGCAGAGCCACATCATTCGCAACACATGCCGGCATGCCCACATCAGATTCGTTAACGTAAAACGCCCGCGTAGGGCGTTCGGCACGGGCTTCTGCGTGTTTAGATGACGCCACAGCACACCCCCCGTAACCTCCAGACCGGCAAGCAAACTCTCCGTAGCAGCCTCAATGCCCGCGTATGGAGGACTAGTTGGTCCGACAAGCAACACGCGGATCTTCTGTCGCTTCATGCTTGTGGGGCGAGCTCTTGAGCCAGCTCTGTATTTGTCACGGAGCGCGCGCCCGATGCGCCTGCTTCCCGAAGCACAAGCTCCACATCCCTCCAAGCGCCCAAGCTTTCCAATTCCCACGAGTGTCCCCAAAGATGCCACCAACCACCTGTGCCTATGGCGTGTTGCAAGAGATCAATTGCAATCCGTACCCAGTCTCGCCCCCAGAAGGCAAAGCGCGAAACATAGTTGGCGCCGCCACGCCAATTGCCCTCCATTAGAGCATGTCCCAAATGCGCTCGGAAACCGTGCGGGAATGCCTGGACGGAAACGGGCATGAGCAGTCGATCGACGCCCCAGTCCCAGCGGAGCGCCATCGTTGTGCGGGCGGCAACAAACCCAGCCTCACCAACAACGGTGCGCACGAGCGAAGAGTACTGACCTCCGGGATAGCAGAAAGCGGTGATCGGTCGCCCCACTAGACTCTGCAGCGCCTCGCGTCCGCTCACGATTTCCCCGCGCATCTCTGTTAGGCGCAGACCAGCCAACCGTCGGTGATTCATGGTGTGTGCGCCGATCTCGAAACGTTCGGCGATGGCCAGTAAGTCACGAGGGGCGAGTATAGGACGTTCTGGATTGCGCAGCGGCACGTAGAACGTGCCTTTCAGGCCGCAGGCGTCCAAGAGATCCGCCAACCGCCGATCGCACGGGTGGCCGTCGTCCCAACTCGTCGTGATTAACGGGCTTGGAGGCGTCACCGGCGCTCCACCGGCTTGAAGCGCTCTCGGATCAACTGCGTTGTCATACGCCAGAGGAAGACAGGATTAGTAGACAGGTAGCGCCACATCAGTCTTCGTGGCTCGGAGCCCAGACGAAATAGCCACTCAAGGCCGAGACTGCGCATCCAACTCGGCGCAGGCGACCTCGTACCAGCCATGAAGTCGAACGCTGCTCCAACTCCAATAAGGACGGCGGGCGCTAACGACTGCCAATGGTGTGCCATCCATTTCTCCTGCCGAGGACAACCCAGTGCGACCCACACGACGTCGGGGCGTGACTTGATGATTTCGGATTCGACGCTGTGCGGCAGATCAGGCACCCCCCGTGTAAATGGCGGTACCCAACGTCCAACTATCTCCGCCCCTGGGTATCGCTCCCCGACGTGAGCCAAGAGGCGCTGCTGCACGTGATCCGTGCTCCCGACAAGAAAGTGTCGGCTGACATGACTGGATCCCAACAGTGCCTCCATGAGAGCCTGGCCGTAGACCCGCTCAGCAGCCGTGTAGCCTAGCAAACGCAGCGCCCAGACCAGAGGCATCCCATCGGCTGTATTGACTAGAGCGTTGTCCAACGCATGTCGAAGGTCACGATCACGCCCTGCCGTGATCACGGAATGGACATTGCACACTCCTATGTAGCCGCCGGTACTCCTCACCTGCCCAGCTACAATTGTGGTCACTTGCGGGAGGCTGAGCACCGAAATCGGAACCCCAAGAAGTCGGTGCCGAAGATGTAGCTCAGGAGGACGATCGGCCATACTACAAGGTAAAGAGAACGAGAACGTTACCGATCACCCCGGATGACTCGGCGCTTTCATTGATCCGTGGGGACGAGCTAACGTCGAAAGACATCGCTGCACTGCTCGATCGACTCATGCGCATCGAGACTCTCGATTCAGTGAGCTCCCTCCATTTTGCCTATGACCCAAACGGTCTGCAACAGAATCATTAGATCCATCCGTAACGACCAGTTACGGATGTAATCTGTCTCCAGGGCAACGATCCGTTCGAAATCCGTAATCTGATTCCGCCCTGCCACCTGCCACGGTCCCGTCATCCCCGGCTTGACGTCGAGCCGCGGGTATTCGCACTCTGCAACGTCGCAAGCGGATAGTGAATCATCGGCTGATCGTAGACTGGTAGCAGGTGTTTATTTACAACTCTCGACGACTCCGCTGCCGTTTATGGGCGCGCATAACGATACAAAGATGCTATCTTCGTCGCGCGATAGAAATAACCAGTTGTCGGCTTCGCCTCCCATGCGGTCAGCCCTTCGGGTGTGACCTCCGAAATAAGGCCCGCAGTACTAAAGCCGACGAGGGTATTGCCGTTTGTGAGACGCTGCACCGAGCCTGCGTAAGGTGTGAATATCGGAGGACTATGCCGGTACTCCCACTGGAGAGTGGCTCTACGTGCCCCAACGTCCATGTGGTATTCAACCGCCCTACTCTCCTGTGGTACGTGCCGAAGGCCATTATCGTATAATAGAAGATTGCCGTTTTCGAGCACGCGGACAGAGTGTTGGGCACTAAATCCGCCTAGAGAGTCACCCACGATGGTGAATTGATTGTTCCGACCGCCGAACCTCCAGATGATGGAGCCACTGCGATAATCGATCTTGGTTATCTCGCCCATATTTCGGAACGAAATGACGTAACTTCCGTCATGATCGAAATCCAGTGAGTTCGGGTGATCGAAATCGAGTGGCGGGTTCACTCCGGTTGGCTCGATCCAATCTTCGAGGGTAAAATGATCCCACGCATTCCAGAAGAACTGTTCCTGGCCATCCGCTGACTCGCGCAACAGTATATGACCAGCGACCAGGGCATTTGAGGGGCCGCCCTTAAAACTCAAGTCAGCCGAACGCAACGCGTAGGCGAAGAAGTGCGCGGCATCGACTGAGCCATTAAAGTCAGTCAGCAATAATTCATGATTGTCGGTATAGAGGGACGCGGCCGCGGCGATATTTCGAACAATCTCACCGCTTGGCCTGAACTCCACGTAGCGACCATAAGTTGGGTCCCAACCTCGTGTCTCACCCAAGAAGATCGTGAAGTCACCGTTTGGCTGCTGCTTTGTTTCTCCCGGATCAGCACCCCGGAACTCCCGGTACCAACGAATGTTACCTGACTCGTCAAAAGCCACTGCGACACTGGTTGTATCTGGCGCCAGCGACAGAGCAAGCAGGATGTAACCTGGCGAAGGTGCACCAACCTGCGTGTCCAGGTGTACGGGACGCAGTCGTACCGGAAGGCTATCCGTTACGTAATCAACCGAGTCCGAGATTTCGGCCTCGAGTCCACGACGGCCCTCCACAACGGCGGCGTACCGCCTGAACTGACGTAGCCCGAGTACAGCGATGCTGAACGAGTCCCCTTGAACCTGATAGAATGGGGTCGTGTCGACGGCCCCCAATGGTTCTCGGAATACCACTCGAGCAGACTCAACGCCACTCGCCTTAACCGAAACGATGAATGAGAGAGCATTGAAGGGATTCGGAGCAACCCTGATGGAGGCAATTGTAGGCGCCCCTACAGGTCCGGCGGAATTCTCAGTGCAAGCGGTGGTGATGATGACTATGCAAACCGAAATCGCAGCTAGGAGATAGAGACTTCCTCTAGGTATGGCAACTACGATCAATGGGCACCGCGCATGTTCAGCACCGCGGGCAGCGTACGAAAGAGGATCGCCAAATCACGCGCCAGTGACCATTGTCGAATGTATTCCGACTCGAGAGCCACAATCTTCTCGAAGTCGGTGACCTGGTTCCGACCAGCCACCTGCCACGGCCCCGTCATCCCCGGCTTCACATCGAAGCGCCCGTAGTGATGCGCTTCGTACTCATCGACTTCCGACGGAATAGGTGGCCGCGGGCCCACAAGCGACATATCGCCCTTCAGCACGTTGAAGAGCTGCGGCAATTCGTCGAGGCTCGTACGCCGTAGCCATCCCCCTAGGCGAGTCAGTCGCGGATCACTGATGATTTTGAACAGACGACGGTCGGGATAGATGCTCTGCTCCAGCAGTTCTGCCCGACGCTCCTCCGCACCAGCCACCATTGTCCGGAACTTAAAGATCTTGAACAGACGGCCGCCTCGCCCCACCCGGTTCTGTCGAAAGAAGACGGGCCCCTTCGAGTCGATCTTTACCAATGCCGCGACGAGGAGCATGACTGGCGATGCAAGCATCAGAGCGATGCTCGCCCCAATCACATCCACGAAGCGCTTGATGATTAGTTGCCCGCCCCGCAGCGTCGGCGTCGTCAGCTCGACCAGCGGCTGGTCGTGGCGCCACACGAGCTTCGGCTCCACTCCCGCGATCTCGATGCTGCGCGGCACCGCCAACACCTTGCAACCAGACGTCAACGCCGCATCCACGATGTCGTGAAAGCGCGAATCGCTCAGATACCCGCACACGACAATCGCCTCGGCACTCGTGTCGTGCAGCACCGAGGCGAAATCAACGATGTGGCCGAGTGCTGTGGAAGCAGGCGGAATGTGCGTGTCGACGAAGCCTATGGCCCGGTACTCAGAGTCGGTACCAAACGCGCGACTTTCAGCCGTCTCCCGACACGCCTCGGACGGACCCACGAACAACGTGCTCAGGGTGTCATGCGGGACAGGCTGGACGCGACCGACCACGGAGTCGAGCAGCTGCCGCTCCGCCAGAATGCCGAGCCACACCAGCACGGAGGTAAGGACATACTGCACCGCCGCCACTTCGACGCCGCGGGACCAAATCGTCATCCACAGCGGCAGAGCTGTCGCGAGCGCGCACGCCAGGAGCATACTGCCATCCGTTCAGGATCCCGGCCGGCAGCCAGCGCTCCAACGTACCAGAGACCGTCACACCCAGGACGGCGTGGTCCCGGACGGCGCGAAACAGCTCCCGCATCACATAGAAGGAAGCAAGATCGCCGGTGAGGAGAATGACGAACCGGCGGAGACCCCGCAGGAAATGACGCCGGAAATTCGACTGCGCCCGCCGCTGCAACCCGAGCCGCACCGGCGCGCGCGGAACCCTGCGCGACGGGGTCGGCACTTCCCGCGGCGCGTTATCCACATGCTGCGGATTTG
>WNGP01020423.1_pt1 | contig 10141 bp, 4 predicted proteins | sample 5407671 | NCBI WGS metagenome assembly WNGP01 (sample SAMN13153381, study PRJNA577476) | soil metagenome | isolation source: 40 cm soil or saprolite under Garry oak tree replicate 2 | place: USA:California | collected 2016-06-15
ACAGCGCCAAAGGGATCGTGAATCCTACCGTGAAAGTTCCCCAGGGCGATTCAGCCAGAGCGTTTACTACGACCAGTCCGAGACCCGCGAGGGCGATGACCACGATGAAGAGAATCGCGATGGCCGCGACTACGCCGGACAGGGGACTGATTTCGGTGCGGGCAATCTCGGCGAGCGATTTTCCTTTGCGGCGAATGCTGGCGCCGAGAATCATGAAGTCATGTACGGCGCCTCCGAGGCAAACACCGATCACCAGCCACAACAGTCCCGGCAGAAAACCGAACTGTGCTGCGAGCACCGGCCCGATTAGCGGACCGGCGCCGGAGATCGCCGCGAAGTGATGCCCGAAGAGCACCCATTTGTTCGTCGGATAATAATTGTGACCGTCATACATGGTCTTTGACGGCACCGGGCGCGAATCATCCAGCGCCAGGACTTTCGCGGCGATGAAGGCGGAGTAATAACGATACGCGATGGCCAGCACACATAATGCACCGACAATGATTGGTAGAGCGTTCATCGATTTGTGGCTTATCATAACTGCCGTCAGTGGATTTGCGAAGCGGCACAGCAGCTCTTATGCTTGTCTCCAAAGTCCCAGCAAACGAAAAATGAGGTTCATATGAAACGAGCAACTTCAACTCTGATCGTGGCAAGTTTCCTTTTGATGGCAAGTATTTCCTTTCACGCTTTCGGCCAATCCCGCGGAAGCCAGACACTTGCTCCGAACGCGCTGATCGCCGACCTTTACCGGCAACACAATCTGAAGCGCAGCCCGTTTTTTCAAACCAGAAGTCGCGCGCGTGTTGACCGGTACTTTACAAAGCGGCTGGCTGATCTGATTTGGAAGGATGCGCGCAATTCCAAAGGCGAGGTCGGTGCGTTGGATGGTGACCCTCTGTACAACGCGCAGGACATGAAGATCACACGTTTCCTGATTGGCTCGCCGAAATATTCGAATGGCAAGGCTGAGGTCAGCGTTACATTCGAAAATCTTGGCAAGAAAAATGAACTTGTATTTCGGCTGGAAAAATCTGGAAAAGCCTGGAAGATCGACGACATTAAATACGATGATGGCACGACCTTGATCGGGATTCTGAGCGGGAACGCCACCGGGGGCAATTTCAAGTCCGGGCCTCGGCAAAACCTTTCATTGCTCACCTCGTTACGATAGAATCCCGGCGACAGATCTTTGTAACTATTCGCAAGGTTTTACGATGAGAAGAGTATTTATCCTGCTCCTATTCGCCGTTCTGGTTGCGGCCAACGTCACAGCACAGTCAGGAAGAAGAAACATTAACCCGCCGCCGCCTTCGGCTCCGGTCGTGGAATCGCCCGTCTATTCGCAACCAGATCGCGCGCCTGCGGCATCCGAGGCACGGGCTTTACGGGCGCTGCCTGACGACCTCCTCAAACGACAGCTTAAGTCGCTCGACCAGGGCAGCTTTCGACTCGCCGACTTTCCAGGCAAGGTTATTGTCTTGAATTTATGGGCGTCGTGGTGCGGGCCATGCCGCATGGAAGTCCCGGATTACGAGAAGGTTCGCAAAGAATATGCTGGGCGAACAGTCGAGTTCGTCGGCCTGACGACCGAAGACCCGCGCACTTCATTCGACCGAGTGAAAAAGTTCGTGCGTGATTTCAATTTCGGCTTTCATCTGGGCTGGGCCGATCGCGAAACGGCGATTACCTTAATGAACGGCAGAGGCGCGATCCCGCAGACACTGGTAATCGGCGTCGATGGCCGCGTCGTCAGTAGCTGGCGCGGCTACTCACGTTCACAAAGCGGCGACCGCCTGCGCGAAGCAATTGAACGCGCACTTTCGGAAATATCTTCGTCAACACAAAAGTTTCCTTGAAGAAATGTATTTGCTGGTTCGTGGTTGAGCGGTTTCTACTGCCACTCGCCCACGAGGATGAAAGGCGCCCAGGAAAACGGCGCCGTATTTCTTGCCTGAGCATTGTGAGCTGCGCCTCGCGCAGGCCAGGTCTCGACTTGCACTAAAATGTCCAGATTTATGAAACCCTCGAACGCCCGGCTGATCATCATCGCGGTGCTGTTTTTCTGTCTGACGGCGCCCATATGTGGCTTGCCGGTTGTCGCGGAAAAACAAGAACCAGCCGTACCCCAAAGCGCTTCACAGAACCCGTCCGGTTCTCAGTCCCCGGCAAACGAGGAATTCAAGTTCGGTAAAGTCGATCTGGAGTTGCTCGATCAGGTGAACCTGCTTGATCAGCGTTTCGAGCGCGAAGGCCTGGTGCTTGAAGATACAGCGACCAATGCCTATCTAAAACGCATAGGCGAGATACTTGTGCCGCGTGGTTTGCATCTCGAGCACGTCGTCTGGAAATTTCGCGCGCTGAGAGACCCGGTCCCGAACGCCTTCGCTTTGCCGAATGGATCGGTCTATGTCACCACTGGTTTGCTGGCTTTGATGGACAACGAGTCCGAGGTCGCCGCGGTGCTCGCGCACGAACTGACGCACGTAATGCGACGCCACACCTATCTGCAAAACCGCAGCAATCGCAAAAAGGTTCTGGCCATCAACATAATCAACGCCGTCAGCGTGTGGAATCCGGTGGGCGGCATTGCCGGCGCTGCGATAGCCATAATTACTGCGGTGGCCCCGTTAATCGTGGTCGCGACAATCTTCGGTTACAGCCGCGATTTGGAACGGGAGGCGGATCTGAAAGGTGTGGAACTAATGGCCAATGCCGAGTATCCGCCCGAAGAAATGGTGCAGGCGCTTAAACTGTTGAGCAACGACATCGAAGGCGAACAGATAAAACTTTTTTACAACGATCATCCCGCGCTGCAGGATCGCATCAAGTACGTGAGTGCCTACCTGGGCAGTAACGCCGTTAAGGTCACTGCCGCCATGGAACTCAATCGCGAAAAGAACGCCTACTTCGCCAGGGCTGAATCGATCATGCGCCATGACATTCAGTTAGCTATCAACGCGGCGCGGTTTCGTTCGGCTTTTTATCTCAGTCAAAGATTGGTTGAATTCCATCCTAATGCTTCAGAGAACGTTTTTTGGCTGGCCGAAAGCTACCGCAACCTGGGGCCGCGCTCGCCGCAACTAACTGATAAAGAGCTGACGAACAGCGCGAAAAAGGACGCCGTGAAAAAACGAGCGAAGCGAACTCCCGAAGAAGAAGAGCGTGATCTACTCGCAGGTGAAGCAGGACAGCAAACCTGGAAGGCGAACCAGCAAAAAGCCGAAGAGTTGTACTTGCGCGCATTGCAGCTGGACAGTCCCTCTCCCGCCGCGCATCGCGGGCTGGGCATGCTCTACGAAAAGCTCGGAAGGCGGAGCGAAGCAGTAAGTGAGTATGAAAAGTATCTACAGGTCGCGCCCGCGGCCATCGACCACGAAAGAATTCAGAGACGCCTTGAAGCGCTAAGGAGATCCTAAAGTGAGATTACGTGACCGGCTCATCAACTCCGCGCAGTTTCAACTTATCTGTGTCGTTTTTCTTTTTGCTGCGGTCGCTCCGGCTGCCGCTCCCGCCCAGTACCTGCATCCGAAAATCACGTCGAAGCAGGTCACGATTCGGAATGTCGTGTTGCTGCCGGCGAAAGTCGATATCGTGAGGGACAGCATGAAAGGGCCCGAAGGCATGGGCGCCGAGTCTGACGCGTTGAGCGCGCGCGTCAGCCAACTGATTACCGAGGTCCTGGCCGCCAAACATATCAACGCCGTGGCAACCACCCCGGCATCTTCCGAAACCGATTCGCAGCAAAAATATAGTGTGGCGGATATTCAATCTCGCTATGACGAACTGTTGCCGAAAATTGCGAAGAAGAAAAAAGACGTCAAACAGGGCAGGTTCTCAATGGGCGATGAAGTGTTGAACCTGAATCTGGACAAGAATGCCGATGCGATTGTTTTCATTCGCGGCCACGGACAAAAACTAACGTCCGGCAAGAAAACGTATGTCTTGCTCGTGGGCGGCAAACCGGCATATTTGCAACTAACGATTGCAATCGTTGATTCGCATACGGGCGAGGTTCTTGTTTACGCGGATTCGCTCACGGCGGGCGACGCTACGAGCCCTGAGACAAAACGGGTGCGCAAAGGGATTGAGAAGTCCTTGAAGAAACTGCCGGCAGCGTCTTAAACCTCAGTTCAGAAATGCACGCCCCGCGACCTGCTGCGGCGCCGTCGATCGAAACCGGAATCAGCGCCACTCACCAACCAGGATAAACGGCGCCCAGTAAAACGGCGCGCTGTATTTCCTACCCGCGATCATCGCGAGCTGGGCATCACGCATGGCAGTCGCCGGCGACTCTGGATTGCGGGCGCTAAGTAGTCGCCCGTAGAAATCAGTCATCAGCTCCGCGGTGGATTTGTCTGCCACCGACCAGAGACTGACGCCCACTGTAGGCGCGCCGGCGTACATGAAGGCGCGCGTCAAACCCATCACGCCTTCGCCGCGTTTTTCTTTTCCTAAACCCGTGTCGCACGCCGACAGCATCACGAGGGGTGATCCCAACTTCAAATTGAAAACCTCATCGGTGCGCAGAAAGCCATCATTCATCTTATTACCTACGAGCGACAGGACAACACCGGTGAACTGTGGCCTTTCCGCATCCAGTAGCCCGTGCGTGGCGACGTGGACTATTCGATAGTTGGAAATGTCTCGACTCCGCAAGTCGTCTTCACTCGCATGCAAGTCCAGCCAGGTATCGGTCTGATTGCCGCCCGTGCGCGCGATCTTCGCAATCTCCTCTGCTTCGGTGCGGGTACCAGATAAACGGGCTAACTGCAATCCGCTCGATTGCTGACCAGTTACATCATTGACCGCACTCTCCAGTCCGAGGTCAAGGCCGCGTGTTGGTCCTGTGCTTTGCGTTGCGTAAGCTCCTCTTAAACGCGGGTCATTGGTATTGAATACGGGATCGGCTACGAGAAGGATGCGCTTAGCACCCCTGACGGTCGGGTTTCCGCTAATCGTGGTCGGATTTCTGCCTGATTGCTGCTGAAGTGCCCCGATCACCGAAGCCGAGGGCGTGTAGACAACTTCGTTTGTCTTCACCAGATAATCCAATGATGTGTAGTCAGCGCCGGCTGAGCTTTTCACCAGGGCTTCAAACGGAATGTAGTTCAACGCGCCGTCAGCGACGACTAAGAGGCGCTTGTCGCCTATTGAACTCGCTGCCGGTTCCAGGACGGCTCGGTAGAGTGCATTCGAGGCCGCCACATATGCGGGCACGTGAGATCGCGGCGCCAGACGGAAAAGTTGCACGCCTGATCTCTGGACGACCCAGAGGTATGAGTTTTGTTCGCCGAGACAGTACTCCAGCAGCGCCGTGCGATCATCCAGGACCTGTTGTTGAATTTGCGGAAGTGTCAGCGGTTGATTGTGGACCAGAGACGCATAGCGCGGGCTGGTAGAGCGAATCTGGTTTTCGAGATTGTCAAACTCCGTAGTTAAGCTCTGAAGTTCAGTTTCCAGCGAGGCGACAGATTGTTTGCGCGATTCACCTGCGAGCGCGACGCCGGACAGTTGCTGGGCAATCTCCTGTTGTCGCGCGAGATTTTGCTCTTTTCGTTTGAGCAATTCGGGTGAAACGCCCTGCGTAATGTCAGCGCCGGTTTCGCTCAGCAAATCCAGTAAGGAACGGCTGCGGCTTCTTTCATTGATCGTAAAAGCTTCGGCGGTGAGACTGCGATCGCCGGCCAGCGATGCTTCGCTCATCGCGCTGGCGGCATCGACAAACACCTGATGCGTATTCGCGAGAAATGTGGTTCGGGATTCATCGGCGCGAATGCTGCCGGCGAAAATTATTTCGATGTTTTTGACCGCGTCGCGGTAAGCATTTAACGAATCAGATTGTAATTTCGCATTGCCTGATTGGCCGCCCGCATGATTGAAAAACTCTCGGCTCGACTGAGCTGATGACGACTGCGCTATGCGACGCTCCTGATGGGCCATCGACCAAAGGGTCTTTCCCAGGCCGGCGTCAGCTGCCCAAACCAGATCCAGACGCCCATCTCGAGTCGCGTCATCGATCGCCTGCGCGTATTTCGAGCGCGCGGTGACCAGATCGTCTCTGCGAAGCGCGATGTCGGCGAGACTGGTTTCCGCAGCCGCGCGAAACCGCTGCGCAGCCTGAAAGTTTGCAAACTCGGGCTGTTTGCTTGCCGACAACAGATCGTTGAATGCTGCTTCCGCGTCGCCGAGCTGCCCCGTTTGAAAAGCCGCGCGACCTTCAATCAATTTGATCTTCGCGTACCCCACGAAGAATCGATAGTAATCAAAGCAATCGATTTCGGAGGGCGAAGTGTTTCGCCGGCGTCCGCCACCACCGCCGGGCAAGATCAAGGTGACATGTACCGGCTGCGAAAGACTTTTTCCCGGCAGCGTGGTTTGAAACGGTTCATAACCCTTTGCATTAACGGTCAATGTCACCTGGCTGCCGACGTGAATCGGCGGCGCGAGGTACTGACCTTTCGGATCAGTCTGGCCCTGGCAATCGCAGATGAAATCTGGAGGCAGTCCCGGCGGCCGCTCAGAAACCACGCCGACATTCGCGTTCTGCACCGGGTTTTCATTCTGATCGCGCACGCGCAAATCCATCCGCGCCACGCGATTTGGCCCCAACACCCCATGTCCCATGAACGGGGGTTCGGGAAAACCCGGCCGGCCTGAACATCCGAGATTCGCGGCGCTGGCTAAAGTGCCGAAGAAACTTGCATCGACGCCGAGCGGCAATCCGTCAGTGCCGCTACCTCCGGCATTGCGATCGCCTGGGCCTCGTTTTTTATCAAAAGAGGCGAGCAGAGTGCGCGCCGTTGAGAAATCACCAGTCAGAAGATAAGTCTCAGCCAGCTTCCCAAGTTCGAAATTGGTGTTGACTACTTCCTTCCTGGCATTGAACGCATCACGAGAGCGTTGGAAGTAATTCCTTGCGGTCGCGTATTGACCCTCTCGTTCATAGAGGTCTCCCAGCGCATCGCTCGCCGCGCCGATTCCATTCTGATCGCCGGCCTGCGTGTAGAGCTTCAACGCATCCTGCAGCAGTGGCAGCGCCGCGTACAGCTTGTATTGCTGTAGCTGCGTCTTGCCTTCAAACAGTTGGCGGCGGGCTTGTGCTGCTGTTGATTCCTGGGCAGCCGGTTGAGATTCGACTGAGACTGATTTGGATTCGACCGAGATGAGGCGGCCGACATCAGCAGAGAGAAATGCGACTAATAATGTGACGAGCACGACGAAGCTCGTCGAAAATGAATGCCCCTTGAAATTCACAACAAAACTCTACTTCATGCTTTGGCCATTCGCCAGCGAACTGTGTTCGGACAAACTACCGCCATTCTCCCACCAGCACAAACGGCGCCCAATAAAATGGCGCGCTGTATTTCTTGCCGGTGATCAGCGCCAGCTGCGCATCGCGTAACGCCGAGGCTGGGGGCTGGGGGCTCGAGGCCAGTAACCTGCGATAAAAGTCGGTCATTAAATCCGCGGTTGACTTGTCCGCTACCGACCACAAACTGACGCCGACCGTCGGGGCGCCGGCATACATGAAAGCACGCGTCAGGCCCATGACGCCTTCGCCGCGTTTCTCTTTTCCTAATCCGGTCTCGCAGGCTGATAACATCACCAAGGGCGAACCCAATTTCAGATTGAAAATTTCGTCCGTGCGCAGAAAACCATCGTTAGTCTTGTTACCGATGAGTGACAGCACCACACCGGTAAACTGCGGCCGCTCGGCATCCAGTAATCCATGCGTGGCGACGTGCACGATCCGGTAGTTGGTAATGTCTCGACTGCGCACATTGTCTTCGCTGGCATTCAGATCCATCCAGGTATCGGGTTGATTGCCGCCCGTGCGCGCGATCTTTGAGATTTCTTCCGCTTCCGTGCGGGTTCCGGATAAGCGAGCCAGATGAAGTCCGCCGGCGGGTTGATCACCCACAACGTCGTTAACGGCACTCTCAAGTCCTAAACCGAGGCCGCGGGTCTCTGCCGAATTCTGCGCGGGACCTTTCAAGCGGGGATCGTTAGCACTGAATACAGGATCGGCAACGATCAGGATGCGCTTTGTTGCACCCTCCCTGACGGTCGGGCTATTGCCCCGAATTGCGCCAATGACTGAAGCAGACGGCGCATACACAACTTCATTTGTCTTCACCAGATAATTCAGTGAAGCATAATCTGCGCCATCCGAATTCTTCACCAGGGCTTCAAAAGGAATGTAGTTCAACGCACCGTCGGCGGCGATGAGGAGACGCTTATCGCCGGTCACGCTGGTTGCCGGCTCAACCACCGCTTTGTAGAGCGCATTCGACGCGGCGACAAAGGCGGCCAGGTTTTCCGAAGGCCCCTGCACGATTCCCAAACCGCGTTGCTGATCGGCGGCGACGTCGATTCCGACAATGCGCCGCTGTAACTTCGGCGGAATTAGCTGCGCTCGGAATTCCGACGCCAGTCTGGCGACCTCAGATCGCGCAGGCAGTTTGAAAAGCGAAACGCCCGAACGCGTCACCGCAAACAAATACGAATTGTCTGAGCCGAGACTGTACTCCAGCAGCGCAGTATTGTCGTCCAGCACCATCTGCTGTACCTCACTGAGCGCCAATGGTTGTGCGGCAGTTAGCGCCGCATAACGCGGGCTCGCAACGCGAATCTGGTTTTCGATGTCATCAAAATCCGTCTGCAGTTTGTCGAGCTCAGCTTCGAGATCCGAGGGCTTTGTTTTCTGGTCAGCCGCAAGACTTATGCCGGTAAGCTGTTCAGCAATCTCCTGCTGTCGATCAAGGTTTTCCTGTTTTCGCTTCAGCAACTCCGCGGGCACGCCTTCAGTGATTTGGGCATTTACTTCTCCGAGCATGTCGAGCAGCGATCGAGCTCGGCCTTCTTCGGTGATGCGGAAGGATTCGGCGGCATAATCGAGAGCTTTGCCGGAGAGGTCCGCCAGGATTGCACTCTCCCTGACGATCGGGCTAGTGCCTCGATGGTGAAACGCGATCGCACCCTCGCTTACCGTCGGGTTTCCGCTTTCTGCCTTCTGCTTTCTGCCTTCTGCTTTCTCTTGTGCACCCTCCCTTACGGTCGGGTTTCTGCCAACTGAGCCCGAGCTCATCAAAGCCATTTCTGCAAACACGGCGGATGCTTCGTCGTAGACATCCCTTGTCGTCGCGAGAAACGTCGTGCGCGATTCATCGGCGCGCAGGCTGCCGGAGCGGATCGTCTCGATCGTTTTCAGCGCGTCGCGATAGGAAGCCAAAGAATCTTCGCGCATTTTCGCGGCTTTGCTATCTTTCTCCTGCGCGGCCTGCATCCAGAGACTCCGGCCCAGCCCGCGTTGGGCGGGCCACATCAAGTCGAGCCGCTTGTCTTCGCGCGCCCCTTTGGCTGCGTCACCAAACATTTTTCCCGCGTCTTTGTATCGCCCTTCACGCAACGCGACGTCGCCCAGGCTCGTGCGCGCCGCCGCGCGAAAGCGTCGCGTCTGGCCCATCTTCGCGACGACCGGCAATGCGCCGCTGCCCGCTTCGAGCGCGTTCTGAAAATGCTTGCGCGCCGTCTCCATGTCGTTGTTCGCATAGGCAAGCCGGCCCATCCCGAGTTCGTAAGTCATGTAGACGATAGCCACGCGATATTCGTCGAGCTCTTTTTTCGCTTCGAGCAAGCTAATAGCCCCGGTCGTCGGAGCCTCGACTGAGACATGGCCGGTTGAAATGCCGCCCAGAACTCCGCCGAGCCCGCCAAACCTCCGGGTTGTTTTCGCCGTTGCGCTCTCAGGTTTTTTCACGCTCATCATCGCGTAGGCCGTGCCGGCTTCGGACATCTTGCGGAGGCGATAATTCGTGTCCCCGATCTTTGCGAGCATCAGGTTCGCGTTGAAGCCGTTGTCGGCGGCACTGCCCGCAGTTTCCGTCAGCGCGCTCGCGGTCGAGCCGGCGCGCGCCGCGGCACTGTTCGCCGCCGCCTGGTTTTTCTCGTCGGTCGCTCGACCCGCGACGAACGCCTGATACGATTTTTGATAGTGCTCAAGCGCGACTTTGTATTGGCCCTGGATCATGTAGAGGTCGCCGAGCGCATCTTCGGAGGCCGCAATTCCGCGACGATTGTTGGCCTGAGTAAACAGATTGAGAGCAGTTTCCAGAGATGGAAGCGCCTGATCCGCGTG
>WNGP01005986.1_pt1 | contig 10140 bp, 9 predicted proteins | sample 5407671 | NCBI WGS metagenome assembly WNGP01 (sample SAMN13153381, study PRJNA577476) | soil metagenome | isolation source: 40 cm soil or saprolite under Garry oak tree replicate 2 | place: USA:California | collected 2016-06-15
TCTCGCGCAGGCGGTCGAGCCAGGCGCGCTGGCGCCAGTAGCGGCGGCTGAGCGGGCGCGAAACGGCGGAGTCTCCCGCGAACACCGCCGCCGCCGTATTGGCAAAGTCCGCGTCGGCGATCTCCTGATTGGCCTCGAGATTCCAGCGGAAGCTCCAGCGATCGAGGTTGCTCGAGCCGATCGAGAGCCAGTCATCGCACAGGATCATCTTCGCATGCAGCATGCGCGGCTGGTACTCGAATATCTTCACGCCGTTGCGCAGCAACTTGCCGTAGAAGCGCCGCGCCGCCTGGCGCACCCACGGATGATCGGTGCGGGCGCCCGGCAGCAGCAGTCGCACGTCCACACCGCGGCGCGCGGCGCGGCGCAGCGCCTTGCGGAAGCGGCGCGAAGGCACGAAGTAGGCGCTCATGATCCAGGCACGCGCCGTGGCGGAGTCGATGCGCCGGAGCACGCCGTTGGCGAGCACCGAGCGCTGCCGCGCCTCACTCAGCGAGAGCCGGCCGGCCGCGCCGTCGGCGTGCGCCTCGCACGCGGGCGGCTCGACGAGCCCGAGCTCCGGCCCGCAGCGGCGCCAGGTGCGCGCGAACGCGCGCTGCCAGTCGGCAATCACCGGACCCTGGATCTCGACCATGAGCTCGCGCCAGGGTCCCCGCCGGGCTCCGGGCGCGAAATCGTCGGTGAGTCCGGCGCCGCCGACGAATGCCACCCGGCCGTCGGCGAGCAGGAGCTTGCGATGATCGCGCAGCAGGTTCGATAGCCGGTTCCCGAGGCGCAGCGGATTGAAGAAGCGAAGCTCCAGCCCCGCATCGAGCAGCCGCCGGCGATCGGCCCGCGTGAGCCCGAGGGCGCCGAACCCGTCGAACATCACGCACACCCGCGCGCCGCGGCCCGCGGCCCGCCCGAGGGCGTCGATGAAGCGCGTGGCGACCGCGCCCGAGCGCACCAGATACATCTCGAGCAGCACGTAGCGGCGCGCCTCCTCGATCGCCGCGAGCATGCGCGCGAAGAACTCGCCGCCGTCGTTCAGCAGGCGAAACTCGTTCCCGAGTCGCCACGGCCAGCCCGTGGTTGTAGATTGCTCGAGATCCGGCTGCGCCGTCATGTAGCGAACAATGACCGACCCGCGGATCAGATGCCAGATCCTGCTGCTGCTCGCCGCGCCGCTCGTGGCGCTGCTTGCGCCGCTCGCCGCCGCCGCCGACGTGATCGACTATGTCAACAGCGTGCGCCGGCACGGCTGTGGCGGGCATGCCGGCGGCTTGGTGCCGCTCCGGGAGAGCACCCGGCTCGATGAGGTGGCGCGGCAGCTGGCGCAGGGAGCTGAGCTGCGCGCCGCGCAGCAGCTCGCGGGCTACCACGCCGCGAGCGCGTTCTCGGTGCAGATCTCCGGCGTGCCCCCGAGCGGGGACGTGGGGCGCGTCATCGTCCGGCAGTACTGCGAGCAGAGCACCAATCCCGCCTTCCGCGAGATCGGCACCTTCCGGCGCGGCGCCGATGTGTGGCTGGCGCTTGCGGAGCCCTTTGCGCCGCCGGCCGTGCGCGATCGGGCCGCGCTCAGCCGCCGGGTGCTCGAGCTGACCAACGAGGCCCGCGCGCGCGCGCGTCAGTGCGGATCGGCGTACTTCGAGGCGGCGCCGCCTCTCGCGCCGAATGCCATCCTCGAGCGGGCCGCCGCGCAGTATGCCCGCGACATGGCCACCTACGGCTACATGGATCACACCGGGCGCGACGGCAGCTCGCCCGAGGAGCGCATCACGCGCAGCGGTTACCGCTGGCGGGAAACCGGAGAGAACCTCGCGAGCGGCATCATGACGCCCGAGGACGCGGTGGCCGGGTGGCTCCGCAGCCCCGAGCACTGCGCCAACCTCATGGATCCGGCCTTCCGTCACATGGGCGTGGCGTATGCCGTGAACCCGCGCCTCGAGGCGGGCGTTTACTGGGCGCAGGAGTTCGGCGCGCCGCGCTGACGGGAAAGCGGTGCTACAGGGCGAGGCGGCCGTCGCCCGCGCTCACCTCAAGGCGGCGTCGCTGTCGTGCGCGAGCGTGACCACGGTCCCGGCCACCAGGTACAGCACCGCGAACCAGGCGAGGCTGTGGGTGAGGAAGGTCACGATGGTGCGGTACATCACCGGCACCTGAGCGAACGCCCGCGTCGCCTGCACACCGCCGATGAGGATCGCGGCGGCGGCCACCAGCACCAGTGCCGGCCCCACCGGCGAGCGCGGCGCGCCGCGCCCCGCGGCCACGGCGCGCGGCGCGGGCAGCCGCCCGTACCACAGCGCCAGCGCGCCGAGCCCGATCGCCGAGGTCACGTACTGCAGGACGTGGCAGACCGTGCCGTGGTACCCGGCGAAGCTCACCGGCGCACTGAGCACCGCAACGCGGCGGACGATCCAGCCGTCGTTGTGGGTGAACGCGTCCCAGAGCAGATGGGTCCACACGCCGATCACGATCGACACCGACGCGAGCGCCCACTCGAGCGGCCGCCCTCTGAAGGGCGCGAGCGCCCGCAGACACAGGAAGCGGGCGCGCGGTGACAGCAGCGCCGTGAGCGGCCGGCGCAGCAGGTACACGGCATCGAGCGCCGCGTATCCGAGCGCGAGGCAGGTCGTGACCGAGCCGGTGAGGCTGTGCGTCTCGGGCCGCAGAATGTTCAAGCGCCCCGGCATGTAGTACGGCAGGTCCGGAATCATCGCCCCGATCACCAGCGGCGCGGTGCGCAGGTACTTGAGGCCGCGCAGCGGCAAAATGGCGGCGGGGTGCGCGAGCGTGAACGGCATGCCCGTCCTCAGGCCGCGGGCGATGCCGGCGTGACCCGCACCCGGAAATCGCGGCCGATCCAGCTCGAGCGCCCGCGGTAGGTCAGATCGATGCAACGCCCGGCGCGCAGCCGCGAGGTGTCGATCTCCACCACGTGCGGACCGAGCGAGTTGGCCGTGGTGTCCTCCTCGCGCACCTCCTGCCAGCCATCGAGCCCGAAGCGCACCGCGCCCGCCTCGCGCAGGCACACGATGAGCGTCGAGCCCTCGGGCAGCTGCGGCGCCGGGGCCTGCTCGCACCAGATGACGCGCGTCGGCCTCGGCCGCTCGCCGCGGTAACGCTCCCAGACCGAGTTGGGACGATCGAAGGGACGCTCGAGGAGGCGCGAGGCGACGAGCTTCAGGTACTCCGCGTGCGCCCACACGAGCGGCATCGCCGAGCCCGTCGGCCGCCCGGGAAGTAAGCCGCGCGCAGGGATCGGCGAGGCATCCCACACCTGCTCGGGCAGCATGCCGCCCGGGGAGGTCATGCGGGTCATCGCCAGCAGGTAAGGCAGCACATCGCGTCCGCAGCAGAGCTCATAGTGACCGCGCTCGCCGGTGAGCAGCGGCCAGGCTCGCCCCCGGCCGGTGCCGTCGTAGGCGCTGCCGTCGTCGTGCTCGCCGTAGCCATCCTCGTTATAGCGATGCCAGCACGGACCCGCGGGCGTGTCGAGCTTGAGCAGCGCATCGGCCACTTTCACGCTCGCCAGGATCAGCGGATCGTCGGCGCGGCGCAACCCGAAGCGCACCAGCTGCAGGAAGTCGACGCTCACCTGCGCGCTCACGGTCAGGCCCGGATCGCTGCTGAGGTTCCTGACCGGCACGGCGCTCTCGGGCAACCCGCGGTCCTCGGCCGCGGCCTGCGCCGGGGCGATGCGCACGTAGTATCCCGGCACGCCGTAGAGCCGTGCGAGCGGCCGCTCGCCGACCGCGGTCCAGTCCTCGAGGCGCGCATTCCAGTAGTCGGCGAACGCGAGCGCGAGCGAGGAGGCGTCGGCAGGCAGGTGGCGGGCGCCCGCCACGAGGGCCGAGATACACACCGCGAGTGTGAAGGGGTTGAGACCCGAATCCTCCTCCCAGCGGTCCTGATCGCTCGAGGGGCCCTGCCGCACGAGGAAGGAGAGCGCGCGCCGAATCATGTCCGCGACTTCGGTGCCGTCCAGCGCGCCGCGCTCAGCGAGCGCCACCGCGAGCAGCACCGGAAAGGCGGTCTCATCGAGCTGCACGCCGAGCCAGTAGCCCTTGCCGTCGAGCCACTGGTTCTGATGCCAGTGTCCGTCCTCGTTCTGCGTGGCGATGAGGTAGCGCAGGGCGTTGCGCGCTTCGCGCGTCGCCCCGACCGCGAGCAATGCGCCGGCGCTCTCGACCAGATCGCGCGGCCACACCAGGTGATAGCCCGGGCGTTCCTCGCGCGTGTTGCCCCAGGGCACGCTCAAGGAAGCCACCATGGCGCCGGGAAAAGTCTTGTCCTGGTGGGTGCGCAGCACCATGGTGGAGATGCTCACCTGCGTTGCGCACGCCTCGGGGAGCCCCGCGGTGAGCGAGGCTTCCGGCGTGCAGCTCGTGTGCCAGAGCGTCCAGCTCTTGCGCTGCCGCTCCCACGACGTCTCAAACGGCTCCGACAGCGCCGTCACCGCCAGGGTCGCCGCGGCCTCGGGGCTCGAGCCGAAGCCGAGCGCGAGCACCGCCTGTCGCGGCAACTCGCCGAGGAGCGCGACATTGCCCGGTCCGGCGCCCTCGTATTCCCAGGTGAGCGCGCCGTTACGGTGAAAGTCCTGCCAGCCGTCGCTCTCGCCGACGAAGCCCGCGCTCGCCCGGCCCCACGCGTCGCGCCGCCGGGGGTCGACCGCCGCGAGCGCGAGGGCGTAGGGACCCTGCTCCGCCCACAGGAGCTTCCGACCGCGATGCCGCACGACGGCCGCGCGGTTGTTCGCTCCGGTGCCGCCGAGGTGCGGCGCGAGGAGCGCGTGCGGGCGCAACGCCGAATCGCCGCCGAGCCCCACCTCGATGAGCAGCACATCGCGGTGCTCGCAGGGCGTGACGCGCAGCGTGAGATCGAAGCGCGGGTGGTGGTGCACGATGCGCACCCCGGGTGCGCCGGGCGCGGCGAGCTCGAGCTCGTGCTGCCACAGCCTTTTCACCTCGACCCAGAACCCCGAGCCGTCGCCAACGATGAACCCGAGGTCGCGGATCTGCGGCAGGTCGACGCGCGGGTAGTAGACCTCGTTGACGATGCCGCCGCCGATGGTGAACCACAGGCGCGAGGACCCGAGCGAGCAGCCGACCATCTCCTTGGCGCTGCTGCACCAGGTGGGAGGCAGTCCCGGAGCTCCCGGCGCCGTGCTCACTTGCGCGCCGCCGGGCGCTCGCCGGGCGCGTGCGCGCCGCCGATGTCGATCGCGAGAATAGCTCCAGGAGTCCTGCCGCGCGCCATCATGCGCCACCGATTCTCACCTGATTCGACACCCTTGACCATCGAGCCGCCGCGCGAAAAAAAAGAGCGGCAGACTGTTGCGTCTGCCGCTCTGGCCTCGGGCCGCTTGCCGGGGGAGGGATCAGCGGGGAGTCGAGGCATTCATCGAGGCATCGGCCGAGGTCGACGCGGAGGCGTCGCCGCCGGCCTGCACGTGACGTGAGTCGACGTTGCCCCATCCATTGGCGTTGCCGCGCGCATCAGCGTTGCCGCTCGTGCCGAAGTCGCCGAGTGGCTGGTGGCTGCTGCGCGGGCGGCTGTTGTCGTTCGCCGCCGGCTTGCCGGAGTCGTTCGCGGTCGGCTTGCCGCTGTCACGCGCGGGTTTGGCGTTGCCGCCAACCGGTGCGTTGCGGGGCGATCGATCGCTCGTGTTGGCGATCTGGCCGCCGGACCCGAGCTGGCCGCTCGCCTGACCGGCGGCGCCCGCCGCACCGTTGGCCGTGACATCAGGTGAGGACGCGGTGGTTGCGCCCGCAGCGCTCGCGCCAACCTGCGCGCCCTGACTCACGCCCGCCTCGGCCTTCTCGACACCGTTGTGCGCGGCAGTCTCCGCCTTGCCCGCGGTGCGTTTGCCCGCACGCGCGGCGTCCTTCGCTCTGTCCTTCGCGGTGTCCTGCGCGGTCTGACCAACCCGGTCCATCCCGCTCAAGTCTCCGCCGACTCCGCCGTGGAGGGCCCCAGTGGCACCGCCGTTCAGCGTGCCGCCCATGCCACCCGCGCCGCCGCCAAGCGTGCCCCCGAGGGCCCCGCCCATCCCGCCGTGCACGCCGCCCAGAACCTGCGCGTGCGCGGGAGCCGCCGCAGCCAACACGACTGCGAACGCAGCGCTCGTGAAAAGATGAGTGATCTTCATGGTCGTCTCCTCTCGAGGCCGCGGCCTGTCCGCGACCTTCCAGGGAGTACTACGACCGGCCGGCGTGAATTCTTCCCGGCGGGGATTGTTGACTTAATCTCACCGGCCGCCGTTCGGCCGCAGCCGCTGATCAGTCGGGCCTGACGCGCGCGAGCGCCGGCTGCTGGCGCAGCTCCGCTCCCACCAGGCCGTAGCCGTAGACGGGATCGAGGCCCGGGGCACCGGGATGGAGGGCGCGCGCGGCGAGTGCCGCCACCGCACGCTGCGCCGCGGCGCCGTCGGGCGCTTCGAGCTCGAGCGCGAGGAGCCCGGCGACGATGGGAGAAGCGAACGAGGTTCCTCTCACCAGGACATAGGCCTGTTGCGGCCTTGCGGCGGCCATGTCCGCTCCGGGGGCCGCGAACTTCACCTGCGATCCGCGTCCGGCCTCCACCAACACCCGCTGCCGCGCATCCACCGCGGTCACGCCGATCACGCCCGGCCACGCCGCCGGATACAGCGGCGGCGCCGCCGGACCGTCGTTGCCGACTGCGGCCACGATCAGGTAGCCGCGCGACAGCACGTACTGAACGATGACGGCGAGCATCGCGTTCGGCGGGCCCACGAGGCTCACGTTGATGACCGGGACGTGCTCCCTGGCCAGCCACCCGAAGGCCTCGGCCACCGCATCCACCGCGCCGCCCGTGGGCCGCCCGCAGAACACGTCCGCCGCGTACAGAGCCGAGCCCGGCGCCGCGCCGTGGAAAGCGCTGGCGCGACCGACCATGAGCGAGGCCACCGCGGTGCCGTGCTCGGCCGGCACCGCGATGCCGCAGCCGTGTTGCTGGATCGTGATGCCGTTGAACACCTCGTGCGTCACGTCGACGCCGCTGTCGATGAGGCCGATGCGGGTCGCGCCGCGCTCCCCGGCATCCGCGTGCGGCGCGCCGCCGGGTGCGGCGGGCGGCACCGCGCCTGTGCCGGCGGCCAACGCCGCCCCGCTGTCGGTATAGACGTGATTGAAGTCATAGATGCCGGCGGGATCGAGCGCCTTGAGGCGCGCCAGGGCGCGCGCGGTCTTTGCCGGCACGCGCAGCACGACGAGCCGCGCGCCGAGATCGCCGAGCGACTGCTCGCGCAGCACCGTGAACCCCGCGGCGGCGGCGGCCTCGAGCGTGGTGGCGCTCGGGGAGAGCGCCAGCACCTCGCCGCGCACCACCGGAGCGCCGTGCGGGTCGGCTTCGAGCACGTCACGGTGCCGGCGCAGGAGCTCCCGGATCCTGAGCGCGCGCAGCTCGCGCAGGCGGCGCGGATCCGTCTCGCCCGCGAGCGCCGCGGCCGACTTCTCGATGTCGAGCGGCACGCTCGCCGGAAGATCCGGCAGCGTGACGGGAGGCAGCTGCGGCAGCCGCAGCGTCGGCAGCGTCACCTGCGCGGCGGCCGACGAGGCGATCACGAGCAGCGCTGTCAGAACAAGCCTGCGCATGGAAGCACCATAGTTGAACGTGGCCCCGCAGGGAAGAAATGGAAGAAAATGGCATCCATGAACGTAGGACCGGCATGAGCGCTTCGCCCCAGGCGCTGCGCGAGGCGCTCGTGGCACTGCTGCCACGGCTGCGGCGCTTCGCGCGCGCGCTGGCCCGGGACGTGCACGACGCCGACGATCTGGTGCAGATCGCCGTCGAGCGGGCGTTGACGCGCTCCGGGCAGCTGCGGCCGGACGCGCCGCTGTCGAGCTGGATGTTCGGCATCGTGCGCAACGCCTGGCTGGATGAGTTGCGTGCGCGCGGCCGGCGGGCGCGGGTGTTCGCACCCGAGGAGAGCGCCGAGCGGGTCGGCGATGCGTCCCAGGGCGGGCACGCGGAGATTCTCGCGGTGCAGGATGCGCTGGCGCGCCTGCCCGAGGAGCAGTGCGAGGCGGTGGCGCTGGTGTTGATCGAAGGGTTTTCCTACAAGGAGGCGGCGCACATCATGGAGGTGCCGATCGGGACGCTGACCAGCCGCCTGGCGCGCGGCCGCGAGGCGTTGCAGGATATGTTGGACGAGAGCGGGGGAACGCGGCGATGAGTTACAGCGAGGAGACTCTGATGGCGTACGCGGACGGTGAGCTGGATCCCGCGGCACGCGCAGCGCTCGAGGCGGCGATGGCTGCCGACCCGGGCCTGGCGCAGCGGGTCGCGCGCCACCAGGCGCTGCGCGCGCGGCTCGGCGCCGCGCTCGACCCGGTGCTCGATGAGCCGCTGCCGCAGCGCCTCCTCGAGAGCGTGCGCGGCGCTGCCGCGCCGCGCCCGGCCGCCAAGGTGATTCCGCTCAAGCGCCCGGCCGCGCCGCGCTGGTCGTGGCCGCAGCTCGGCGCGCTCGCCGCAAGCCTCGTCCTCGGAGCGCTGCTCGGACCCCTGGTGCTGCACCCGCCCGCCGCCGGCGGCGGCGCGGTCATCACCCGCGCCGGCGAGATGCTCGCCAGCGGCGTGCTCGCGCGCGCCCTCACGGAAGAGCTCGCGAGCAACCGGACGCCCGGTTCGCCGGTCGAGATCGGCGTCAGCTTTCGCGCCCGCGACGGCGGCTACTGCCGCAGCTTCCAGCTGCGCGAAGAGAAGGCGCTCGCCGGCGTTGCCTGCCGCGAGCACGATGCCTGGCGGCTCGAGGTGCTCGCGCAGAGCCCGGCGCAGCCGCCCGCCGCCGGCGGCTACCGGCCGGCAGCGACGGCGCTGCCGCCGAGCGTCGCGCGCACGCTCGATGAGCTGCGTGCAGGGGAGGCGCTCGATGCGAGCGCCGAAGCGGCGGCGCGCGCGCACGGCTGGGAGCGCTGAGCCCGCCGGACGCAGCGCGCGGCTATCGCCTCAGCCCGCGAGTCCCTCGAGGAATCTGGCGATGCTCATCCAGGTTTGAGTCTCTGAAACGGGTACGGTCAGCAACTGGTCGGCCAGGAGAGTCAGACCGCCATAGACGTATACCTGATGCGGCCGTCCCCGTGTTCGCCAGTCGTAGACCATGGCTACGACGATCAGCAGATCGGCGATCAAGCCCGGTGGCACCGCAACGAACACCGGCGGCGGTCCTTGCGCCCCCGGCGGGGCGAACAGCGTCAGCACTACGCGCGCGATGGCTGGATGCATGAACCCCACCATGATGAGGTACATCAGCCGCTTGTGCGTTTCCGGTCGTCGCACGTTGGCGATCGCCAGGGAAAAGAATCCTATCAACACCGGTAAATCGCAAAGCGCCACGGCAGCGAATCGGCGTCCCGCGTCTCCATACCCGTGCGCGTCGCCCAGGCGCATGACGGTTATCTGCGCGACGAGGATCGAACACATCATGACGCTGAACAGGGCTATCCCCGCCAGGCCCCACGCGCGGTGGGTGGGCGTGTGCCCCGATGCGATCCATGCGGTTTGCGTGAAATAGAACAGTGTCCAGCTGAAGAGCAGCGCACCATGAATGTGAAGGATCGGCGGACCATGGAAATTACCGCTGGCGACGGGGGCCCAATAGGTAGGCGTGAAGCCGCCGAATGCCATCAGCACGAAGACGCCGGCCATCCACAAATAGAAATGGCGCTCGCTGGAGCGCAGGACAGAGTTGCTGGCGACCGTCGACTGCAATGTGCTACGTGCTTCCACGGCGCGCTCCCCACTGAGCTGTCTGGCTTCGCCCTTACTGGCTCGCGAGGTGAGACCGTTTGACGTGAATATCAGTCTCGGCGGTCCGATGCGCGAGCTCTTGATTCTCAGGACACCGCGCGGCGGTCGCATCGAGGTGCCTCGCGCACCATTCGTCGGACATGTTATACAGGCCTGAACTGGCACAAGATGCCAACAAAGGCGCGACCACAATGAATGCAGGTAGCGAGCTAAAAAACGACGCTGCAACGACGTTCTTATACTTCTTCATAGCGTCTCCCCTTTTGTTTTCAGGGTACCAGCTCAGGGTAATTGCCCCTTGCACACAGATTGAGACGCTCATCACAGATCCGCGTGGGCGACACCCATTCTGGTAACTGCAAACTGGCGCGGAGCAGCCTGCGCGCCTCA
>WNGP01005989.1_pt1 | contig 10137 bp, 10 predicted proteins | sample 5407671 | NCBI WGS metagenome assembly WNGP01 (sample SAMN13153381, study PRJNA577476) | soil metagenome | isolation source: 40 cm soil or saprolite under Garry oak tree replicate 2 | place: USA:California | collected 2016-06-15
GTGGTTGGCCCGTGCCATCGTAAACCATGCCGCCTTTGATGAGGACATCGAAAGAATCTCCGTGCGGTGATGTTTGTGCCGCACAAACGCATGGTGTGATCAGTACCGCCGAGACGATCAGTACTGCCGCTAAGGCAAGGAATCTACACCGCCTGATCATCCTTTTTGTGCTCCCCTTTCGAGGTCGCCTACTGGACTGCACGACCCCAACCGAGATTTGCAGTCGACTCCAGATCGACGTTCACTGCTGGAGCTTACGACGACAAGGCATGTAACGCATTATTACATGGTCCTTGGCGAGCGATTGAAGGGCCAGATGCAATTATTGGTAGGCACAATCGCACTCGTAGCGTCCGCCCTGCAAGCGGCTTAGTCCTAACGCATATTTGCGGACATCAAGTGAACTCGCCCGCGAATGCTGGCCGTGGCAAATGGAGGCGATTCGGCGTCCTCCATAAGGAGGCCTCGCGAATTTCGTTTGAGTGACAAAAAGGGTCTACTGCCACGAGGACCGGACACATCTCGGCCTTGCGAGGGACGCGCTAGCAGGTCGGCCTATTGCAATTCGCTCTAATTGCAAGCAAGACTCAATCCTTTCCGAGACCCTGCGGCCGAATGCTAGAGATGCTTTGCTTCGATTTTCACAGGAAAACAGTTGCACAATTCTGGCAGAGGTCCTGCCCTGGCTGCGAAAGGAGGCTCTGGAGGTAGAAAGTAACCCCTACCGCCCTCATCCCTATGTACCGTCGCATCTTAGAGTTAGCTCGGCATTGGAGCCGTCGAGCTTGTGCTACGCGCTTGGCATGAAATGTGCGGATCCATCTACTGCGGGCTACTGTGTTCAGCCCCTCAATTCCCCCAAGGTTTGCCTCCGAGAGGGGCAATTGAACTGGACTCGGTGGTCCGCACCTGCCCTCACGAGTCTATGCTGCCTCCCGTTTCCTATCACTGCGCCTGTGCTTGGCTGGGTTGAGGATTCAGTGGTTCGATCCGATAGCCGAGGCTCCGGAGTTGGCCGCCAAAAAGTCCTCAAAGAAGTAGCAGAAAGGGTGGGCATTGGCTTTGAGCTCCCGATTCAAAGCAGCGTTGTTGCACCCAATGCGCCCAAGAAGTCAACCAACCTTCAGTCGTGAGTGTGGCCGCGTCCGGGGACTCGAGCTCGAGCTTCTCGTTCGTAGTATACAGTACTAAATTCGAAGTGCCGCTTCTGGTGTCGCTTACAGGGGAACGCGCCATTTATCTCGCTCTTGAGTTGGACCGAACTTGGACTGAAATTTGGTTCCCCGCTTGCCAAGGAACGATTGACAAGGCATAAGGATTGGGTAAGGTGTCGCGTCCGCCAAAGGAAAGTGGGTTACGCGGCTGCTGATCCAGCGTTTGGCTGTCCCTACCGATAGCGCCATCCGGCGCAAAGGCCTTTGCAATGAGTGACATTCAAGAAGATGAAACTGGGGGTGCCCTATACAGGGGTCCGAATGAAGCAATGTTACATCGGTTTGATAACCAGCGAATGGAGTTTTTGCGTTGCACAACAGGTCTAGTCGTCGACTGTGGAACGCGGAATCGAAATTGGAGCTCCGGTAAATGTAGGCCGAGATGAGCTTCCAAATACCTCAGGAGACGCGTCCTCGGAAGTCAGGTCTATCCCGATAAGAAAATCTCCAGCTGGAGCCAGAGTCGCGATCGGCGTGCCGGAACCATCCAAAATGAAAACTGTCAATCGATCAGAAATGCCACTACTGCTGCGGCCCGCCGTCCCCGACAAACCATCTTACGTCCGCCATCGCAAGCTTACGTACTACTGACTACCAGCAAATTTCTTTCCTCGCTCATTTCGTCAGCCTATACATGGTCTGTATCCCTGTTCTCTTCGTGCCCAGACCTGCTGCCCAGAATTTGCTACGGGCGTCAGGGTCGAGGTTCGGGTCAGGTGGAGGTAACCGCAGCGACGGCCAGAATCGCGAAATTCGCGGTTCTGGCCGGCGCCGTAGGTGGAACGGTGGGTCAAAGCGTTGCAAAACTAGTATGGTTTTGTAACAGCGTCGGTATCTAATGTAACTGCGGCATTTTGCGCCAGCGCTCTGCCGTCCAGCGTTGCGCCCGTGGCGATCGTGATGGAGGCATACGCCATTATGGTTCCCTTGAATGCAGAGTACGTTCCCAGCGTGGCTGAACTGCCCACTTGCCAAAAGACGTTGGCTGCCTTAGCCCCACCAATCAGGACAACCCGGCCGTGCGTTGCTACGTTCAGTGCGGACCCAATCTGGAAGATGAAGACGGCATTCGGGTCGCCGTTGGCATCCAGTGTGAGATCCCCCGTTATCGCAAGCGTCGAAGTAGATTTATACAGGCCCGGAGCGAGAGTCTGCCCGCCCAAATCTCCCGCCACAGTGATAGGAGCTGTTGATCGTCCGGCGGCGTCGTTATAAGCGATGGTCAAGCAGGCTTGCGCCTCGTGTGCGACAACATCGCCGGCATGAATCGTTCCGTTCACTGTTGCGGATGGGGTTCCAGGCACATAAGCAGTACCAGGGTAAACTCCAAGATCCCCGTTAATATCGCTAAGGCCGGTGTTGGTAACCGTGCTGCCCGCCAGAACCGCGAAAGTGCTGGCTGATCCGAGGAATATAGGTGCTAGTGCCGCAGGGGCTTGGGCCACCGGAGGTACAACGGGAGGAGGAGGCGTAACACTAATTTGCATTGTAACAGCGTTGGTATCCAATGTGACCGCCGCATTTTGCGCTAGCGCTCTGCCGTCCAGCGTTGCGCCCGTTGCGATCGTGATGGAGGCATACGCCATTATGGTTCCCTTGAATGCAGAGTACGTTCCCAGCGTGGCTGAACTGCCCACTTGCCAAAAGACGTTGGCTGCCTTAGCCCCACCAATCAGGACAACCCGGCCGCCAGTTGCTACGTTCAGTGCGGACCCAATCTGGAAGATGAAGACGGCATTCGGGTCGCCGTTGGCATCCAGTGTGAGATCCCCCGTTACCGCAAGCGTCGAAGTAGATTTATACAGGCCCGGAGCGAGAGTCTGCCCGCCCAAATCTCCCGCCACAGTGATAGGAGCCGTTGATCGTCCAGCGGCGTCGTTATAAGCGATGGCCAAGGAGGCTTGCGCCTGGTTTGCTGCAACATCGCCGGCATGAATCGTTCCGTTTACTGTTGTGGACGGGGTTCCAGGCACATAAGCAGTACCAGGCCAAACTCCAAGATCCCCGTTAATATTGCTAAGGCCGGTGTTGGTAACCGTGCTGCCCGCCAGAACCGCGAAAGTGCTGGCTGATCCGAGGTCTATAGGTGCAAGTACGGCTGGCCCTTGTGCCGCCGCGCGGTTTGCAGCCGTTGAACAAAGAATCAACGCCGCACCTATGAGGAACGCGCTGACCCTCTTCATAACATTCACTGATCTGTATTTCACTTCACAATGGTTTTTCATGATAAAGCTCCTTTTTCAGTTTGCTCTTTACGAGAATTTGGTTTGTTCTCAGCTTCGGGTGAGAGAATAAATCCCGGCGCCGATCGTGTACATCCAGCCCTGGCTGATTCTTTCTTAGGAGGCAGGTTGAAAGATTTGTAGGTGTTTGTCTTATAGGGAGGCTAAAGGCCGAAAAAGAGATCGCGAGCTTGCGGGCCGCCGCTACATTTGGGACGACCTCAAATCACCAGGCCGTTTCGGATCGCGTACTGGACGATTCCCGCACTATTTTTAACGTCGAGCTTTTCCAGGACCCGAGTGCGATAGGTGCTGATCGTTTTTGCGCTGAGTGACAGTTCTTCGGCGATTTCCGTAACCGTCTTTCCCGAGGCGATACGGGACATGACTTCATACTCGCGGTCGGAGAGCGTCTCGTGCGGCGTGCGCGTGGGATCCCTTTTTACTCCCAAGGCCAGCTTTTCGGCCAGCGCGGGACTTACGTATCTCCCCCCGGCCAGGACCTTGCGGATGGCTTTCGCCAACTCCTCGGTGGCGCTTTCCTTCGTCATATAGCCTCCCGCGCCCGCCTTCAGGACACGGATGGCGAATTGGTCTTCCGGGTGACCACTCAGGACCAGAACCGGGAGCTTGGGCCATTCGGCTTTTAATTCCTTGAGGAGATCTAAGCCGCTTTTCCCCGGCAGCGCAATGTCGAGCAGCGCCACATCCCACTGTTTTTTCCGAAGCTGTTCCAGCGCCTGCCGGGCATCGGATGCTTCTCCAAATGCGGCCCCGTGGAACTCATCGGAAAGCAGCTCCCGCAAACCGCGCCGAACAATAGCATGGTCATCGACAATGAGGAATCTCATCATGGTATGGCGGGTATCGCGCCGGATTCCCCCGGCGATAGGAGCGGAATCCATGCCGTGACAGTGGTCCCTTTCCCCGGAGCACTGGAGATATTCACCCGGCCGCCCAGAATAGCGGCGCGTTCCCGCATACCCAGCAGACCTAGGGATTTGGAAAGGGAAGAGTCCGCCTGATCAAAACCTCGGCCATTGTCGCGTATCAGCAGAACCAGCCGGTCCCGTTGCTTCTGTAAGACCACCTCGGCCCGCGTGGCCTTAGCATGGCGCGCGACATTGGTCAAAGTCTCCTGGAAAATACGAAACATGGCAGTCGAAGCGTTCGACGCAACCACTTCCCGGGTGAGCAGCCGGACGGTGCACTGAATTCCGGATCGGGCCTGGAATTCCTGGACCTGCCATTCCACGGCCTCCGCCAAACCCACATCCAAAACAGCGGGCCTTAGCTCTGTCGAGATTCTGCGAATGGATTGGATAATGCCGTCGGCCAACTGCCCCGTGGAGCGGATCCTTTTGAGCATCTGGCCGTTTCTCTGCGGCAGCCGCCCCGCCAGCCAGGCGAGATCCATTTTCACTGCGGTCAACGATTGGCCCAGTTCATCGTGAACTTCTCGGGAGATCCTGGCCCGCTCCTCCTCTCGAACGGACAGCAGGTGCCCCGCAAGATTCCGCAACTGCTCGCTGGAAGCACGCAGTTCCTTCTCCGCGCGCTTCATCTCGGACAGGTCCGAAGCGATCAGGCAGACAGCCCGCGTATTCTCCAAGCGGAGAGGATTCAAGGAGAGATGCACGGACAGAGGGGCGCCTTTTCGCGATTGCAAACGGATCTCGCCCCGGCAGTTCCTTTGGGCCGCGCGCCGGAGTAAGGCATCCAGTTTGGGATGATCGCTGGGCCAAACCAAGTCCAGCATGGAAGAACCGATGACGCTCTGGAGCCCCGCTCCCAGGAACCGGGCAAAACGGCCATTGCAGTGCAAGACGGTGTGGTCACTGCTGAGAACAGCGGCGCCTTCATTCATCCTCTCCACGAAAACACGGTAGGTATGATCGGCCCCTTGGAGCGTGAACACTTTCTCCCCGCCTTGGCCGTTCACAACAATGGCATCTACTTCGCCAGAACGAATGGCACGGAGGGTTTCCTCGGCTTCGCTCAGGCGTGCGACCAATTCCCTGCGCGACAGTACCGGCCGTTTTTGCGGGGGGCGGTTTTTCTTCCTGTTAGCCAACCTTCTTCTGCCTTTCGCCAGCTATTGCTCCCGCATTCCCAGGTCCAGTCCGAAGAGCACTCTTTTTAGGTTCGACAGGTCTCCAATGAGCCTTCGCATCGGGTGCGGGAGCCGTTTAATGAGCGTGGGTACCGCCACAATCTGCTCGTCCCTGGCCAGATTCGGCTGCTGGTAAATGTCGATGACTTCCAGGTCATACCGATTTTTCAAATGCTGCTCACAAATCCGCTTGATATTCTCCACAGCCAGCGCCGATTTCAACGTGGATCCGCTTACGTACAAACGCAAGATGTACTTTGCCTGGCGAGAATGGGAGCCAGGTTGCTCCAATTCCCCGGCCAATCCGGGTTTCCGCTTTCCTGTTGGTCTGCTCTTTTTCGGGCGGTTTTTCATGCAGGCCTTCCTGAGCGGGTCAGTCTACCTTTCGCAGATCCAGGCCCACCAACAGCCGCGCGCTGTTGGACAAGTCTCCAATGATGGTTCGGATCGGTCGCGGAAGCCTTCTTACTAGGGTCGGAATTGCTACGATTTGGTCGCCGCGCGCCAGTTGCGGATTCGCCCTCAGGTCGATTACTTCGATCTGATAGCGGCCCTTCAAGTGTTCCTCACACTGCACCTTGAGGTTGGCAAAGGCGCGAATGGACTTGGGAGTCTGGCCCGCCACGTAGAGCCGGAGTTTCCAAACCACCGGTTTCCGGGGGGCCGATTTGCGAGACCGGGCCCGAGTTTTTTTCTTAGTTGTCGGCATTTAGCGTTTTCGCGCGGCTTTTGCGCGCACATCCTTCTTGTAGGAGGAAGAGTCCGCTTGCCGGCTCAGTACCATCTGCCCGCGGTCCTGCACCACCTCCTCGCCAAGCAATTCCGATTCGGAGATGGTCTGTTGAATTACTTCTTCCTCCACTTCAAACTCAGCCCGGAGCATGACCATGCGCGCCTCAAAGATCCGGCGCTTGCGCTCCAGTTCGCGCCGGCGGGACTCCAGTTCTTGCCGGCGGAACGTGACCACTGCTTTCTCGCGCATTTCCTGCGACACCCGGGCGGAACCGGTCAGCACGCCCTCGGCTCCGAGGTAAACGTCCAGCAATCGCAGGCCGTCGTCCGTGAGCACGAATTCGCGAATCTGGTTGGAATGCTCCATGCCTCTCGATTTCAGCACGTAGAGCGCGCGGTTCCGCTCTCCCCCAACCTCAATGTTTTTCAGCAGGAGCCAGGTGTCCATGAGGGAGGAGACGTCCGCCTCGCTGGCTTCCAGGGCCCCTGCCGCTGTCAAACTGGTGAAAATCGTGGTGATCCCCTGGGTTTTCAGAAAATCAACCAGCCGCGTCAGCATGGACCGCACTTCATTCTGGGTGCTAACCATGAGCAGATTAGTAACCGGGTCCACCACAACGACGCTGGGCTGAAAGCTCGTGATTCGTTTATGCGTTAGCAACAGAACCTGTTCGATACCCCCATAGGTGGGACGCGCCGCATGGAATTGCAGGAGCCCTTTGCGGACCCATGGGTCGAGGTCGATCCCGATCGAACGCATATTGCGGACGATCTGCCGGGGTGACTCCTCGAAAGCAAAAAATAAGGCGCGCTCAGCGCGGCGGCAGGCCGCATCCACGAAACATGCTGCAATGGTGGTCTTACCCGTTCCCGCGGTGCCGGAAGCCAGAATGCTGCTCCCCTGATAAAAGCCCTTGCCGCCCAGCATGCCGTCCAACCGGGCAATCCCGCTCGAGACTCGTTTAGCAGGGGCATCGTGGTCCAGGCCCAGTGACGAGATCGGCAGGACTGAAATGCCTTGGTCATCGATGAGGAACGGATACTCGTTCGTTCCGTGGGTCGATCCCCGATACTTCACGATGCGCAGGCGCCGGGTCGAGATCTCCTCCCGGATACGATGATCCAGCAGGATCACGCAGTCTGAGACGAACTCCTCTATGCCGTGCCGGGTCAGCCTGTCGGGGTGGTCCCGCTCGGCGGTAATGACCGTGGTCAATCCTTTTTGCTTGAGCCAGTTGAACAGGCGGCGTATTTCGGCGCGCAGGATGCTTGGGTTCGGCAATTCGCCAAAGAGCGCTTCAATGGTGTCCAGGACGACTCGCCGCGCCCCGACCCTCTGGACTGCGTCGGCAATTCGAATGAAAAGTCCCTCGAGGTCATACTCGCCGGTTTCACCTAACTCACTTCGCATGATGGACACGTGGTCCACGAACAGTTTCTTGTCCGTCACCAGCCGGTCCAGGTCGAAACCCAGCGAAGCGACATTCTTGGTCAGGTCCGGGATCGATTCCTCAAACGACATGAAAACCCCGGGTTCGCTATATTGTGTAGCGCCTCGAACCAAGAACTCCAGTCCAAACAGTGTCTTTCCGGCACCGGCGCCTCCACTGACCAGAGTGGGACGACCGCGTGGCAACCCTCCCCCCGTGATTTCGTCCAAACCCTGGATTCCGGTAGCTGCTTTCGGAAGCGTTTTGGACGATGGCTGGCTTGCTTTCTTCACTTGTCGCATTAGCTTCATCCCTGCCCCATGCGATCTACAGTAGGTTGGCAGTGGCGGCGCCATCGCCCCGCTTCGCGGGTCGCCCTTACCAAATGGGGGCCACTTGGTCCCTTCATCATAGACTGCTTCTCTAGAAAAGCAGCTATGGATTCCACCAGGATACGCGGGTAGGCTGTGATTACCGAGAATTCCGTCCGTATGTCAACCAGCATCCTTATGGCACGCTAATCGCAGATCTCGTCGATCACACTGGTTTCGTTGTTGGCAAGCATATCGGAATCTAACGACTGGCAGTGTCTGCCTCGCTCAGTCGACGAGTGCATCGATGTGCAGGGAATTCGTGTCGTGAAAGAATCGCGTTTTGGATCAGCAAAAGTTTGGTCAAGGAAAGCAGACGTGTCTCTGGCGAATTGTTATTTCGACAGCCAGCCGCCCAGAATGTAACGCAATGTTACATTGAGCTGATTGGCCGGATGGAGTTTTTGCGGACCACAGGCCACGGTTGCATTCAGCGCTTTTTACAATCTTTTGTTTAACGCGTTTGCGGCAAGAGACGCGAGGAGCTTGGTCGTTCTGTCCATGCAAAACGCGGAATCCGGGGGCCGCCCTGAGCTTGATCTTGTGCCACTAGCGGGTGTAGGGCCTCATCGAAGGGGGGCGGCCTGGACAATTCTTGACCAAGTGCCTGATGAACGCACTTGTGGTCATTGACGGACCGACTCCCGGATGGTCGGCAACCCTTACCTTACCGGATTATGGAAGGGTTGTCCGTCATGCGAGGACAATCCGATCTTGCGCCGCAGCATGCGGATTCAGCATTATGTTCACACTGGCTGGCCGCAGAAGGAGTAGATCCAGGCTTAGTGCGCCCGCCGCCCTCTACGACACGGAGCAGAAAGATAGAGCGGAAATGACCTCGCTTGTGCCACAGGCCCGAAGCAACGACCGCGTTGCTTTTTCTGTATGAAGACGGCGTTGTATGGGCGGATTGTCTTTGGCGCGTCGGTGGTGTTGTTCGGCGTCATCGCACTGATGTGGCACGACGCTGATACCTGGCAAAACTTGCAACATATCTGGAGGCTGCCTTTTGGCACCCTCATCGGCGGATGTCTCATGGCCGCTCTAATTGCCGGTGGGATTGGGATGCAGTACCCGCGGACCGCGCGCTTGGCTTCGGTCGTACTTTGCGTTGTCTATTTGTGTTTCTCGCTGGCCTGCATACCCGACATCATTACCGCATCGAACATCTATGAACGCTACGGGGGGAGCTTCTTCCTGTTCTTTTCCTTACTCTGCGGCGCGATTGCACTGTACGCTGTGACTGAGGCGAATGCAGCCAGGGCGACAGTATTCGGTCGCCTGGCGCGCCTTGGACTGGGAGTTTGCGCGATTTCCTTTACGCTTGGTCAGGCACTCTTACCTCGTGAGACAGCTAGCCTGGTTCCAAAGTGGATTCCGCCGAACCAGATGTTTTGGGCGATCCTCACGACGACCGCGTTTGCACTCGCGGCGATTGCCATTCTCCTCAATCGCCAGGCACGGCTTGCAATACGCCTGATGACGCTCATGTTGGCACTCTTTGGCGTGTTGGTTTGGGTTCCGCGCCTGATCGCTCACCCAGAGGCGCATTTCAACTGGTCCGAATGCGCCCTGACTTTCCTTGTTACAGGGGCTGCCTGGATGGTGGCTGATTTAAAGTCTTTTTGATTTAGGCAGTGTTTGCGCGCCGCGTCCTCAGATAACGCCGCCGGTGCTGTTTCCGGGTTTCTTCGGTTATGGTCGGCTACTCGGAGAGGACGTCAGTATGGATGTCCGCGAAGCGGACTTCTGGACCGTGATAATTTCCAGTTAAGGCCGTGACGCGGGTCTTAATCGCCAGCGGATGGCGACTTGATTCACTTCTACGGGACACCGGCAGCAGAGCCAGATCCCAGTCTGCAATCGCGACAGTCTGCAATCGCGTTGGTTGCATCGTCCCAACCGCCAGTGATAAGTTTCACACTATGGGCCCGGCGCCGACCATCACGATTCATGTCCCGGGTCCGCTGCGCACGTACTGTGCGGGCGCAGCGCAACTCTCGATCTCGGCACACACCGTGCGCGCCGCACTTGAGGACCTCCAGCGGAGCCAGT
>WNGP01005994.1_pt1 | contig 10134 bp, 26 predicted proteins | sample 5407671 | NCBI WGS metagenome assembly WNGP01 (sample SAMN13153381, study PRJNA577476) | soil metagenome | isolation source: 40 cm soil or saprolite under Garry oak tree replicate 2 | place: USA:California | collected 2016-06-15
CATCTCGCGACGGGCGATTGCGCAGAGAGAAGGTGTGGGGCTGGAAACGATTAACAGGTTGGTGAGAGGGGATACCTATCCTCACACACGAAGGGGTTCGGTGCTGGTGCCGATGGAGCTGACGCAGGAAGAGCAAGCACGGCACGAGTACTATAATGAGAAGGTAGCAACGCAAGGGGAGAGCCCGGAGGCGAAGGAGAGCGCGGACAGGCTGATGATACAGATGGGCTATACACGGGGAGAGGATGGACAATGGAGGGAGCCAGCGAAATGATAAGCGAAAGCTTCGAACGGCGCTTGGTGAGGCTGATTGGAGAAGGCAAGATGAGGCTAGAGCTTGGACCAGGACGCAGGACGCTTGTGTGTCTGTGCTGCGGGCAGAAGCGAGAATACAAAGACTATCACATTGAGTGGATGAAAGAGAAAGGGCTGTGGCCCCAAGAGAAGGCGGAATGAGGAACACAGGAAGAATACCTCGTATATATGCTCCTTCAATAAAAGCTGAGGGAGGGTCAACTGAGCGCGCCCTTAAACTGGCGATCGAGCTGGTGATAGAGGCGGAAGGCGTTGACGAGACCAAACGACAAACGGTGATTGATGACCTGACGACGATGCTGGAATCTATGGAGGACTCATGACAACAGATCTCGACACCCTGCTTGATGATGCGCTACAATACCTGCCCGCTCCGCGCCCCGTCAAGGCGCCTGTCGGCCCGGCATTCCCGCCCAGGACGCAGCATCATAGCCCTATCGAGGCCGAATCCAGATTCGTGAGGTTCGCAGCTTGGTGGGATGAACTGATGTGCGCGAAGTGCGGACACGCTGATAGGACATTCGACGGTCTCTTTGAGGAGAGGGAATGGATCCGCCCCGAAGAGCACCCAGCAAGAGGGCCACAGCATTGGCTGAAGAGCATCGATGCTCCGCTGCCGGAGCTGTTGAAGGGCGCCGTGAGCTATGTGAGGTATCACAGGCTGGACTTCTGTGCGAAGTGCATAGGGGCCGAGGGCTGGCCACTGGCGGGGGAGTACAGGAATGGGCGGCACGAGCCGCAGAAGGTCCAGGGGTAGGGCCGCGGGGGCGGCATGATGAGACGGCACGAAGAAGGCAGGATGCTCAACCGCACTATAAGGGTGAGAGGTGAGGTCTGGGAAGGGCTGAGGGAGGTTGCCTCCGTAACGGGAAAGGGCTTCTCCTCTCCCGGAGAAATAGTGGCGATTCTTCTCGCCGAGTGGTGGGAGAAGAGGCAGGAGATTGAGAGGCGACAGGATGAGACGCAAGGATGAAGATAGCAGACCAATTAAGGCAGTGTATTACAACGGGACGGGGGATAAGGCCAAGGCACTGAAGAAATGCGCAGGCGTGCATGCCTGGTCGATGATGCGCAACGCGTACAATCATCTACAATTGCAGCACTTCCCCAAGGCGAGGCACTGTGAAGTGTATGATAACAAGGTGCTTCACGGGACACATACCTTTCAACTGAAGGATGGCAAGTGGGAGCTTCACTCCTACTGGAAGCGGAACCCGAGGTTCGGGCTGAAGGAAGGGGAATGAGATGCCAACCGCACGACAGATAGCGAACGTCGCTCGCTTCCGGCAGGCCGTGGTGGCGACGCTCGAAGAGCATAGCGGACAGGCAATGAGGTTGGACGAGATTCAAGAAGCAACAAGGGCCAAGGTGAAGTTCCCTCCTCATAGAGGGATGGTTATCCTACGCCAAATGGCACAGAATGGACTGGTTGCCAAGGCAGGACAGGGGAAGTACACAGCACTCAACGGTGTCGCTATAACCAAACAGAAGCCCTTGGGCTTCATGACAAGGCTCGAAAGGATTGAGAGCAAGCTGGATGCGATGCTCGCGGCGTGGGGGATAAAGGGATGATGCTGATCTCGGACGATGGCTACGGGTACAGCCTTCTACATAGTGGGAAGGAAGGTGCGTTGCAGAAAACTAATCTAAACAACAGCGGGGCTCCAGACTGGACTACCTCCAGGTCTGTAGACTTCCTCCGCCTCGCTCCGGGGGAGGAACTCTACTTGCGCATGATCGTCGGGATGCTGATTGCGCTGGAGCATTACAAGCCGTGAAGCGTAAAGAGGCAAACATGAACGCGTGTTATTATGCTGTACGCCCGAAGGGTGATCCATCTAACATCCGTATTGAAAAGGCGCTGAGCCCAGCAACCGCCTGTGAAATGGCGTTCGGTAAGGGCAGGCTCAGCCAGTGGGAGTGGAAGGACTTGGGACCGCGAGTATCCGTGATCCAGTCCGATAGCAAGCGCATTGCGCTGCTCACTGACCCAACAGGCTGGATCCCTGCTACAGCATGAACCGCCCCAAATACATTCGCTTCTGCGCCATCTGTGGCAAGCCCCTGATGGAATGGACACCAGAGTGGGCTTGGAAGTGGAGGTACAAACCAGTACATCTGGAGTGTCAGATACAGAAGAGGTTTGGGCAGCAACCGACGGTGCCCTTCAATAAGGGCTGACAACGGGATTATGATACCCACAATTGCGGGATTTACACCCACCCAGGCGCGTGGGAGAATCTCATCCTCGGAGAGGCTCCGGCCATGACAGTATTCACCTGCACTCTAAAGAGCCTGCCACCAAGGAGCTGGCCCAACTGCGGGAGAACATCGAATTCCCACAAAGAGGCGGGATTGCAGAAGAGGATCATTACAGGGCCAAAGCGGCGCTGGAGGAGATCCTCGCCGAACAGGCAGCGAGAGAGCTGAGTAAGGAGCGAGCATGAATTGCAAACCAGGTGACGTAGCCATAGTGGTAGGTGGCTTACGCAATCTCTCTGTGGGAGAGTGCCATTGCCAAGTCGGCAAGGTAGTCAGAGTTGTACAAGCGCGGGTTTCTGCTGCCATACCTGGCATGTGGCTCTGGCGGCTGGAAGAGAGGCTACCTCCCTGTAAGCACTCGATTGCAATTTGCTGTAGGCTGGGAGGCATCTCCCTCGGACCGATTTTCTACCCTGATGAACTCTTGCGTCCTCTTCAAAGTGGAGAGGAGCAAGCTCAGACTGAGGAGCCCGCGACACGCCCAGAAGGTGTCGCACTGACAGCAGGAGACTAACGAGATGGACATTCCACAAGCAGCAGTTCAGGAGGGCAGGACGGCGGGAGGGAACACGGGGCATCCACCCATGGCAGTGCCACCTGCGGCCACTGCACCAGCAAAACCAAAGCGCCCTCCGACGGAGTACACGAAAATCACAATGGCAGACAAGATCAAAAACGAAGCCGGGCTGGAAGTGCCCCGTGTGGTTGAGTTCGCGGGGAAGAAGAAGATGGTCAAGACTGTGATGTACAGCAAAGATCTCGAAACCTGGCATGAAGAAGATCCTGTCGACGGAGACCAGTACGTCAAAGTCAGGTTCGACTTTCGCAACGGAGAGACGAGGGAGTTTTCGCCTCCCGACTCACTCCTGCTGCGTTTTATTGGTCATGGGAGTAGCCAGAAAATCGGAGACGAAACGGCAGGCGAGACGGAAGATGTCGATGACATGGTCGTGGCAGTGGATGCGATCATTGAGAAACTCAACGCAGGGAGCTGGTCCACTCGCGAGCCGGGAGAATCCTTTGGTGGCGCGGCGATTGTCATTAAGGCGCTGATTGAGGCTTCGGGGAAGACCTTGAGCGAGATCAAGGCCTATCTGCAGGGCAAACTCGACGCGGCCAAGGCGAAGGGAGAGACCTTGACGAGGGCGCAACTCTACGCTTCGTTCAGGAATCCCAAGTCCAAGGTTGGGCAGATCGTCCGCAGGATGGAAGACGAGAAGACTGCAAAGGCAGCCAAGATCGATGCGGATGAGGAACTGGCTGGAGGGCTGAAGATCGAAGCAACGCCAACCACGGTGTAAGGATTCTCTCCGCACGAGAGGTACCCCCAGAGTGAGAGGGCCATCCCCCAAACTCTGGGGCTTTTTCAGGGAGGCAGATATGATGATCGCAGAATTGGTTCGACTCCTGGCCAGGTTTCCAGCAAGCACAATCGTGAAAGTCTTCAGCGAAGAGGCAGGAGAGCTTATGCCTGTAACGGATGCAGTATACGGGTCAGAGATAGTGGAGCTTACAACAGATGAAGAGGGGTCAGAGGACGAAGAGGACGAGGAGGACTCGTGATCGCCTGGTGGTGGCTGCCCATAGCCGCCTCCGTCGCATTCGGACTCGGGCTGTGGCATTCTCGTCGACTCGTACTGTGGTGGTATCTTCACAAGTCGAGGGAAGAGCCGCCTGATCTGGGGGAAGAGGATTTGTGGGAATGAAGTTTACGCGTTTAGGTTATTGACAACTGGATGAGGGTGGTGTATCGTGTTCACGTTAACCGGGGAAAACAGGAACATCTAATGCCAAGGCGTCCCTCTCCAATCCCATTAGAGCACATCCACATCAAGGTCCCAGCTGCGGTGAAGCAACGGGTGGAGCTAATACTCTACAGCGTTGCCGAGCGGCGGGTGCCTCAGGGAGCGTGGCAGTGGTTCATCCTCGAACGGATCAGGGACTATTTCGATTACGCGACGCTGGACCTCGCGCCCTATGGATTTCCTCCGGGATTCTTCGTTCGCATTCCGAAGGGGATGCTGGAGATTGTGAAGCAACGATTTGAAGAGGTGACGACTCAATGACTCCTGAATTGCAGGCTCAAGTTGCTGTCTGGCGCGCACGGGCGCTGGAAGGGACACTCACTCTTGACGAGCTGAAGCAATCCACCGCCCTGCTCCGCGAAGGCCGAGTGACCGCCGCGCAGGCGAGCGATTCGGCGAAGCGGTCGGCGAGGCAGAAGAAGGCCAAGGCCACAGTGCTGAGTGCGGAGGAGATGGAGAAGGAGCTGGGGATATGACGGAGAAGTGGGTTCTGGATTTCCTGAACCGGCGCGCGAAGGTCGAGCAGGAGATGCTTGATGCGGCCAAACGGATAGGATACAGCCGACCGATCGACGCCGACCAACTCCGCGCCTGGGCTGAGCGCCTGGGCGTGCCGGAGGATGCGGAGTTCGGGCGGGCTGCACCGGAGCCGGTGGCATGCGAGCCAAGTGCGGAAGCTTGGGCCGCAGGATACAAGCGTTACCGGTACGCACAAGACGTGGAATATGACGTTGACTGGCGAGTAGTTAAAGAATGCTTGCGTTGTGTCCTCGCTGCATGTGCCACCCCGCCCCCGTCGGATGCGAGGGCGAGGCTCACGGATGCGCGCCTGCGCCAGATGCTTGAGGACTACCGCGATGCTTGGTCGCCGGGAGCGCGAGACGAATTATTCGCGCAGTACAAAGCCGAAATAGCCGCCACCGAGCGGGAGGGAGGAGCATGAACGATCTACTCGTGACTTTGCTGATTCTTTTCGGCGTCATCTTCTACGCGATCAAGATATGGTGGCCTAAATGATCTCCTCCTCGCCGGATGTGCAGAACGTGCCAGATGTTTGGGGATTGCTGGAACGGGCGCGCGATGCAATCCTGCAACGTAACGATCTTCGAACCGTGGTAAGCGATATTCGCGACGCCCTCGCTGCTCGCGACCGATTCGTGCTGGTGCCGAAGGCTGCGCCGGCTTCGATGCTGACGCCATATCTGACAATTGAGCAATGGCGTCTGATACTCGCCGCAGCGCCGAAGCCAGAGGGGAAGCCAAAGGTGAAGTGCGAAGAGTGCGGACGTATGGTGACAGCTGGCGATCCTCACGACTGCGAAGACAAATGATCTCCTGCTCCTACCGCACCTTCTGCCGCATCCTGCTGGCGATATCCTACGGGGCGGCGCTGCTGGGGCTGAGCTATTTCGGCTCAGCGATCGCGTACGGGATCTGGAGATTGAGATGATTTTTGGGCTAGTAAGGCAGAAAGTGCTGCCAATTCGCGCAGGTAAACGGCAAAGCGGATCAGAACACCATAGTTCTCTGCGATGCGCGAACCTTGAAAGCAGCTCATGCTTGGCCACATTGCATGCGCGCGAATACCTATCGAGTCGGGATAACGTCCGACCTAGCCCACCAGATCGCACCGTTCTGCCTGTACGCGCTGATTGAGTGGATTGGGAGGAAGCCATAGTGAGAGCCGTATTCCGGATGTCGATTGACGAGGCAATAGTTACGCTTGCCTTCGATGCATTCCGGATCTGTCTAGGGTTAAAACCGAGGAATTGGACGCGGGAAGAAGTCCTTCGCTGGATAAGGATGGTTCCATGAGTAATTGGATCAAAGATATGAATCGCTGCGTTGGGCCAAGACAAGGAGAAGCTATGACCTCCACGATTGATCCGGATGCCGAGCGGGCGCCGAATGCGGAGCCAGATAGACTTGCTACGCAGCATTCAACGAGTGTTGCGCCGGAATTGACCGGAATGTCTGGTTCCGCACTACTGCCACCGCTTCCTCCTAGAGATTTTCAGCATTGTTATGAAACCGGAGTTGGTTTTGATTGTGAGGACGTATGGGGTGAGCAGGCAATGCGCGCCTATGCCCTTGCCGCCTGCGCCGATCGGGACGCGGAGGTTGAGAGGCTTCGCGTTCAACTAGCAGGATGTTCTGTAGCTGCGAATAGCAATACGGAAGAGTCTCAACTGGCCAACACGATTCCAGTTGACAGCTACGGATACTCTGCCAGTTACGGAGACTGTCTGCGGGCGTCTCTCAGAGAACTTACGGAACGACAGCGCACCGAAACGGCCGAGGCACGCGTGCGGGAGTTGGAGCGGCAAGTCGGGAAACTCAAAGAAGTCGGCATGGAGAACGACGCCCTCCGCGCCCGTCTCGACTCCGCCCAGAAGCAAGAGCCGGTGGCGTGGATGTTACGCAACGGAAGTCTTACCGATTGTCGCGAGTTGGCAGATGCGTTTGACGATCCGAAGATTCCGCTCTACCGCTCTCCGCCCCTCCTCACCGACTCCGCCGTTCAAGATGATGACAACGCGCCAGCAATAGAATGCTGGAACGGCGAGAAGAAGGTGACCGTCTATCCGTCAACCGTGCTTCGATCGTGGGGCAAGAACATTGAGACACAGATGTCTGACGAACCCCGCACGCTTAAGTCCGTCGATGACGCTATGCGCTGGCTCTATAGACACCCCGAGGGCGGAGCGGAGATGGCGCAGGAGATGCAGCGGCTTAGGGAGATCGTCGCGGGGCTGAGGGCGCAGATCGAGGCGATCAAGAGGCAGCCGACGGTTGTCACTGTCGACGCAGATATAATCTGGTCGAACGAGGAACAACTTAAGGCCCTTGGTCGAAAAGAGCTGATCGAGCGCCCGGAGCTGCCGTGACCAAATCAGATCAAGCCTGTTCCAACTGCTACTACGTCGGCCGTCCTCGTCAGCTCGGGGCGAACTATATCTGTCAGCGGAGTCCACCCATCTTGCAATGGATGCTCTTGCCCCAGCAACAAAACCCTCTCGACCCGAAGAGTTTGGTAATGACTCCCACCGCTTGCGGAGGCTGGCCCTCGACGGAGCCGGATCAGTGGTGTGGAGAGTGGCGTCCGGTGGAGCTGCAATGAGCTTCGACCTCATTCCTGTCCACAAGATCAAGGAAACTGGACGCGTTCACGAGAAGGGAGTTGAGTTACTGGTCAACCTCCACTTTATCACCTACATTGACAACCAAGACGACGGAGTGTGCATAGAGCTGGCGACGGGGTCGGTTCTCTACATCGAAGAGACCTTCGAAGAACTTGAGCGTCTGATAGGTTATGTTCATTCAACATGGACGAAGGTCCTAAAGGCAGCAGAATGACTACACACCCCCCTTTCCCTGCTGTTCTCGACAGCACTATGATGTCTACATTCCGTGCGTGCCCGCAGAAATTCTACCTGGAGCACATGCTCCACTACAAGCCCCGCACGCCGAACGTCCACCTTCATGCAGGAGGGGCTTATGCCAAGGGCCTCGAAGCGGCGAGGCGATCCTTCTTCGAACTGGGGGAGGACGCCGAAACGGCAGCCGCCAAGGGCATGAAAGCCTTGATCGAGGATTATGGAGACTTTCAATGCCCAGACGACTCAGCCAAATCCCTAACCCGCATGATGGGAGCACTGGAGTACTATTTTGATCGATATCCTCTCGCTGAAGAGCAAGCGGTCCCCAGCCAGGTCAGCCCCGATCGCAAGGGGGTTGAGTTCTCCTTCGCGGAACCGCTTCCGATCCTCCATCCAGAGACAGCGAATCCAATCATCTATTGCGGCAGGATGGACCAAGTTACGGACTTTGCGGGAGCCAGGTACGGAGAGGACGATAAAACCACGTCTCAGCTTGGTGCCACGTGGCCTCGCCAGTGGGATCTTCGATCGCAGTTCACTGGATATTGTTGGGGCTGCCAGCAGGCAGGTATCCCAATTCAGGGATTTCTTATCCGAGGCATTAGTGTCCTTAAAACCAAGTACGACACCCTTCAAGCGCTGACGTACAGGCCACAATTTCAGATTGATAGGTGGTTTAAACAGGTGCAGAGAGACATCACCAGAATGATAGAGTGTTGGAAGGAGGGGTATTGGGACTATAATTTGGATGAGTCGTGTACCTCCTATGGAGGGTGCATGTTCCGCAAGGTGTGCATGAGCGAGGATCCTGCACCGTGGTTGGAGATTGACTTCGAGCACAGGCGGTGGGATCCGATGTTGAGGAAGGAGTTTCCGTTGTGATCGACGCCCGCCTGATCCCGAAGCTCCGTAATTACCTGATGGCCTTTGAACATTTCCTGACCGATGCAGAGGCGTCAGCTAAGATCGACACTGCCTACGCAAGGCAGGAGGGGTATGATACGGGATTCACGCATGGAAAGGCCGCAGGGCGGAAGGAGGGAAGGGACAGTGGATTCCAAGACGGGTATGAAGAAGGCTATCTAGCCGGGCTAAAGGCCAGGGTGATGCCTGCGGAGGGAGAGGATGCTCAAGAAGAAGGCTAAAGCTCCGCTGCGCAATCCGAAGGAGCTGGCAAAGGCAATTGCCAAGATGATTACCCTGGGGCAGAAGCCGCCCCGTAAATCAGGAGGGAAGAAGAGATGACTTTAGCCACTACACTCACAGCCGTGCCCGCTCCCGAACCCGTTATCCTGGCTGGGCCGAAAGAGTTGCTTGAAGGTCCCGCCGGGACGGGCAAAACCTACGCCATCGGCACGATGGTGGACTGGGCGGAGAAGCACGGGAAGGAGGTGTTCGTTCTCTTCCTCGAACAGAGCCTGGAGACCCTTCTCGGCTACTGGAAGGATGTAGGCAAGCCGGTTCCTTCTTGTCTCCACTGGCATATCCAGCCGATCGCCCCACTCAGCTTCCAAGCTCTGATGACCGGAGCAGACAACGTCGCGAAGCTCAGCTACGACAGCCTCACCAAGCTGATCGACGCCACCAGGGCCGGAGCGAACAATGCATTTTGGCATGTCTTGGCAACGTGTACGGACTTTCCCGATGACAGGTCAGGCAAGAAGTTCGGCGCCATTGATAAGTGGGATACGGAGCGGATCTTTGTAATCGATTCGCTCAGCGAGTTGGCCGCTGCAGCGGAGAAGATGACTATCGGGAACAAGCCCATGATGGCACAGAATGAATACCTGGTAGCGCAGAACAATCTGATGAACTTCCTCCGCAAGCTGATCACCTGTCAGTGCACTGTCGTGATGACTGCGCATGTCAGGCGGCAGACGGACTTTCTCTCCGGCACGACTAAGACGATGACGAAGAGCCTGGGCACTGCAATTGCGGATGATATACCGATTCTCTTCAGCGACGTGATCTATGCACTTCGGGAGGGGACGAACTTTTATTGGGACACAGCGTCCAGTAATGTGGACACCAAAGCTCGTAACTTACCTATCGCGAGCAAGCTCCCGGCAGATTTCGCCCAGGTGATGGATAAATGGACAGCGAGAGGAGGCAAATAATGTGCTCGCCCTCGATCTGGTCTGTCTCTTCATAATCCTACGCATTTTGTGGGAATCGCTTTAGCCCGGTTCTGGCCCTTTAAGGTGACAGGGGTCAGTCCTACCGTTTCGTCACTTCCACGCTTTCAAGGAATCAAGATGAACGATGCTTCCACGTTTGATCCTACATCCTTCTTGGATGGCACGACAACAGAGCAATCCGTTCGGCGACCGCCGTTGGATCCAGGAGATTATACCGCTGTTACAGGAGAGCTA
>WNGP01005995.1_pt1 | contig 10133 bp, 10 predicted proteins | sample 5407671 | NCBI WGS metagenome assembly WNGP01 (sample SAMN13153381, study PRJNA577476) | soil metagenome | isolation source: 40 cm soil or saprolite under Garry oak tree replicate 2 | place: USA:California | collected 2016-06-15
AGTGGCGTTTCGTCCATGGTTTGGGCACAAACTACCGGCGATGATGTCCACATCAGCCCTCGTGTAGTCCCGGTGCAGCCCAAAGCCAACGAGATCATGGATCCCTCGCTGAAGACTCATACCAAGCCCATGAAAGTGGATGTCGATCTGGTGTTGGTACCAGTTACCATCTGCGATCCCATGAACCGCCTGGTAACGGGACTAGATAAAGATAACTTCAGCGTCTTCGAAGGCAAGGAAGCACAAGAAATCCGCCATTTTTCCAGCGAGGATGCCCCGGTTTCCCTCGGCGTCATCTTCGACATGAGCGGCAGCATGAGTAGCAAAATCGAACGCGCTCGCGAAGCGGTGATGGAGTTCTTCAAAACCGCCAATCCGCAAGACGAGTTCTTCATGATCACCTTCTCCGACAAACCCCAGGAAATTTCTGATTTCACCCAGTCCGTCGAAGAGATCCAGGGCAAGCTGCTGTATACGATTCCCAAGGGACGCACCGCTTTGCTCGATGCCATTTACCTGGGTGTGAGCAAGATGCGGCAAGCGAAGTACACCAAGAAGTCGCTTTTGATCATCTCCGACGGCGGCGATAATCACAGCCGTTACACCGAAGGCGAGATCAAGTCCTTGGTGAAGGAAGCCGATGTACTGGTTTATGCCATCGGTATTTACGACAAGTACTTTCCCACCTCCGAAGAACGCCTTGGACCAGCTTTGCTCAGCGACGTCGCGGAACTCACTGGTGGGCGTAGCTTTACCATCGATAATCCCAATGACTTGGCAGACGTAGCTACAAAAATCGGTATTGAGCTACGCAACCAATATGTGCTCGGATACCGTCCAAAGAACCCAGGGCACGACGGCAAATGGCGTAAAATAAAAGTGAAGTTGATTCCGCCCAAAGGATTGCCGCCCCTGCGTGTCTATGCCAAGACGGGATACTATGCACCCACGGAATGATCGCGTTCGAACCCTGCTCATCGCCTTATTTTTCTTAATCATCGGGACCGGAGCGCAAAATACTTCTCCGTCTCCTCCACCTCCTGCGAATCCGCCCCAGTCGCAGGCTCCCGCTCCGGTAACGACGCAACCGGCTACTCCTCAGCAACAACCTCAGCCCCAATCGCCTGAGCCCCAGGGTCAGCAGCAACAACCGGCTCAGCAACAACAGTCTCAGCAGCCCAACCAAACTCCCGAGCCAGCTCCCGGCCAGCAGCCCGGGCAACCCGCGCCGGGCACCCCCGCGGGTCAGGAACCTGACACCACAGGCGGTGGCTTTGTGTTCCGCGCCCAAGCGCAAGAGGTCATGCTACACGCCACAGTAGTGGACGAAAAGCAGCGTCTGATTACCAATCTGACTCGCAACGCCTTTCAAGTCTTCGAGAATGGACAGCCCCAGCCAATCACTTCCTTTCGGCACGAAGACGTCCCGGTGGCGATGGGCATTGTCATCGACAATTCCGGCGCCATGCGGGAAAAGCGCGACAAGGTCGCCAAGGCAGCCGAGAATCTGGTCGCTTCCAGCAATCCCCAGGACCAGGTGTTCGTAGTCAATTTCAGTGATGAATATTATCTGGATCAGGACTTCACCAATGATCCCAAAAAATTGCGCGGCGCACTGGAGAAGCTCGAATCCCGCGGTGGAACCGCTCTCTATGACGCGGTCGTTGCCTCCGCCGACCATCTGAAAAAGAACGCCAAACTGCAGAAGAAAGTTTTATTCGTAGTCACCGACGGTGAAGACGACGCCAGCCGCGAATCTCTGGAGCAGTCTGTCCGTCACCTTCAGGAAGAAAACGGACCCACCATCTATGCCATCGGCATTCTGGGCGAGGAGAAGCAAAGACGCGCCAGGCGCGCCCTCCAAACCATCGCAGAGCGCACCGGTGGAATCGCTTTCCTGCCCAAATCAGTAGATGAGGTCGACGAAATCAGTCGCACCGTCGCCAAAGATATCCGCAATCAATACACCATCGTCTATAGACCCACCACTCCCAAGCGTGTCGGCGGATACCGCACCATTAAGGTAGATGCTCGCGCCAGCGGCTATAAAGGCCTGGTCGTAAGAACCCGCAGCGGCTACTACCCCGGCCAGGAACAAGCATCCACCGGCGGTTCGAACTGATTCAATCCCATTGTCATCCTGACTGTCAACGCGTTGTCATCCTGAGCGGATTTTTCGCGAAGGATCTTACGAAGTGTTTGAATTAGCAAGTGCGCATACAGGACCTAGGTTTTCCCTGAACCGTGATCGTGAACTGGTTCTTCGAGATGGACCCTTGTTTTGCCATTCAACCCTGATTGACGCCACCCTCACGCCTTCCGTACCCTGTAGAGTGCAAACCAAGAGCATCGAGAGTTCCCGCCTGCGCGTCGCTGACGACATAACCGACCTGGTCGGCGAAACTCCCATCCTTCATTTGCGACGGATCGCTCCCCCAAGCTCAGCCGCAATCTACGCCAAGCTGGAGTATTTGAATCCTGGAGGAAGCGTAAAAGACCGCGCCGCCATCGGCATCATCCGCCGCGCCGAGGACGAAGGCCTGCTTAAGCCCGGAGGCACCATCGTCGAAGCCACGGCAGGGAACACCGGAATCGGCCTGGCGTTAATCGGAGTGAATCGCGGCTACAAAGTTGTGCTCTTCGTCCCTGAACACTTTTCCGAAGAAAAAGTTTTAATCATGCGCGCCCTCGGCGCCGAAGTCATCCGCACCCCCGACGCCGACGGCATGGCCGGAGCCATCACCAAAGCCAAAGAACTCGCCGCGCGCGACCCCAAAGCGTTCATGGCAGCGCAATTCGAAAATCCTTCCAACCCCGACTACCACTACGAAACCACTGCCCGCGAAATCTTCGATCAGATGGAAGGCCGCATCGACGCTCTGGTAATCGGCGTAGGAACTTCAGGCACTTTTACCGGCCTAGCGCGCTATTTAAAAGAGCGTCTCCCCCACGTCCAAGCCTATGCGGTCGAAACTCAGGGTTCAATTCTCGGAGGAGGGAAGCCCGGCAAACACAAAGTTGAAGGCATCGGTTCCAGCTTCATCCCCAAAAATTTTGATCCCGCTGTATGTGACGAAGTAATCATGGTGACCGATCCCGACGCATTCGGCATGGTGAAAGACTTGGCCTCGGTTGAAGGCGTGTTGTCCGGCTCCAGCGGCGGCGCCAATGTTTTCGCCGCTGTGCAAGTTGCCCAACGCCTAGATCCCGGAAAACGTGTAGTTACGATGATCGCAGATTCCGCGGAGCGCTATTTGTCCAAGAAGATCTTCGAAGGCGGAATTTGAAGGGATGTCATCCTGAACGGCGTCAGCCGCGGAGGATCTTACGAAGCGATTGAATCAGCAAGTCCGCCTACAGGATCCTTCGCGGCTGACGCCGTTCAGGATGACAGCACTAGAAAGATTCATTCGTTACGAGTCGGTTCGAGTTGGGGCATGCTGATCTTTTGGTACCAGCCATAACTTAAGTCTTTCCAGTTGGGATTGCTCGATTCGATCAGGCTGAGCTTCTTCTTCCGTAGCCAGCCTTTGAGTTCCTTCTCTCGGCCGATAGCTCGGTAGACATTAGAATAGCGTTCGAAATAAACCAGGTTGCTGACATTATATTTGGCTGTGAATCCGCCGAAAAAATGTGCCTTGTGCTGAAAGACACGTCGTTCGTGTTTGCTGGTGACACCTATGTAGAGAACGCGACGTTGGCTGCTCGTGATGTATACGAAGTATGATTTCATATGACAACTCTAGGGATACTGTTCGACTTAGATCTATTACGCGGCCTTGCTGATTCAATCGCTTCGTAAGATCCTTCGCGATGAATCCGCTCAGGGTGACAGATTCGGGACCGATTCGGGACACTGATCAACTCGGATCTTACCAAGCGGTGGAATCAGCAAGACCGCATACAGGATTCAAGACTGAGTCGTATCCCTAACCTATCATCCTGAGCGGTCTTTTCGCGAAGGATCTTACGAGACGATTGATTCAGCAATAACGTGGACAGGCCCTACTCGACAGCAACCATCCACCACAGGAATCTCATGAAACCAAAATCCGGATTCGCCACCCGCGCCATCCACGCCGGCCAGGAACCCGACCATGAAACCGGCGCAGTCACCGTCCCCATCTACGCGACTTCCACATACGTTCAGCAAGAACTGGGCAAGCACAAGGGATACGAGTACGCCCGTGTCTCCAATCCCACCCGCACTCGCCTGGAAGAAAACCTCACTGCGCTCGAAGGTGGCACCAGTTCACGCGTCTTCGCCAGCGGCATGGCGGCTATCAACGCCATCTGCACTATGTTCAAATCCGGAGACCACGTGGTCTGCGGCCACAATCTTTATGGTGGCGTGCCGCGTCTCTTCAACCAGATTCTCGCGGACTTCGGCATGGAATTCACGTACGTGGACACTTCCGACGTGAGGAATATAGAACGTGCCCTGCGCAAAAACACGCGCATGGTCTATATCGAGACCCCCACCAACCCTCTGATGGCGCTCAGCGATATCGAAGCTATCAGCAAAGTTTGCCATCGCAAGAAAATCGACGTGGTCGTAGACAACACTTTTATGTCGCCATATTTCCAGCAACCCATTGCGCTGGGCGCGGATATGGTGGTCCACTCCACCACCAAGTTTCTTAACGGTCACAGCGACGGCTTGGGAGGCGTAGTAGTCTGCACCACCCGCGAGCAGGCTGAAAAGCTAGCGTTCGTGCAAAAAGCTGCGGGTGCGATCCTTTCGCCATTTGAATGCTGGCTGGTGTTGCGCGGAGTCAAAACTCTCGCTGTCCGCATGGAGCAGCACAATCGCAACGGAAGATTTGTCGCCGAGTTCTTGGCCAGACATAAGAAAGTTAAAAAAGTTTTTTATCCCGGACTACCCGACCATCCCCAATATCAGCTGGCACAGCGCCAGATGACCGGCTTCGGCGCCATGATCAGCTTTGAAACCGGCTCTCTATCCAACGCCAAAAAGATGTTGAAAAAAGTGCGCGTGTGTTCGCTCGGTGAATCCCTGGGCGGCGTCGAAACGCTCATCTCCCATCCCGCCACCATGACACACGCCGCCGTAGGCGAAAAAGGACGAAAAGAAATTGGCATCACCGACGGCATGGTACGGATCTCCGTTGGCATTGAAAACGTAGAAGACATCATCGCCGATCTCGATCAATCTCTGGGCTCAATCTAGAGTTTTTGGCTTGGACGGACGATGCGCCTAGCTGGCAACTGACAACTAATTAGTTACTAAAGTCACTCATAACTATTGAAATCCCGGCCACTCCCACCCACAACTTCCTACAATATTCAGGGTTCACAGACATGTACGACGCAACGACATTATTTCAGGGAGTGTGACATGCGACGAACTCTAACTGCTAGCGCTGTTCTGTTGTCCGCCTCGTTGTTTTCGTTTGGGCAAACTATCCCTTCGCAGGCGCCAGTATCATCCGCCACGCAGGCTGATCGCAAAGATCTTCGTCACGATAGGCGCGATATTCGCCATGATCGGCGAGACATCCGTTCCGACCGCCGTGACCTGAACCAGGATCGCCGCGAGCGCAATGGCGACCGCCGTGAGATCCGAGCGGATAAAGCGGACGTAAGGCAAGATCGACGCGAATTACGTCAGGACATCAGGAACGGCGACACCGCCGCTGCGGCCAAAGAGAGAGCCGATATCCGTGCCGACCGCAAGGATCTGAAGAGCGATCACCACGATCTGCGCTCCGATCGTCGCGACCTTCGCCATGACCGTCGGGATGTGCATACTGATCGGCGCGACATTCGTCACGATAAACGCGATCTCCATCACGACCGCAAAGATCTCCGTGGCGATCGTCGGGAAGACCGTCGGGACCTGCGCGAGGTCCGCTATGACAAGCGCAAAGCGCACTCCAAAAAGTAACTCATCCGCGTGAACGAGAACGGGCGGCGAGATTCTCGCCGCCCGTTTTCCTATTCTGTCATCCTGAGCGGGTTTTCGCGAAGGATCTTACGAAGCGATCGAATCGGTAAGACGCAAAAAGGATTCAAGTTCAGCCCTTTCCATTTTCGCCGTCGTTCGTAGCGCCGGTGTCCCTGGCGGCAACTCCAACGTGCAACTAGCACCGGAACTCACCTCACCGAATCGCCGATCCACTGCAAGTACTCCGCACTTCCGTCCTCCACCGGGATTGAAATACACTCCGGCACCTCATAAGAATGCAATTCAGTTATCGCGTCACGCACCCGCTCAAACGCTTCATCTGTTGTCTTGATCACGAGCAGCCACTCCTGCGCCTGTTCGACCTCCCCCTCCCAACGATAAATCGATTCGACCGCGACGATATTGACGCAGGCAGCCAGCATCCGCTCCACTAGGGCTCGAGCAATCTTCTGCGCCTCTTCTTTGGATCCCGCCGTACTCAGCACCAATTTCTTATCAGTCATATAAAATCACTCGTTCAGTTATGAGCTTTCGGCAAACAAATCAAAGATTACCACTTCACCCTTAGCGAGAGGCCAGCCATGGCGCTGCAGATCAAATTCGGCACCTCGGGATGGCGAGCTGTCATGGCCGAGGAGTTCACCTTTGCCAATGTGCGCCGCGCGATCAAAGGAATTGCACGTTACGTAATTTCGCAAAAGCTCTCCGGAGCGCGAATCATCGTAGGACGCGATCCCAGATTTCTGGGCGAGACCTTCTGCTCCATTGCAACAGAAATCCTTTCCTCCCACGGAATCACGCCGCTGCTGATCGCCGAAGCCGCACCCACGCCCGCCATCTCTTACGCTGTAATCCTCGAGCGTGCTGACGGCGCCATCAACTTCACAGCGTCGCATAATCCGCCAGAGTACAACGGCATCAAGTTCTCCACGCCCGACGGCGCACCCGCGTTACCCGAGGTCACCAAGAAGATCGAGGCAGAAATCGTCGCCGCGGACAAGGAAAGTGAAGCTGTTCCGTCGCAAAACGCGCAAGCAGATGCGCAGCCCCTGGACCCTCGGGACGCTTATCTCGCGCGCTTGCGGGAAATCATCGATTTCCCAGTCATCAAAAAAGCCGGCCTGCGCGTTGTGTATGACCCGCTCTGGGGCGCGGCCCGGGGATATCCAGACACGTTGTTGCGCGACGCAGGCGTGAAAGTGGAGACGGTTCACGACTACCGCGATGTCCTCTTCGGCGGACACGCTCCCGAACCCGAAGACTACCTGCTCAACCCTCTCCGCGAAAAGATGCACGCAACCAAAGCCCACATCGGCATCTCGACCGACGGCGACGCCGACCGCTTCGGCATCGTCGATGAAGACGGAACTTTCTTCCAGCCCAACTACATCATTGCCTTGCTCTTCGACTACTTGGTCGAGAGTCGCGGCTGGAAAAACGGTGTCGCCAAATCCGTAGCCACCACAAATATGATCAATGCCCTGGCAAAACGTCACAAAATCCCGCTGCACGAAACTCCCGTAGGCTTCAAATACATCGGCGAACTAATAAAGGAGGACAAAATCGCCATCGGCGGCGAAGAAAGCGCCGGACTTTCCATCCGTCATCATGTTCCCGAAAAAGACGGCATCCTCGCCGGCCTCCTCTGCTGCGAGATGGTGGCCCGGCGAGGCAAGCCTCTCGGAGCACAATTAAGCCAGCTATTTGCCGAAGTTGGTTCCTTTTACCCCCAACGTATGAACTTCCACTTGACGCCGCCAGTGAAAGCGAAGTTCACTGGAAAGTTAGAGCAGGCACCAGGCGAATTCTTCGGCCGCAAGGTTAGCGAGGTCGTGCGCACCGACGGCTTGAAGTTCGTTTTCGACGACGGCTCCTGGGTCTGTTATCGAGTTTCGGGCACTGAGCCGGTAGTCCGGGTTTATTCCGAAGCCAGCAGCAAAGAGGCATTAGAAAAGTTGAGCGCCGCAGCCAAAAAATGGATCTTCGAATAGTACAGCTTCCAAAAATCCGCATCCTTCGACGCCCCGAGCATGGATTGCGTGCACTGGTCGAACGCGCTCCTCAGGCGGAAGCTTTCACCGAACGCGTCTTCGAAAAACTGCGCCCGTATCTAACCTGGCTTCATGCCGCCCGCCGGAGATTGGCCACCGCAGCCGTGGGCATACTCACCGTATGGCTGTTCGTGCATGTAACGTTCGGCGCCAACGGCATGGTCGTCTATCGCGCCAAACGCGCGGAGTACCAGCGCCTCCAAAAAGAAATCGACGCCTTGCAAAACGAAAACGACCGCTACACCGGCCAGATCAAAGATTTGAAAACCGATCCCCGCGCGATTGAGAAAGAAGCCCGCGAGCAGTTGCACTACACTCGTCCCGGCGAAGTGATTTACGTATCTCCCGCTCCGCCACAGCCCCAATCACCTTCGACAAACGCCGCCAGAAAATAGCCGCCCTAACAACTTTTCCGCCGCTCTATGTTATAGTTCCCGGCAACTCTGATTTCTAAAACCTACCGGCTGCAAGCATGTTTGCTCCATCGCTGTGCGGTTGGTAATCTGCAAGGCGCTTGCAGCGGAAGTGCCCTTTGATTTCTGCTCTGAATCCGCGGCCTCAGCCGCAAAACTCGAGGAGATGTGCGCTATGAAAAAGCTATTGCTGATTTGTTTTGTTCTGTCCCTGGCACTGTTCATGGTCACAATGAGCTACGCTGGCTCGAAGACCGAGACCGTGAATGGATATGTATCCGACTCCATGTGCGGAGCCAAAGGCGCCTCGGCCGACCAGGCCGAGTGCACCAAGAAGTGTGCCGAGAAAGGTGCCAAATTAGTCGTGGTCACCGACAGCGACAAGAAAGTTCTCGCCGTCGACAATCCCGACACCCTCAAAGGTCATGAAGGACATCACGTAGCCGTCACCGGCCACGTCGAAGGCGATTCCATCCACGTGGAAACCGTCAAAATGTTGTGAAGTAGAACTCAGAACGTTTCAGGGCGGCCGAGAGGTCGCCCTATTTATTTGTGTGCCGAGCATGTTCGATAGCTTGGAGGTGAAAGTCTTCTAGCCAACCTGATGGAGGTGAAGGGTTAGTGAAGCGCAAGGGCGTTGTCGCAAGGCAGCGTCTGAAAGAAGCGTGGAGCAAACACGCGAGCCGATGAACAAGAACTGGATAGGAGGCCTACGGTGCCGGGCGAGCGGGCAAATGATCGCGAAGCCCACATCCATCAAAGGCACTGGTGGTAAATCCAGCGGTTGCGCGTGGAAGGCGATCGAACTTACCTCGGGAGATCTGCTGCATGTCACGGAATCGCGACTGAGGGTGGAGAGAATCACTCTGACCGTGCGGCAGAAGTCAGCAGCGGGCGTATTAGTCGCGAAAGCGATGAAGGCCCAAACTGCAGGGAGCGACAAGTAGGACGCAGGACTCGATGAGCGACAAGCGGCAGAAGAACCAGCTAGTGCTGGCCTTTACCGAGGAGGGGAGGAGTGAAGCTCCGAAGGCTTCTCAGGAAGGGACCGAATCGCTGACGGCGAAATGCGAAACCGAACGTCCAGCTAGCCACGAACCGTTGATGGAAGAAGTCTGCGAGCGGGAAAACTGCTGGCAGGCTTACAAGCGAACAAAGGAAGTCCGGGGATCGACGGCATGAAAGTCGGAGAGCTCTCGGGCTACCTGAAGCAGCACTGGCCCTCTATACGGGAGCAGCTGTTGCGTGGGACCTACCAACCACAACCGGATCAATGGATCCGGCATCGTCTACGATCCATGATCTGGAAGCAATGGAAACGCGGCACAACGCGGTACGCGAAGCTACGTCACCTCGGGGTAGGAAAGGATCTCGCTGCACAAACGGCGGGCAGTCCTCTGGGCCCATGGCGACTGGCGAGTAGCCCCGCTCTGCAATACGCGTTACCCATCGCCTACTTTGACGCTCTCAGTCTTCCTCGACTCTTCGATGACCTAGCGTAACCCCACTGAACCGCCGGATGCGGACCCGCATGTCCAGGTGGTGTGGCAGGGGCGAGTGGGCGACCACTCCCCCTATGCCGATTGACGTTTTATTTTCAGGCCGCGCGCACATTGGCCCCCAGACGCCTACCGCACCACACCCTCCAGCGGAGAACTCGCGGTCGCATATAACTTCTTCGACATCCGCCCCGACAGGTAAGCTTCGCGCCCCGCGATCACGGCATGCTTCATGGCCACC
>WNGP01006811.1_pt1 | contig 10133 bp, 7 predicted proteins | sample 5407671 | NCBI WGS metagenome assembly WNGP01 (sample SAMN13153381, study PRJNA577476) | soil metagenome | isolation source: 40 cm soil or saprolite under Garry oak tree replicate 2 | place: USA:California | collected 2016-06-15
GGTTGACCCTTGATGAGTGGATGATTCCGTTATTTGGAAGAAACGATCAGGCAGAACGAGATGCCCTGGAAGGTCGTCTGATCTGGATAGCTTTGCGCGCTCTTCAGCTTCATACCAATGTCATCCTGGATTTCGGATTGTGGAGCAAAGACGAACGGTCCACTCTGAGATGGTTCGCCAGGCAGATAGGAGCGAAAAGCCAGGTCATCTACTTGCCCATTGACCCAGAAACGCAGCGAAAGCGCGTCCAAAACCGCTTTGCAGAGACACCGGACCAGACATGGTCAATGAGCGAAGAGGAACTGACGAAATGGCGTGCGTTCTTTCATGAGCCGGATGAAGCTGAGCTACATGGCACCGTCCTGGAAGACGCCCCTCAAGGATATGCGTCCTGGTCTGCCTGGGCGGCCTCGCGCTGGCCGTCGTTGCCTGATGAATATGCTGAGCATTTGGAGTGCTCAGATGAGAGCCTGAGTAGAATGTATCGTAGTCCACACACTTTTTGAATCTTATCTTGTCCAATGAGGACAGGGACAATGGCAAATCACACAAATAGGGGTTCCAGTAGGAAGTGGACAATTTCCAGCGTTAAGCAGATGAAACCGCTTGTGGAGGGAGGAGAAGCATTTGCTACTCATCCGTTCTCAGCCGCTGAGAAGACTGATCATCGGCGTCTTTTTGTTTGTTAAATCTTCTGCTAACAATACGAAATGAGTCCTTAACGTTGCTTTTTGGCCGCCTACTACGGAAACCCCAAAGAGGGCTTTTTTTCGATTGACACAGCAATGAATATTGACTATACTATAATTGGTTAATTCACCAGCTAATTCTTGTAAATACCTTCTTCAAGGCAATCTTTGTACCATCTATTTTTATCACGCTTGCCTCGTGAGTATCGATCTCTTCGTAGTTGAGGAAACAACATTGCCAGAGAACATTGCCGTTCCTGGCGGGACAGAGAGCCCCACTTGACCACGAGGTGGAGAAAAAAACTCCTGGCTAATGGTATTCATCAGGCTGAGTAATGGCACTACAGGGAGGTGATGCTACTCTTCTTTGATTTACAAAGCTTCTTCTGCCACACTCCCATACGTTATTTGCAACGGTCAGGCAAACCCACAAACTGTTAGTGCGCGTACAGGAAATCCGTAGCTTTCTTCCGTCCACTGCGGAGGAAAGTGGCTCCATTGTGAGTAAGGAGGCATACTCATGCGAATCCTGGAAAGGTCGAAACTATCCCTAACGCTGACTGTCCTGGTAATGGTGATCGCGCTCTGCCTACCCGTGGCCGTCTTGGCTATACATCCACAAGTTGCGCACGCTGCAGTGCAGGCGACGTCCAACCCGAAAAGCAACAACCCAGTCTGTACTAAGAATGGCCAGAGTGTCGAGTTGTCGCAGGGAGGCCAGATGTTCTGCAAGGGACCCCAGTCCAATGGCCCATCGTCATCGTTGAGAACGAGCACAAGTATCGCTTCGTCTAACCCCTCGTTCGGCTCGAACGTCGATGCTGCCAGCCCTCAGGAGGATGTGACACCATCCGGTGTGCAGATCCACGGGCAGTCGGAAGTCTCTGTTGCTTCTGCTGGACCTTATGTCGTTGAGGCGTGGAACGATGGAACAGGGTTCTTCGCCCCCTGTGGCTCACCTATGAACAAAGAGGAGTTGACAGGCTTCGGCTTCTCAAACAACGGGGGGAAAACCTTCACGGACCTGGGTGGCTTGCCCAATGCCAACTGTGCTACGTCTTTGACCTTCGGCGACCCGAGCGTCGAGGCGTACACGGTTGGTGGGCAGACCTACTTCTACATCAGCAGTATCTTCATTCCGTTCACTGTCCCTGAGAACGCACTGTCCGTGACTGCCTGTAAGGTGAACGGATCGGGTGCAACGGCCACACTGGCCTGCAGCCAGCCTATCGTAGCTGCGATTAGCTCAGATTGCCAGACCATCGACAGCTTGACCTTCTGCAGCTTTCTTGACAAAGAATTCCTGTCGATTGACGCCGTGCGTGGCCGACTGTATATGTCCTACACGGAGTTCGGACCAAGCACCGGCTTTAGCGGCGTGATCGAACTGGCTGTGTGCGACCTTAGCAGCCCAGCAAGTCCGACCTGCCATAATGGGAGCGATGGAAGCATCACTGGCGCAGGTGCCTCTGCTGCTCCGTACTTTGTCGTGGCACCCGGTGACCCGAATTTCTGTGAGAACGAGGGCGCATACCCAGCCGTAGACCGGGCGACGGGCGCTGTCTACGTTGCCTATGAGCACGACTGGTTCAGTGGCCTCTTCAACTGCGGTGGTGAAACAACCCAGAACGTGGTGAACTACATACCCTTCTCGTGCCTGACGCTGACACCCACCTCACCCTGTGCAGGGCCAGCAGCCACCCAGGCGGTCAACATTACCTCGCTGGAAGCTGCATTCATCCCCGGCTATAACCGCTTCCCGATGAACGACTTCCCGCGCCTTGCGGTAAGCGCCCAGGCGGGGACGGTGAGCATGGTCTGGAATGACACTCGTCGGCATGGAACTGGTGATATCTTCCTCCAGAGCTTTAATCTGGGGAGTCTCACCGTAGTTCAAAGTTCGCCAGTGCGCGTCAATAGCCGCACTGATACCGGTGGCTGGCTCTTCCTCCCTGCCGTGCGTAACGCCGATGGGTCAGGTAACCTGGATGTTTCATTCTACAGTCGTAGTTCAGCGAACACGGCACTCACGAACGTAAACGCTTCACTGCGGGTAAACCCTCGTACGACCAGCACGCCTGCGAGGGCTGATACCCAGATAACCACGGGATCGAGCGACTGGAACGGTGTCTCGTCGATCATTATCCCGAACTTCGGCGACTACACGGATAACTACTTCGTCGGTGCTACGCTTTATGTGGCCTGGTCTGATGGGCGCCTCGGATTCCCACAGCCTTTCGAGGATCACGTTAGCGTGCATTAGTGAGGTAGACATCCTCTGGATTAGTACCTACCTGGTGAGCGTGCGCTCACCAGATCAGGAGCAAGGGAGGGTTGGAAGAATACAGCGCTCTTCCAACCCTCCCGGCCCCTGGCCATTTTTGATGAAGCATTTGGTCGACTCGTAGCTCAAGGTATCGATTACCGAGTATAATTGAACAGTCAGGAGGTGCTATCATTGCAGAGAGAACAGCTGATTGTGCCGTCATCTGACGTTTTGCGTGACTTGGGCACCTGTAGCCTCCGGTTGAAGTGTACAGGAAGGCTGTGTGCCATCTGATAGTCGTTTCCGGTCAATGTTGACCAGGAGGAGGATTTGATGCATCGGTCAAAGCTTGCTAAGCTCGTCACCCTGGCAGTCTTTCTGATCGTCCTCGTAGCTGCTGTTCCTCTCGGTTCGGTCCATGCCAGTTCGTCCCCCAGGCTGGTCTCTGGTCCCAGCCCCTTCGCCAGTTGTAGCATTGGTGGGCCGGGCACCAACTACGTCAATGCTGAGGTTGAACCACGGGTCGCCGTCAACCCGACCAACCCGAGTGACATCGTCGGCGTCTTCCAGCAGGACCGCTGGTCGAATGGTGGAGCCCACGGGCTGGTCGCCGGTGTTTCGCACGATGGAGGGATGACCTGGGCTGAGACCTGGGCGCACTTCAGTTCGTGCTCGGGGGGCACTGCCACCAACGGTGGCAACTACGACCGCGCCTCTGACCCCTGGGTCTCGTTTGCTCCCAACGGCGCTGTCTACCAGATCAGCCTGTCGGCGAGTGCAGACCAAGTTACCTCCGCCATTTTGGTGAGCAAGTCAACGAATGGAGGGGACACCTGGAGCGAGCCTACTACCCTTATCCGCGACTCGTCGCCCTTCCACTTCAACGACAAAGAGTCCATTACCGCCGACCCGACCAACGCTTCCGATGTGTACGCCGTGTGGGATCGCAGCCGCTTCCCCAGCGACAACGCCAACTTCAATGCCCTCCATTCCTTTGCGTTCCGGGGGGACATCTTCTTTTCGCGGACGACAAACGGCGGCGCGAGCTGGGAAGCACCTCGCGACCTCTTTACCCAGAACAAGAATCAGTTCGCGATCGGCAACCAGATCGTGGTTCTGCCCAATGGCACGCTGGTGGATATCTTCAACCTGGGCAAGGGATCGGGAATTCAGCCGTCGGATCAGTACTTCCAGGCGGTAATCCGCTCGACGGACAAGGGAGTCACCTGGTCAAAGCCTACCATCATCTCGAAGGACATGTCTGTGGCGGTCACTGATCCTGACACGGGAGCGGAGGTTCGGGCCGGCGCGGGTCTGCCGGACATCGCAGTCGATCGCACGACTGGCACCCTGTATGCGGTCTGGGCCGATGGACGCTTTAGCAACGGTGCCCACGACGACATCGCCCTCTCCAGGTCGACCGATGGCGGTCTCACCTGGTCTGCGCCCGTCAAGGTCAACCAGACGACGAACAACGCCGCAGCCTTCACTCCTTCGGTGTACGTCGCGGCGAACGGCACGGTCGGCGTGACCTCCTATGACTTCCGCAACAACACTGCGGCGGCGGGAGTGCCGACCGATTACTGGCTGGTGCGCTGCCCTTCCACCAGCGGAGACTGCACGAACCCGGCGAACTGGTCGGAGACGCACGTTGCTGGCTCCTTCGACATAGAGACGGCCCCAGTTGCCCGAGGCTACTTCCTTGGGGATTACGAGGGCTTGACCAGTGTGGGGAGCGACTTCAACACCTTCCTGCCATTCTTTGTCCAGACCAACACCGGCAATACCGCTAACCGGACCGACGTCTTCACCGCAACGATCTAGCAGCTTCTCATCTCTTGAAGAGCGAGGCCGTGCTCTCACGAGAGCACGGCCTCTGGCTTAGTACCCTTCTATACCAGGTTATCAGTGGTACCTCAAAAATGCTGGCTAGCCTTAGAGGAAAGTGCGGGCAGTGCTGCCAGTGAGCAGGAGGATAGGCCAGCATCTGCGCAACTTCCCACCTCGCTCTCGACGGATTGCTGCAGGACAAAATCTTAAACGCCTGCTCAAGAAGGCCCAATACATACCTCGATGACAACTGGGGCAAGATAGTTATATAGAGACCGCCAAAGCGGTCTGCACCAGCCATTACAGCCGTACATCGAGGAATTCCTCAGCGTCGATAGGAGGCTCAACCGCTTAGAAACTACCGGTTCATAGCGAAAGGTCTGTACAGAGGCTCCAACCACCCATGTATTCTCTTCTACAATGGACTGGTAGTTTCTAGATGACGTAGCCTACAGAGAGGCTTCAGACCATTTTCCAGCAAAGGGTTAAAAAGCTTGCGAAGCACTAGGCCTTTTAGCAATATCATCCAAGTGGCGCGTCACATCGTACACTTTATCGGGGGGGAGGTTCTCGTGACTCCAGAGCGTCTCAAAAAGAAGATGGACAGCTTCCCTTCTTGGGCAGTCGGGGCACACTATCTTGTTGCGATGCGTCTTTGAGGGAGTGGCACGAACCCCTGATCGTGTGAAAACCTATCTTTGTGCTGAAGAGTCCGCTGTGGAAGAGCCGGTGATGGAACATGCTGGCTGTTCTAGCATGTCCGGAATCTGAGAACAAGCCATGCCGACCCAAGCACGCGGAGAAACAAGGAGGTATCTATGGCAGACCATTTGGATGCACCGGGTCTGAAGTCCCCCAACATGGACGCGGAGATTGACACGGACGCCGACGCGGTCGCCGAGATCGCCTTTCGGATCACTTTTTCGCCAAAGGTCAAGGGAAAGCAGACTGCAAGGGTGCGCCGGGCCACTGGCGCTGAGGCTGCCGGAAATAGCAGCGGAGGCCAGCTGATCATCAAGGATACCCCTGTGAACTTCGACAGCAGCATTACGATCATGGAATCCGGCCCGTACAAGTTCTACGCGGGATTGCGCAGCGACCCGTTCTTCTTCGATCTGCTGGGGTTCCTGAACGGCTTCAAGTTTACGGGGAGTGACTTCTTCATCGACAAGAACGTCTTCAGTATGGTTCTGGAGGTGCCCAACACTGCCCTTGGCGCAAACCCGAAGATCGGCATCTGGGTGCGCACCCTGCTGTCACAAGACGACGAGTTCGTCCAGATCGACCGCATGGGGCGGCCTGCGATCAACACGGTGTTCAACCATGGGGACGCCAAGAACACCTTCAACCGCATCGCACCCACCCAGGACCGGGCGCTCTTCGAGGCCAGTTTTGTGGCGACGCTGGAGTCATTTGGGTACAACTCCGGCCAGGCGACGCAGATCGCGGAGCTTCTGCTCGCGGATATCCTGACCTACGACTACACGAGTTCTGCAGGCTTCCTGAACGGCCGCAAGCTCACGGACGATGTCATCGACATCGAGTTGGCGCTGGTGACGAACGGTCAGGTGACCACCGACATGGTGGGTCCCCACACCGATTACCCTTCGACGTTCCCCTACCTGGGGAATCCGCATTAGGAGGAGCAACAATGAACGGTATTAACCGCCGCAGGTTCTTGAAATGGGCAGGTGCGGGTTCAATTGCCGCAGCAACAGCCGGGGCTGCGACCCTCATGCCTGTGCTGCCAGAGGCGCCCCGGCTGACAGCCGCCAGTCAACAAGGCTCCTTCACCTTCCGCGCCGTGGTAGGGCTGCCCACACGCCCACTTCCCAGCTACGCGTCCTATGTGATCGAGGGGCATGTGCATCTCAGCACCAGATCGGGCATGCTGACGAAGGCGGTCTTCGCCGGCCATCCCGAAGGGATGAGCACGATTGCCCTGCCTGGACTGTCTCGAATCGTCCGCATTACCGATGTGCAGGACGAGGGGGGCGCCTGGCGCATCGTCGGTGTAGTTGACGACCGATCTCAGTTGCTGCGGGGAGAAAGGAGGGACTTCGAGATGCGAATTAACCCATCTAGCGGAGCCGTCCTAGCCGATTTCTTCGCCAGTGAAGTTCAACTGCTCCTGGATCGCTAGGAGCTTGCTGGTTTGTGAACACGGCCAGGATGTTGTGAGGTGGTCTCCATGGTGAGAGCCATTTCTCCCCGTTTGACTGTCAAAAGAGCTATCAAACGCACCACCTCGCCCCGTCGAGAGAGAGTCAAGCCAGGTGGCAAGGGCATCCATCGTGATGAATGGGGAGGGGACAGGTGCAACTCGGAATTAGGCAAGTGGTGTAGGAAATCAAATTTTCAGGCGTTCCGCCAAACCAGTATTGCGATGGGCCACGCGATCATTTCTGACCGCTAATTCTAGCGCTCGTGGCTGGCCAACAAGGACACAAAGCCGCCTGGCCCGGGTAATTGCCGTGTAGAGGAGATTGCGCTGGAGAAGCATATAGTGTTCCCGAGTCAGGGGTAAGACAATGGCAGGATATTCGCTGCCCTGGCTTTTATGGACGGTGACGGCATAAGCCAATATCAATTCATCCAGTTCGGCAAACTCGTAGCTAACGAGCAGCGGACCGGCCTCTTCCAAAAATTCAACTTTGAGGTTCGAATTCTCTTTGTTGATGCTACGCACCCAGCCAACGTCTCCATTAAAGACGCCTTTGTCGTAATTGTTACGCACCTGCATCACTTTGTCACCTACGCGTATGACACGCCCACCCCACTCAATTTCCGCGAAAGCTTTGGGGTTGAGACGAGCTTGTAGCTCCTCGTTCAGACTATTCACGCCTGTTGGGCCGCGATACATGGGCGAAAGGACCTGGATGTCGGTCATGGGGTTTAGGCCATAGCGTGCGGGTAAACGGCGCTGGACAAGATCAAGGATAAGGCGCTGAGCACGGATAGGATCATCTTCGGAGATGAAAAAGAAGTCGCTGGTGGCTTCAACTTTCAGATGCGGCATCTGACCGGCATTGATACGGTGTGCATTGACGATGATCTTGCTCTGCTGGGCCTGGCGAAAGAGCTCCGTTAAGCGTATCGATGGTATGGCTTCACTTCTCAAAAGGTCACGCAGTACGTTTCCCGGGCCAACTGAGGGGAGCTGGTCGGCATCACCCACCAGAAGCAGGTGTGTTTCACGCGGCAATGCTTTGAGCAAATGGTAGAAGAGAAGGATATCGACCATGGAGAACTCATCGACGATCACAAACTGGTATGGCAGAGGATTCTCTTCATTGCGCTGGTAGGAGTTGTCGTGAGGTGCGTATTCCAGCAGTCGATGCAGCGTCTTTGCCTGGGCCCCGGTCGCCTCCGAGAGGCGTTTCGCTGCGCGTCCGGTGGGTGCGGCCAGGGCAACTTCTATGTTGCGCTTGCGCAGAAGCATCAACAAAGCGCGGATGGATGTCGATTTCCCTGTACCTGGACCACCCGTCAAGATGCTCACTTTTTTACCGTAGGCTGTTTGTACTGCCTCACGCTGCTTCTCAGTCAAATGCATGTTGCGGTTCTGCTTCAGGCGAGCAAATACCGTGTCCCACAACTGCTGGCTGGCCGGTGGCAGGATACTGGGTGAGTTTAACAGTCTGCGCAAGAGCCGGGCAGAACCATTCTCAGCGTGCCAAAATGGGCCGAAATAAACACGCGGCTGAGGTTCTGCCTCCTCGATCTCGCTCCAATCAATGGGAGGTTCGTCATCGTTGGTAGATTCAATCTGCGCTTTCGCCAGTACTGGTAAGCGGGGTGCGAGGAGGGGTGGCTCAATAAATACGTCTCGCTCGTTACGGAGCTGTTCCATGGCGGCAGGAAGCGCATCAGACGGCGCGTGCAGGATAGTAGCAGCGCGAGTTAGCAGCTCTCCTTCCGGTAAGAAACAGTGCCCATCGTCATTCGCAGCCTGGGCAAGCACATACTTGAGTCCGCTTGCCAGGCGCGGCACGCTGTCTTGCGGCAGACCTAGCTTCACGGCGATGTCATCGGCGGTGCGAAAGCCAATACCGTGAACATCTTCTGCCAATTGATAGGGGTTTTCGCGAATGACTTTGATCGATTCCTGGCCATACTGCTTGTAGATGCGTGTTGCCACGTTCATGGATACATCATGAGATTGCAAAAAGAGGTGCAATTCTTTGATTTCGCTCTGCTCAATCCAGGATTTGGTGATCTGATCGCGGTCCTTCCCGCTGATGCCCTTCACTTCGCTTAAACGCTCTGGTTGTTGCTCAATGATTGCGAGCGTTTGTTCACCAAAGTGTTCTACAATTAGCGAGGCCTTTTTTGGCCCTATGCCTTTAATCAAGCCAGAACTGAGGTAGCGTATGATGCCTTCTGGGGAAGCAGGTAAGCGTTGGACGAAGCTGGTGACGTGCAGTTGACGTCCATACCTGGGATCCTTCTCCCATTCACCCTCAACCTTGAGGAGTTCGCCGACGTGGATACCTGGCAACATTCCAACAATGGTCATGAGGTCGTCACGAAATAGTCGCCCACTGTCTTTGGGGCGAAAGCGCGCCACGGTATAGTGGTTGTCCTCGTTGCGAAAGACGATATTTTCAACAGAGCCTTCGAGCGTTGGCATACTTGTATGTTCTCTTTAAGTGGTGAGAGGTTGGAAACAATACGTGTGTATATTATCACAGTCATTTCCGTGCGTCGAGTTCGGCGGAGAGGCGAGATGTGCGTTCTCAATAAGAAAGTAATAACGATTGATGGTAAGTATGGTATATTTTGGAACAAGATGATACAATCACTACTATAATTACACAGGGAGGGAAGCCTGAACGGACATGACCAATATACCGCAGCGGGACCTCAATAAGCAGAAAACACAGGTACAGGATTACTTTTCACGGACAGCGGAGAGTTATGTTGCCAGTTGCCTGCCAGCGAAAAAGCTGCATTGGAGCGGTTTATACTAGAGAATAGTTCGCCTATACAGAAATATTTTGAGGTTTCGCGATGGGCCTATGGGCACCTGGAGAGTTTTACTAACGATTTCATCTTGCTGAAAGGGCGAAAAAGCTGAAGCTGAATAGTTACCAGTAACAGCAGTTACCATTTCGTAGCTTGTAACGTAGTATAATGTGTATAGGATAAAGCAAATATCCATAGCGGAGATGATATCTATATGAGCCATTCTAGCGATAGCTTTCTGATCGAACATCCAAATAGATTGACTGCTTCTATGCACACTATTATCCGTGTCTTCAGGAAACTATCCTCATATCTTGATCCCGTGTCCATCTCCGAACTCCTATTGCAACTGGAGGAAGTTACTACTCCTATTCACTTGA
>WNGP01012637.1_pt1 | contig 10131 bp, 7 predicted proteins | sample 5407671 | NCBI WGS metagenome assembly WNGP01 (sample SAMN13153381, study PRJNA577476) | soil metagenome | isolation source: 40 cm soil or saprolite under Garry oak tree replicate 2 | place: USA:California | collected 2016-06-15
CGATTGGCCCGCTGGTCGTGGCATCGCTGAGGAAAGCTCTTCCCAATGCCATTCTCGACTGCCACCTGATGATCGAGAATCCCGACAATTATATTCCAGCGTTTGCGGAGGCGGGGGCCAACTGGATCTCCGTCCATCAGGAAGCGTGCGTTCACCTTCATCGCACGCTACAGCTCATTGAGTCACACGGCTGCAAATCAGGCGTGGTCCTCAATCCAGCGACACCGGTGCACATGGTGGACGAAGTTATGGAGATGGTTCACCACATTTTGATCATGTCCGTGAATCCGGGGTTTGGAGCGCAAAAATTTATTCCCAGCGCGCTCCAGAAAATCAAGACACTGGCAGAAGTGCGCGAATCTCTAGGACTATCGTTCCGGATCGAAGTGGATGGCGGCGTGGCGCTCGATACCGTGGGCGACGTTGTGCGCGCGGGGGCCGAACTGCTGGTGGCAGGCAACGCCGTCTTCGGCAAAGGCGACATTCGTGCAAACGCAAAAAAACTTCTGGAGGCGGCGCGTTCTGCAACGCTCACTCGCGCTTGAAACCGGTAGCGCGGGCAAGAAGTTCACTTTCCATACGACGGTCCGCTCTTTGGTCTTACTGTTCCTGATAATTCCAGGTCAGCCCGCCATCCACGAAAAATGTTGCGCCGGTGGCGTAATCGGATTCCGATGACGCCAAGAACACGGCCATGGACGCCACATCTTCCGGCTTGCCCAGCCGCTTCAGCGGAATATTCGCCAGCAGGGCGTTCAGCTTGGCTGGGTCATTCAGCAACTTTGTGTTGATCGGTGTCTCGATGGCCCCAGGAGCAATGTTGTTGATGGTGATGCCCAGCGGCGCCAACTCAATCGACAAATTGCGCGTCAGCATTTTCACGCCGCCTTTGCTGGCGCAATAAGAAGTGAAGTGCGGGAAGGGAAGCTCCTCGTGCACGGAGCTGATGTTGATAACCTTACCGTCAGACTTGGCTTGTATGCGGTGCTTCACAAATGCTTGAGTAATGAAGAAAACGCCTTTCAAATTGACGTTCAAGACTGCGTCGTAGTCGGCTTCGGTGGCATCCCAGAAATCGGCGTGACGTTCGAGGCCTGCATTGTTGACCAGAATGTCGATCTTGCCGAACTGCGCCACGGTGTCAGCGATGAATTTCTGCCCATCAGCAACACGGCCAACGTCGCATTGGAATCCTGCGGCTTTTCGGCCCAGCTTCTGAATTCCTGCCGCTACTTCTTCGGCACCCGCTTTGTTTGAGCGGTAGCAAAACGCCACGTCCGCCCCTTCCTGCGCAAAGCGCTGCGCGATGGCCAGCCCGATGCCCTGGCTCCCACCCGTGATTGCCGCCACTTTTCCATCCAGCCTGTTTGCCACGATGTTCTCCTTGGGACCTTTCGTGAGTCTGATGCGGCAAGCTGATTTTTGTTTCAAGGTGGGATTAGGCTATTGCCCCGCTTTATGGATATGGGAAGGCGGGACCCTAAGGATCCCGCCTTCGTGGTTCATTTTTATTGTTTGTGCTCGGGGGGCTGGCCGCTCTTGGGCGGTTTAGGTTGCTGCCTCTGCACTTCCCGCTGCTGGTGCTCTTGCAGCTTTTGCGTTTGTTGAGCGTGCTTCTGCTGCATTTGGTCCTGTTGCTGTTGCTGGTGGCGCTGGAGCTGGTCATGCTGCTGTTGATTCGGCCGCTGTCGTTCCAGTTTTTGCTGCTCCTGGACGTGCCGCTGCTGCACTTTCTGGCGCTCCGCGTCCTGGTGCTGGCGCATCTTTTCTACTTCTTTCTGCTGTTTCTGCTCCAGCCCAGGATTGACCCGCGCAGCATTCGAAGGCCGCGAAGAGGGAGGACGATCTTCGGAGCTGCGCCCGTTACTCGCCGGTGGTTTCACCGGACGACTTGTCTCCTTGCGACTCTCGGCAGGGCGATCTTCGAAGCTGCGCCCGTTATTCGCGGGCGGCTTTCCCGGACGATTTGTTTCCCTCGGGTTTTCGTGAGGGCGGTTCGCGGTCTCAGGTCTGCCGTTGTTCACAGCCCCGCGACCGTTGAATTGTCCAGGCCGAGGAGTCGCGGCAATGTCTGGCCGACCATGATTCACCGAAGCCAGCAGAGTCCGATTGCCTCTAGCAGCTTGTTGATGCTGCGTCTGCTCGGAGGTCATCTGAACATGATGCTGGCGAGCCGCTTCTAGTTCGTGAGACGTCGCACGGGCGGTTGTTCCGCCCCGGCCGCCGTTGAAACTGACGCGGTTGATCGTAGTGTTGTTGTTAATGACGGTCGTGTTGTAGGTATTGCGCACGACCGTGACGTCCACGTTGGTCACCGAGCGGTTGTAGTAGTAGCTGCCGCCCCTCCAGTAGCCACCGAAAAAACCGACGCCGGTGTAGCCGAACCCGTAGTTAATTCCGCCATAGAAGCCAACTTCGGGTCCCCAGTAGCCCGGGTACCAAAGGTAGGCGCCGTCTTCCCATCCCCAATACCCTGGGGTCCAGAGTAGGCCGACTTCCGGCGGCTCCACCCACGTGCCGGGAACCCAGAAGTAGCCGTCGTCACCATAAGCCCAGTAGCCGGGAGTCCAGATATAGCCCGGACTTGGGCAAATGGGCTGTGCATAGATTGGCAAAACCGGAGGCCCAACCCTCACTGAAATCCCCACAGCAACTTGTGCTCGTGATTGAGTTGGGATGGCCAGTAATCCAACGGCGAGGAACAACGAACAAATGAAACGAGCGATACGCATGGTTCTCACCTTTCTGGCGTTCGCTGGGCGTCCTTGAGACTTACTCCGAGCGGCTGATCGCCACTTACGGCCGCCCTTATGAATAGGAACCCCTTTCGAGACGAAGGGTTGCGCGCCTTTCTATTAAGTGATTTAGAATGAATGATTTATGATTATGATCCTAGGGCGGAGTGGGCTCGACATACTGCGCCCCAGCAAACAAAGGCAATGCGCTAGGCGATGGTAACCTCGGGACTGAGGTAGACGTCCTGGATAGCATTGAGGAGCTGGACGCCTTCCTTCATGGGGCGCTGGAAGGCTTTGCGGCCGGAAATGAGGCCGGTGCCGCCGGCGCGCTTGTTGATGACGGCCGTGGCGACGGCTTCTTCAAAATCATTTGCGCCGGAAGCGCCGCCGCTGTTGATCAAGCCAGCGCGGCCCATATAACAGTTAGCCACCTGGTAGCGCGTCAGGTCGATGGGGTGATCGCTGCAGAGGTCGGTGTAGATGCGCTTGTCAAATTTGCCGTAGCTGGAATCGCCCATGTTGAGCGCCTGATAGCCGCCGTTATTTTCGGGGAGCTTCTGCTTGATGATGTCGGCCTCGATGGTTACGCCAAGATGGTTGGCCTGGCCGGTGAGGTCGGCGGAGACGTGGTAGTCCTTGTCCTTCTTGAAAGCGTTGTTGCGGAGATAGCACCACAGGACGGTGGCCATGCCGAGTTGATGCGCGTGCGCGAAGGCCTGGCTGATTTCCACGATCTGGCGGCCGCTCTGGTCCGATCCGAAATAAATGGTGGCGCCAACGGCGGCGGCACCGAGGTCATAGGCTTGTTGCACGGTGCCAAAGAAAATTTGATCGGCTTTGTTGGGAAACGTCAGCAGCTCGTTGTGGTTGATCTTCACGATGAACGGGATTTTGTGGGCGTACTTGCGCGCGACGGAGCCCAGCACGCCAAAGGTGGAAGCCACGGCGTTGCAGCCGCCTTCGATAGCCAGCTTGACGATGTTCCCGCCGTCGAAATAATCGGGATTCTTCGCGAAGCTCGCGCCGCCGGAGTGTTCGATACCCTGGTCGACGGGAAGAATCGAGAGATAGCCGGTACCGTTCAGGCGACCGTGGCCGAACAAGCGCTGGAGATTTGTGAGCACGCGAAGGTTGCGGTCCGTCGCTGCGTAAATGCGGCCGACAAAGTCCGGGCCGGGTAGATGCAGGCGCTCTTTTGCGATTTTAGGTGACTTGAATCCCAGCAGGGAATCGGCCTTAGCGCCGAGATATGTTTCGATGTTTCCCAAGCTTACCGTGGTTGCCATTTCTTTCTCCTCGTTTCAGACGTGACCGCCGGGCGGTCAATTCATGCGTGACCGTAAGACGGTCAACTCATCTGGGACAGTAAAACGGTCAACGGAAGTGTCATCTCCGTGCGATCGGCTATTCCCGAACTCCAATCGAAAGCATACTGCCGGCGGCAGCATCCACCAGCCAAAGTAGTTTTCCATTCGGCGGCTGGAGCAGTTGCGCTGGCAATTGTTCCGGCTCAAACGGACCTTCCAGTACGGCTTTCAGGGCAGGCGCTTTGTCCGCGCCCGTCACCATGAAAATAATGTTCGAGGCATTGCTGGCAGCCGGTGCAGTCAAGGTGATGCGCTCCGCGTACAACTTGCCGATCCAGTTTCGCACGACCACCCGCCCGTCGGCATGTAACGCTTTCGTTCCCGGGAAAAGCGACAGCGTGTGGCCCTCGTTCCCCATTCCTGCGAACAGCAGATCGAAGCGCGGATACTCGCCATCCTTCAGCTTGAAATATTCGCGCAGACCCTTTTCGTATTCTAACGCCGCCTTCTCTGCGTCCGGGTATTCGCCCTTGATCCGTGTGACCTGCTCCGGCTTCACCGGCGATTTCGCAATCATCGCTTCCGTGGCCATGCGAAAATTGCTGTCCGGATGGTCCGGCGGCACATGGCGCTCGTCGCCGAAGAACAGATGTATTTTATCCCATGGCACCTGCGAACGCAGCGTCGGATCATTTATGAGCAAGCTGTAGAGCGCTTTCGGTGTCGATCCGCCTGCCAGCGCTACGTTGAACGAACCCTTCTCGCGTACCGCCGCCGCCGCGGCTTGAACGAACTCCAGCGCCGCGCGCTTGGCGATGGCTGCACCGTCCGCCAGGATTCGAATCTCACGTTCCACACGCGCTCCTCTCAGGTGATGATTCCCGTTTTGTCCGGGACGGCGATCCTGCCACGCTTGTCGACTTCTTCTTCCCCGATGCGCCGCCACGCATGCCCGTCGCGTTCCAGCAAATCGTCTGCTTCGAGGGGTCCCCAGGAGCCCGCGGCATAATTTGGAAATCCGCGCGCTGGCAAGGCCCGCCAAACATCCAGTATGGGCTGAATCACATTCCAACCGGCTTCGACCATGTCCGATCGCTGGAATAGCGTGGCATCGCCCGCCATGCAATCGCGCAGCAGCCGCTCGTAGCCGGTGCTGTGCTCCAATCCGAAATAGGTGCTGTAATCGAAATCCATATTCACGAGGCCAAGCTTCATCACTGAGCCGGGAACCTTTGCGCCGAAGCTAAGCGAGATACCTTCCTCGGGTTGAATATGAATGACCAAGCGGTTGGTTTCAAGATTCTTGACCGCCGTGTTGCGGAAGAGAACGAAAGGCGTACGACGGAACTGGATCACGATTTCCGTCGTGCGTTGCGCAAGACGCTTGCCGGTGCGAAGGTAGAACGGCACGCCCGCCCAGCGCCAGTTGTCAATTTGCAATTTCAGGGCGACATACGTTTCCGTATTCGAATCGGGCGCGACATCCGGTTCACTGCGGTAGCCCGCGACGCGCTGGCTGTCCACGGTGCCTCCACCGTACTGTCCGCGCACCATGTTTTTGAGCACATCTTCGGGGTTTAGTGGCTGGATGGCGTGGAGCACTTCCGCTTGTTTATTGCGGACTTGATCCGCATCGAAGGAAATCGGAGGCTCCATCGCGGTCATGGTTAGCAATTGGAACAAGTGGTTGGGCACCATGTCACGCAAGGCGCCGGCGGTCTCGTAAAATCCGCCGCGATGCTCGACGCCGACGGTTTCCGCGGCGGTGATTTGCACGTGGTCCACATAATTACGGTTCCACAACGGCTCGATAATGTTGTTCGAAAAGCGGAACACCATCACGTTTTGCACCGTCTCTTTGCCGAGATAGTGGTCGATGCGGTAAATCTGGTTTTCCGTCAGAACCTGCTTCAGGTCCTGGTTGAGCTGCTTGGCCGATTCCAGGTCATGGCCAAATGGTTTTTCGACGATCACCCTCGCCCATCGGCCGTTTTCTTCCTTTGTCAGGCAGCATTCGCCAAGCTTGTTGACGATCGTAGAGAAAAATCTCGGCGCTACCGCCAAGTAGAAGAATCTGTTTCCGAGCGTGTTATGAAGCTTGTCCGCTTGCGCAACTTGTTCTTGCAGCCGCCTGAAGGCCTCGGTGTCCTGAAAATCGCCCCGCACGTAGTAGATTCGCTCGGCGATTCCGTCCCAGAATTTCAAGTCCACCGGTGCTGGAGCATACTTGGGAATCTCCTCGCCCAGCATCTTGCGAAAGCTCTCCGTGGTGTAATCGTTGGTGGCGAAGCCCACAATAGCGAATTGCGGCGGGAGAAGATTGTCTTGAGCGAGATTGCAAAGCGCCGGAAGCAGCTTGCGCTTGGTCAAATCGCCGCTTGCGCCGAAAATAACCATCACACAGGGCGCGGCGGTGGGATTCGAATCTGGGTGGCTCGGGATCATGGCTGCAACTTCCTGTCTTTAGCGCCAACTGTTTCAATAATCGCTAATGCCCGGACTTCTTTTCGATGTGCCCGCCGAATTGGAAGCGCATCGCCGATAATACTTTCGCGGCGAAGTCATCTTCACCGCGCGATGTAAACCTTTGAAACAGGGAGGCGGTCAGTACGGGCGCGGGCGCCGTGGACTCGATCGCCGCGAGGATGGTCCAGCGGCCTTCGCCGGAATCGGAGACGCGGCCGGAGAAACGTTCGAGGGTCGGCTGATCGAGCAGGGAAATGGCGGTCAGGTCGAGCAGCCACGATGCGACGACGGGTAGTGTTCGGGACTCCGCAGAGGCGTGGTTTCCGCGTCTGCTTCGCGGTGGGATTTGCCCGCGTTGGCATGTTTGAGAATGTTCAAGCCCTCGGCATAGGCGGCCATCAAGCCGTACTCGATCCCGTTGTGCACCATTTTGACGAAGTGGCCGGCGCCCGAAGGGCCGCAGTGAAGGTAACCTTCCTCGGCCGTGCCCGCTACCTTTTCGCGGCCCGGAGTGCGATCGACATTGCCGCGTCCGGGCGCGAGTGTTTTGAAAATCGGATCCAGGCGCTTCACGACAGGCTTCTCGCCACCGATCATCTGGCAATAGCCTCGCTCGAGGCCCCAGACGCCCCCGCTTGTGCCGACGTCGCAATAATGAATTCCTTTAACGGACAGTTCTTTGGCGCGGCGAATGTCATCGATATAATAAGAATTTCCGCCGTCGATCACGACGTCGTTCTTTTCAAGCTTACTTACAAGATCATGCAGAGTGGCATCAACCACCGCCGCCGGCACCATGAGCCAAACGGTGCGGGGCTTCTTAAGTTTCTTGACGAAATCGCTGAGGGAACTTGCTCCGGCAGCGCCTTCGCCGGCCAGTTGCTTGACCGATTCGGCGCTGCGGTCGTACACAACGCACTTGTGACCGTTTTTTTGCAGGCGCCGGACCATGTTGGCGCCCATTCTTCCCAAACCGATCATGCCAAGTTGCATCGTCTCCGCTCCTCAGTTTGCCAGGTGTCGTAGAAAGTTTGGTTGCAGTTTTACGCGAGCGCTTTTTGCACGGCTTTGGAAAGCGCCGCGAGTCCCGGCCTTAGATTCTTTCCCAAATGGACGCGCAAGGCGCGGCGGCCGCGTTCGGCAAGAATGGCGAAATCTCCACGGGCCTGCGCAGCTTTCACCACACCGAAGGTGTATTTCTGTCCGGGGACCGGCAAATCCTTGGCATCGTCGCAAGTGACCTGCAGGAAAACGCCGCTATTGGGACCGCCCTTGTAGGCTTGCCCGGTGGAATGCAGGAAGCGCGGGCCAAAGCCCAGAACCGTGGCCACTTTTTTCTTGTTGCGGACCGCATGCCGGATGCCCTGCAATACTTTTTCGTTTCCCGGATTCATCGCGATGTAGCCAAGGACCCCAAAATAATCGCCTGCGCGGAGCCGCGAAAGATGCGCTTTCAGAACATAAGCAAGGTTCGGGCCATGCACGGCAGCCACATTCTGTTCGTCGGCAAACAATTTGAGGCCGCTTGCTTCGAAAAACGGCACTTCGAGCGGCAGTTTGCCCGTCATTTCATATTCGCTCGTCAGCTTGCGGGTCTCGATCTTGCTCGCTTCCACATCGGGCTGATTGAAGGCATTGATCCCCATGATCGAGCCGGCGACGGCAGTGGCGATTTCCCAGCGGAAAAATTCTTGCCCGAGGTTATAAACATTTTGCAGCGAGATGTGCACGACCGGGTGCCCGGCCTGTTCGATCGCGGCAACTGCGGCATCCTGAGCCTTGTTAGGCTTTGACGCCAGGCGCAGATAAGCGAAGACCCTGTCGCTGCCATAGGTCGCGGGTTTGGCGAGCCGCTCGCGATCCACGGGAATAATGCCTTTGCCAATTTTTCCCGTGGATTCGGCGATCAACTGTTCGAGCCACGCGCCAAGATCAGAGATGCCCGGTGAAGTGATAATCGTGATTTTGTCCCGGCCATGATTGGCGGCCACGCCCAAGATCGTTCCTAGGATAACCCCCGGATTGGAATCGGCAGTGGAGGACGCGTCACACGCCTTCACCATTTCTTCCGTGTTTTTCAAGAATTTTGCGACGTCCAAGCCCATAACGGCCGCGGGAACCATGCCGAAATTGGAAAGTGCGGAATACCTGCCGCCGATGCTTGGCAGGCCAAAAAAGATCTTCCGAAATTTGTCGGCTTCCGCCACCTGCTGCATTTTCGAGCCAGGATCAGTGATCGCGATGAAGCGATTGCTTACTTCCTTTTCGCCCACCTTCGCTTTCACTCGCTCGAAGAAATATTGCTTGTAAATGTTCGGCTCAAGAGTGCTGCCTGATTTGCTCGAAACGATGCATATGGTCTTCTTGAGGTCCACTCTCGCTTCGATCGCTTTGATTTGGGCGGGGTCGGTGGAATCGAGAACGTGCAGTTCGGGAAAACCTTTGATCTTTCCAAACGTCATTCGCAGAACTTCCGGGCACAGGCTGGAGCCGCCCATGCCCAGCAACAGCGCATGCTTGAACCGCGCCTTCTTTACATCCTCGGCGATCTGTTTTAGAGCGTCGATATGGGCGAGTTGTACTTCCGTAATGGTGAGCCAGCCCAGCCAATTGCTCTCGTCCGTGCGACTCCAAAGCGACGAATCTTTTTGCCACAGACGCGCGACCTTATTATTCCTTTTCCAATCGTCCAGGGACGCGGCGACCGCGCCCCCAAGCTGCTCCGGCAATTTGTAGGTTTGTGTATTGACGCTCACGCGCGCACTCCAGCGCTTTTACCCGTAGCGTCCAGCAGGGTCTTGAAGGCATCCGCGAAAAGCTTGACGCCGTCCACCAGCAGCTTGTCCGTGACTTCTTTCATCGAAATCCCGGCCTTACCGAGATCGGCCATGGTTTTCGCGGCTCCCTCGACATTTTCAGTCAGGCTGGGGCGCAGCTTGCCGTGATCGCGGAAGGCATCAAACGTCGCGGGCGGAATCGTGTCCACCGTGTCCGCGCCGATCAGTTCTTCGACGTAAATCACATCGCGATACTTGGGATTCTTAGTGCTGGTGCTAGCCCACAGGAGACGCTGCGTCTGCGCACCCTTGGCCGCGAGTGCTTTCCAGCGCGGGCCGCCGAAAAGTTCCTGATACTTCTTGTAGGTCAGCCTGGCGTTGGCAATCGCAACTTTCCCGCGAATGCTTTCGAGCAGAGCGGTTTGGCCCGCGTCCGAAGTGCTCTTGAGCTTTTCATCGATCTTACTGTCAACGAGAGAATCGATGCGGCTGACGAAAAAGCTGGCGACGCTGGCAATGTGGCTGATGTCCTGGCCTTTGGCGGCGCGAGCCTCAAGGGCGGAAAGGAACACTTCCGCGACGTGCTCGTAGGCGGATTGTGCGAACAGCAGCGTGATATTGATGTTGATCCCGTCTTCGAGAGCCTGGCGTATGGCAGGGAGGCCTTCGGGAGTACCGGGAATCTTGATCATGATATTCGGGCGATCCACTGCCTTCCACAGGCGGCGAGCTTCCGCGAGCGAGGCCTTGGTATCGAAGCCAAGAAACGGTGAGACTTCCAGGCTGACGTAACCGTCACGGCGTTTCGACTCCGCATAGACCGGCTTGAAGATGTCGCACGCG
>WNGP01019834.1_pt1 | contig 10129 bp, 10 predicted proteins | sample 5407671 | NCBI WGS metagenome assembly WNGP01 (sample SAMN13153381, study PRJNA577476) | soil metagenome | isolation source: 40 cm soil or saprolite under Garry oak tree replicate 2 | place: USA:California | collected 2016-06-15
ACCGCGGGCTGTCTGAGGCGTCGTCGCGCAGCCGGCGAAAAACGTGATGCATGTTATGCTCGCGATGAGGCGAAGCCGAATCGGTGTTTTCGAAGATTTGGGATTCATGCGATTTGGACTCCTCTCTCCTGATGTGAGCGCAATTGTGTCATATCTGCTTCTAAAATGTCTATAAGACTTTAGTGCAATACCAACTGGCGCAGGACCAGCTGCCGGGCGGTCAGCATTTACAGGCACTTCACTGGGTGTCGGTTCGAAAACGTCAAAGACCTACCGAAAGTCTTTCAAGGCACGATCGGAAAAGTCGAATTCGATCTCGGTCCGGCGAAACTCAGCGCTGAAGATCTGGAAACGGATTATCTCGAACGTTTCGCCAGCGCAGTGCGCAACTGATCTCGAATCGAATCAGCTGGCCTGCCGAGGCGTAGTCTTGCATTAGGCGAAACAATCTCTAGAAGTTGCGTTTCAGTCGCTGGTCGCAATGCTTTTCAACTCGCTCACGTTCGTTGTCTTCTTCACGATTGTCGTCACGCTGTACTGGAGCCTTCACGGCTGGGAGCTGCGAAAGAATCTGCTGGTCGTAGCGAGCTACATTTTTTACGGCGCCTGGAACCCGCCATTTGCTGCGCTGCTCTTTTCGACAACCTGCATGGATTTCTGGCTCGGCCGCCAGATGGCCAAAGCGCAAGGTCCGCATCGAAAGCGCCGGTGGCTCGTTGCCAGCGTTTGCATGAATCTGAGCATGCTCGGGTTCTTCAAATATGGAAATTTTCTACTGCAAAATTTCCAATGGTCGCTCGCGCGCATCGGAATCGTCTACCAACCGCCGCATCTCGACATTTTGCTACCAGTCGGGATTTCATTTTACACCTTCCATTCGCTTTCTTACACGCTCGATATTTATCGCGGCGTGCTTCAGCCGACGCGGTCTCTGCGTGATTTCGTGCTGGCGGTTTCGTTTTTCCCACAGCTCGTTGCCGGACCGATTGTCCGCGCAGGCGATTTTTTGCCGCAGCTCAGGCATCCTCCGCGTCTCAAAGCAGGCCAGTTCTTTTGGGGCCTGGCGTTGATGACGTTGGGTCTGTTTGAAAAAACTGTGCTGGCCGACACATTGCTCTCTGGCTCGGCTGACCGCGTGTTCGATTATGCCGGGCCACTGGTTGCGCTCGATTCGTGGGCGGGCGTCCTCGCGTTTGCAGGGCAAATCTTTTTCGATTTCGCCGGCTATTCCATCTGTGCGATCGGCGCTGCCTTAACGCTCGGTTTCCATCTCAAAGACAACTTTCGGTTTCCGTATGCCGCGATTGGCTTCTCGGATTTTTGGCGACGGTGGCACATTTCGCTTTCCACTTTTCTTCGCGATTACCTTTACATTCCGCTCGGTGGCAATCAGGTCAGACCGTTCCGTGCCGCGCTTAATCTTGTCATCGTCATGTTCCTTGGTGGCCTTTGGCACGGCGCCGCATGGACTTTTGTTGTCTGGGGTTTATTGCACGGCTCTTATTTAGTAATCGAGCGGGTCTTTCGCGTCTTATTCGAAGCCAAACGGTGGGCGAGCACGTTGCCGGTCCGCGTCCTCGCCGGTTTCGCCACTTACGCGGCGGTTTGCGTTGCGTGGGTATTTTTCCGCGCGTCTGATTTCACGATCGCGAGCAGGATGCTGGGCGGTATGTTTGGCCAACATCCACACGGCGACGCGATTTTTACGACGCGTGAATTATTGCAAATTGGAAGCGTCACCCTCGCTCTGATCGCAATGCATTGGGCGATGCGCGATGACACGTTTGAGACCGCCATAATGCGTTTGCCGCACTGGGCGATCACCGTGATCGGGGCCGCGATGGCATGCGCCGTCATTTTCACTCAAGGAAACAGTAATGCGTTCATCTATTTCCAGTTTTAAGGAACGGCTCCGCCTACCGCGCTTGTTCTTCCGCAAACCTTCGCGGGAGGAACAGATCCACGGCGGTCCGCCTCTGGAATTTGAGCGCCCGATTCCGCCTGCGCCCTGGCGCGGAATCGCCGTTGTTGTTATCATCATTGTAATCGCTGCGACCACGGCATGGGAGTTATACTGCCGCTCGCTTGGCTACGGCCCGACGCTTAACGATAACGAGGATCTTTGGACGCTGTGGCGCCGTCGTGTTGCGCCGGAATCAATTGTGATTATCGGCGATTCCCGCGCCTGGTTCGATGTCGATCTAGACGAATTCCAAAAGGGGTTGGGCAAACGACCAATCCAACTTGCGATGGCTGGCTCAACCGTATTGCCTGCACTGGCCGATCTGGCGGATGACAAAAATTTCCACGGCACAATCATTTGTAGTGTTGTCCCGTATCTGTTTTTCGCGCCGCCCGGCACTCCGCCGATGGAGCGTGCCGAGAAAGGAATAAAGCGGTTTCACAATCAAACGCCCGCCCAGCGGGTCAGCGAATATCTCTCGATGCCACTGGAAGAGCATGTCGCATTCTTGAAACCGGATGATCTAAGCCTGGAAGCGTTTTTAAACCAATTGCCGATTCCAAATCGTCCGGGTGCGCTGGTGCCTCCACGTTTTCCGCCCTATTTTCAAACTGAAGACCGCGAACGTCGCGCCCGAATGTGGGAGAAATGCGCTGAACCGGGGAGCGAATTAGCGAAAAAGATCCAACAGATCTGGATTCCGCTCTTCACGCCGCCACCACCACCTAGCTACGTGCCGAAGGATGTTTTCTTCGCGCAAATGAATGAAGGAATCCAAAAGCGTTTTGCTGACGTGACCGCTGCCATCGAAAAAATTCGATCGCGCGGTGGAAAGATTGTTTTCGTTCGGTTTCCCAACACTGGTGGATTGAAAGACCTTGAGGATCGGATCACGCCTCGGGAAAAAACTTGGGATCCGCTTTTGAAAATGACCGGCGCGCCCGGAATTTATTACTCTGACTTTCCCGAGCTCTCAGGATTCATCTGTCCCGAATGGTCGCATTTGTCTGCGGGCGATTCAGTGGAATTCAGTAAACGTCTCGTCCCGCATCTGCGCGCCGCGCTGAAGATGTAAGTGCCGCTTGCCGCGCGGCATCTTCAAATGCCACGCTAGACAAGCGAGCCGGCAGTCGGATTCGAACCGACGACCTGCTGATTACAAATCAGCTGCTCTACCAGCTGAGCTATGCCGGCGACCGAAAGGTTAAAAGGTTACAAGCGTTACAACGCTAAAACGGAAGCGCGAGAAAGCCACCGTAAGTTTGCCATTCATTCTACGAATGCTGCTGTCATGTTGAGCGAAGCGAAACATCTCTGGCCTTATCCGCTGGAAGCCTCGATCCAAAAATTGATCTGAGATTCTTCGCTTCGCTCAGAATGACACGAACGCAGATGTACTCGGTCCGCTTATTCGCGGACGCGGGAATAAGCGGAAAGAGGTCCCGCCGTTTCCAAATTCTTGATGACGGTGCTGAGATAGACCGACTCGGGATAGAGCGCCTTGTATTTTGTGATCTCCGCGCGATTCAACACCTTGAAGCCGTAGCGTTCGAACATTTTTTCGCCACGCCGGCTCTCGAAGGTGACGATCTGGCCGTAAACACGTTTTTCGCCGGAGCGATACAAATAACTCAAATACGCGCTCATGAGCGCGCGTGTTGTCGAGACTTTACGAGCGTCCGGCAGCAGATTGACATGGAAATGGGGCATACGTCGCGGCGCTGCTGGCACTTCGCGCCAGCCATGCACAAGAATCCAGCGAACGAACCGGCGCGAACGTTCGTTGTAGCGAAAATAGCGCGTCAGCGCGCGAAAAAAGAGCCAGACGTTTTGATACAGCGCATAGAGCTGATTTTGCAGCGGCTTGCGCGAGCCGAGCAGATAACCGCGAATTTCGCCGTCCACCTCCACGAGAAAACACGATTCCGGCTCATGATCGGTGTAGTAGGTGGTGAGAAAATCAGCAAACAATTCTCGATCTTGGTACACTGGATCGATCGGGTCGCCGAGAAATCCGGTATCGCAGCAGAGTTTCCTTACCGCTTCGCGGTCGGATCTGCGATAGCCACGAATCAGGAACGGCTTGTGAGCGTCGCTCGTCATTTAAAAACCGCGGTATTTTGAGCGAATCTCGCGATAAATGCAAAACAGTTCGTCAAACACGCTCGGCCAGCTATAAAGATTCTCCGCCGCGCGGGCGGCGCACTCGCCCAAGCTCGACAACTTCGTTGTGCTTGCTGCTTCAATCGCGCCGGCCAGCGCTTCCGGAGTGTTCTCGCCTGCCCACGATTCCTGGTCATGGCAAATAACCCGGTCCATGTAACTGCCGCGAATTCCGACCACCGGAGTTCCGCACGCCTGGCTCTCGAGCGCAACAAGGCCAAATGTTTCCTGGACACTTGGGTGAACAAACAGATCCGCTGCGCGATAATAACGGGCGAGATCAGCAGAATCAGCGCAGTACGAAATCCATGAAATGTTTCTCCCGCAACTGCGGGACTGTCGCAATTTTTGTACTGTGTGTCGCTGCGGTCCATCGCCGATAACCAGCAGATGAAATTTATTCCGGTCTCGCAGACGGAGAAGCTCAAATGTTCGAAACAGTGTTTGGGTATTTTTTTCTTTAGCCAAACGCCCGACATAGAGCAGCAGCTTTTGGTCGGCCTCCACCGCTAACGACCGGCGTGTGGCTGGTGCATCATCGGGTGTGGGGTTGAAAACTTCCGTGTTCACCCCAAGCCGTACGGGCCGGACATTGTGCACGCCCCATTCAGAAAGAAGGTCTGCCAGTCTCTCCGACGGGACGAGAGTGGCCTGAAAGCGGTTATAGAGTTTACGAACGTAAGCGCGCGTTAGTTTCATGGCGCGCAGAGTGCCGCGTTTGCCCAAAAATCTCGCGGTGCCTTTCAAATACGCTTCCGGGAAATGCGAATGATAAAAACCAACGACCGGAACTTTCAGGGCCCGCCCGGCAGCAATCGCTTTCCATCCAATCTGATATGGGTCGCTCGATTCGATGAGATCGGGTCGCTCGGCACGACCAGAACATGTTCGTCCTCCGGCGAGTGGTTCCTGATGTACGCGATCTTCTCGTGGAGATAACGCTTCACGCCGCCGCTAAACGGAGAATAAAACTGGGTTAGGTCGCAGATCTTCATTGAACTGCCAATTTCCGATTGCCGAGTGCCGATTTTCGCGAAGTAGCCATGATCGCGACGAGTTCCCCAGCCTCGGTGAGCAGGGGACGAACTCTTGTTTGAGTCAGCAAGGCTGAATCAATAATCAACTCCAACCAAAAAGCAGTTTCGTCTGCTTCCTCTTCTACGACTCCAATCTTGGCAATAAATTCAGCGCGCGACCGTGCTCGGCATGCTGCCCGATAATTCGCGGCCACTGAAGTCGCACTTCGAATAATCTGATTTGCTACAGCGCGTCCTTGAATTGTCCGAGGCAGCGCATCGACTAGCTTGATTACGCGTAACGCAAACTGCTTAGTTCGCGCTTTTAGATCCGCGCTGCGAACGACCTTCTCGGATTTGGCAATCGGCATTCGGCAATCGGAAATCAGCTACTTTCCAGCTCGCTAAGATATTTCTCCGCGTCCATCGCCGCCGCACACCCAGAACCAGCAGCGGTTACAGCCTGCTTGTAAACGCGATCGGCAACATCGCCGGCCACGAACCCACCGGGATGCTGGCTCTCGACCAGATTTTTCGTGATCAAGTAGCCGTCGCCATCCATGTCGAGTTTGCCTCGATACGGCTTCGAGTTCGGGTCGTGGCCGATGGCTATGAACACAGCAGCCACAGGCAGTTCACGTTCTTGGTTTGCCTTCACATTGCGCAAACGCACGGCGCGCATCTCGCCTTTTTCATCGGGAATGTATTTCGTAACCACAGTGTTCCAGATCGGTTCGATCTTCTTATTCGCGAATACGCGCTCCTGCATGATGATAGAAGCGCGCATTTTATCGCGGCGATGAATCAGATAAACCTTTGAAGCGAACCGGGTGAGAAACAACGATTCCTCCGCCGCGGAATCGCCGCCGCCAATCACGCAGACCGGCACGTTCTTGTAGAACGCGCCGTCGCACGTGGCGCACGAAGTCAGCCCGTGACCGATCAATTTCTCTTCGTCTTCCAGTCCCAAATACCGGGCCGACGGTCCGCTGGCAATAATGAACGCCTGCGCCTCGAGCCACTCATCATCCGCTTTCACCCGGATATGCTTGTTGCTTCCATCGAAATCGGTCACTTCGGCATAAGAGAAGCGCGCACCAAATTTCTCGGCTTGCCTATGCATGTTGAGGATGAGCTCCGGCCCGTCGATTCCATCAGGGAAGCCGGGATAATTTTCCACCAATGTGGTAGTCGAGAGCTGCCCACCTGGCTGCCGACCCTCCAGGACCAGCGGATTCAGGTTCGCGCGCGCCGCGTAGATAGCCGCCGTCAATCCGGCGCAACCGCTTCCAGCAATGATCACCTTCTCCATCGATAGAATTTAGCACACCGCGCAAGTTGCAAAGGCCATAACTGCTAGTCGCAGTTGCGGAGCGGGACTCACGCCGTGACGTGCACGACAATTTTATGAAATCCGGAGACGCCGGAGAACCAACCGCGGTCTTCTTCAAATTCCTGCACGTCGCCTTCGCCGTCAGTGGCGCGGACGACAAGCGCGTAATCCCCCACTGCATCCGGCGTCCATTCAGTTTTCCAAAGCGACCACGCGAGATCGCCACCGACGTAATAAGTCTCGGCGTCGCGCCAGCTCTTGCCGTCATCGAAACTGAGCTCGACGCGGGAAACCCCGCGGTCGCCGCCGTAGGCCATGCCCCTGACTTCGATGGGAGAACTTAATTGGCCTAACGAAAACGACGCCTCATGATCGGGTACGTCCATTCTCGATCTCGTAGGCACAATGAAATCGGGCCCCCAGCCTTGGGTCTCGTAAAAACCTTTCGCGTTGGCGTCGGTCACTTCAATTCGCGTAAGCCATTTCACATGTTTTTCGCCGAAGTAGCCTGGCACGATCACGCGCAACGGGTAACCATGCCGGTGCGGCAATGGGACACCGTTCATTTCGTAGGCGAGCAACGTGGTTGGCTCCATGGCTTTGTCCAACGGGATGGTATCGGTGTAATTATCAACGCTGTGAAGGCGCACGCGAGCGGCGTTGGAAAGCGGCGCGGCTCGGTCAAGCAGATCGCGCAGTGGAACGCCCTTCCAGCGAGCGTTGCTGATCAGGCCCGCGTCCAAGCCGTTGCTGATACACATGAGCGTCGTTTCCTGCTCGGTCACTTCCAATCCCACGAGATCCTGAAATCGCCACGTGGCGCGATTTTGCACGAGCCCATTCACTTCAAGGTGCCAGAGGTCGGTATTCACCTTTGGATCGACCACGTTCTTCGTCACGCAATAAAACAATTCGTTAGGCGTAATTGGCTCGACGATGCGGCCCTTGTATTGCGTGCCGTCGTAGCTGAATGCTGCGGCACGATAAAGTTTGCGAGCCAGCGCAATTCCGCCACCCGCGGCAGCAATGCTGATTGCGCTCAGGACAAATGCTCGCCGGCCGATGGCCGGACTGAATTCGTAGTCGTGCTTCCCAATTTTTCGCGTTGCCAGAAATTGAAAGCTGGCAACGAGCGTTCGCTCGAACAAAAAAACGCACAGCGCGAAGCCTACGAGCGTGACCAGACGCGCGAGGTCGATTGGCAGGCCAACATAGCTTGTGCCCAGGACCGGCCACAACGCGATTGCGAACGCAATGATCGGCAGCAAAACAAAGATCAACATCGTCCACATTGACGAGACTCGCGCCGGATTACGTCGCGCCACGAAGCCGAAAACCATTCCTCCAATCGCAGCGACCAGGAGTTGCCCGCTGATTGTCGATCCAACGCCAAGTTGCTTCAGATGATTGTAACCGCCGACCTTGCCCATTAGAGAAAGAAACGGACCCGGCGGGATGAAAACCGAAAGGCGGTCGCTGATGATGGTGAGCGGGGTCGCCACACCGAGCGCAGCAAGCAATAGCATCACCGTCGTGATCACGATCCCGCCGAGCAGTCCGGCAACCAGACCAGCGAAGATCGCCTTTGTTCTACTCATTCGGCGCGAATATGAAGTGTAGAGGCCCTTGTGCCAAGCGACTGATTCGCTGCGGGGCGTTCGTCGCAGGGAATGCCGCTACAACAATTCAGCGTGGCTCTTTGCAGTCCGAAGAATTTCTCGTACCCGCTCGACGACCATCGCAGATGTAAGCTGTTTCATGCAAGCGTGATCAAATGGACATTGGCTCAGCCAACGGTAATTGCATGGCGAACATGGCAAGTCCAAGCGTACGACCGATTCCGGACGGTGATAAGGACCAACGCGAATCGGACTCGTGGGGCCAAACACGCTGACCATCGGCTTGCCTAGCGACACGGCGAGATGCATCGCGCCGGAATCATTCGTCACGCAAACCTCGGCACGCTGAATAAGCGCAGCCAATTCTGCCGGGGTTGTTTTGCCAGAAAGATCACATGCGCCAAGTGCGGCGGTGGCGATTTGCCGGCATCGCGGCTGGTCGCGTTCTGTGCCCGCCACAGCCACAGCAAATCCGTCCTCGAGAAACTGCCGCGCGACGGCTGTGAATCCTTCAATGGTCCAGCGTTTGGTCTCCCAGATGGTTCCGGGCGCCAGGACGGCGAGCGCTTTGGACGGGGGCACGCCGTGCTCCTCCAATAGGCGCTGCACATTACGCGCGGTTTGCGATGAGAGATGAATGGTGAGGTCTGGAGGATTGTCGTCGAGGCCAAGCAACGGCCCAACCCAGAGGTAGCGATCGATTGCGTGAACGTCGAGCGTCGGAATAGGGATGCGGTGCGTGTAAGCTATCCACGACCCTTCCCGCGCGCCACGCCAACCGTGTCTGATTATGTCCTTAACGGGCCCATCAAAGCCGATGCGCACACGCGCTCCACTAACAAGAGCGAAAAAGGCAGAGCGCGCCTGACCGTGCAGATCGATTACTAAATCGTATTTCGCACGGCGGATTTGCTTGAGCAGATCGAGAAACGCCAGCAGCGCGCGCCATTTGCGGCCGCGCTTCGAGAAATCGCGCCGCGCAAAGAGAACCACATTCGAGAGCGCAGGATGGCAGCGCACGATCTCAGCGTGCTCAGGCGTGATCAACCAGTCGATCCGCGCTCTCGGATAACGCGCGCGCAGCTTCACCAGCACCGGCAGCGTATGCACGACGTCGCCCAAGCCCGAAAGTTTGATCAACAAAATGCGCGAGAATTCTGCGGATTGCAGTCCCGAAAAGTCCGCATTCTTTATTCGTGCGTTTTCGATCTGGCGGTTCAATTGCGGAAGGTAACTCTAACGAGCCACGGCGGGCAAGCTGGCAGCCAATGGACTATTCCAACGCGACGCGCACCAGCGTTGCGAGGATGCGAGCGCCGGCGACAAAGGTGCCGCGCAGCGTGCCTGAGACTTTCGATTGTCCACCGGCGCGCCGGCGATGGTTTACCGCAATCTCGAGAATGCGCAGTCCAGCGCGCGCAGCTTTCATCTGCATCTCGAGATTCCAACCATAAGTCTGCTCGCGCATGTTGAGTTGCGCGAGGGCGTCGCGGCGAATCGCGCGAAACGGACACATGTCGGTGTAACGAACTCCGTAAAGCAATCGTAGAAGCGCGCCGACGATTCGCCCGGAGAAAACCTGCTGGAAGTTCATGCTGCCCGGTTCGCGTTGCCCTCGCGTGCGCGAGCCGATGACGAAATCGAATTTTCCCGCTGCGATTGGATCGACAAGCTGCGGCATAAACTCGGGGCAATCGCTGCCGTCGCCATCTAGAAACACAACGATGTCGCATTCAGACGAAAGGGCCCGAACGCCAGCCGCGCATGCGCGGCCGTAGCCGCGGGGCGCCGCCACCACGCGCGCGCCCGCTTCACGCGCGCGCTCGGCTGTGCGATCGGCGCTACCATTATCGACCACGATCACTTCGTCAGGTAGGCCGGTCGCGAAACATTCGCGCACGACTCCTGCAATTGGTTCCTCCTCGTTCAGCGCCGGGATAATAACCGAGACAAACACGGATAGCGTAAGCGTCTCGTTTGCGCTTACCATTTGGCAAGCTGCAAATAGGGTGAGCGTCCGCGGCCAAATTGAAGC
>WNGP01023931.1_pt1 | contig 10128 bp, 7 predicted proteins | sample 5407671 | NCBI WGS metagenome assembly WNGP01 (sample SAMN13153381, study PRJNA577476) | soil metagenome | isolation source: 40 cm soil or saprolite under Garry oak tree replicate 2 | place: USA:California | collected 2016-06-15
CTCAACGTCCTCAACATTGAAATGCTTGACCAATTGACAACTGCTATGCGTCGCGCTATTAAGAACTCACCGCGTTTGATCGTCATTACGGGTGCAGGTGAGCGAGCCTTCTGTGCGGGAGTTGACATTCATGACCACCTGGATGGTCGCGAGGTAGAGATGCTGCGGGTCGTGCGGGATAACTGTGCTGCTTTCGAGGAACTCCACGCACGCAATATTCCCACCGTCGCGCTCGTCAAGGGTCATGCTCTCGGCGGTGGTTGCGAATTAGCTGCACTCTGCGATATTGTCATTGCCCATGAAAACGCGACTTTCGGTCTGCCTGAAGTGAACCTGGGCGTCTTTCCACCTGTTGCCGCCGTCTATTTTCCTTCACTTATTGGCCACAATGCTACCATGCGCCTGATGTTAACCGGCGAAATCATCACTGCACATGAGGCTCTCCGTTTAGGCCTCGCTCACCAGGTGCTCTCTTCTTCACGCTTCCTCCCCGATGCCGAAGAACTCCTCACCGTGCTGGCTGCGCAAAGGGCATAAACTCTCTACGTTCATAATTAATGAGCATCTATAGTAACGTGAGATGGCATGGGTTCATGCTATCAAAACTTATTGTAGGTTATACGAGGGAACTTTCTTACAAGAAGAAACGTCTTGACATAGTGAAGGTTGTGGCCGCCGTAGAAAAACAACAGAGGACACAAAGGAGGAGTTTTCATAATGCGTAAATCTAAAGTTAGCCGTCAAGGTAGTGATTATATTATCCGGCGCCGATCGTTCTTATTCTTAGTGCCACTTGCCCTGGTACTCGCTTTCGTACTTGCCGCCTGTGGGTCAAACGGTGGCACAATCACAGGAGCAGGGCCAACTTCCACTCCCACTTCTAGACCTACAACCGTCAGCGTTGCTACCCCCGAAGGCTGTCCCAATAATGCAGTGGTGAATCCGCCGCAAAATAAGCCCAATGTCACGGTACTGCTCAAGAACAGCAATGGCACTATCACCGCCCATAATGGAGACTTGATAGAGGTCCGTTTGCCATTTGGTGAGCAGTGGAGCGGCCCTACTACTTCAGAAGGGGGACTCCAATTGCAAACACCAGCAGGCTATGCTTTGAATTCCGATAAGGTATGCATCTGGCGTTTCATCGCCCAGGGTAGCGGGACGACGCAGCTGACTTTTTCCGCTAAGGCCATTTGTCAAAAAGGTCAATTGTGCCCGCAATACGTTTTGAACGTGCCATTCAGCATCGATGTGAAATAAAATTAGAAGTCATGGTCAAAGAAAAAGGAGCGCGAGGCCTCGCGCTCCTTTTTCTTTGACCATGACTGTTCACTTTACAACAGCTCTACCATTTTGTGCAGCAAATTCGCCATACCCTCGACGCCCTGGACTACGATGTCGGCGTTTGCCAGCATTTCGGGGAGGGTATCAGGATGTTGAACGACGATGGCGAGTGCTGCAATGCCTTCCTGTCGCAGTCTAGCTATTTCTAGAACGGCATCCAGGTCGGTACGATCATCACCGGCGAAGGTAACGCCGTGTAGATCAAAACGCTGCACAATCACTCCAGGCAAAGTGGGGAGATGTTGTTCGACAAGGTCGAGCAGGTATTTGCCGGGTTCAATATAGGCCAGGGCCTCCGGTAGAATCTCCACGGGATGCGACGTGGGTAGTCCGTCGCTCCATTCCAGGCCATGAGTGCCAATGTAAGTCAGTCCATCTACATTGACCATGGCCGCTCCATCCTCGATAGCCCGTCCGGTCATGATGGCAATATGGGCATGCTCCCTGGCGCGCTCTAACAAAGGCGCGACCCCCGGATAGAGTCGTGCCTCCTCGGGCGTTGGCGCAATAGGGCTGAGGGTTCCGTCAATGTCGAAGACGAGGCCGAGGGGTTTTTTGGTTAGGACGGTTTGCAGGTCTAATGGGGACATGTATCGTTTCTCTCCGTTAGTTGTTTTTCTAATAGCCAGTTCTTAAAGAGCGTAATTTCCGTTGCCTAAGTTGATAATCGATGCGTGGAGACGTGAAGCAGCCAGGTCTTCGAGGAAGATGTCACTTTCGTGGCTTCGTCCAATGCTACGTGATTCTTTACACTTTCTTGCTATCGCTCTTCAGTGAAATCATAGCCTCTATACTTGTTCGTGTCAATGATCTATTTGTAATCTTAACTCTCAGGTCTCTGCTTTCTTCTTGACTCCTCACTGCCTGCGGCAGTTCGCAAGGGTTTTTTGTGAGGTGCGGATTTTGCCACCGCGGTGGCAAAATCCGCACCTCACAATGGGCGGGCGAACGCGACGATCCGGAGGCAACCAGGGCGAAGATCAAGCGCGGCAAAATCCGCACCTCACAATGGGTGGGAGAGTCGCCTACGGCGGGGAGTCCTGAAGACTTACTTGAATTCATAAAGCTGTTTTTCCCTTTTCAGCATGTTAAAAAAGAATAGTATATTAGTATATAATGTAGGGAACAATTGGTTTGGTAACTACCCAAGTACCGGACTTATGCCGCCTGCGGCGGCGAATGAGAAGGAGGGGAGTGAACTGGGGACACCCCAGACCCCGGCAGGAGGACTGCCGTCCCCCTGCACCCCCTGCTCAAAAGGAGAAAAACATGTGTGGCCGCTATACACTTACCGTTGACGTCAAAACCATTGCCGAAACTTTTGGTGTCGCACCAGCAATAGAAGCAGCACCGCGCTATAATATCGCACCAACGCAGGAGGTGGTCAGCATTTTGATGATTAACGCCAGGGCAGAGACATTGGCCGAGAAGCCTAGCTTCAAGAGGTTGTTGCGCTCTAAACGCTGCCTCGTGGTTGCCGATGGTTTCTATGAGTGGAAGAAAGAGCAGGGGGGCAAAACTCCCATGTATATCACATTGAAAAGCGGCAGTCCCTTCGCCTTTGCCGGTCTCTGGGACCTCTGGCATAGTCCTGATGGCCAGGAAATACGCAGCTGCACCATCGTCACTACGCAGCCAAACGCTGTAGTGGCTTCTATCCACGACCGCATGCCGGCCATTCTCTTGCCCGACGCCCGTGAGATGTGGCTTGATACCAGCCTCAAGGATGAGCATGCCCTCCTGCCTTTGCTTGCTCCCTACCCCGCTGATGAAATGACGGCCCGGGCCGTTTCGCGCCTGGTAAACAATCCAAAGGTTGAAGGGGCTGAGCTGATTGCGTAGAATTCATCGTGCCTGAATGCGCAGCGCCATCCGTGAAGCGGTAGCGAGCTCTTTACCGGGAGCCGCAAGCGAGCGGATGGCGTCAATCGTCTCCTGGGCATTGCGCACGAACTCGGTCCGCACAGGTAGATGCGTCTTGAACTCATCTAGTGTCATGTCGTCCAGGAAGCGCACACCCTCGTTGTCTAACATTACACGGGGCAGCAGCACAAGGTCGCCTAAATCATCGTTCTCTTCCAGGGCTGCCAGCACATCCTGACCACACAGGAGGCCTGCAACGGTGACTTCTGCTCCAAAGAATTTGTTCACGACCGGCAGTACCTGTACCTCAAGGCGCTCGACGTGGCGTATATCTTCCGCGAGTTGTTCAATAACAGGTTGCGCCATGGTACTGGTGACCAGCGTCACACGACGTGCTTCTGGTAGAGATGTTGGAAGCCTGCGCTTGCCGCGATTCCACTGCTCAATCAAAAAGCGGGTCATACCCACGCCGTTCTCGATTTGCGAGTAAGAGCCGTAATGTTGGGGCGGTGGGAATTCACGACCTGTCAGGTAGTACCATTCATCTGAAAGATAGACGAATGGGTAGCCATCGGGGTGTTGTGCCTCAAAGTAACGCTGGTGGGCCTCGACTTGTTCAATAATCGCCCCGGCCTCCTCGCGGGTGTAGTGACGCAATGGAGGCAGGTCGCCGGTCTTAATCATGTTGTTATATTTGGTCAGACCTACAGGCACCACCGAGATAGATTCGACGACAGGTCGTAATTTCTCAAGGTCCTGAATGCTACGATCCAGGTGCGGGCCATCGTTAATAGTCGGGCAGAGGACAAGTTGAGTATGACAGGTGATGTGCATACTGCCCAAACGATCGATGTGGTCAAGAATATCGCCTGCTCGTGGACCATCCACCATCTTGCGACGTAATTCAGGTTCGGTCGCGTGCACGGATACATAGAGCGGCGTCAACTTCTGCTCATCGAGGCGCTGCCAGTCGTGTTCTTTCAGGTTGGTCAGTGTGATAAAGTTTCCAAAGAGGAATGAGTAGCGGTAGTCATCATCTTTGATATAGAGCGAAGGGCGCATCCCGTGTGCCAACCCAGGCTGCGGCGCAAAGCGTTCGGGCAGCCCCTTAATAAAACAGAAGACACATTTATTGGCGCACTGCCGGATAAAAGGTGCTGGCTCTTCTCCGAAGAGCACACCCAGATTTTCATCGATTGACTTGGTGATGCGCACTTCATGCTGATTTTGCTGCCGCTCAAAGCCAATGGTCAGATCTTCATCGGCGGCGTAGAAGCGATAATCCACCAGATCGCGCATAATATTGCCATTAATCGTGCGAATAAGGTCACCAGGTTGTATCCCTACACGGTCGGCAGGGCTTTCAGGTATTACCTCACGCACCCATCCATACATTTTTGGCATAAGTTGTTCCTTAGAAAAAAAAGACCAGGGGCGGATTTGAAGATCGTTCCCCGAGGAAATGCAGATATGTATCCTGATGATTATAACCGCCATGAGGGGATACGTCAAATTTTTTGGACAGAGGTTTGTTGCCGTGAATCTGGACAAAAGCAGCTGAAATGACTATACTAGTAGAAGATAAATGTATCAATGTGTCACAAGGAGTATGATTCTGCATGGGTGAGAAGCCTGTTTCAAAGGATCCCCCCTCTTTTATTCTGGCGCCTGCGACCTTTGAAGATCAATACAAACGACGACCACCGGTGCAACAAGCGTCATGGTGGACACTCTGCACAAGGTGGCTGCAATATCATAGTATCCAGGTACGATGGGATATAGAACGCTGGCTTGCCCGACTCTTTCATCGTCGTTGGGGAGCGTAATTTCCTCGCCCTATTTAAGCGCTACTTTGTTTTTTTGGGCTTCGGTACGGGTTGCACCGGCAATGTCTTGAAGTGTACATGAATACGCTGCGACCAGAACGGCATCCAGTGAAAGAAACCCGGATAGACCGTAATCTGGCTATCCCGCGCTTGCGGTATGCCATTAGTGCCAACCAGAGCATGCTGGGCGGCATCTAGAGGCTTGCCAGAGATCAGGTTGCGTACGGCATCTTCAGAAATTTGCGCTGCGACCTGCCCTACCGCAGTGAGCTTCAGCACGAGGGCGTGCCCATCTTTGGCTGGCTGGTTTTTCAACTGCTTCAGTTGCACTGGTTGCTGCGGGACAAGAGCTAAACCACTCCTTTGCCTGTTGAGGGTATCTTTGAGTTGAGCCGCTGCCGCTGCTTGCAGGTCGGCGGCACGGACGACCAGGACGGTCAGGACGGTCATGTGCAGCTTGAGCGTTTCCCTGAAGGTTCCATCAGTGGCAACTCGCCCAACGGCAGGCGTCGCGATAGGCGTCTCAACCTGGATGGGTGTGCCCTGCTGATCGCCCGGGTGCACGTTCTTTTTCAAGAAGTCCTTGACTTGCGCCTGCACCTGGCTATCCAGGGTGGTCCTTTCTGCATTCACATCATTGCTGTTCACACTGGTAGCGATGCCAGCGCCACCACCTGTCGTGGGATCAGTATTCGTCACGCTCAATGCCAGCCTGGTGATACTGGGGTTGGCTTGAAGAATCCTGGTCTGGCTATCCGAAGGTATCGTAATGATGCTATTAGCAGGAACATTGCCGCTTGCACCAGGATTTTGTGCCTGGATGGGGGTAACTAGAGGATTACCTGGCAATACCTCTGGCTCTGCCTGTGTGACAAATGGCACCCCATTTTTCGTGGAAACGATGGTGCCAGTTGGAATGATTATCGGGGTGGCGCCGGTATTGGTAAAGACCACATTGCCTGTGGCTGCTTTCGTTCCCACGGTGGTGCTGCCAGTCGCGTGTCCAAGCCCTGTGACAGTGGTATCAAAAACAAGCGTGTGCGCAGGAAGGGTCTGGTGGACAACATCCTGGCGACTGGTGGCTGTGGCTGTCAGCGTCATTTGCAAAGGGTAATTCTGTGATGAAAGTGTGACGGACACATCAGCCGAAGGAACGAGAAATGCCAGCAACACAACGATGAGCAGGGTCAGGATAACCAGGAGGGGCGCCACCATACGGCCGCTACTTACCCTCTTCCTCGCCTGTTGAGGTCGAGCAGCTGCGGGCTGCCTTCTAAAGCCCGGGATAGCTCCAGTGGCAGCACGGTTACTGGAGGGAGGTTTCTTCAGCTGTGACTGCCCTGCCCTGGGCTTCGGCTGAGTGCGCGTTTGAGGTTGAGGCAAAGCCACCGGCTGGGGAGGGCGATTACCTGTCCCTAAAGTAGAGGGGGTCTGCTTTCCATGTTCCCCAACCAGGCTTCCTGATGGACGGGCAGTGGGTGGAGGAGGTGAAAGCTGTTCCTGTTGATCGTAAACCGGCGGCAACTCCATATCATCAGAGTCCGGCTGAGGCAGGGAAGACTGGGGAGGCTGGGGAGACTGCCGAGGCACCGGTGGTAGAACTTTGCCTGTACGGTTAGTGCGTGGACGAATCCCGTGAACACGTGATGGCCCTTGTATATCCTGCTCCTCATCAGGGGCTGGCATGGTCCAGGAGGGAGACGAAGAGTCAGAAACATCAACGATCTCGCCCAGGTCTCCCTGGTCCTCGATATGTATACCATCGATGGAGGTTGGGTAATCAGCGAGATCAGGAACTTTATCAGCCATCTCATCCATGGAAACGGAAGCTCGTTGCTCTGGTAAAGGTACAGATTGGGCATCCTCCAGGTAGGTAAATGGGCCATCAGCCTCATGATGAGAGGGCAGATCAAATATTTGTGGTTTTGCCTCCTCAGAAGCTATGTGCGCCTCCTCAGAGGCCCTTTGTGGTTTTGCCTGCCAGGGCGTGTCTTTGTCAGGCATTGGCACCGTTGTATCCGCGTCGCTTTGCTGGGCGGCCTGGCGAATGCTCTGTGACTGGTGGTAATCTTCAAGCTCTAAATTGGGTTCTTCATCCTCTATGGGGGGCGAGTACGGTGGAATAACCGGCCGGATGGAGGCAGACGAGCCAATACGATAATCAAAGCCGGGCGCGAACTGTTTGTCGTCCACTCCGAAAGTAGCCGAAGCAGGAGGAGGACTTTCAAGAGGAAGTTGCCGCCCCTTGTTCTCCATGTCTACATCATCTCTACTGCCTCCCAGAGGCCGCCTTTCATCGACCTCTTGCTGCATCGCCGGTTGATTGAAATACTGTTGGGGAGGTTGTTCAGAAGGCTGCTTCACAGGAGGCGTCGCTGTTTGCTGGTTGGGTAGACTTCTCCCAGGAGGGGTACGCAGTCGTGCCGAAGTTTTCCCCCCTAAGCTTATACGGCCCGGGCGACTACCAGGACGTGGTCGACTGCTAGGTGGAGATTCCAGCGAATCAGCAACTTTGAAGCCAACAGCTTTGACCACCGAGCGAATCTGGCGGTCGGAGCTGATGACGAGGACCTCTTTGTTCAGTTCTCGCGCACGAGCATAAAGGAGTCGCCAACTGACGTGGCTACGTAGTTGTGTCTGGGTCGGAACAACCAGTATGATACGTCGAGTTGGTATGCGCTCCAGGCGTTCTCGTACATTGGTTAGCTCTTCTTCTGGGCTGAGATAGATGATCTGCTCGTCGGCCATTAGTCCTTCACCCCCTTTTTCCGATGCATCCCTGTGTTTGCAATGTATTATTACCTGCCCCCGGGCTGTAGATTTTTTAGTGCGCCCCCTTCGGGGCGCAGGGAGGGAGAGATTCAGGGGACACCCCTGAAACCCTGCCAGGGGCAAGGCCCCTGGACCCCGCTTCTAAAAACCCTAAATGCAAGGTATGTAAAGTAGCTATCAGATATGCATGTTATGGATCACGCGATAAAGTGCTCGTTCCAGGACATTATTCTCGTTTTGTAGCTCAATAGCCTGGAAGGCCAGAGCCATGGGCGTGATGTCTTGCGCGCTTTTTAGCTGCTCCCCTGGATCTACGATGCTGGCCACCATTTCCGGCTCTACCGTCTGTATAATTGGCGGACGAGCAAACGGTAGTCGCTCCGTCCAGGGGAAAGTTTCGAGCTTTTGGCGCAAGTCTGGCAGTGCTGAGCCGCCCCCTACCAGATAGATTGCCGGTGGCAGTAATTCGCCCTTTGACAGTTCCTCGATCAACAATTCCACCGTATCCATCCATGTCTGGCACTCTGGCGCAAGAATGGCTTGCATATCGTCGCGTTCACTTCCTTTGATGCTACCATTACTATACAACACCTTGAATTTCTCGGCTTCTTTGATAGAGATCCCTTTACTCGTTGCCACGCGGCGCGTAAAAGTGCGCCCGCCAAGGGCAAACATGCGCGTTTCTTCGATGCCCCCCTGCCTGACAAGGGCAATATCAGTCGTTCCGCCGCCAATATCGATGAAAATGGCACCGCTGTCAGCGCCGGCGTTGGTACTTAAGCAGCGGGCCAGGGCGTAGGGCTCTGCAACAATAGTGACCAGTGTCAGATCTAACCCCTGGGCCACCGTCTCCAAGGCGCCTAGTTGCATGAGTGGTGCAAAGGCACTAAAGAGCGTGAGTGTGAAGTGGCGTCCACGAAAGCCTATGGGATTAGAAACTGTCTGCCCATCGATGCGTACAGAGATGACAGCCGCGTTGGTCAAGCGCACTTCAATGTTCTGATAGCCTGTCTCGGCAGCAATGCGATCCTTGGCATTCTTCAGCAATTTCTGCTGCGCGCCTGTAATGAGCGCTTCCAGCTCCTCAGGTGTGATCGGTTTCGTCGGTTGCTGGCGTTGCTTATTGACGACTATCGAACTCCCTTTCACCAACTCTCCCGCAATGCCGATCACCGCTGAAGGAGCGACCACGCCGCCAGCTGACTTTTCTGCTTTGACCAGGGCTTCATTACAATTGGCAATCACGCCTGGAATGTCAGTAACGATGCCGTCCGACATATGGGCATAACTTTGTTGGTGGCGCCCTACACCCAGTACAAGCCCTTGATCGCCCTGTACCTCGATGATGATCGCCTTCGCATAGGCGGTGCCAATATCGAGTGCAGTGTAAAGCTGGCTCTGATCATCCCCCCCAGGCGCAAATGGTTGATCACCATATGCACCCTCCTGAGGGGAGTAGTATCCATTCTCTTCTCGTCTTCTCGGAAGGAGGCTACGTAGACTTTGAAAGAGATTCTTCATTGCTCATTATCCCAACTATTGTGGTCAGTGCCAGCGTTCCTTTACAAAAGAAAACGTAAAGGTTGCATGTTATGTACTTTATAGCACAAAAACCACTGTTCTGGCAAAAATCACCTGATATTTTCTCGTACAAAGCCTGCTACGAGATCCAGGGCTGCGCCAAGCTCGGCCTTGATTTTGCCGCCGCCTTGCGCCGATTCGGGTCTGCCGCCACCTTTGCCGCCTAAGCGCTCACCAACGGCATTAGCAATTTTACCGGCATGCAGGCCCCGCCTGGTCAGCGCAGGGTCAACATTTACCTGAACGCCTACGCGGTCGCCAAAAGTGCTTGCCAGGACAACGACGCCCGAAGGGCTCAACCTGGCTCGTACCATATCACCTAACTCGCGCAGAATCTTCTCATCCGGCACATCCACAGTTGTGGCTACCACTAAGACGCCTTCTACATTCTGACTTCGTTGCGCCAGTCTCTCTGCCTGCTCCCGAACTGCATCGCGTTGAAACTGAGCGATCAAACGGCGAGCGGCTGCAAGGTCCTGTACCAGTTGTTCCACACGGGACTCAAGCATATCGGGCTGCGTCTGTAACCTTGCGGCCAGAGTATCCACTGTAGCACTGCGACGGCGCAGGTAGGCTTCAGCAGCACGTCCTGTCAACGCTTCAATACGGCGAATACCGGCGGCAATACTGGTTTCCTGGATGGTAATATAGATACCAATCTGGCCTGTAGCGGAACAGTGGGTGCCACCACAGAGTTCTGTACTGCTACCCATCGAGACCACACGTACCATATCATCATACT
>WNGP01006344.1_pt1 | contig 10127 bp, 9 predicted proteins | sample 5407671 | NCBI WGS metagenome assembly WNGP01 (sample SAMN13153381, study PRJNA577476) | soil metagenome | isolation source: 40 cm soil or saprolite under Garry oak tree replicate 2 | place: USA:California | collected 2016-06-15
CTGGAAGAACAAGGGCCGCAGTGACCAACTGCCCGGCGCCCATGGGCGCTTGCCAACGAGGCAAGTCGTCACCATGGCAAGGTCATTCGGTGATCAGCTCGACCGCCCCTTCGAGCAGGCGCCTCTGGCCTTTCGGTTGACCGCCACCGGCCGCCTACGACGGCCCTCCTCGGCCGGCAGAACCAGCACGCGGACTGGAAGCGAGGCCCCGATGCCAAGCCATCTTCAGCCAGCTCGGGTCACCGACGATCGCGTCTATCCAGACGAGCGCTTTCGGCTGGTTGCGCCGCCGGCCGGACCAGAGCCGCGGGTCACAGCCGAGCAGGCGCTGCGCCTCTTCGGCCGGCGCGCGGAGCAGGCACGCACCGGGTCGGCACCGCCGGAACTGGTGTTGCCCTGGTCATCGACGCCACGGCCGACCTGCGCTATGACCACCGACCAGTCTGGGCGCTACCCTCCCCCCGCTTGAGTACAGCGACGACGCCTTCTCTAAAGGCTTGCCAACGAGGCAGCCTGCCCTCAGCCATCCCTGACGGTCGGGGCACCCTCCCTTACCATCACCCACCGTGAACATCGTTGTGGCCGCACTCGTCAACGAGCGGGTTGACGCGGCCTCCACAAGAAGATGGGGACTCGTAGGGATCGGGCTCCTCTTCCTGATCATTGGTGCCTCCGTGCTGCTGTGGCCCCAGGCGTGGATCAGCGTCTACGAGGCGCTGTTACCCGGCACGAAGAAGCAGGTGGACCGCTCAACGACCGTTGGCAACGCGCTGTACTTGGTCAGCTGGCGAGTCCTACCAGCGATCTTCACGCTTGCGGGCGCTGGCATGGTCATCGGTGGGATCGTCCAGGTCATCACCGGGTAGCAAGCCGCTGGTGCGCGCCGCTTGTCGCGGCTTACCAACGAGGCAAGTGGTCACCGAGGGCGGGCCTCACCCTGCAGGCGAGCTGGTAGCCAACGCCGGCAGCCCAAGCGACGTCGTCCTCGCCGCCCGGCCTTCGCTGGCACCGCTGGTCAGGCGCCGGGTGTGCCAAGAGCCCGCCGGATGGCGGCCACAGTCGCGGCCGGGTCATCAACCCCAATCACCAGGCGGGCGTAGCGCTCGTCGGCCAGGTGGATCACCACCGCCTTGGCGGCATCATGCACATCCCAGAACACCCGGTCACCTTCGTGATGGAAGGTCCCAGCCACGATGACGCCGGGGATATGCGCGCCGGGGCCGCGCCAACCCTTCCAGCCGCGCACCACCTCCGGATCAGCCTCCGCGTCGGTCACGTGCGCCAGCGGAATCTCCAGGCGGCTCTTCAACGCCCAGAGCTTGTCCATGCCCTCGATCTGGACGCTCAGTTGGTCGCCGACGACCTCGACCCGCGCCATGTCGACTCCTCTTAGTCCTGGGCCTGGTGCCCCTGCCGACCGTGAGTACGTCATAGCGTAGAGCCCCAGCTCGGCACGGGGTGGCACGGCTCCTCGAACGCAACGACCAGCCCGGCGTCGAAATCCTCCGGACGGCTTGACAGCACATAGCAGCCTCAGCTTGGTACGAGGCTGTTTCACAAAGCTGTGCGAATGATCAAGGAGCTGGCGTCTGCTGCCGAGCCGAACCGGATGCGCCCGTGCTGCGCTGATGTTGGGACGCACCGACGGAAGGTCGAAGCCACAATGACCTGTGGGTCGGCTGCATGGTCTGGTCGACCACCGCCAGCAGCTCGGCGGTCAGGGCGTCCAGGTCGACCTGCTGGCGCAGCCGGGCGCTGAACCCCGCGATCGTGCGGGCGGCGTCGTAGCGGCGGCGGTTGAAGCGCCGGTCGACCGCCCGCTGGACGCGGCGGCGGGCCGGCTGGAACAGCGCCGCAACCGCCAGGGTGGCCACGGCCACGACCAGGCTGGAGTTACGGCCCAGCAGCTGGCCAAGGCCCAGAACGATGCCGGCATAGGCGCCGCCGCTCAGCACGGTGAGCAGGCCGTAGGCGAGCGTGCGGCTGATGATGCGGTCCAGGTCGTACAGCCGGTAGCGCAGGATCGCCGCGCCGATCGCCAGTGGCAGCAGCGCCAGGTAGCCCAGGGCCGCCCAGATGTACAGGGCCTCGGTCCTGGTCACCGTGCGACCACGACGAGCAGCACCGACGCCGCCGACAGGCCGGCCGCCAGCGCCACCCAGCGGAGCTGCTGACGCTCGACGCCGTGCGAGCGGCGGAACCGGACCACCAGGGAGGCGCCCCCGACCAGCACGGCGAACTGGGTGACGATGAGGGCGAGGAAGGCGACGACCTCGACCGGGCCGGCCAGTGCCGGGACCGCCAGCGGGCTGGTGACCGACTGGAGGGGCGGGTCCAGGGGCTGCGTCCTGAGCGCCGCGGCCAGCAGGTAGACCACCGGCGCGGCCGCCGCGATCCTGGCCCACCAGCGCCAGCGGGGCGACGGCAGCGACCCGGTGGGCGTGAGCAGCAGGACGAAGGCGAGCAGGCCGGGCCAGGCGATGAAGCTGGCGTCGTCGTACACCGCCGCGTACTCGGCGGCCGGGAGCGCCCCGGGCCGGGCCAGCACCCCGTAGTACGCGTATGCCTCGGTGATCCCGCTAGCCACCACCGACAGGCCCAGGGCCAGCAGCAGCCAGCCCACCGGGTGCGCGGGACGGCGGGAGGCCAGCACCGCCCCGACCGTGGCCGCGCTCACCAGGGTCAGCACGTAGGGCACCGCCTCGGCGTTGAGCTGGACCAGGTCGGCCCTGCCCGCCTGACGGATCAGATGATCGAGCCACGGCGAGGTGACAAGCCCCAGCATGGCCAGCGCCCACAGCGCCCAGGCCAGCGCGCCCGGCCGCCCGCGCATCCGGGCCATCGCGGCCGCCGTGGTCACCGCCATGCCCCTCGCTGCACGCAGCTCACCACCGGTACCGCCACCTCCCAACGTCGCGGATCACGCGCCAGTATGGCCGGCCTCCGTCTCAGGAACGTTACGGGACAACAGACCCTGCCCAAGGCATCAGGCCTTTGTGAAACAGGCTGGTACCTGTACTCTGTTAGGTCTTGCGGGAGTGCCGCTGTCGGGTGTACCTCTCGAGTGGTATCCCCGAGCCGAAAGGAGCCCGCCACCAACCCTGGTGGCCCCACGTGACCCCCACCCAACTTCGCCGCATCCGCACCCGCCTGACCGCGTTCGCCGAGGACCTGTTCGCCTCCATCCCCCGCAAGGACCAGCGCCGCTGGGGCCAGACCTACCTGCGGGGGCTGCTGCTGGACGGCAAGCGCAAGTCGATCCAGCCGATGGCCGCCCGGCTCACCAGGGGTGACCCCCAAGCCGACGCCTACGCGCTGGAGCAGGCGCTGCAGCAGTTCGTCAACCAGTCACCCTGGGACCCGACGTCGGTGCGCCGCCGCCTCACCCAGCGCATAACCGCGGCCCTCCGGCCGGCCGCATGGGTTATCGATGACACCGCGTTCCCCAAGTACGGCCGCCACTCGGTCGGGGTCGCCCGGCAGTACTGCGGGACGCTGGGCAAGGTCGCCAACTGCCAGGTCGGGGTATCCATCCATGCCGCCACCGACCAGGCCTCCTGCCCGCTGGACTGGCGGCTGTTCCTGCCGCCCGAGTGGGATGACGACCTGGCACGGCGCCGCACGGCGCACGTGCCCGACCACGAGCGGCACCGGCCCAAGTGGCAGCTGGCCCTGGAGCTGCTGGACGAGCTGGCCGCATGGGGCCTGGCTGCGCCGGTGCTGCTGGCCGACGCCGCCTACGGGGAGGTCAGCGAGTTCCGGCTCGGCCTAGAGCAGCGGGACCTGGCCTACGTGGTGCAGGTTCCCGCCACGCTCAGCGCCTATGTCGAGGACGTGGCCCCCAAGCTGGTGCCGTACACGGGTCGGGGGCGCCCACCGGTGCCCCGCTACCGCCAGCCGCGCTCGTCGCTGCGCGCTCTGGTGCTCGCCGCAGGCAAGCGAGCGGCCCGCACGGTCGCCTGGCGGGAAGGGGCCGACAGGCAGCCGTTGGGCTCCCGGTTTGTGGCGCTGCGGGTGCGTCCGGCTGGGGTGCGGCTGCGCCGCGCCACCCACGGCGGCCAGCTGCCGGTGCGCTGGCTGCTGGCCGAGTGGCCTGCAGGCGAGCCCGAGCCGGTGGCCTACTGGCTGGCCAGCCTGCCCGCCGACACCCCCCTGCAGCAGCTCGTGCACCTGGCCAAGCTGCGCTGGGCGAGTAGAGCACGATTACCGCGAGCTGAAGGACGCGTTGGGGCTGGACCACTTCGAGGGGCGCTCGTGGCAGGGCTGGCATCACCACGTGACGCTGGTGTCGGCCGCGCATGCATTCGTGACCTTGGAGCGGCTGGACCCAAAAGCCCGTGCGTCGGCCTGACCACCTTTGCGTATTGCGTGAGCTGCAATTCCTGGTCGCCTGTTGGGCCGGCGCGTGTCCGCTGTGCCTGCGTCGACTCCCACGGTCGACGGCATGGCTGCACCCCTCAGCTACGCCGACCTAACGGAGTACAGGTACCAGGGTGTGCACAAACGCTTGCGGCTGATGGTTGACGGGCACTGTCAGTACTCCGTCACGGCGGCTGTCACGGCGGCTGGCCCATGAGGAGTTTCTCTACACTCTCAAGTCCGGCTCCGGTGCTGTCCGGTGCGAGACTGCTTCGGCGCGTTGGTCCTGCGCGGCCCGGGAGCAGGATCGGCCTGCCGTGCCCGGGTCGGCCGGTTCCCACTTTAGAGGGCTTGGAGGGGCAGGGCTGCTGGTCTGCGGTTGGTGGCCTCGAGGTCGGGTTGAGAAAGGTCCGGCTGCGTTGAGGGCGGCTGGTGGTGATGATCCCGCAGATTGGCTCATAGCGTCCGATCCGGAGCACTTCAGAGAAATTCGTGAGTTCTACGTAGCTTCAGTATCTGTGCTGGTTATGCCGCGTCTTTGGGGTTCCTTGCGGTTGTGTTGGGTTTCGTGTGTGGGTCGGGTGGGCAACTTACGGCTTCGTAGACGCCTATCCATCTGTCAGGAGGTGACCTACTCGTTTACTACGAGAGCCAAGCACGAGCGTAGGAATCGCTGGCGCTTGACGACCGCAGTATTTGATCTTGCATTGGCCGTTCCGGTGCTGATGGTGGCGACCGGATTCCAGAAGCCAGCCTCGGCAGCAGATGTCAACGTGACCATCGAGTACCAGGAAGCTAAGCCGAACCCATGCGCACCGTAAACCCGGTACAGCTTAACGGATTCTGGGTGTTGGTTTGACAGGTCCGAATTTGATGGTGGCGGGTCCCGTCGGTCAGGATCGGCGCGGCCCTCGCGCCTGACAGCCTTGGAGGCCATCATGAAGCCTGGCGCACCTCGGTTCTTCCGGCGATCGATCTTGCTGGCCGCGGCTGGCATCCTGACTGTGGTGCTGGCTGCGTGCACGGGCCGTGGCGGCGGACAGCTGCCGCCAGACAACGTCCTGTTCAATGGCCCGGCGTCGTTCGGTTTCAGCTTCAGCTGCGAGAACGGTCGGCTCGGTATCGAGCTCTCCTACACCGACCAGGGCAGCAACCCCATCGGGTCGGAGTTCACGATCCATGGGACCGTCGACCAGGTCGACCCGGTGGTGGAATCTGCCGTGTGTATCGATCACAATCCGCCACCTCCCCCCGAGAATCAGCTGATTTTCCTGGGTCGTTACCAGCTGACGTCGTCGCCGCCGCCGGCAGGCTTCCCGTCGACCTGCCCGACGCAGGAGACGACGACCTCGCCGTTGTGCCGCTTCGAGGTCATCGTGCAGGACAACGACCAGGACCTCGCTCCATCGCCGGGAGACTTTTTCTCCATTAAGCTGTCGACCGTTACCGCCTCCTGTGCTGATCCGGTTCCTGATCCGACGTGCACGCAACTCCCCGACGCGGCCGTGTTCTACGCCCGGGCCGGATTCCTGTCGGGTGGTAACATCACCGTCCGCTGACGCCAGGAACGCTCCGTAATAAGGCAAGGACCAGGGGGGCAGTTATGGATTCTCAAGATCGCCCGGCTCGGCCGGGCTGGCAGCACCGTCCGTTTTCGCGGCGCGGTTTCATCGGTGGGGCGGCCGCCCTGTCGGCCGGCGCAATGGCCGGCGCAATCGCCGCTGGCCGGCTGCCAGGGGTCGCGCACGCCGAGGTGGGCGGCAGTGGCCTGCACGGCGCCGAGCTTCGGGGCATGTACCTGACGACCAAGGACCGGCTGGCCGAAGGCCGGTTCGGGCTGATGTTCAAGCGGCTTCCGGCCTTCGCGCCCAGCGACGACCTGCTCACCGGCCTCGCCCAGACGATGGTTGAGCCTGACACCAGCGATAGCTTTCTCAACACCAGCCCGCGGCTGTTCGCCGGGTTCACCTTCATCGGGCAGTTCATCGACCACGACATCACCTTGGACAACACCCCGCTCGACCTACAGCAAGAAGACCCCGATGCAACCGTCAACTTCCGCACGCCGCGCTATGACCTCGACGTGCTCTACGGGCGCGGGCCGGCGTATGAGCCCCAGTTCTACGATCCGACCGACCCGGCCAAGCTGCTGGTGACGCCGAACGTCAATGGTGTCTTGGACATGCCGCGTGACGATAACGGCCGGGCGATCATCCCGGACCGGCGCAACGACGAAAACCTGATCATCATCCAGCTGCACAAGGCCGTCGCCCAGTTCCACAACAAGATCGTCGACTACGCCCGGGCCCAAGGCATCCGCCCCGAGTGGGTGTTCGAGACCGCCCGCCGACTGACCCGCTGGCACTACCAGTGGGCCGTCATCCACGACTTCCTCCCACGATTCATTCAAACCCCCGGTATCGACGAGCTCGTCGGCCCCAACGGCACGGTGTACAAGGAGGTCGCCGGCAAGCCACCGGTGATCAACTTGAACTACTACAAGCCCACCAACAAGGACGGCCGGCCGTTCATGCCGGTCGAGTTCTCGGTGGCGGCCTACCGGTTCGGCCACAGCATCATCCGGCCCTTCTACGTCCTCAACAGCAGCGGCATCGTCGACATCTTTGGCCCGGACGGGGGCCGCAACCTCAACGGCGGCCGCCCGATTCCATCCGACCTGGTCATCGAGTGGAAGAACATCCTTCCCGTGGACCCGACCTTCCCGGCCCGCCCGCCGCGCAAGATCGACACCAAGCTGTCGATTCCGCTCGCCAACCTCCCCGGGTCGGCCGTCCCACCTCCTGACCCGACGAAGCACCTGGCTGTCCGCAACACGCTGCGCGGAAAGCACGTCGGCCTGCCGTCGGGGCAGCAGGTCGCGCGGGCGATGCGCGCCAACGTGCTGTCCAACGCGACCCTCGGGCTGAGCAACGATCCGGGATGGGGCGGCGAGGCACCGCTGTGGTTCTACATCCTCAAGGAGGCCGAGCTGCCGCCGTACAAGGCGGAGCGACTCGGGCCGGTGGGCGGCCGGATCATGGCCGAGGTCCTGGTCGGGCTCCTGCAGCGGGACCCCAACTCCTACCTGTACCTCGACGCGGCCTGGAAACCCGCCCCACCGATCGCGCCAGCCACCGGCCAGTTCGGCTTCGTCGACCTACTGAAATTCGCCGGTGCTGCCTGATCGCCAGAGCCCACCGCCGCGAGCCGCCCATTAGCCCCGGTCATTCACGAGCGATCTTTGTCGTGGTTTCTTGAGTGGCTTCGAGAAGCGTTGCAGGGCGACACCACCCGGGGCTCGCGGCGGCTGATGCTACGGCCTTAGTTGGGCGTCTGACGGTGGGGTGCTGCCGCGAGGACGGCCGCCCAGGCGGCCGCCCGCAGGGCCGGCCTTGAAGGTCGTAGAGGAAGTTCTCACAGTCCTACGGACGGACCTAACGAAGTACTGGTACCAGCGTGTTGCGGAAACGGTCTGTCGCCTGCCGACGGTCGGCCGAGCCAGGGCGGAGTGAGGCGAGTCCGATCGCCGATTCTCGGCAGGACCTTCGTGGTGACGGACTCGTGGCAGGACGGCGGCCGGCAGCAATCCGGACGAGGTCGCCAAGCAGGCCGCCAGTGGGATGGTGACCGGCCGCTTCACGCGGCCACAGGGTCCCGGCCATGACTGTCTGTCCATCGCCTCACGACCCCTATCATCCAGCCAAAACGAGGGATCATCGGCCGATTGTCCAAGCAACCTATCGATGGAATCTGGAGGTGGCATCACCGTGACGCAGGGTGAGTCGAGCAACAACGTCGATCAGCCCAACGCCGACCCGAGCCCAGCGGCGGTCACCTTCGTGACCACCGAGCACTTCACGCTCCAGGGTGCCCGTTCGTCCACGATCGCCGAGGCCACCGGCCGAGCGACCATGTTCCTGGGCACGGTCTCCGGTGGGCTGATCGCCTTAGGGCTGATCGCCACCGCCGCAGGCGTCGGCGCGGCCTTCTACGCCTTCGGACTCATTCTGCTACCCACACTGGCGTTTGTGGGGCTGGTGACGTTCGACCGGGTGCTGCAGTCGGGGATCGAAGACCACGGCTACACGCGGCGGATCGCCCGGCTGCGCGGCTACTACTTCCAGTACGCGCCCGAGCTGGCGGGGTACTTGCTCAGTGTCCCGCGAGCCGAGCAGCTCAGGATGCAGGGGCTGCGGGGCGGGGCCTGGCAGGGGTTCCTGACGGTGGCGGGGATGGTTGGCGTGGTCACAGCCGTGCTGGCCGGCTCGGCCGCTGGGTTGCTTGCGGCGGTTGCCTCTGGCCGTTCGCTGGTCGCGGCGCTGGTAGCCGGTGTCCCGGTCGCCATCGTCGTCTTGGTCTGGCTGATGCGCTACCAGCTTTCAGCCTGGGAGCAGGTCAGCACCGCGCGCCTGTTCCCCGACGAATAGGAGATGGAACGGCCTGAGTTGACCGGGTGTGGTACCGCTTCTCGTGGGCCGTAGCCGAGCTGATTTGACACGTACCAGGGTGTTGCATAAACGCTTGCGGCTGATCGTTGACAGGCGTTGTCGGTACTCCGTCAGGTCACCGCGGCTGGGCCCATAAGGAGTTTCTCGACCCTCTCAAGCGCGCCCAGCACCCAGCAGGCTCCGCACCGCAGCCTGACGGCTGCCCGTGCTCGCCGCCGGTACCAGCGCGACATGCACAACGGACGCTTCTGTAAGGTCGCTCAATGTAGCTGTGACGCCTAGCGCTTAACTCGATTGCGCAGTGCCAGCACAGCCAGTGCAAGAAAAACAGGCCCTAGGAGTGTAAGCCCGAGATCAATTGCCTTACCCCAGTTCGTGAGTTGCTCGCTCACCGCGACTCCGGGCATCGCGCTTTGAGCTGCTGCGATTAATGCATCGACGAATCGGTGCCCACGCCCAGTGAGCCCTGCCTTAAGCATGAGCAGGGCACCGATCAGAGTAACTGAGACCAGGCAGGCGAGCGCGCGTAGCGATCGAAGACCATAGCCAGACGTCAGCCAGTAGAGCAAGATAACCAACCGCTCGGATCGGCTTAACTCACGATCCTTGCGGCGCATCTCCATCTCGCCGTAATAGAAATCGGCAGCTCCCGGCTCATTTGACTGACTCTCCAGACTCTTTCGGAGAGACCGATAGACCTCCGACACCTGAGCAGCAGTCAGGTCCGGCAGTACCACAGCTCCGTCGGAGCCCTCACCTGGTCCAGCCTGAGTGGTCAACCGCGTGTCCGGTATCACCCAATCATGGCGGCGAAATCTGCTGTGCCGGGCACGCCATGCGTACTCGTCCGCGATGCACCGCCGCCGTGTCCGGAAGGGCTTCGGAGAAGAACGCAACTCAACCGTGGGTTCGAGCGTGATATTCCGGAGCCCATATGATCCATAAAACAGGCACCGCGACATGTCAATATGAGCAAAACTCAGCGATCCTGCATCTGCATCTCGAATCGACTTCACGGCCGCTGAAGTGCCTACAACGGTGAGCGGAGCGCCAAGAATGACCCGCTCCAGATCGACAAGCGCTCGCTGAACCTCAAGGCGTCCACCCCTCTGGAAGGTGGCACCGCGTAGGTCCAGGCTCTCGGCGCTAATCGTTAACTGAACCCGCGCACCGAACTGGGTGCCAGAGATATCGCAGTAAGATTCGACTGCGATGGGCCCGAATACTGAGCCTGTCATAGCTTCGAGTCCAGGCGCACGCATGAACTCAGCCTCTAAGCCAGCGAGATTCAGTTGTTTCGAGACCTTGGATTCCGCAAGG
>WNGP01006003.1_pt1 | contig 10124 bp, 6 predicted proteins | sample 5407671 | NCBI WGS metagenome assembly WNGP01 (sample SAMN13153381, study PRJNA577476) | soil metagenome | isolation source: 40 cm soil or saprolite under Garry oak tree replicate 2 | place: USA:California | collected 2016-06-15
ACAAAAGCAAAGCCGCGCGACTTGCCGGTGAATCTATCTTGCATGAGAGTGACTTCTTGCACGGCGCCAGCCTGTGAAAAAAGCTCCTGCAGTTCGTTTTCCGTCGTGTTGAAGGAAAGATTGCCTACGTATAATTTGGTTCCCATTGAGTTTATTCTGGAAAACGCAGCCAGGTCACTGTTCCCGCTTATCGGATTTCAAATCGCCACTGAATAAACTCAACTGACAATCCACCAACTGCCGAGCTTCCGTTTTTCCGTTTCGTCTGACTAGTAAAATGCTTCCTCTAAGAAAGCAATAAGAATCAGGGATCAATTTTTTCCTTCCCAAAAGATGGTTAAATCCACTAGCGCGAATGGGAAAAAGTTCACTGCCCGCGTCGCGGTGGTGGCCGCAGGCGTGGTCAGCCCACTGGGATTCGGGTTGAGCGAAACGCTCGATTCGTTGCGCGAGGCACGCGATTGCGTTGACCGAGTTACGCGATTTTCGGTAGCGCAATGTCGATGCAAGACCGCAGGTCAAGTGCCTGCTGAGCGCCTGCTCGACAAGCAGTGTAACAGAGTCCGCGCTCGACGCTTGCATCGCGCGTCGCACATGATCATTTACGCGCTAGGAGAAGCACTGACGCAGGAGCCTCAGTTCAAACCTGAGTTGACAGTAATTGGAACAACGAGCGGTGGCATGTCTTACGGCGAAGATTACTACCGGTCATTAAAGCAAGGTGGAAATTTGCGACATTCGCCGACTTGGATCGCGAATTATCCAGCGCAAAAGCCAGTGATCGATGCGCTGGAAGCCTTCGGAATTGCTGCACCATGCGAGGTGGTTTCAAATGCCTGTGCCTCCGGCACGAACGCTATCGGTCACGCATTCGACTGTGTGCGATCGGGCCGCTACCAGCGCGTGTTGACCGGTGGGTATGACGCACTCTCGGAACTCGTCTTCGTCGGCTTCGATTCACTTCAGGCCTCGACGCCAGAGAAATGCCGTCCATTCGATCGACATCGCACCGGCATGGTTCTCGGAGAAGGCGCGGCGGTTCTCGCCTTGGAAAACTTTAATGCTGCTCGGGCGCGTGGCGCGACTGTTCTCGCAGAAATAACCGGCTACGGCATTTCCACCGACAATTTTCACCTGACGCAGCCAGATCCCTCCGGTATCGGACCACGGCGAGCGATGGAGCGAACCCTGCAGAGCGCCCACACTTCAGCCGATGCAGTCGATTACATTAACGCGCACGGAACTGCTACGCCCTTCAATGATACAGCCGAAGGCAAAGCAATCAGCGAATTATTTGATCGCGTGCCGGTAAGCTCGACCAAGAGCATGATGGGTCATTCGCTGGGGTCGGCCGGTGCCGTCGAAGCCGTCATCTGCCTGCTCGCGCTCCAGCATCAATTTCTTCCTCCCAACATCAATTTTCGCGCTCCAGACGAAGATATTCACCTAAACATTGTTGCGAACAAAGCGCAGCCAGCCCTTGTGAGCACAGTTCTTTCGAACTCCTTCGGCTTCGGCGGGACGAACGCTTCGATTCTGATGCGTAAATTCGACGCATGAGTCTGGCAATCGCCGGCATGGGATGGGTCACACCCCTTGGAAGCGGCATTGATCCGGTATGGGAACGTTTGCTCCAGGGTGATGAAGCGGAGGCGGAAAAGATCACGGAACAATTCAGTAATCAATGTTACAGCGTTTTTCGAGTACCTGAGTCCGCGCTGACCGGTTCGCCCCGCCACCCACGTCTTCGCCGGGCCAGTATGATTTCACGTTTTGCCGCGGCCGCGGGTTTGGAGGCGTTGCAAGCCGCAGGAGTAAAGCTCGATTCGCAGAGTGCAGAACGAATGGCGCTCGTCTTCGCAATCTCAAACGGCGGGGTGATTTACACGAAGCGCTTTTATCGCGACATCGTTGAGGGGGGCGCGCAATCAGCCAGTCCGCTCCTGTTTCCTGAAACAGTCTTCAACGCGCCAGCGAGTCATCTCGCAGCGATTCTCGGTATCACCGGCGCCACCTACACTCTGGTGGGCGATAGCGCGGCAGGTCTTCTAGCGATAAGAATGGCCGAGGACTTGATGACGAATGAGGCGCTCGACTATTGCCTGGTCGTCGGAGCGGAAGAGGTCGATTGGCTGTTGTGCGACGCGTATCGGCGATGGCGGCTGCTCCGTTTGGCGCCTCCGGTAGAGCCATTCGGTCGAATCGATCGAGGAATGATCTTGAGCGAAGGGGCAGGAGCAATCCTGCTTCGACGGGACGGCCCGATAATAATCGAAGGCACTCACGCCGGCGGGAATTACCGGAAACGCGCGGAAGCAGAAGAGTTAATGAAGCGGATTCTCCGCGATCTCAGCCGAACCGAAATTGATTTTGTTATCTCGAGCGCAAACGGCACATTTATCGATAAGGCGGAAAGCAGGGTGCTACAGCAAGTTATCCCCGATGCATTCGTCTATACGGCAAAGCCAGCTCTTGGTGAGAGCGTTGGCGCTTCCGGACTGTGGCAGGTCATTTTAGGAGGCCAGGCTTTGCGTTGTGGTGAGCTTCCGCCCCTGCTTCATGCAAGGCGAACAATTCCATTGCGGATTTCGCCTGCACGCGTGTCCGTGGCGGCGGCAGGTCGCGCAATCGTTCTAGGCTCTGGAGTCAATCAGCAAGTCGCAGGTTTGCGGTTGTCGATCCGATGATTGTGGATTCAATTCGTCGAGTGGCCAGCGCTCGGGATCTCAAAGCAGAGTGCTTTTGGGCTTTTCAGGAAGCCTTTGCTGCAGTACTTTCGGCGTCCGCCATGCGAAAGCCGGTCTTGTTGTTCATCGCTCTCCTTGCGAGCGCCGGTTTTATGAGAGGCGCAATCAAGACTCCGGAGAATGCTCCGATTGAAATTACGTCTACCGGGGAAACGACGTATGAAAACGGACTGGCAACGGCGCGCGATAATGTTGCGATTCATGTGGGCGACACAGACATTTACGCCGACTACGCACAGTACAATTCCAGCACACACGATGTGGAACTGAGAGGCCACGTGCGGATCTATCGTGATGTGAGCCTGTACATTGCCGATAGCGGTGTGTATAACACTGACACAAAAAAAATTCGGGCGATAAAAACGCGAACGGAGTCCGAACCCTATTTCCTGAACGGCGAAAATGTGAGCCAAATTTCCGACAACGGCTATCTCATATGGAACGGAACCTTTACGACGCATGATGCGCCGAATCCCGATTTCCACCTCCGAGCGCAAAAGATTCGGTTCTACGAGGATGACCGCGCGATTTTTCGGAACGTAACTCTGTATGTCGGGAAAGTGCCGGTGTTTTGGTGGCCTTACATGTATCAATCGCTCAGTGACGCGTTCAGTTTTACGGTTTCGCCAGCGTACTTAAGCACATGGGGACCATCGCTTCTCACTGAGGTCACCTTCCCAATAACCGACCATATCAGGGGCCGCGTCCGGCTTGATTACTTTGGCCGTCGGGGCCCAGCCATCGGCTTCGATCCCATTATTGATTATGGGAAGGACGACAGCAGCCAGGCCCGGCTCAAGACTTTTTACATTAATGATCAAAACCCCGATATAAATCAGACCGCCATACCGCGACAGAATGTTCCTACCGATCGATACCGACTCAGCTTGCAAGATCACACAGACTTTACTGAGCACATCTACGGCATCGCTAACATCACGAAACTAAGCGACCAGTACGTTATGCAGGATTACTATCCGGGTGAGTTTCGTGTCGATCCTGTTCCGGACAATGTTGTCGCTCTGACAAAGTCGGACCCGTTTTACACGTTGACTGGGATCGCACGTTTTCAGGCAAACGACTTCTTCACGACAACCGAACGTTTACCGGAAGTTGTATTGGACATCAAGCGTCACGCGCTTTTCGCGGGACCCATTTTTTATGAAGGCGAGACTGGCTTTGCGAATTTGCGGTTACAATTCCCTGAGGGTGCAGGTTTCGAGAACTACGGCACGGATCGTTTCGACACCTTCCATCAACTAACTTATCCAAACACATACTTTGGGTGGCTTTCCATCGTACCGCGAGTTGGCTACCGCGGCACTTATTATGGTAAGACATGGGACTTGGGGACGACAACCTTCATACCGCCCTCAAATCCGCTCGTGCCCGACTTTATTCTTCCGCCCCCGACCGTGGCTAACCCAATCAAGTTCGACGGAGACACATTTCGCTCGGTCTTTAATACGGGCGCAGAGGCCTCTTTCAAGATCTCGCGCACATGGGAGGATGTACAAAGCCGCGCTTTTGGGTTGGATGGACTTATGCACGTTTTCCAACCATTCACAGACTTTTCGTACGTCTCAGAAAACGGTCCGAACCCCGAGTCAATTTTGGAGTTCGATCGATTTGAACCGTCCACGCAATTGCGGGCGATCGACTTTCCACAGTTCACCCCAATCGATTCAATCGCAAGTTGGACCGTCTGGCGCGTCGGTATGCGCAACCGCCTGGAAACACGGCGCGATGACCAAACGTTCACTTGGTTTGAGCTCGATAGCTTTTTTGACGTAAACTTCCACAATCCATACGACCGCACCGATTATTCAAACTTTTTTAATAATGTCCGCTTCACGCCGCTCCCCTGGATGTCGTTCTCGGTCAACTCCCAAGTGCCGGCTTTTGCCAAGGGTTTTACGGAGGTCGACACTACCGCGAGCGTTCAGCCGATAGCCAATCTGCAATTGAATGTTGGGCATCGCTATTTGAACAACAATCCATTCTTCCAGAATAGCAGTTTGTTTGTTGTCGGTGGATATTACCGGCTCGATGATAACTGGGGCGTTGGAATTCAGGAACAATATGAAGCCACGACCGGCATTCTCGAGGAGCAGCGCTACTCTATTTACCGCGATCTGACGAGCTGGGTGGCCTCGTTCGGGGGAGTGATACGCGACAACTCCGGCGTGAACGAATACGGCGTCCTGTTTACCGTAACGCTCAAAGCATTTCCGAAATTTGGATTCGATTTGAACTTCGATCCCACTTCCCAGGGACAATGAACGAAAGTGCGCGGACAATGCCAAGCTTGTTGAGTGCGTTCTGCTTGCGCTGCGGCTGATTCGCCTGCGTCCGTTCTTCGCTTATGGATCTCGCAATCATCGGCTCGGGGTACGTTGGTCTTGTGACCGGCGCATGTTTCGCCGATGTCGGTCATAACGTCATTTGCGTCGATAACGACGTGCAGAAGATCAAACTGCTACAATCTGGCGACGTGCCGATATATGAACCGGGCCTTGAAGAAGTAATTCATCGCAATGTCTCAGCGCATCGATTGCGTTTCACCGGCAGCATTCGAGAAGGCGTGGATAATTCACAGATCATTTTTATCGCCGTTCCCACTCCCCAGCAGCCGGATGGCGATGTGGATCTTAGCTTCCTCGAGAAAGTCGCGCGCGACATCGCCGCGGTATTGTCCGATTATCGAGTGATTGTCGACAAGAGCACAGTGCCAGTGAAAACGGGCGAAAAAGTGGCTGAATCAATCAAAAGATATAACCGCCACGGCGCCAACTTCGATGTTGTCAGCAATCCCGAATTCTTACGCGAAGGCTGTGCGGTTGCCGATCTGATGCATCCGGATCGCATCGTGATTGGAGCGCAAAGCGAGCATGCCATCGATCTCATGAAGAAGGTTTATGAGCCATTCATGGCACCGATCCTTGTGACTGATATTAGCAGCGCCGAGCTTATCAAACATTGCGCAAACTCATTTCTCGCACTGAAAATTTCATACATCAACGCGGTCTCGGCGATTTGCGAGGCGAGCGGCGCCGATGTCGAAAAAGTCGCGGACGGGATTGGAATGGATCATCGCATTGGCCGTGATTTTCTTAATGCTGGGATTGGATACGGCGGCTCGTGTTTTCCCAAAGACATTGCTGCATTCATTACGATCAGCGAACGGCTCGGTGTTCCGTTCAATCTGCTGAAGGAAGTGCAACGAATAAACACCGCCCAGAAAGAGCGTTTTCTGAAAACGATTCGTGAAACGCTGTGGGTTCTTCGGTAAAAACGAATTGCGGTCTGGGGTCTCACATTCAAGCCAGATACAGACGATGTTCGTTCGTCTGTTGCGATCGAGCTGGTCGCAGACCTGCTGCGCGAAGGAGCGCATGTGGTCGCCTATGACCCGAAAGGAATACAAAAGGCCCGCGCCGTAAAAACGGTCGCCGCAGCCGAATTTGCTCCGTCCGCTCTCGAGGCGGTGAGCAATGCCGAAGCGCTGATCATCGCCACGGAATGGAACGAATTTGCTAATGTCGACCTGGCTGCGATGAAGGAAAAAATGAGGACGCCGATCGTCTTTGATGGACGAAACCTGTTGGATCCTGAAACGATGCGGACCCTGGGGTTTCATTATCATTCGATTGGGCGCGCTAGCGTGAAGCCGGCATAAACCCTTTGCCGACGATCTGTGGCGAAGCTCTCTGTGCTCGCCGAATTGCGCTGGCGGTACCGCCCAGGTGGCGAAGCGAAGGACGCTTTGCCGATCCCATCATCTCGGAATTTCTTGCGAAAGCGAAGGTTACTCAGTCAGGTCGCGCGTTTGCTCTCGAACTGTCTTACGGCAGCACTTGCAGCCTCGAGCCAGAAGAAAACGAAGAAGCCGTGCGGTGCGTTCTGGCCGACTTGTCGATCTTGCGACTGGGAGGAAGAGAAGTATTCGCTTCCGTTTGGAGATCGTTTTGACGGCGCGTTTGCTGCAAAATTTGTCCGCGCCACTTAGGGCCGGCCTCAGTTGCATCTAACGCAACTGATGGAATCATAACCGTCTTATGCACGATATTCGCTGGGACAATCTCGCCAAACTTCTTGTGGAATATTCCATCCGGCTCAAACGAAACGAAACCGTGTTGATCGAAGCATTCGACATCCCGGACGAAATGACAATCGCACTCATTCGAGCGGCGCAGAAATTGAGAGGCATCCCTTTTGTGCAGACTCAGCACACCCGAATCAACCGCGCGCTTGCGCTCGAAGCATCCGATCGGCAGTTGAATCTTTTGGCAAGCCATGAACTGGCGCGGATGAAAAAAATGGATGCATACATCGCTGTGCGCGGCAGCAACAACATCACGGAGTTATCCGACGTGCCGCCGGAGAAGATGAAGTTGCTCGCCAAGAAAATGCGCCCGGTGCAGGACCAGCGAGTAAAAAAAACGAAATGGGTGGTTTTGCGCTGGCCAACACCGTCAATGGCACAACTTGCCGGAATGAGCACGGAGGCGTTTGAAGATTTTTATTTCGAAGTCTGCACACTGGATTATCGCAAACTCCAGCCCGGCATGAAAGCGCTTAAGCGGTTGATGGAAAAGACAGACCGCGTCGAGATCAAAGGCCCCGGGACCGACCTCCGTTTCAGTATCAAGGGAATTCCAGCCGTGATCTGTGGTGGCGATCGCAATATTCCCGATGGCGAAGTTTTTAGCTGCCCGGTGAAAGATTCCGTAGAGGGTCATGTGACGTTCAACGCGCCGAGTATTTATCAGGGCATCGGTTTCGATACCATCCGTCTCGAGTTCGAAAACGGAAAGATTGTCGATGCGACAAGCAACGAAACAAAAAAGCTGAACAAGATTCTCGATTCCGATCCAGGCGCGCGTTACATCGGCGAATTTTCGCTTGGGTTTAATCCTCGCGTTTTGCAACCGATGCGGGACATCCTGTTCGATGAGAAGATCGCAGGCTCGTTTCATCTAACTCCGGGACAAGCTTACGAAGAAGCGGACAACGGGAACCGGAGCCAGGTCCATTGGGACATGGTAAGCATCCAGCGTCCAGAATGCGGCGGCGGTGAAATTTATTTTGACGGCAAATTGATCCGTCGAGACGGGCAGTTTTTACCCAAGCAACTGTGTTCGCTAAATCGAAGCGGATTGGCCAAACGCGCTTAAGCCGAGTGAGCGAAAGTAGCTCAGCTGGTACCGGCTACAAGAATCTCTCTTTGTGGTCTGGTAAATCTGGGCTCGTTACGTCTCCTTCGCGCTCTGGCCAAGCAGATTCAGCTGCATCATGCCGATCTCGCCGCGTTCAGCGAGCTGCAAATTCGCAATTTCGAATACAGGCGGTCCCTCCGCTGGACTTGGTCCGGCGCCGGGCAACTGAACGAGAACTTGTTTGGAATTCGAATTCAGGACGACCGATGCGATCTCAAGCGACGGCGAAAACTCGATCGTCGTGATTTGGAATGGGACAGTAATGAACACAGAGGCTCGGCCCTGCTGCGACGGCGTGAGTTGGACCGGCGCTGTCTCGAAATTAGGGACGACTTGCAATCCCGCGACGGCGAATGACGGCGAGCCGGTCGCAGTTTGCCTCTGCTGTTGAGACGGAATCATCCGAATCGTACCAAGAGCTCCCCCGACGGGCTGAATCTTTGCCACTTCGAAACTGACCTGCAAATTCAACGCGGGCTGAGGCTGCTGGGGTGCAGGCAACCGCATTGTGACAAGCTTGGATATGGGACGCACTTTTAGGACACCCATTCTAAAGCTCGACGTCAACTGCATGGCTGCGATCTCGAAAGAGAAGGTGATCTGCACGGATGCCTGCATTGTGGCAGCGGGTTGCGGTTTAGCCACGGCGGTGGATGGACGTTTGTCTACTTGAGCGGTTCGGATTTGGGTTGTTTCAGGCATGTTTGCAGGTGTGGTTGTTTGCGGAAATACGGGCTCAGTGAAAATGGTAGTTGGCAAACCAGACGCGGTCTCGGCGACGGGGGATTGAGTCGCAGCCGAGGTCGTTTCATAAGGCAGGGGTTGCCATTGCCCGATCGGTTCAATTTCAGGCCCTACTGACGCTAGCTCTGCGGACAGTGCGACTTCCCCGGCCGCTTCGGAAACTTCACTCGGCGTTTCGGGCGCTATTGTAGAGGGTCGGCTTAATTCACTGATTGCCGAAACCTCAGCTACTTCAGGTGTCTGCGAAACGTCCCGCCGCGAGGCATTGGCCGTTTCTTCCACAACCGGCCCTACTGACGACTCAACGGCCGGCTCAGCGAGCGAGAACTCCGGTTCACTCGGTCGCAAGATTTCCGCCGTCTGTTCGACAACTGGTCCTACAGACGACTCAAGGGCCTGCACAGTGAGCGACGCCAATTCGCGATCGGATTCTCCTTTGTTGTAAGCGGGCGTTTGTGACGTTTCCCCTCCCAAACCTGCCAGCTGATCAAAAGCACCGCTCAATTTTGCGGGAGGCAAGCCGCTGCGCCGCAAAGAAGGTTTCGACGCTGTTAATCGTAGCGAAACCTGGCGGGGCCCGCCACAAAAGCCGTTGCCCTGCACATCGCCCTTTTGCGCCAGTGCCACGCCGGGTTTAAGGGCTCGGGGGCCGGTGGCGAACTTGGTCTGCCAGTAACTCAGGATGTTGAATGTGTAGCGGTAGCGGCGAAGCTCGGGAACGACAACCAAAGCTAGCAGAAAGATGCCGGCTAACAGCAATCCACCGACAAGCCACGTTCGCCGACTGGCTATTCCGACAATGCCGGGCCGTGAGATTTTAGCCGGCCCGAGTGTTGTGGCGGGAGATGTAGCGACAACAGGGGCTGCGGATGGATTTGTCTGGCTCGCGGCTGACTGATCATTTTGTCCTTTAGGAGCAGATGAAGCGACCGGCGCCTCACCGGGCAAAGCCGCTACAGTTGTCGAGCCTACACCAGAAGACGAGCCCGAAACCGCAGTTGTAGGCGCTTCTTGTGGCTGACCGCTTGATCCCGCCGCAGTCGACTCATTCGACTTGGATACTGAGGGCTGTTCAGCCGGTCCCCCCGCACTCACAGATTCCGTCGCGGCAACTGGTGGGCTCGCCGCGGGGGCCAAAGAAGCAAGGGATTCGCCTTTCGATATTTCTGCTTGCTTGTTTGCAGCAAAAACGCTAGCGGGAATAGGACTTGGCTCAACTGCTGGGCTGCCTTCCGCCTGCGACGCAACGGCACTGGCCGTGTCAAACGTGGGTGCGGGCGCCACCGCAATTTCCGGAGTCTGCATCCAGCCAACGTCATAAAAAGCGTCCGCAAAAACGTTGTTGAGCGCTGGCGAATAGATCTTTTTGGCTGAAGCGGTCCAACCGGCGGCCTTCTCGGGATTGTTGTGTTTA
>WNGP01009410.1_pt1 | contig 10120 bp, 4 predicted proteins | sample 5407671 | NCBI WGS metagenome assembly WNGP01 (sample SAMN13153381, study PRJNA577476) | soil metagenome | isolation source: 40 cm soil or saprolite under Garry oak tree replicate 2 | place: USA:California | collected 2016-06-15
CCACCAGACCCGATCAAGTCCCTATAGGCCCCGTTGTTGGGTACCGTCGCAATCACTACTCCGTTCCGGTAGATGTCGATACTGGCCGCATTCGACCCACTCCAGGAGAGATCCACCGCATGCCTGCCCTGCACCCTGCGCCCATGCGCATGGAGCGTGATCCCGCCAGGCGTCGGGGTAGGTGTAGGCGTTACCGTCGGAGTCGGAGTAGGTGTAGGTGTAGGCACGGCAAAGGCATAAACTTTGTTGTCAGTGCCGATGTAGATGCGGCCCCGGGCTGCAATGCCGGTAGTGCTATACGAGTGCGTGCCTGTCATCAATTCGTTTGCGCCGCCGCCGGCGTAAACAACGGCACCAGTGTCGCCATCATAACCGTGTAGTCGCTGGTCGTCGCCCCCGGTGCCCACCACCCAAACAATCATGTTGTTAGTGCCGTCCGTGGAAGTGACGAAAGGCGAGCCGCAACCGTTCTGGCTAACGCTCCATCCGCTGGTGATGGCGGGCGGATTAGTCGCAGTGATGCGGAACGCGGAAAGCATGCTGCCGTTGGCGCGAAAAACAACATACGTGCCCTGGTTAGTCCGGTAGGTGGCCGCGGCCTGGATAATCGCGCTGCCAGAAACCTGTGATGAAGCTACCGGCGCAGTGATCCCGCCGAGATTACCGCGATTAAGCAAATATGCCTTTCCATCTTTGCCCAATTGGACCACCAGATTGGATGGCGTCGCGCCCGGCACATCCACCAGCAATGGGCCGGAGCCACCCAGATCGGTGTCGCCACCATCGAGCTGGAGCCAATCGGTAGGCACCCAGTAATCGGTGGGCGAGCCGCTGAAGATCGGGCCTGGCTGGAAGTGAATCACTGCTTCCCCGCCACTCCATGTGCCCATCGTGTTGAAAGTGTTACCGCTGGCAATGAAGGGATTAGCGCCATCGCTGGCAACGCCGCCCACTGCCCATATCCCGCCGCCGATGGCATCCGTGGCCCAAGTCGTCACGCTGGAAGGATTGTTGATTGGCACCCCGACAACCCAACCGCGATAGGCGCCGCAATCGCCGGCGTGTCCAGAATAAGGCACGTAAACCACGCCGTTGACCAGCCCAAGGGCGGCGCGTTCGTTCTGGACCAATGAAGTAAAGGTCGTGCCGTTGAATACGGCATGAAGGTTCACATCCACCGGCCAATGGGGATTGGTCGCGCCGGTATCCACGTTCAACGAAAAAATGAAATGTTTCTTCGTCGCGCCATCAACCATTGCGTCGAAAAAAAGTGATCGCGATGGAAGATCGACAACGGGCGTGCCAGTGATGCCGAGCGGGCTGATGTTGCCGCACGGCAGACCTGAGGAAACCGGCGTGCCGACGTTCCGTTGCCAAATCACGGTGCCATCCGCAGCGTCAAGCGCATAAACATTGTTCGATTCAGTCACGGCAATGACCATCGCTCTGCCGCCCGGACCGCCCTCGATGTAAAGAGGCTGGGCGTAAACATTGCCAACAATTGTGCCATTGAAGCTCAAGTCGCGCGTCAGGCTGGCGGCGGCGCTCTGCGTGAAAGCGGGATCGATATAAAGACCGTCACGCGAATCATGGTTGTGATGCTGAGTCACGTTGACCTGCGCGTCTGTTGGAAGAACCGCACTCCACAAACCAGCAACGACGAGCAAGGAAATGGAAATCAAAGGTTTCACACGTCGGCGGTTGATAATTCCGCGCCCCCTTCTACCACAATGCGCTGGTTTCTTGTCAAGCATTGCCGCAACACAATTCAAATCCCCTGAAATATGAGGGAAACGAATTCCAAGCCTGAACTTCCCTTCCGGTTTCATTTTCCCGTGAAGCAACGGCTGGAATGCCTATGCCACGTTAAATCGTTGACTCGCCCGCTCGGGAAGCTTTCGCAGTCAAATCTCACCCATTGTAAACCATTTAACCCTTTTAACGAATCACGTGGGCTTGCCGAACGCTTGGAACCCATCTCATAAATGATTTCGGCTTGTCTACAGTGGCGGACCACCGAACCTCACTGTGACTTCATTCGAGCAGTTCTGTGTCCCCGCGTCGCATACCTTATAGGTGTAACGCGCATTGCCACCTCGCACACCGATGAAGTCCTTATAGGACCCGTTGTTGGGCACCGTCGCAATCACTACCCCATCACGGTAGATGTCGATATTGGCCGCATTCGATCCGCTCCAGGAGAGATCCACTGTGTGCCTGCCCTGTACCCTGCGCCCCGAGGTCGTCAGCGTGATCACACCCGGGGTCGGTCGGAATCGAACCGGAAATTATACAAGGTACCCCAGCGGATCGCATTCGCGTTCGGATTTTCCGCAAAGGTTTCCGTGCTCCAGGTTAGAGAATCAGGCGTCTGATCCGGGGTCCAGGGAGTGCTGCTAAATCCCGCGCTCCCAACCGTGCCGTCGTTCGCAAATGCGGGGTGCTGAGGCGGGGCATGAAACCCTATGTTGCTCACACTAATTCCGGGTCCCAGAAGCACACTGAAGGATTCAATAGCCCGATCCAGGTTCTGGTTATAGACGGCATACTCATAGTGCCAAACTCCAGCCGAGGGGTTGGTCACTTTGTAGCCGAGCACTCCAAAGCCGTCGTTGCCCGGAGCGGGTTCAATCTGGTTAGCGGCCGCGCCTGTCCAGGCATTGATGGCGGGCTGCATGCGCACCGTGCCACCGACCGGTGTAAAGGTAAAATTGGTGGTGCCGCTCACATGATACTGCTGGTAAGAAGCGTTGTTATACATGTTGCATTGCCCGTGATGCGTCTGGCACCAGGCGTATTCGTGCGGGCTAATGTATGCCGCTTCGGCAAAATAGGTCGCGCCGGGATTTAGCGTTGTGTTCAGATCGTTGACTTCCACAAGAATCCGGTGGGACGTGCCCGTATGTACGTGGCCGGTGTGGTTATTTGGAGGGGTTTGCGAATCGCCCCGCGGGAAGAACCCGGTAAAGGGATTGACCCATGCGCGCGAACCGAGGCCGGTTTGACTCGCATTTAAGCTGGCGCCGTACGGGTCGGAGCATCCTACGCACAGGTGCTGGCCTGTGACGCAACCGTTGGTGTTGCACCCAAAGCCGCACGCGTCGTCTTCCAATGCCAGGAACGCATGCTTCAGCCAGGAGTGCCCAACTTGTTCGAAACGTTCATCGTTATTGGCGCCACCGCTCATCCGATAGAGATTTTGCGGAATGACCGGGTGATCGTTATCTGGCAATGAAAACCAATCCAGCGGCTGGTCGCCGTTGTTACAGGAATCGGTTCCCACTGCTAGGCCAATCTGGGTCCCATCGCTTCCAAATTGCTGTAATCCGGACAGCAGTCCAACGATGACATCCGGGCCCGGGACAAGCGAAGGCGCGCCGGGCGCACCTTGAACAGGCGGCAACACTGCCGACTGCGGTTGGCCATTAACCATCTGCTTGATCTCGATCGGTTGCATGGCGGTTCCAACGGAGATCTTTCCAACCACCGAACCAGCTTCTGATGGACGTCCAAGCTTCCCGGCGAACTCTTTTGAAATCAGAAGCCTTCCGCCTTTAATGCTAAGCAACTGAGCATTGGCATCGTAATCGTAGATATTTCCTTCAACATTGAAAAAGACGAACCCGCTCTTGCCGTCACGCACTGCAAGGTCGAAAGCTGCGCCCGAAGGGAGTTTCTCAACCTCGAGCTGGTTGTGGGACGCACTTAAGGCAGCAGGAAGAGTGGCTGAACTCTGCGGGATAAGCGCCATCGCCGACTCGAACTCAGGACCACGTAAAACATTGTTAAACACAAGAATCGTGAAAAACGAATTCGGCGCTACGGCGAAACGCATCGTCTCTAATTTTCCCGTGACGGAGCTGACTCCATTCAGCCGGTTGAGATCGACATCCATCGCGACGCTTCCATCTGCGACGATCATCTTTTGAAGAGTCCCGGTCTGGCTTTCTGGGCTGTTCTGTTTGGAGCCTGCCACAGAATTCTCCGAGCCCGCCTTAGGCGGGCCGAAAAGCAAAAGCAATGGGAGCGCGAAACGAATGAGCTTTGATTTTAACATTGTATCTTAATTCCCCGACTCTTGTGCCGTCTGGCGAAGTTATGAGTAAACCGCGAGTTTTCTCACGGGGCGGGCAGACATGTAAAGCAAATTTTAATGTTTATTTCGGCTTTCTAACTTCCGGGCAATTCTCGGTGCAGAACGAATTACGGAGATGACAAAGAGCGTAGGTGGATAGCGCGCTCCACCGCGCGATGCTAACTGAGTCGAAGACCATTATTTTGACCCGAAAGTTTTCGGGGTTGTACCACCCATCATGCCACACTCGCGAATGGCTTCGGAGTTCGGGGCGCCTAAAAAGCAGACGCGGCGTCCGGCAGCTGCCAGACGCCGCGTCGATTACATTCTGCTAACTTGAGTCTTTATAGCGGAGGCCCACCAAACCTCACAATCACTTCATTGGAGCAGTTGCCTGTGCCCGCTTCGCACACCTTGTAGGTGTAGCGCACGTTGCCTCCTCGGACACCGATGAAGTCCTTATAGGATCCGTTATTCGGTACCGTCGCAATCACTACTCCATTGCGGTAGACGTCGATGTTGGCCGAAGCCGCCCCGCTCCAGGTGAGATCTACCGTGTGTGTCCCCTGCACCCTGCGCCCTGCGGCACTGAGCGTGATCCCGCCTGGCGTCGGAGTGGGCGTAGGCGTTACCGTTGGAGTTGGCGTAGGTGTAGGTATAGGTGTAGGGGTAGGACCGCCTGATGGAGAAACACGCACGTAATAAACATCCTCCTCGTGTAGCCCGGTATTCCGGTTTAAGTTGAAAGTGGCGGAATACGCCACATTACCCCCGGTGTTATCAGAAACAATCGTGATGTAATCGCCGATCTTATTCTGGTTTGGATAACCTTGGAAAGGATTAAACGAATTGCTCACTGCGACGTTAGCCGACCACGTGACCCCGCCGTCGGTGCTGTAGGAATAAAATAGCTGCGAATCGGTATTATTTGCAGCATTTCGCGTATCCAGCCACACGGAATCAATGCGCCCATTTGGCGCTACTGACAACGTGCCGAACCAGTGCCACTTACTATGGTTGATGGGATCGTCATTGATTCGGAGCGGCGCGCTGAAGCTTAGTCCGCCGTTTGTGCTGCGCACAAACATCACATCGGTACCGATGGAGAAGCCGGTCGGCTGCACGCTCGCAAGCATGTAAATGTTGTTGTTTGTGGCGGTGCCGGAGCGATCCACCGCCAGGAAAATCTGCCCTGCCAGTCCTCCTGGATTTATCGCGGCGCCGAATTGTATGCTGCCGCCGAGATTGACTGTAACATTTTGGTCAAAAGTTGGCGTGACGGCCGGGTTCTGTGCAGTGCTCGAGCGAATGCAGTAAAACTGGTTCCCAACATTCGTACCGCCAATAAAGAGGTTGCCGTTGGTGTCCACGTCGAGCGTTCCCCATACGGGAGAGTTGGGAATATTGATCGGACTCATCCAGGTGACTCCGCCGTCCGTGGAACGGCTAAATTGCCCGACGCTGCAAGACGCGGCGGTGCTCCAAGCCTGGTATTGGAACCCGTGCCCCGTGCCGTTGGTCTTATCTATGGTGAACCACTCCTTGTCGCCTCCTCCCCCGCCTCCTTCGGATGGCAGGCGCGTCCAAGATTGGCCGCCGTTTAGCGAGCCCCAGATGTCGTCACAAAACGACTGCAGGAGGCTGAGATAGAAAAAGTTCCCTGTCTCATCGGAGCCTAACACCGGATCGCTGCGGAAAACGTTATTTTCCAGAACACCGGGGAACGTCCAGTGTATGCCGCTATCGGTGGTATATCCCCAGCCGCCCTGCCGGAAGTTGGAAGTCACGCTGTTGAATTGCCTCCAACCGATCGACATCGTGCTTAGGTCTGTTGGGTCAACGGCAATGGACGGCTCGTTCGCAGCGTCGCCGACGATGTTGTGGCCCCGCGCATCGACATTCACCTGAAAGCTGGTGAAGGAACCGTACTGCGAGATCATTCGCGGCCCAGTCTCCATTCGGAAAATGTATGCTGGCGGGTTGTCGTATTTTTCGAGTGGCTCGGTCGGAAGCGGCTTGCGTGGGGGCGCCTGTCCCGAAGCGACGGCAAGTGCAACCAGCAAAATCAGAAAAGTGAAAATGCTGGTCTTTGACGCTGTAACACAGCTCAAGGTGGATAAGGCGCGATTACATCTAATTTTAATCATCATGGGATACGAGTGTTGGCTGGAAGGTCTTTTCAAATGACCTGATCTCTATTTGGTGCAAGCGAGCGCAGCAAACGTCCCGCTCACATCCCGCAGTCGCGGGACTGTCGAGGATGCATTCGATGAAATCGCGGCCACACTTCTTAATTTGGAGCGGCAACGCTGTCGAGATTTTTTATTTGGAATCCCTCTGGTTCTGTTGAAAAGCTCTCAGCCGGGGCACAGGCATTTTGCCTGTGGGGCCGACGGGCATCTTGTCCGCCACCGGACGGACTCGCTGGGGCGAGCCTGTCGGATTTACTCGTTGGAGTGGCCTCGCCTGTGTATAGGGAAAATCGAACAGAAGGGAACGAAGATAACGAAGGTTTTTCTAGTTTGGGCAGAACAGAATCTTTGTTGCCTTTGTTATCTTCTGTTTAGAATCTTCACCGGTGCATAGACTTTACGACAAGGCGGACAAGCTCAGCCGGGAAATCATCGGCGCGGCAATGGAAGTTCACCGGCATAAAGGTCCTGGATTGATTGAGTCGATCTACGAGCGATGCCTGTTGCGCGAGTTGGAACTGCGCTCGATTCCAACAACGACACAAAAATTGGTTCGTGTGGAATACAAGGGGCTTGTCTTCGATGAGCCGCTGCGGTTTGACCTTCTCGTGGACGATTGTTTGCTGATCGAGTTAAAAGCAGTCGAGATTTTGCATCCATTTAGCAAAGCGCAGCTCTTCAGCTACATGAAATTGCTGGATATTCCGATCGGGTTGCTGATCAATTTTCATGAGCCGCTTCTCAAAAACGGCATCTCCCGAATAATTTTGCCCGGAACAAATCGAACAGAAGAAGACGAAAGCAACGACGTCTCGCTTTAAAGTTCCGGCAAGAATCTTGGTTTCCGAATCACGTGGGCTTTGCCGAACGCTTTAACCCAACTCCGAAAGGAGCATCGGGGCTAGCAAAAAACGCGGCGCCGTTTGCGCGTTTTGAACCCCGCGCGGATCACCCATGCTTTTGGCGATCAAGGGGAGAAAGAGACCTGACCTACCCACGAAAAACACGAAAACCTGTGGTGAGCGAAGCCGAATCCATCACACCAAAAACAAGCCGCATTACGAATGTGCCGAGGTAGAGCAGCCGAACCATCATCCTAAGCGCAGTCTCTTTGAATTTTCGCGTCCTTTCGTGCCTGCCGGCCGTGGCGGGTGTTTCGTGGGCAAATTGGTTGTAGCGCTAAAAGCAAACGCGACGTCCGGCAGCTGCCGGACGCCGCCTCGATTGAAGAGTTACTTGCTGATTTGGTTAAAGCGGCGGACTGCCGAACCTCACCGTGACTTCATTAGAGCAGTTAGAAGTGCTCGCTTCGCACACCTTATAAGTGTAGCTTACGTTGCCTACTCTGACACCGATGGAGTCCGTGTAGGACCCGGTGTTCGGAACCGTGTGGACTAGCACACCATTGCGGTAGATGTCGATGTTTGCGGAGGTTGCCCCGCTCCAGACGAGATCCACCGTCTGGCTGCCCTGCACTCTGCGCCCATGCGCACTGAGCGTAATCACGCCGACTCCTGTGAAATTGAACTTGCCGATGCGTGTGTGCCAGTTGAAACTGCCGGTTACCGCTTCGTATTCGTTCACATGCCAGAAGGTCATGCCATCGGCCGGATCGACGGTAGTCATGCTATAATCGCCCCAGCGACCGCTTGTGTCGGTCTCTGAACCGGTGCCGCTGAACAGGGTGTTCTCCCCTTGCCCGAGGTCATTTAACGGATCGGAAACAAGACGCCCGGCATAACGAATGCCTGGGAAGGCGGTGCTGCTGGATGTGGAATAGCCGATGGCCGTGTTACCCGCGTTATCGACGGCGATGCTGGACATAAAGCGATACAAACCGTCGTTGCCGTTGGTCCAGGTCTGCTGCTGCACAGGCGTTGCGGGAAACGTGCCGCCGGTAACATTGAATTGATACCAGCGAACACCCGTTGGACCGGTGCAAGCCACGTCGGTACAAACAGTATCGGACGCCCACAACGATTCCGTGCCGGTGCGATTCTGGTAAACAACCGGCGTCATGATTTTGTCGCCAAGGGTATCTATTTTCTGCGTTGTTCCCAGCTGCGGCACTATTGTAAAGCCAGCGGTGCTGGTGAAGGCGTCAACGAACCCGCTGACTGTGATCAGGGCGTTTGGAGCATGGTTGGCGCCAACGCCGAGAGTCGAATTGCCCGGTATCGCGAAATCGACATGAAACCGCCAGCCCTTGACCTGGGTCAAGGTCACGCCACCAGTAGCTGGGCTGTCGATAGCCAGGAGAAATTCATCTTCTCCCGCAGGTGGCGCAGTGCCCGTGCGAAAGGTGGAAGCGACCAGACTATAGGAATCGCCCAAGCCGGCGATAGGGATGGTAAACCCGATCGCGTGGGCAGGGCCACCAGTGAGCATGCTGGCGCGGTCAAGCGCATAGGCCCGGACGCCGTTAAAGGTAGTGGGGCTGCTAAACAGGTTCATCGTCAGGAAATAGGCGCCGCCAGGCTGTGGGTTATTCCAGAACCCGAACTTGGGATAATCGCCAAGGAATGTCGGGTTTGCCGGGTCCACCTGCAGCGCGTAGAGAAACCACCCGCCGCTGACCGGGTCGCTGGTCTGAGACACGGCGATGCACTGGTAGAATGATGTGCCGGGAAAGGAGGGGAAAGCGAAATCGCTGATCACCCAGCGATCAGCCACCGGATCGTAGAGAGCATAAGGGTCACCGTCGTTCTGGCCACTGCAGGGCGTACCCGTTAAGGGGGCGAAGAGTGAGTTGTATGTGGTTGGTCCCGACAGGAGGGTGCCGTTCTTATTATAGATCGCGAAAGCGACGTTGACTGCTTCGACATAATGATTCGGGCCGACATCTCCATCGCTGTCCGGCGGCGCGCAAGCGCAGGCCTGCGCTGCACCCAGCCCCTCGAAGGTCAGCAGCGGGCCCGGCATCGTGGGTGCCGGCCGCCAAAGATTTTTGACCAGTTGCTGGACCTTTGCCAGGCCAGAAATGCCGTACCCTGCCGGCGCTCCTGCCTGAGCCGTCCCATGCGGGTAGCGCGTCAGCACCCTCTCCTCAAATTCCTCCTTCGGCGCGACGTAAGGGAGCTTCCGTAAATCCATGTTCAGTGCGACAGGGCCGACCATCTGCACAACGTCCGGCCTTTGCGTGCCGGGGGAGGCCTGTGTCGCGGAGCGATTGTTTTTCGCGCCCCTTGCCTGCGCAAACGCGCTCGAGAATGCGCCAGTGGCAAGCAGCGCCACAAAGACGCCGATGAGGCAAAAGACGGCTGCAATTAAAACGCGTAGATTAAAGAAGGCAGATTGCGAAGTGGATTTCTTTTTCATGATCGATTTTCTGGATAAGCATTCCGCTTTTGTTGAAGCGCCGGGGGCGTGTCAACGAGTTTTCGTTTTCCCTACTTTGTTGATTTTTCCTTGTAGTTCTGGGAGTGGAGCGTCGTTTTTAGCGAGAACGCGAAAGCGTGTCAATACTTTTTTTTGAAATTTTCTGGAGCCGGACCATTAGAACCCGTCTAGCTCTCTTGAAAAGCTTTGCAAACGGTTGTCCAAATGCGGCGGGCACAGGCTTCCAGCCCGCCTAAGGCGGGGGCTCGCGGGCGTCTCGCCTGCGAGTCGTGATCGGGCAGGCTCGCCGCAGCGAGTCCGTCCGGCGGCAGGCAGGATGCCCGCGGGCCCCACAGCCAGGATGGCTGTGCTCCCGAATCTCGAGCCAGCGGCGGGCCACCGAACCTCAGAATCTCACCGTCACCTGATTGGAGCAGTTCTGGGTGCCCGCTTCGCACACCTTGTAGGTGTAGGTGGCATGGCCACGGCCACCGGTGGAATCGGTGTAGAATCCGTCGTTCAGGGTGGTGACGAT
>WNGP01006006.1_pt1 | contig 10119 bp, 13 predicted proteins | sample 5407671 | NCBI WGS metagenome assembly WNGP01 (sample SAMN13153381, study PRJNA577476) | soil metagenome | isolation source: 40 cm soil or saprolite under Garry oak tree replicate 2 | place: USA:California | collected 2016-06-15
ATTTTTATGCGCAGGACGAGATTAAAGAGTGGTTGAAAGGGAATGCAATCCGAAAGTTTACCCGTTCTTGACTCTCCATTCCTTGAACAGGTAGACGAGGTCCTCAGAGAAGAGAGGGCATTCCTTTTAGAAATAGGCAACTTATAGCTTTCTCGAACCGACAGTCCACGCGACAAAGGCTATCACTAGACTAGGAAGTCTCGAGGCAGTCAGGTATAGTTAACCCGAGAACCAATAGGTCTTACCGAGACAGTTTCGAATCCAAAACGAAAGCCTGTGATCTTCAAACTAGAAAGTTGCTATTCCCGAGTCCCGAGGCCCCGCCTTCTGCCAGCCATGCCAGAAACCCACCCAACACCAGATCCAATACCGATCAGACCCCGACTTCGTCGGCAGAGTGTCAGTATGCGAGAACTGCGGACAAAGAAAACTCGAACCACTAGGTCCAGGAACATGCTGCCTAGACTGTTGACAAAAATCCAAGAGATGTGGCTACTGGACATTCGCGAACGTCCCATCAGCGGCCGACAAGACGACAAACGAAACGGTCGAGCCAGAAAATCTTCTCAGCGACCAAGTGTCACACATAAACCCCAGACCTTTAGATCATTCCATCAATCAGGATCTTGGTTTCGCCATTTGCTGAAGCTTTGCGACTGGTATCGTGTACTTGTTGTCCCGTTTTGAGTACGAGGCCATATCCTTGACGGGCTTGAAGGGTCCGTAGTACAGTTCCTTCCACTCTGCACTACTCTCAATCTTCAACACCAAAAGAAGATCGGCTTCGCCGCGAAAACCGATAGAAGATGATGAATGATTCGCTTTGATCTGGACCTTCAAGCCGTCATTCGTCGTGGCGTCACAGCCGTCCGCGCCAGCGGGGCCTTTCTTGAGATTGTAATTTGAGAGAGCAACGAATTCTCCGTAATCCCCGAGAAGATTTCCCATTCCTGCCCATCTCTGCTGTGGGGCAAGGTCTCGAAGAGCATTCTGCGCCGAAAATATGGTTGCGACAATATGTTTGACTGCTTCTTGCTCTCGTCGAGTGCTGGCTTGAATATCGCTCAATGCCCTCAGAACCTCATGCAATGGATCTAGCCATTAGCCAATCTGAGGATTTCGGCTGGAGGAAAGTGGTATAAATTGAGAGTGCGGCCTGCCTCTTCCATCGCTTTGAAATCGGGTCTTATTACCTTGAGTTTAAGAGGTTTGGATGCTCAGCGTAGGTGTCGCATATGGTAGAGACCCAGACCGCCTTTGCCGAGCCGGATAGGCCTCAACCTCGTGAGAACAGGCTCAATGACCTTTCGGGCAAAGAATGGATAAAGTTCACAAAATCCTGGTTTGTCCACAGACCCGAGCCACGTGGGGATCAGAAGATTCGTCACCCCGCGTCTTTTCCAGAGTCACTAGTTCGAGAATTCGTTCTCTTTTTCACCAAGAAAGCGCAAATTGTTGTCGATCCATTCCTCGGCACGGGAAGTACCCTCGTGGCAGCACTAGAGGCTGACCGAGCGGGAGTAGGGTTTGAGATTGTCGACAAGTACGCCGACATTTCTAGAAAACGTGTTGAAGAAGTCCTGAACGCCAAGAGAGGACGCGTGCTTCTCACTGGGGAGAAGACCCCTTGGGCCGAGGTTATTCACGGAAACTCGAAACATCTCGCAAATATTTGGAGGGATAGAGGATTTCCTCCAGCGGATTACTGCATAACATCTCCCCCATACTGGAACCAACTCAAGAGAAATCACATTCGCCAGAAGGAACGTGTCGAGAAGGGTCTCGATACAGTCTACAGCATCGATCCCGAAGACATAGGCAACATAGACGATTATCACGAATTCCTACGTGACATGAAGACAATTTTTGACGAGGTCTACAAAGTAATGAAACCCAACGGATACTTGACGGTTATCACGAACAACGTATTCTTCGAGGGCAGAATGTACCCGCTCGCCTTTGACACGGTCTCAACGCTTTCGCAAGAACCATTCGCATGGGTTCCAAAGGACGAGAAAGTATGGTTGCAAGATGACAAAGCGCTACTACCTCTAGGTGTGAACAATGCGTGGGTAGGAAATCGGCACCACCAATATTGCCTCATCTTCCGAAAAGAGGAAGAATAGTCTGGAAGAGGGAGATGTTGTCGATGCAACTGAGCAATGGCTTAGGCAGCTTCCCAATGTCACCAATATTCAGCGCAACCAGATCATCATTACGGGAGGGTTGGAAGCGGATCTTGTTGGATATGATTCATCAGGCGAAATTGTCTACGTTGTTGAGTGCAAAGGATCAGTAGGTCTGAACGGAATTACTCAAGGCATTGGCCAAGCCTACCAGTATCTTCATCAAAGGCTCCTAAGCCAACGAGGAAAGAGCGCGTCAGTTCTCTTAGTGTGTCCCAAAGATACGGAAAATACCTTCACGGAGCTACACGTTCCCGACGAAATCAAAGTCTTCTTCACAACACCGGACGGCAATCTCTACGAACGGGTCCGAAGGAAGCAAGGGACCCCTACGATTGAGCTACAGCTTCCTAACACGTTTTACATCCGAGATTGTGAAATCGACCATTTCAAAGATCTCGTGACGATCATCGAGGAGTTGGGAAGGCAAACCAAGGGTCCAGTTACGCAGTCCGCGATCACGAGTCGGGTCCGAAAGAGACGACCAAAGATTGCAGCCGCAGGCTACAATCATCTCATAACTCTAAGATCGTTGGGGGCACTTGACGCGCGAAATCGACTTACCCCAAAAGGGTATCACCTTTTTGGTCTCCTTGAGGCGAGAAACGAATCATTCAGACGGGAATTCTGCGATTATTTGTACTGCTTCCTGATCAATGTTATGAACGCTCTTGTGCTCATAGCAAACGACAAGAACAGTACTCTCAAGGCTATCGATTGCACCTACCAAGAAATCGCAGACAAGATCTGCGAAACTTGGAGCCAGACGGTTCGATTCATGTACGATGCGCGAACTATCAGTACAGCGATGCGAATACTTCACGAGCTGGGGGCGGTAGAATACACTGACCAAGCGATTACCCTCAAGAAGCTGGTTCACGCAACCTACCTACCTTGGGAAGGGACGTAGGGCGTTTGAGCATGAACACACTGACAGCCGCGTTATCTGGATAAGATGGTAGATTGTGAAAGATCTAGATTTCAAAGTTATCAAAGATGAGAACAAGTTCCTTGAGAATTATGACCTGTCTGACCGTGCTGCGGCCATAGGTGATGCCCTTTTGAGCAAGAATGGTCTTGAGCCAATACCATTTGGGGAAGATCGAAGACATGAGCGCGTGTGGGAAGCTGGCAAAGACAAACCGGATCGGAAAATAAAGAAGGATGGTCGTGAGATCGCTCTACTTGATTGGAAAGGCAAGAGCAAGGATTACTGGATGGTAAATGAGAGAGCCTACAATGGATATTTGGATTGGAGCAACAAGCTCAAGCTGCCGGTCTATGTTGCAATCTGGTCTTTCCAGACTGAGACCGGTAAGTTCATCAAACTTCCCGCTGGAAAGATTTCGAAAAGGACAGAATGGGACCGAAATGCCGTCGTTACCTTTGACTTGGAAGAGATGAGACCCTGGAGTGATCTACCAGCCGTACTCCAGGCGCTCTAACAAAAGACATCTGGTTCACTGTTTCCTCGTCATCTGTCTCTCCAACGCCTATCGTAAATTATCGACGATCTGTTGGCACAGTTGGTCTCTTTTCTTGTCCGAATAGCTGTTGTAATACAGTTCCAGAATTCTGTATCCCTTTTTCCGTAATAATGATCTTACCTCTTCGTCTTTCGCCATCTGTGCTATCCCAAGATGGACCCGACCGTCAACAAACACGAGCAACGGTCTAGACTCCAGCGAGAAGTAGAAATCGGCTGTGGTTACTGGTATCTCGACCTGTGTCTGGTAGCGTATTCCGTCGTCTTGTAGTTTGATTGCGAGTTCTTGTTCCATTCGTGAGGGGTTGGCGTGTAGTCGTTCGCGCCAGTCGCTCCGCTGACCCGACATCTTTGGGATTGAGCCATGGTTCGGTTATTGCTCAGACAAGAGACCGAAACTGCTGGAAGTGTGAAACGGCTGGGTCATCATCCGAGGAGGTTGGAGAATGAACATGACGGTGAAGAAGCTACAGTTATGCGGCGTTTCCAAGGCTACGTTAGGGCGACTACGAGGCTTCAATATTGCAAGAGCCATTGGGCCAATGTCTGGCCTGCGTAGCTCGGGCCTGTCTGCGAGGTCTTGCGAGCTAAAGGTCTGAAGTTCATAAACAGCAAAAGCAACGCGACTGGCTCAAATATCAGTGCGACAGGTCGGAGGAGACGGCGGAACCAAACTCTTGACGGCCGCTGAAGCCTTCCAACAGACCTTCTGGGAGTTCACTGTGAGATTCCACGAAAGCGCCTCTAAAGGCGACCCCAACCGAGAGTTGGGGCTCGTTGCCATTCGGTCCATTCGTGATATGTTTGGTTCTGATTGGACACCCGATGGAAGGCATCCTCTGAGAAACAAGTTATCCATCTCCTCACAAGATAACTATGAATGGATGATTCATTTCTCGCAGAAGCTATCGGAACTCTCGAAAATCCCAGGTTACGAGCACGTCCTATCGCACCTTCGTAATTCTGAAACCTACGCGAGTGCTCTATCGGAAACTGACATTGCTCTGCGATTGAGATTGGCGGGACATTCCCCCAGGTTCGCCTTTGAAATAAGCGAACGGAGGCCCGATCTTGTTGCGGAAATTCGAGGGCAATCGGTCGATATCGAGATCACATCCATCAACCAGCCTTACGAAGATACTGCCGGATTCGAAGCGCTTTCTATCGCCAACTTCATCGCCATTCAACGTGGATGCAGAGCGGGCGGTTTATGGAGCCGCCCTCCTCGCCCAGAGGAATTCGAAATGGTGAAAGTCAAGGTAAACGAAGCCGTGACTCAAGCAATGGCGGAGCACACACTCATCCGCCTGAATATTCCTGGTCTTCTAACATGCTACGTTGCCCCCGAAGACCTCACCTCGGAAATTCCTCAACAGTGGAGAGGCAGTTTCGTCATGAGAACCGCAGCGGTGAAACCGAAAAAGGACAGAATTGCCTCCAAGATTCAGGAAAAGATGAAGGGCCAACTGTCGGGCGTAACCCCAAGTGTTCTCGTGATCTACGATAGGTTCTCGACCCCGGATGAAATGCTGGAGTTCTTCAATGAGAAGGAACTCGAACTTGTCGTAGGTGGGTTCGAGAATCTGGCGGGAGTCATTCTTGTCTATCCGTTTAGCGCATGGGACCCTCCTCCGCCGAGGCGTGAAGACAAAGACGGCCGGGTTTTCATCGAATATTCGCTCATGGACGGCGAATCAGAGAGATGTGTTATCTGGAAAAACATAATACTAGATCATCGATCTGTGGTCGAACCCATTATCGATTGTTTGTTAAGCTCGCCTGCGAATCTGACCAAGTTGTTCGCCTGACATTTGCCAGACGGAACCCTCTCGGACACATTATGCGGAAGATACGATCTCTGATTTAGTAAACTCGATTGATTGACCTAGCTCTCATTACGTCCGATCATGGTGTTACTGTTGGATGCCCGGAGTGCCAAGAGCAGTTCGTAGTTCTTGCTCGAGGTTGGCGATTCCAAGGGTAGCGCCGATTGCATTGCCGGTCTTGAAGTATGCATCTTCGAAGACCTGAATATTGATGGGATATGCAGAAAGTGGTGGTAGGGCTTGAGGGTTGGCACCTGGCATCCTAATCTGAATAGCTAAGGCCGTGGTTGCGAATGTTTGGATTGATCCTGCAACCAGCTTCCAGATCGATGAAAGATAGATGGCTCTTTCGTAGACCGCCCTCTCTAATCTCTTGATAGGAGCAATCACGTGACTGTTGTACTCGTCTGGTGTTCTCGGGAAGCTGTGAATAGCTGAACGCAGTTCGAAGAAACAGTCTGTCAAGGCAACAAACACTTCGTTCAGTGCTACTCTTCGATCGTCTAGGGGACGGAGAGCCAGCTCACGTTTCGCCTTTCTCTCTTCGAAAATGTAAGTTGAGATCACACCCAGAAGCACACCGCTAAGGGTTCCTGCAACCCCGATGAGCGTGTCTACTTCTGTCAAAGCCCACTTCATGAACCGTGCGGGACTACAAAAACATCCTAGAATCACACGTAGCACAGAGAGTGTTGCGTATTTAGAACAGGATTCATGAGTGGCTAGTTATCTCCTGCCAAGAGCATATTCATGAAACCTGCAAACAAATGTGCAGTTGAAAGACTGTGTCAGGCTTGCTTCAGCCAAACTTCGGAGAGCGTATCGAGATTGTTTCAAGGAACTATCGTGATTAGTCTGACTATTACTGTTCGGCGCGCAAGAATCCGTTCCGGAACTAACCCGCGGCCTTTGAAACGAGGGCGTCCAGAGCTTCTAGGAAGGCTTCCTCACTGCCGATTGGAAAGACGCCTGAGGCGGCTACTGTGTGGCCATCCCCGAATCCACCTTCCTTCTCACACGACTCAGGCAGTATCTTGGACAATGGCGGCCGCTTGCCGGTCTCTATCATCTTCGCGAGTGGTTGGGGTGCCCGTCCCGAAACCTTGACGAACGGTGATGGGAGTCTGCCCCATCCTGGCACTTCGGGCGGCACGCTCATCATCCCTATCAGGTACTTTACAGGATTGACGAATCTCTGGTAGCTGAGATAGGAACAGAAGCTTCCCACAACCTTGCCGCTCATTCCCTTGTAATTCTCTTTGGCATGGAACCATTGGACATTCTTCATCTGGGTTAGTCCGCCATTCCGGATCTTTTCCATCATTCGCTGGTTCGCATTTCTTCTCTCCTCTTCGAGTCCCTTTGCTGTTTCCAGGATCTGTTTGTCGAATCCTTTGATGCATGCAGATAGACCGAGTTGTGGGCCGCCGCGATAGTAGCCTACGGACCCGAGAACGTTCAGTATGGAAGAGGCTCGTGACGGAGAGAGCCAAGGCACGGCTCCGTTGAACTTGACGCCTCCCCTCGGGGTCCGTTTGACTGCTCCCGTTTTCTCGGCGTCTTGTATGGGAATCTTGTTGAGGCCCTGAGCTTCGCCAGGTATCTCTGTAGAACCTATGATGGCAAGAGGCGCAAAGGTAACGAGTGCAGGGTCTACGGTCTTGGCGAACAAATATGCGACTGTTGAAGAAGACGCGTCCTTTTCCCCGGAGAATCCGTTTAGTTCAGGGTTCAGGTTGTGAACCAACGTGTCTCTGCTTTCGGATGTGTCATGATGGTCCAAGATAACAAGGATACTTCTTGACCGGTTCTGACTTTCTAGCAGTTGAACATGCCCGGAGCCTAAATCCGAGAAGACGATTAGACAGCGTGAGCCCTCTTCTACGTCTCTCACAACTTCAGGGTAGAGCTTGTCAAGACAAATGAGTCGCGTCTCAACGCCTAGCTTCTCGATCGCGATCTTTGTCAGGGCTGCGGAGCAGAGGCCGTCAGCTTCATCGTGATGGAGGATGACGGCGTCCTTCAGGCCAGACTCTACTATCGTTTCCTTAGCTTGGGCTAGCTTGTTGAGGAAAGACTCGAGTTGTGCCGAGTTATTGTAACCTGGGCTGGGGCTTTTTCGTTCCCCTATTTTTTTGTTGACGGAAAAACAACCTAGACTCAATGGAAAAGTCACAATGGCTCGGACCTGCTTTGTTCTCCATAGTCGCGGGACTCCTGGGGGTTATGCTAATCCCTTTTCAGCAGTCTTGTCCTCCAGAGCCTCTTGGCGTTCAGTGCTCTGGATCTGTAACTCCCGCCATCGACCTCGCACTCCTCTACGCCTCTGTGGCTGCAATCATAGGAGGGATTGCGACGCTCGGTCTGCTCACGTTTCAATGGGCAAGAGCGAAAAACTTGGGAAAGGGATCCTCGAACCCTCAGTAGGTCGCTAACTACCACTAATAGGTGATCGTAAAACTGTACAGATCGTTTCTCGAAGTTACTACTGTCACGGTATAGGAAAATCCTTTCTGGAATGTGAACGTTGTTCCATCAATGAGAATGTTGACTGGGACAACTGCGGCTGGACGAATGGTTGGTCCTCGCCAGTTGCTATTTGCGTATTGGCCCACATTAGAATCCTTGACGTAGTACCCAATGAGAGCGACCGTGTTGACACCATCGCCTCTAATATTCAGCGTGACATTGGTTGGTGAGTTGAACTGGTCAGAATCCAAGTTGATTGTCGCCTTAGGGCAAGGATTCTGCACGCACGGATACCAAGGACTCGAAGGGCTCGAAGAACCATTGCAACCACAAGAGATCGGCTGGGTAAAGAATGCTAGGAGAGTCCCGAAAGCGGCCACACCTACAAGAACGACTACAAGTGGAGCAATAGTATTCTTGTTCATCGAACTCTGATGAGGCCCAGATGCTAAACCGGAATAATAGAGAGGTCGAACTTTGCCGGCAAAAGTTCAGTCACAAGACTACTGTCGCAGGTCATGTTTACGTTTGTCTGGGACTTTGGGAGATTCTGGATTAGTAGCTTACGTGAATGCCGAGCTGACAGCCTCTCACGTCTTTTACCGTAAAGTAGTACTGTCTTCCACGAGTAAAATAGAAACCTGAGCCGAGAGAGTCCACGACCAACCCGGCGGTCTCTCTACCGTTTTACGAATTTGGCGATAAAATAGCCGGCCCCGTCTAGCTCAGGATCGAATCTCTGAGTCAGCTTCCCTGAATCGAGACCTGTTCGTCCCACGATCGGGTTTGCGGCAACCTTGACGAGTCCTAGCTTTTCTTCCGCGAACGTTGCGACCTCTTCGCACTCCTCTCCCGTAACCGTGCAGACGCTGTATACTACCATTCCACCCTCTTTGACCAGAGCCGCTGCTGTGGTCATGAACTGTTTCTGGTAGGATGAGAGATTCTCGATATCCCTCCTGGTCGTTTCGATGGACAGCTTCGGCATCACTCCCAATCCAGTACAAGGAGGATCAACCAGCACTCTGTCAGCGTTGAATTTGTAATCCAGATGCGCGTATCTAGAATCGTGGGCGATGAGCTGGTAGTTCTCGCATCGGAGTCTCTCCAAGTGTTCACGTGCCTTCTCTATCTTCTCCTCGTTTCTGTCGAAACCAATAATCCTGGCCTTATTCTTCGTCAGCTGGCAGAGGTACGACATCTTGCCCGCGGGCGCGCAGTTCAGATCGACAATGACCTCGCCGGGCTTCGGATCTAGGACCTGGCAGGTCACCATTGCGGGAAGCGATTGAAGATGGATCAGGCCAGCCTCGTACCAAGATGTCTCTCGCATATGGGGGAGAAGGAATCGGCTGTTCAGAATTTCCACGGCGATTCCCTGATGGTACCTGAGGATGCTGGTCTCGCTCTGACGTGCAATGCCTGACCCGACTGGGGTCCCGCTTGGGTCGACAACTGTTACTGACATTCCGGCCTTCAGCTTCTTGCAGTTCCTAACCCCCCTAGCGTAGAGATGTGCGCCCTGCATCACCGCTTCTGCTGCGAACCGGTCTGCTTCGACCCGCTTCTCATTCAGGGGGATCGTTGATTCTGTGACTGGAAGATACCCCGCGTCTATCACTCTCTCATGAGATCCGGCCTCGAGTCCACCGTTACGCATACTCTCCAGAGTATCGAGCTGGCTGCCAGCGAGATCGTTCAAACGGAAATAGTATCTTGGACCCATCCCGCCAAGAGATGCGACTACGCTGTTGAGTCGGCCGTCGTAGACTGTTGCAAGAGATTGGCGTAGAGACTCATCGAGCCTCGGAAGGGTCTGAGCTTTGAGCGCCGCGTTTGAAGGGTTCGTGGTCTCGCCTGACTCCGTATCAGTTGCTCGTGGAGGCCCGATTTTGTTCAAGCGCCTTTGGGTAAGGATCTCTTCTCTGATGGATACCAACCTTTCGGTCAGGACATCGGGACGCCGACGGGACTGAGACCTACAGGTTCACAGGCAAACCTGTTAGCCAAACAACAGGTTTGTACTACTACGGGTCTCGCTAGCAGACACCGAGCGGAACTTTAACCGACTACGCTGGAACCCTAAGGATTGCGAGCGTATTCGCATCCACCTTCAACGCCTACTACACTGATAGATTAGGCAGCACACGGC
>WNGP01006007.1_pt1 | contig 10119 bp, 10 predicted proteins | sample 5407671 | NCBI WGS metagenome assembly WNGP01 (sample SAMN13153381, study PRJNA577476) | soil metagenome | isolation source: 40 cm soil or saprolite under Garry oak tree replicate 2 | place: USA:California | collected 2016-06-15
CTTTGCGACAAAATTTTGATGACAAAAGGCAGCGGCTTGTATCTCGCTGGTCCTTCCCTGGTGAAGGCAGCCATTGGCCAGGTCGTCGATGCAGAAGAACTAGGGGGTGCGCAGATGCATGCCGAAATCAGCGGGACGGTGGACTTTTTTGAAAAGGACGATCCGTCCTGCCTCAAACGTCTACGTTCACTTGTTGGATTGCTGCCCGAAGCGAAAGAATCCAAAACATCGAGGACTCCCAAAGAAGCATTCAAACCGGCGAAAGACCCGGATACTGTTTATGATCTGATCAGCTTCGATGGGTAAAAGCAGTACGACGCGCGCGACCTACTGGCCACAGTCGTGGACGAAAACTCTGTGGATGAATACAAGGGGGACTATGGTAAGACGATCGTAACCGCATACGCGCGCATTAACGGACGCCCGGTGGGAATTGTTGCTAACCAACGTTTGCAGGTCAGGACCAAAAAGGAGGGAATTCAGATGGGTGGCGTTATTTACTCCGACAGCGCAGATAAGGCAGCGCGCTTTATCATGGACTGCAATCAAACAAGCTTGCCCATCATCTTTTTCCAGGATGTCACCGGATTCATGGTAGGTCGCGACGCAGAACAGAGCGGAATTATTCGCAGCGGTGCGAAGCTGGTAAACGCGGTCAGCAATTCCGTTGTGCCCAAGATCACGGTCGTTGTGGGCGGCTCATTTGGGGCGGGCAATTACGCGATGTGCGGCAAGGCATATGACCCGCGTTTTATTGTCGCCTGGCCAACTGCGCGCTACGCCGTGATGGGCGCGGCCCAGGCATCGGACACTGTTTTTGCGATTCTCGCCCGCGCACGGGAGCGAGGTGACAAAAAGGCCACACACGAAGAACTGGAAGAGCTCCGCATAAAAGTGAAGCAGAGTTACGAAGAACAAACCGACATCCGGTACGGGGCGGCGCGCGGCTGGGTGGATGCGATTATTCAGCCGCACGAGACGCGCGATGTCCTGATTCGTTTATTGCAATACGTAACCCGCCCCACGCCACAGGGGCATTTCCACACTGGCGTCATCCAGGTGTAGATGAACAATTGTAGGGCGTCTGTGTCAGCTCCGAAGGCTTTCGGAGTTCACAGAATGGAGCCGGCGGGCGCCGAGCGACATGGACGGGAAGCCCGAAGGGTGAGTTCGCTGGCGCGAACGAATCAAACGTCCTACAATTCTGCGAAAATCTGCGTAATCTGCGGTTACCAAATGCCCACTGTCCTTATCGAAAAGCAAACGCCGCAAATCACTGTTCTTACTCTCAATCGACCCGAGCGCCGTAACGCGCTAACGATTGAGTTACTCACTGAACTAAACGCCGCCATCAAGATGACTTCCGATCAGCCGCAGGAGCGCGTGATCATTTTGCGCGGAGCAGGCGCGGCATTTTGCACGGGGTTGGATTTGAAGGAAGCGGCCGACCAGACGAAGGCGCATGCGACGGCCGAAATGGTCGCAAATACTTTGATAGCCATCAGCCAAACACGTCTTATCACAATCGCTGCCGTGCATGGCGCAGCAGTTGCAGGCGGCGCGGGGATTATGTCGGCGTGCGATTTTGTTGTCGCAGCGCAAGGCACGAAAATCGGTTATCCCGAGGTGCGTCGTGGACTGGTCGCCGGTCTGGTGATGACTTTCCTGCGCCGGCAGATCGGTGAGCGAAGCATGCGTGACCTGTTGTTAGGTTCAGAGTTGATTGATGTGGATCGTGCAAAGGAAATCGGTCTCGTGAATCGGGTTGTCGCGCAAGCTGATTTGATGAATGAAGCGCAAAAATTTGCCCAATCGGTCCTGCAAGGCGCCCCTGGCGCGCTGGGGCAAACGAAACGATTGATCGAAGAACTTTGGTCCAGTTCGGTGAAAGAAGATGTCGATCTTGCGCTAAGGTATCACATGCAAGCGCGCGAGTCGCAGGAAGCGCGCGAAGGCATAGCCGCGTTCAACGAAAAGCGGAAGCCTAGTTGGACAGAGTTGTAGCAAACAGAAGGCGCAGAAGGTGGAACCGATTGTCCCTAATCGGTTAGCAGCAGAGGCCCGGTCAACGTGTTGGAAGCAACACGTTCACCTTGTGCAGTGTGGACGGAGGACTAGAAGCCGCCGCCCCTTAATTCTTCGCTCCAGGCGGCCTAAGCAGGCTGCGGCGGTGGAGAAACAGCCATCCCTGACGACGCGGACGGCCCCTGGTACTGAGCGCTGCCGAAGCCAAGAATCAGAAAGAAAATAAACGGAAGCAAAAGGAGGCCAATCCCAAAACCCACACCTTTGCCGAAGCTCTTCGCGAGATCGATGATAAGAATGATCAGGATAATGAAGTTCACGAAAGGAATTAGCAACAAAAGAATCCACCACCACGGCCGCCCGACGATCTTGCACCAAACGATCCAGTTATAAATCGGGATAATAGCGGCCCAGCCAGGCTGGCCTGCCTTGCTGAAGATTTTCCACCAAGCCGCGATCATCAAAAGCACGAACGCGAACCAGCAGATCCAGAAGACTGGGCCAGGGGGTTTGCCCTGTGATGAGGATGAGTATGAATACTCGACTTGTGCGAGTAGTGACAGGGTATTGATAACGAGATTTTGCATAAGTGATATCATATGGGTTAAGGGGTTGAAGGCTCTGGTCTAACGGGCTGCATCTTAGTGGGCAAGCAAAATCTTTGAACCTTTTGTATACGGTTTTCGCCCGGCAAGCGGCAAGCGCTTTAAGCTAACGAATGCGTCTGGTCGCCATCATCGTCTCCTTGACCGGCATAAAGTGTTAATGCCCCTGATCAGTAGTTCGGACTTGCCTTTACGAATTGGAGCCAACACGCGATGATCGAGCGGACAAAGATGAAAAGCGCGTCGCCAAAATTCAAGTGGCAGCCGAAAGCCGGATGGGGTGTGCCAGTGGCATGGTTGACGCTTTGCGTTGTCTGGAGCTCGACGTGGCTCGTTATCAAGATCGGGTTGCGCGATCTACCGCCAATCTCTTATGCGGGCATTCGTTTTCTCGTGGCGATCATCGTCCTTTTTGCCGTATCCGCCGGACGAGTGGGCTTGTTACCGCAGCGCGGGTCCGACTATCTGCTGCTGGCTTTTACTGGCGTGCTGATGTTTGCGCTAAATTACGGCCTGCTTTTCTGGGGCGAACTGCACGTTTCATCTGGTCTGGCAGCTGTATTGCAGGCGACCATTCCGATCTTCGGCATGGTTTTCGCGCATCTAATGCTTCCCGACGAACCACTGCAACTGCCCAAACTTCTGGGCGCACTGCTCGCGGTCGGCGGTGTTGCAATAATTTGCGAGCGCCTTCTCGGTTTCAACGGCTTGATGGCGTTCTGGGGCGGGCTCGGCATCATACTCGGAGCGGCCGGCGCGGCGTTTTCGAACGTCTTGCTCAAAGCGCGCGCGGTCCAACTGGCGCCAGCGATGATTGCTGCCTGGCAAATGATTTTCGGCGCAGCGCCGTTGCTCTTATTCGGATTTGTGGTCGAAGGAAATCCCTTGAAGTTTCATTGGAGCGTCGTGTCGATTTTTTGTCTGCTTTACCTTGCGGTAATCGGCTCGGCGTTGACCTTTTTGCTTCTTTACTGGCTATTGCCGCGAATGACTGTAGCGCGGCTACAAGCGATCTCGCTGATCACGCCACCTGGCGCAGTCGCGTTAGGTTGGGCGGTAGGCGGCGAGACATTTTCCCTGTGGTCGCTGCTTGGCGCCTGCCTGGTGCTCGCTGGTATATGGATGATTTTCCGAAAAGGAGACGAGCCGGAGCCAGTAATTCAGGAAGGCTAGATGGTTATCCAGCTGTTAAGGCGAGGAAATGCTCAGTTTTTACGTCGATAACAAGCCTTACTTAGGGTTGTTAGCTTATTGAGGGAAAATATCTGCGGGAGCCGCCGGGTATTTGGCTTTCAGGTTTTTGAAGTACTTCGTGTAATCGGTTCCTTCCTCGGCGGGCATCCATTCCAACAGCGTCCATTTGTTTGTTGTCTTCTCTTGCAGAAGTCCAGATTGCGATTCGTAGTGTTGTGTCCCGTCTGCCGATTGCGGATTGACCTGTATCCACGCCCATCCGTTATGGACCTTCAAGTACGGCACAACCAGCACAACGTTCTTTCGTCCTTGGCGTGCCAGCGCGTGTTTAGTTGCCTGGATGATTGCGTTCCTCTCCGCACTGCCCTCAGGCGGTGTGTGCGCGGTGTTTACCGAAGCACAGCCAGATAGAAGCAGTGAAGTAGCCAAAATTGTCGTTCCGACGTGATTCTTCATAGCGGAATTTGTTAATGCCAGATTTCGACTGGGCAGTCAATCGTTTTGGAGTCTCGTGTTCAGTCGGTAAGCAACACTGGATCGATCGATCGTTGCACGGAGAGGTTCAGCTGACCAACAGTAGGAACTCCGGATTGTCTGCAAGACTCTCGATGAATGGCTTGCTGGATGGTCGGCCATCTTCGCTGTCGTAACGCAGGATCTCCTTTGTATTACGACTGGCAACGTAGAGGAAACCGTCGTCGCCGAATGCCATACCCGCGGGGCCATTAAGACCACCGGATTTTGACGTGACAAAAACGCTCGTGGAGTTGCTGCCGAGATCATGTCGCAAAATTGAATCGGTCCCGCCGCTTCCAATAAATAGATAACGGCCATCTGCGCTATGCAGCAGATGGATTGGTTTGTCGAGCTTATCGGTTCGCGAAACAAGATTTCGCAGATAGCGACCCGTGCGTGCCTCATAAATGCGTACGCAGTCGGCAGCACGATCCGCGACATATAAAAACTCGTTATTTAGCGCAAAGATCGCTGCTCTAACGTCGAGGAGACCGTTTGACGCAAGCTTTGCTGAAGGAATGAAGGTTCCAGGCGGCGCGTCCCTTGCCAGATCAAGGTCATCAGGAATGGGCATCGGCGTCCCTGGCTGGCCTGTTTTGCTGGAGGGGCCGTGATATCTAGCGACGAGATTCGTATTTTGGCTCGAAACATAGAGGTCGCCGTTGAAATCAAACGCTACGTTAAAGGGATGATCGATGCCGGGATTCAAGTTCGCGTGGCGCTTCACGAAAACACTGGCAAAGTCGTGCTGCCCATCTTTATTGAGCGCGCCTTTAAACTTTAGAACCTCGCTATATTCGAAATAGGAGTTGACCACGTACAGATTCTTGTCTGGCCCGAATACGAATCCTCGAAGCTCACGAAGCCTGATACCGCTAGGGAGACTCTTCTTGTTTAACGCCTTTCGTAATTCCTTCCCTTCAGTGGAGTAGACATGAATATTGTTTAGCGAGGCCTTCTCTTCGCCGCCGTGAAAGCTAATGTACCATTCCTTCGGCATGGCTTTGTTCGTTGCCTACCTGATTGTTGAAGATGCCGTAACTCCCTGAAATCTGCAGTCTCGGTTTCAGAGAGTAAAATCGATTCTTACTCGCATTCTACGCCCGTGTCATCCAACGCTGTTCTTTATGCCGGCTGGCCCGAGAATCGCGCGAACGGATTGCCGTATTGATATTTCGCCTTTTCATCAGCCATTTTTTCGTCAACAGTAGATTAGTGCGCGTGGATAAGCGCTGGAAAGCTGGAACATGAACTCTGTTTCCGATGGATCGCTTCCCCTTGGAGATCCGCCAGTGGTAGAACATCCGACGCCTAACGGTGTCACCGAAATCGCCCAGCGACTTAGCCGGTTTCCGTTCACTCCTCCTGATGTGAAACTCAAAGAGGAGGATGCTCTCTCGGCTTCGAAGGACTGGTTTACGAAGCATGACAAGAATGAAATTGATCAGCTTGATAGTCTCGATTTCTATGCCGCGAGCGGACCGCAAAGCGTCGGCGTTGTCCCAAAACTTCATAACACTTCAGCGGGAATAGAAATCTATGAGCTGCCTTCGACGCTAAGCAAAGAAGCGTTCGAGAAAACGGAAGGCCCATATCGTCCGGACGTTACAAAGAAGTACAGCAATAAGAGATCCGGGGAAAAAGTAGCCAAGTTTAAGGTAGGTGCGATGGCACAGTCAGGGGTCGCGTGTTTTTATGTATCCAGGCTGCTCGGCCATCTTGTTGAGGTGCCACCAGCCACTTATCGGACGATGGATATTCAGGAGTTCGAGAGGGTGGGGGAGCAAGCCCGAAGGACTGGCCATCCGAGTTGTACCGAAGCTTGGGGAGTTCTGCGATCGATGGTAAAGTCGGGGAGTCCGAAAGTGGTTCTTCCAGATGGCAAGCTCGTTTTTGGATCTCTGGCGCAGAATCCGCGAGGAGAAAACAGCAGTCCTGAAGATTATTGGACAAGGGATGCGATTAGGGGGCACAGCTTCTACAAGGTCCTTTCATCAAAGGCGCCGGTGGCGAACATTTTGAACCTGAACGACGCGAAGTGTCTTCAAGACCTGGCACTCGCGCAGGACATGACCCGCGGCGTGATCCTGGATTCAATCTTTCGCCAGGTCGATCGCCTCGGTAATATCAGCATCGCCGAGTTGCAGCACTATGTGACAAATGAAGGTAAGGTAAGATGGGATGACAAAGTGAGCGACAAGGACAAGACCGAAGCAGTGAGTCCACTTCTGCCGCTGAAGCGAATCATGTACAAGGACAATGACGATGGCATGAACTGGGGAATGAATTCGATCTCGGTCACTCCTATTCTCGATGAGACGCATCATATCGATCAAACGATCTATAATCGGTTACAATGGCTGGCAGGGTTGATGCGGGATAGCGAACCAGGTTCGGACGCCAAGATAAAGGATTACTTTGTGAACATCGTTCATGTCTCGAGCGATAACTACGATAAGTTGAAAGCAAGCGTCGTTAAGCAGGCGGAATCGCTGAAGAATCGAGTGGATACTAAAAATATTCTGGTCGACCTGGATTTTGCGGGAACGATGAAGAAGCTTTATGCCACAGAGCTTGAAGCCGCCCAGGCTGCAAATAATGCTGCGCCGGCCTCGGCGACTCCGATTGACGAAACGTCGACTCCGGCTACCTGAGAGGTGTTAGACCAGGCAGATCAGAAATTTGGCGAGGGTTTTTGAGGTGAACACACCACGTGGACAGGAAACAGTCAACCATGTGGCTCCCAATGGCACAGTTGAGTCCGCCATCCGCTCCCTACCTTTTCCGGGACACCCTGAGATTTATAGCAAGAAGGACGTCGAGAAAGAAAACGAACTGGCTGAAATCGACTTCTACAATGGAAAAACAAGAGAAGGATTGGACGTCGTTCTTATACCCAAAACGTACAGCACGTCGCCTGGGATCAACCTTCACGCAGTCAACTTGCCGGTAGGGATGAGCCATTTAAGTTATGCCGAAGGCCATACGGCAAAGTCCCATTCAAGTAACGACAAGATCATAGCGAAATACAAACAAACAATCCCCACGCATTTCACTTATAGTCCTTCGATACTGGGTTATTATCATTTGTCGCGATTCCTTGACACCGGACACGTTGAACCTGCCATCGTTCGTACGATGGACGTCACCGCACACAAACCGTTGGCTGATCTGGGCAAGGCAAAGGCGATGGGATCGAACAATCGAAAACAATGGACGGAGCTAAGAGCACTCGATGAGGCGCATAATAATCCGACCCTGTATATCGAGGACGGGAAGCAACTTTACGGCGCGTTGCAGGCGAACCCCACAGGAGAAGAGAGTTATCCTCATCTGAGCGACCTCGGAGGCGCCGGTGCTTTTGCGGCATCGGCCGAGTTTTGCAAAGTAACAAGCTCAAACCCGCTGAAGTTAGAGTGCATAGACGCGAGCGGTAAGCTCAATCAGGTCGCTGTGCAGCAAATTGTGCAAATCAAGGACCTGTCCGATATGGTTCTCATGGATTTCATTATGAGCCAGGCAGATCGTTTCAGCGGCAATATGCACTGTCAAAAGATCTACATGTGGATTGATAACGGTGTTCTAAAGCACAAGGCCCGGAAGAGCGATCCAGCAAAAGCGGCCGAACCGGCGAAGCAAATTCCTCCCGAAGCCGTTTTAATCAATCGCATGATCCTGAAGGACAATGACGCTGGCCTCATCAGTGGTAATTCAGCCAAAAGTTACCATCTTCTGGAAAAGATTAGCCATATCGATCCCAAGACCTATAACCGGCTTCTTGATCTGCAAGGGGAGCTTCAAAAACCAGAAGTTGCGCAGTGGTATCAGACCGAACTTCTCTTTACAGCGACTGACTTCAACACGGTGAAGAATAACGTGGATCAAGCTGTCGGCATCCTAAGTGACCGCAAAGACAAGGGTTTGTTTTTGGACGCCAGCTTGGGTGTGGCTCTGGGACTGGATGAAGAGAAGGAATAAGGCTGTCAAAAGCTCGAGGGTCTTGATTCGGCGAGACTCAGGACCATTGCTTCGGCGGCTTTGTCCAGGTTCCATTAACCACCACCTGCGTCTGGTCTACTCGTGAATTATCCTGGATGAGTCGGGCTACATGTTCCGACTCGAGCCGCACGCAGCCGTGGGAGGCTGCGTAATCAGGCACAGTCGGGAAATAATGCAGTGCGATGCCCCGGCGTTGCATGAACCACGTAACGTACGTAGCGCGCGAGTCGCTGTTAAGTCTTCGTTGGAAGCCTTGCACGGGATACGTTCCTTTGGGTGTGCACTTTGAGCCCGAACGCCGACTCGTTGCCTCGTCATCACAATTGAGGCCTCTCAAACCTGCGCCGGGTGACGTTCTAAATGGCCCCGTTTCCTGACTATCAGCATTCGGCCCCGTCCAGGTAAGAGTGAGCCAATGATCAGGATCGTCCAGGCTTACCGAAATTTCCCGTATGTAGGTCTGAGAAAAATCATGGTTTCGTAAAGGACCAGCGGCTTGCAGGAGTGCCTGCCACGTCTGCCCGGCTGGTTCAATTAGTCCATCAATCGAAATATTGGAACGGTTCTGAAAAGCTTCGATTGCAGCGACGGTATTCGACTTCGCAGACTGCCGCGCAATCTTTCCATCAACACCCTTCGGATCAAGGTCAGGAGCTTGTAACTTTTGTGCCGCCGTTTCCAAGAGGCGTTGCACGGTTTCCACGTCCGCTTGAAGATTGCTTGCGCCTTTTTCCCAACGACCGACGGAGCCGGTAATCACTGGTGGCGGAGCAGTGGGGACATTGTCAGGCGCTACTGTCAAAGCTCGCGGCAGGACTTGGAAGGTAGGCTTTCCTGCGTCCAACGCCTCAAGCTTCTTTGCACGGGCCAGGCGCTCCTTCAGAGTCAGCTTTACACGACGTGGCTTCTTTGGCTTTGTTTTTCGGGAAACCCTTGAGCGCGTTTTCTTACCACGTTTCACGGGGCGTTTTTTCTTTGGCATAGTCTATTAGATGGTTGTTTCGTCCGAGTGACTTTGAAATTTACTAATGCAGCGTGCTCAGGCGCCGCTTGACTGAGTGTCCGGTGTTGATATCGCCGGGATCACTAGCGGTGCCTTGCACCTGGACCTCAATCCAATCCGGAGCAGTCAATTTGAATTTTCGTTTGATGACAGGACCTGTGAAGTCGTCCACTTCTTTGAATGTTTTTCGTTTGCGATCGTAAAAGTAAGTCTGCCAATGCCAGGGGGAGTGGCCACCGCTACTTGCCGTACTGAAAACGAAGAACTGTGAATCTGGCGACCACTCCATCTTCTGAACGTTTCGGCCGTGTTCGCCATCCGGCGACTTAAAGTCCTTGGTTGCCAGCACCGTGCCTTTCATGTCGCGGATCTCGACTCGAGATTCATTGAACGGAGGGTTGGGATGTCTTCCAACGGATAATACGCAGGCCCGAAGCTGCTGATCGGGCGACGTCAAGCCGGGGCATTTGACTGGTTGGGGAGGTGTAGGCCCTTGAGTCGTCGGCTGTTGAGCACAACCAACGACAAAGAAACTAATCGCAACACAGATTGAAAAACGCATATGCGATTCCTTTTCGTTTCGACTGGTGAACGCCGAATTTAGGAACTTGCTGAAAGGAAAGCAACCACCTTCTCAAATCCAAAGAACGGCCTGATGCCAGGCCGTCTCCATTTGTCTTTGTCGCTTAATTTCGATGGGGCCCGGCCGCCCTCGGCCCGTGGCAGTCGGATCAAACTATTTATGAGACGATTTCTTGGGAGGCGGCAGCTCCGGGA
>WNGP01018550.1_pt1 | contig 10119 bp, 8 predicted proteins | sample 5407671 | NCBI WGS metagenome assembly WNGP01 (sample SAMN13153381, study PRJNA577476) | soil metagenome | isolation source: 40 cm soil or saprolite under Garry oak tree replicate 2 | place: USA:California | collected 2016-06-15
AAGGAGACATGAGTTCATCTGTCGCCGGAAAGTAAATCTTGAACGTCGTGCCTTTGCCCGGCGCCGAATCGACCTCGATTTGTCCGCCGCTCTGTGAAACCGTTCCGTAAACCATCGCCAGTCCAAGCCCGGTTCCTTTGCCACGTTCCTTGGTTGTGAAGAACGGCTCAAAAATCCGCGCAAGGTGTTCCGGAGGGATGCCGCTTCCGGTATCGCTAACCGTCAACAGAACACCTTCGGATTTCTTCAAGTTTCGAGGCGACCGGCAGGGCTGCATTTTCCGTTTGGAAGCATAGTGTTCCTCCCGCGGGCATCGCGTCGCGCGCATTCACCGCCAGATTCAGCAAGACTTGTTGCAGCTGATTGGGGTCGGCCAGGATCCGGCGGAGTTGTTGACCGGACCGAACGTCAATGTGAATGTCCTCCCCAATGAGGCGGGGAAGCAGATTAGATATTTCTATTACCACATGGTTAAGGTCGAGGACCGAAGGCTTGAGGATCTGCTTACGGCTGAAAGCCAGCAATTGGCTTACCAGGGCATGCGCGCGGTCCGAGCCCTTCATGATTTCCGTTAGTTTGCGGCGGAGACCGTCGTCGCCCGGTTTGGTTGGAAGGGCCAACTCGGCATAACCGCGGATGACGGTCAAGAGATTGTTGAAATCGTGCGCGACACCGCCGGCAAGCCGGCCGAGCGACTCCATTTTTTGCGCCTGCCGGAGCTGCTCTTCAAGCGAGTAGACTTCCGCCTCGGAGCGTTCGTGTTCGGAACGGATGCGCAGGGTCGAAATGCCGTAGGCAAGATTGGTGGCGAGTTCCCGGAGTAGCGTCACTTCTTCAGCGTCAAAGACATCTTCTTCTTCTGAATAAATCGCCAAGCAGCCGATAACCCCCAGGTCATCCGAAAGAGGGAGGGCAATTACGGATAAAAATCTCTCCGCCGCGGCTCGTCCAGCCCAGGATGCGAAGCGCGCGTCCTTCAAGGTGTTGTGAATGATGCAAATCTCGCCGGTCCTGATCGCGGCTCCGACGGGACCGCGGTCTTCCGGTCTGTCGGCCCAAAACAAATGCGCGGAAGAAAGATAGCCACCAGTATCGCCGAACTGCGCGGCAACACGAACAGACTTGTTTTTTTCCTGCTCGGGGAATCCCACCCAGGTCATGCGGTAACCGCCCGTATTGACGATGATCTGGCAAACGCGTTCGAGGAGTTCCGCCTCGTTGGCGGCGCGGACCAGCTCCTGGTTGCAGCGGCTGAGTGCGAGAAGCGCACGGTTAAGACGCTTGAGTTCACTGCTATCGTGAAAGACGGCGAGAATGACAAGCCGTCGCGGACTATCGAGCTCGATGAGGCGAACATTGACGTCAACTTCAACGCAACGCCCGTCGGCCCTCCGGATTTTGAGTTGAACGCTATGCGACTCACTACTAGAAAGCCCCGCCCGAAAGATTTTGGCGTAGTGCTGACCTTCCCCAGGGGGAAAGAGAGAAGATTCCGGTATGAATGCCAGGCGTTCCGGCGGAATTCCGAACAGATCGACGCCCCGTGCATTCGCTTCCAGGACCACACCTGTCTCGTAATCCACAATCAGGATGGCGTCACTGGCGGAATCGAAAAGGCGGCGATATTTCTCCTCTGAGCGGCGGACGTTGCTGAGCAGGTGCCGGGAAGTCCCAATGCCCAAGACCAGCAGAAGGGCGCTGGTTCCCACGGTGAGCAAGTTGAGCAAATCACGGATCCAGCGATCACCCTCCGCCAGCGCCGAAGAGAAGTGATTCTCGATAAGAGTGAGACGCGAGTCGCAGGCTTCGATTTCCTCGAGGACGCGCCGCACCGTTAGTGGATTTGGCTGGTCTGAAAAGGTCTCCGCATGGAGCTGATCCGCGAGCTCGGTGAGATTATCGATCTCTTTATCCCCCGCCGTCCAATCAACGATGGCCATCCGCATGAAGGTGAAGTCGTGAAACCAGCGGAACAAGCGGACCATCCCGGGGATATCATCAGCATGGATCTGACCTCTGGTAAACCCCTGATACACGATGGTCATGTCTGGAACGGGTTTTTCAAGTTCGATACGAGCAAATTTTTCTCCCAGAGGCGCCCGAATGGCATTCAAGTAGGCTTGGAAGTCCGCTTGGGAACGCGAACTGGCGTACTGCATCAGACTGATAACCGCTTCTTTTTGTCCTTTAGACCAATAATCTTCACCCTGGGTGTAGGCCCGTACGGAAGACAGGATCATGGATCGGTAGGCGCCGAGGAGAAAAACAAATAGCACGATGCCGACGAAGAGAGAAACCACAACAAAGAGCTTTCGACCCAGGGTCGATTGACGATGATCGATGCGAAATGCCATTTTCTGCGCCGCCTGCAAAAAGACTCCCGAGTCTTGGGCTTTCTCTATTTTTGCATCATCTGTGTTGTGGCTTGCAGACCTGTGTTCAGATCGGCATATCTGATTGCGACACCAGAAAGCGCGCTTCGAGCGATCCGCGAGACTCACTCGCTTCTGGGGAGGAGTTTAGGCTGTTTCCTCCTGCGCCTACGTGGAAAACGTGTCGTGTGTTAGCATCTCTTGTACGCCCGCGTACGTTTTTCAGCGCGACTGCATAGCGGTCGACGGACACGATGGATTTTTCGTTTAGCGACCACCACAAACTGATACTGGATACGGTCCGGCAATTCATGGAGGCGGAGGTGCGTCCGTTTGTCAAGGAAATGGAGAAAGGGGAAAAATTTCCGGTCGAGGCCATCAAGAAACTCGGCGAGATGGGGTGTTGCGGGATGCTGGTGCCGGAAGAATGGGGCGGGCCGGGGCTCGATACCGTTTCCTATGTGGTGATGCTGGAGGAAGTGGCTCGAGTGTTCACCGCTATGTCCACGGCGCTGGGGGTGACCAATTCGGCGGTGCAGGCGCCGCTGATCCTGTTTGGCACGGAAGCGCAGAAGAGAAAATATTTGCGGTCACTGGCGACAGGAGAGACGCTCGGCGCGTTTTGCCTGACGGAGCCGGCCGCGGGATCGGATGCCGCAGGGATTCAAGCGCAGGCGGTGCGCGATGGAGATTGTTACAAACTTACGGGAACGAAGACCTGGGTCACCAACGGTAGCGCCGCGGGCGTGCTGATTGTGTTTGCGAAAACTGCTCCGCATGCCGGTGGCAAGGGCATTTCGGCATTTTTGGTTGAGCCGGGGTTTGCGGGTTTTCGCGTCGGCCGGCATGAGGACAAGATGGGGCAGCGGTCCTCCCCTTCGGTCGAGATTTTGCTAAATGACTGCGTGGTGCCGGTCGAGAATCGGCTGGGGGAAGAGGGGCACGGGCTGAAGATTGCATTGAGCGCGCTGGATGGCGGGCGGATTGGGATTGCCGCGCAGGCGGTGGGTTTGGCGCAGGGGGCGCTAGAAGAAACGGTGAAGTACGCGAAGCAGCGGAAGGCGTTTGGAAAGAATATTTCGGAGTTTCAGGCAATCCAGTGGATGATTGCAGATATGCAGACGGAGATTGAGGCGGCCAGGGGACTGGTACATTACGCGGCCTGGTTGAAGGATGCGCATCCTGCGAGGGTGGGCGCAAGTGCTTCGAAGGCCAAGCTTTATGCGAGCGAGATGGTGAACCGTGTGGTGTATAAGGCGGTGCAGGTGCATGGCAGCGCGGGGTACTCGCGGGAGACGGATGTGGAGCGGATGTACCGAGATGCGCGGGTGATCACGATTTATGAGGGGACTAGCGAGGTGCAGCGGATGATCATCGCGCGGGAGTTGCTGGGGAAGGTGCATTGAGGGGCTAGATTTCCTGGTGGAGAGTCCTCGAACGTACCCCGACCCCAGGCCTTTTGGGTAAAGAGTGCGGAACCCTATGATTTTAAGGGATGGAGGAAATGGGTGGCGCAAGAACTTGAATCCAAAGGAGTTAGCATTTTTGTCCCCGGGAACGGCGACTACCGGAATGGGCCCAAAGGAAACGTATAGATAATTCAATGGATTATAATGAACTAGTTATTATTGGTCAAGGACCAAAAAAAGTACCGAGAATGGCTGTACCACAAAGAAAAATCTACGCGAGTGGGCACCGCCAGCGGAGAGAGTTCATTCCACAGAGGAGAGGAGCGCCGATTGGCCACCGGGGCTGGGAACAAAAGCAGGGTTTTGAGCGGGATGCGGCCCACGGGGCGGCTGCATATTGGACATTATTTTGGGGCGCTCGCGAATTGGGTGCGGCTGCAGAGTGACCCGGCGTATGAGTGCTTTTACTTTATTGCGGATTGGCATGCGCTGACTAGCGATTACGCGGATACCTCGGCTGTGGCGGAGAATACCCTGCAGATCATGATTGACTACCTGGCGGCGGGGCTGGATCCGGCGAAAAGCATGATTTTTCAGCAGTCGGAGATTCCCGAGCATGCGGAGTTGCATTTATTGCTGTCGGTGGTGACGCCGCTGGGGTGGTTGGAGCGGGTGCCGACTTACCGAGAGGCGCTGGAGAACGTTAAGGACAAGGATCTGCACAATTATGGGTTCCTGGGGTATCCCGTGCTGCAGACCGCGGACATTGTAATCTATAGCAAAGAGGGGGCACCGCTGTATGTGCCGGTGGGAGAGGATCAGGTTTCGCACGTAGAGATTTCGCGCGAAATTGTGCGCCGGTTTAATGCCTTCTACGGCCTTGAAATTGAGATGGACGGTTTGTACCAAGATGAGCGTGCCATGAAATTGAGATGGACGGTTTGTACCAAGATGAGCGTGCCATTGGATTCCTTAGGCGTGCACTACCCAAACTTGGCGGCGAACCCGTCGAACCTTTTCACGAGGTGTGGCGAAGGAATATACGTGCAGCGGCACTGGAGTGGGGCTTAGAGAATTTTTTCCATAAGTTCGAGATCTGCAAGAAGTATTTCCACTACTCGGAAAAGCTTCGCGAGCCGGAGGTGCTGCTAACGAAGACGCCCAGGATCCCAGGGCTCGATGGGCGGAAGATGTCGAAGAGTTATGGGAATGCCATTACTTTGAGCGAGACGGATGAGGAGATACGGAAGAAGACGAAGGTGATGGTCACGGATCCGGCGCGGAAGAGACGGACGGATCCGGGAAATCCGGACGTGTGTCCGGTGTATGACTGGCATAAACTGTTCTCGACGCGCGAGACGCTGGAATGGGCCGCACGGGGTTGCCGGACGGCGGGGATCGGTTGCATTGAGTGCAAGGCGAAGATGGCGGATCATTTGATTGAGTGGATTGCGCCCGTGCGGGCGCGGCGGATGGAGTATGAGAAGAACCCCAAGCGCGTTTTGGAGATTTTGGATGCGGGAGGGAAGAAGGCACGGGTGGTGGCTCAGGAGACCATGGGGCGGGTGCGGGAGGCTGTGTTCGGTTGGGGAAAGAAGAGGGCGGAGATTCTTGGTCAGAAATGAAGAGGTGCGCCGGCCCAAAGCTAGACGCTGGGGTTCACCTCAATTGCAGTCAGCATGGAGATCTTTCGGCCATGCTTATCCGATGGCCCTGTGGATGACCAGCGGGAAAAGGAAAGAATGGCGACGCCGTACAAAATAAATATACCGATGTATGAGGGGCCGCTCGACCTGCTGCTGGATTTGATCAAGCAGCAGAAGATGAATATTCACGACATACAGATTTCGAAGATCACCGCGCAATACCTGGAATACTTACATAAGCTGGAAGAGTTGGACGTCGATGTGTCGTCAGAATTCATCTATATGGCAGCGACCCTGATTTACATCAAGAGCAAGATGCTGCTGCCACCGGACCCGTTGGCCGGGCCGGAAGACGCGGCGGGTGATCCTCGAGCCGAGCTGGTGCAGCGTTTGGTGGAGCACGAGAAGTTCAAGAATGCAGCGCAGCTTTTGTATCAGAAGCAACAAATTGAAGAGAACGTGTGGTCCAAGCCGGACAAATCGCTGTACCACGACGAGAAGACCGCGGGCGAACTGGTGGTTTCGCTGGTGGATTTGGTGAGGGTGTTCCAGCAGGTTTTGGAGCGGCGGAAGGAAGTGTCGCGGATCGAGTTGCGGCACGAAGAGTTTACCGTGGCGCAGATGATTGCGGCGCTGCGGACGCAGATTCTGGCGAGTGCGGATAATTCCGTGAACTTGATTCAGTTTTTTGAGGCGTGCCCTTCGCGGCACGCGATGATCGTGGCGTTCCTAGCGGTGCTCGAGATGGTGAAGCTGCAGGCGGTGGCGCTGGTGCAGGAGAAGCAGTTTGGGGATATTTTGGTGAGGAAGCACAAGATGTTTGATTTGGTGTTTGATGAGGCGGGCGGGATCAAGCTGATTGATGAAGAATACAAATAAGCAAAGGAGGTAAAGAATGAAAGATCCGGGAGTTCTCGGATATTCGAGAAGTGCGGCGACAGATCGGGTTTTTCCTTTACTTCCTATACCTCAGGGGTTTCTATGACTAACGAAGAGAGAAAAGCGGCCCTAGAAGCGATCATCTATGCGGCGGACGAGCCGGCTCCAATCGATCAATTGGCGCGTGCGCTTGGTGAGGAAAAGCTGGCAGTGCAGGCGTCGCTGGATGAGTTGGTGGCGAGTTATGCCGCGGAAGAGCGAGGGATCGAAGTTCGCCGAGTGGCGGGAGGTTACAAGCTGTATACCAAGCCGCAGCAGCATGACGTGGTGCGACGGTTTATCAAGAGTCTGCGGCCGCCGCTGCGGCTCTCGATGCCGGCTCTGGAGACGCTGGCCGTGATTGCTTACAAGCAGCCGGTGACTTCGCCGGAGATTTCAGAGATTCGCAGCGTGAACACTTCGGGAGTGATCAGCACGCTGCTGGACAAACATCTGATTACCACCGCGGGGCGGAAGGAGGTAATGGGGCGGCCCATCCTGTACAAGACGTCGAAGGAATTCTTGATGCGGTTTGGATTGAGCGATTTGGAGGACCTGCCGAGTTTGAAGGAGTTCGAGGCGCTGGCGAGGGAAGCGCTGGGAAGCGATCAGGGATTTGCCCCAGCCGAAGAAGGGCCGAGGAATGAGGCGAGCAGTGAGGGCCCTTTACCCGGGGACAATGAGCCTGGCGGGGCCGGTCGCACCCCTGCGGACCTTGCGGCGATGGAAGCGCGGGAGGAGTTGTTGGAGCAGACGGCGGCGAACAATGAGGGAATGCCGGAGCCGGCGGCCGAAGAGGCGCAGAAAGCTGCGACGGCGGGGGAGTGAAGGAAATAAGGCAGTAAACAAGTAAGGATCTAAGGCAGAGGCAAGAGGAAGTAACGCACGAGACCGCCCGGAGAAGCAGCGGAGAGACCAGGCTAGAGGTACACGCCACCAAAATAAGGGCACGATGGATCGCGCCCCTTCCAAAGAAGATCGTAAGAAAGAACCATGCAGGAAAGATTGCAGAAGATTATTGCGCGGGCGGGGATTGCTTCACGGCGGCATGCGGAGCTGCTCATCGCCAGCGGACAGGTGCGCGTGAATGGACGGGTGGTCAAGGAGCTGGGGACGAAGGCGGATGCCACGAAGGACCGGATTGAAGCGGCGGGGAGGGTTGTCGAAACTAAGGAGGGACGGCGCGTCTACATCTTGCTGAACAAGCCGCCGGAAGTGGTGTCGGCGATGGCTGACCCGGAAGGTCGCAAGACGCTGCGAAATTGTTTGCGGGGATTGCCGGAACGGGTGTTTCCGGTTGGAAATTTGGAATATGCTGCCTCGGGGCTGGTGTTTTTGACCAACGACGGCGACTTGGCGGCGGACATGCTAAAGGGTTGGGCCCACCTGGAACAGATCTATCACGTCAAGGTGAAAGGAATGCTGACGCTCGCGGACCTGCAGCGGCTGGGAAAAGAGATTGGCGCGAAGATGCAAACCGTGCGGCAGCCGGACGCGACGCGCGGTCGCGCAGCAAATTACTGGTACGAAGTGCGGATGCGGGATTCGAAGAAGGAAGAGCTGCGGCGCGCGTTGTTCAAGGAGAAACATCCCGTGGAGAAGCTCAAGCGCATTGGCTTGGGGCCGCTGACGGTGGAAGGGATACCGCGGGGCAGATACCGGTTGATCGAGCAGAAGGAAGCGGAAAAATTGCGGAAGCGAACCCTCGCAGTGAAGGAGACTAAGAAATCCTGAGGGGCCAGATAATACCGCGGGAATTTAACCGGAGTACGCAGAGAAGAGCACCGGCCGGAAGACCGGCACCACAGGAGCAGCGCGCCTTGGAAGGCGGACCCACCCAAGCATTTAACCTCCCTAGGAGAGTTCACGCACGATGGCTTCGGAAAGATTACAGAAAATCATAGCGGCGAGCGGGATCGCCTCGCGGCGCAAGGCTGAGGAGATCATTGCGGCGGGGCGCGTGACGCTCAACGGAAAAGTAGTGGTGGAACAGGGAACGAAAGCCGATCCGCAGCGGGACGAAATTTCCGTGGATGGAAAGCCGCTGAAGAGCCGGGAACGGCTGCTGTATTTTCTGCTGCACAAGCCGAAGGGCTACGTGACCACGGTGAGCGATCCCGAGGGGCGGCCGACGGTTATGGAACTGATGAAGAAATGCCCGCAGCGCGTGTACCCGGTGGGGCGACTGGACTACGCCAGCGAAGGTTTGCTGCTAATGACCAATGACGGCCAGCTGGCGCAGAGGTTGATGAAAGCCGGTTCGCACGCGCCAAAGACCTATCTGGTGAAAATTAGCGGACAGCCGGACGAGCAGGCGCTCAATCGTCTGCGAGCGGGAATCACGATTGAACTGGAGCATGGCATGCGGGTGAAGACCTCCCCGGCAAAATTACGGCTGGTGGAGGGCAGCGCGAATCCCTGGTATGAGGTGATCCTGAGCGAAGGACGGAATCGTCAAATTCGGCGGATGTTTCAGCGTGTGGGATTTAACGTGGAAAAAATCAAGCGCGTGCAACTTGGGCCGCTGGTCCTGGATGTTCCTCCGGGAAAATATCGTGCACTGACGGTGCGGGAAGTGGCGCAACTGAAGAGTTTGTGACCGTGAGTGAATGACCACCACGCGTGAACGTGGATTGGCGGCAAAACAATTGGAGAAGTAGACTAGAAAGGATGACGCAAACGATTGAAGACCTCATACCGGATTACCTGCGCGGGCTGCCGGTGTATGTTCCGGGAAAACCGATTGAAGAAGTGGAGCGGGAGCTAAAGATTCATGCGGTTAAGCTCGCTTCGAATGAGAACCCGCTGGGACCCTCGCCGAAGGCCATGGTGGCGGCGCGTGCGGTGCTGGGGGATTCGAACCGCTATCCGGATGGCGGCACGCAGGCATTGCGGCAAACTCTGGCCGAGCGGAGGGGCGTTTCGCCGGAAGAGATTTTTATTGGATTGGGGTCGAGCGAACTTATTGATCTTGCGGCGCGGGCGCTCCTGCGAGCTGGACTTCAGGGGCTGACGTCAGAAGGAACGTACGCGCCGTTCTCGGTGGCCATTCGCGCGAGCGGGGCCGAGCTGGTGCTGGTGCCACAGCGAGACTTTGCGTTTGACTTGAAGGCCCTGGCGAATGCCATCACTCCGAAAACGGGTGTGATTTATCTGGCGAATCCTAATAATCCGACGGGAAGCGCGTTTGGGCGCAAAGAGTTTGAAGAGTTTCTCGCGGCGGTTCCGGATGGCGTGCTGGTGGTACTGGATGAGGCCTATATCCATTATGCGATCAGCATGGGCTTGCGCGATTCGGTGGAAGCTCATCGCCAGCGGAAGAATCTTCTGATTCTGCGGACGTTTTCGAAGGTTTATGGATTGGCGGGACTGCGCATTGGCTATGCCATCGGACCACCGGGACTGCTTTCGGCGATGAACAAATTGAGAACGCCGTTCAATACCTCGAGTGTTGCGCAAGCAGCCGCGCTGGCTGCGCTGGATGACCAAGAGCATGTGACGCGATGCATCGAGACGAATGCAGCGGAGCGGAAACGTTTAAGCGAGGGATTAGCGAAGCTGGGATTCCGGGCGGTGGCGAGTGAGGCGAACTTTGTTTTTATTGTTGTGGGTCCGGATGCGAAGGCGCTGAGCGATGATCTGCTGCAGCTGGGCGTGATCGTGCGGCCGCTGGGGTGGATGGGATTCCCGGATGCGATTCGCATTTCGGTTGGGACCGCCGAAGAAAATGACAAATGTTTGTCGGCCATGGCGCGGATGATCTTGAAGCGCGCG
>WNGP01006011.1_pt1 | contig 10117 bp, 8 predicted proteins | sample 5407671 | NCBI WGS metagenome assembly WNGP01 (sample SAMN13153381, study PRJNA577476) | soil metagenome | isolation source: 40 cm soil or saprolite under Garry oak tree replicate 2 | place: USA:California | collected 2016-06-15
AGCGGAACCAGGACCGCCGCGCATCCAGGGAGACCACGAACGCGCCGGCCTGCTCCAGCTCCTGCAGCACCCGCTCCCCGCCGCTGCCCCCGGTCAGCAGGTCGGCCAGCTCGCCGCTGACCCGCTCGGCCACCGAGGTCCGCAACAGCAGCCGCCGGACCGGCTCGCTCTGCCGTTCCAGCACCTCGGCCAGCAGGTAGTCGGCCACTGTCCGCTCGCTGCCGGAAAACTCTTCGGCGAACCGCTCCGGGTCCGGGTGCCCGGAGAGCGACAGCGCGGCCAAGCGCAGCCCGGCCGCCCAGCCCTCGGCCCGCTGGTGCAACGACGCCAGCACCGTGTCCGGCAGCTGGATCCCGGCTGCGTCGAACAGCGCCCGCGCCTCGGCCAGGGTGAACCGCAGGTCGGCGGCGCGGATCTCGGTGAGCTCGCCCTCCAGCCGCAGCCGGTGCAGCCCCAACCGCAGGTCATGCCGGGTGGCGAGCACGAACCGCAGCCGGTCCGGCGCGCGCATCACCAGCAGCTCCAGCTGGCGCAGCGCCTCGGTGGAGGCCAGCTCGTGCACGTCGTCGATCACCAGCCAGACCCGGTCCTCCAGCCGCGCCAGGTCTTTGAGCAGCCGCTCGACGATTGCCCAGCCGTCCAGGTCCGGCGCGGCGGTCAGCGGCCGCACCAGCGCGGATGCGGCCGCGGTCGCCCGCAGCGCGTCGGCCACCGCGATCCAGAACCGCTGCGGATCACGCTCCTCGCCCTGCACCGATACCCAGGCGGCGCGCCCGGCCAGGACAGCCTCGCCGGTCCACGACCGCAGCAGGAACGTCTTCCCGCTCCCGGCCGGCGCCGACACCTCAGTGACGCGCGCTGCTCCGCCGAGCCGTCCGAACAGCGCGTGGCGGGATACCACCCCGCGAACGGCAGGGGCGACCGGAGCGTCGGCGGTCCCGGACCGGACGGCAGGCTCCACGGCACCCCCTTGGACAGGCCCCGTTGCTTACTGTAACGGCTCGCACCCCAGTACAGCTGAAATGATCTTCAGACGCGACGACCATCCTGTTCGCGTCTGCCCGCCGACTCTTGCGCTGGCCGGCGATCAGATGCACGCTGGCGGCTTTCCTGAACGGGCGTAGCCGTTTGTGTTTCCGTTGTGCCCAGCGCATCAGGTAGGTGTTGATGCGCCTGAGGAGCGGAATCATCTCGGTCCGGTAGAACCGGCCCCAGTAGGTCATCCAGCCCCGCACGATCGCGTTGATTGCTTCCGCGAGATCCCCAGAGTGTCGTTTGGCCGCCGGTGCAGCCGCCAGTGACGGACCTCCCGTCCTTTCTCGACCAGCTTCTTCCGGCTCATCGCGGGCTGGAACGATGTGAAATTCACGCCCCTCCGCTTGTTCCGCGCGCGCCGGGGGCGAAATGTGTACCCCAGGAACGTGAACGAGATGTTATCGAACTTACCTCGCCTGTTGCTGTCCTTGCAGTAGACAATTCGGGTCTTGTCCGGGTGAAGCCTCAGCCCGACCTCGGCCATCCGCTGGCCGATCGCGTCCCGCAGCGCTGGTACGACCGGACGGCTTCGTCGGCTGGCGGGCCCCCGAAGCGGTCGGCGCACCCGAACAGGCTCTCCGGCAGGCGCTCCAGACGCTGCTGTGCCGGGGAGACAGCAGGCCATGAACTCCGAGTCCGGAAGGCGAAAGAAGGTCCACTCATGGCACACGTGTATCGCGCGGACACCGTGGGGTCGCTCCTGCGCCCGCAGTACCTGAAGCTCGCTCGCGAACAGTTCGAAGCCGGCCAGCTGGCGGCGGCGGCGTACAAGGAGATCGAGGACCGGGCGGTCGACCAGGCGATCGCCATGCAGGAGGCCGTGGGCCTCGACGTCGTCACCGACGGAGAGCTGCGGCGGCACACGTTCATCGACCAGCTCACCGAGCAGGTGGAAGGACTGACGCTCGATCCCGGTGACGGCGACAGCGACCACATCCCTGTTCCGTTCCACGACGAGTCCGGAGCGCTGGAGTCCGTCTTCACGATCCCGCTGTCGGTCACGAGCAAGCTGCGGCGACGCCGGATGATGACGGTGGAGGAGTATTCGTACGCCCGGGCCAGGGCCCGGCGCCCGGTCAAGGTGACGCTGCCGAGCCCGCTGATGCTGTTTCTCGTCTGGTCGCCGCGGCGCTCGCGTGACGCCTACCGCGACCCGTTCGAACTGTTCGCGGACGGCCTGCGGCTGATGAGGGAGGAAGCCGAAGAACTCGCGCGGCTGGGCTGCCGGTACATCCAGGTCGATGCGCCGGACTTCGGCCAGCTCGTCGATCAGACCCAGCGGGACGCCTGGGAGCGGGCCGACATCTCGGTCGACCGGGTCTTCAGCGAGGGCGCGGACATGCTCAACGAGGTGGCGGGGATTCCCGGCGTCACGTTCGGCCTTCACCTGTGCCGGGGAAACTACGACAGCGACTGGATCAGCTCCGGCACCTACGAGACCATCTCGAAGCAGCTCTTCCGGCGGGCGGCCAATTACGACGTCTTCCTGCTCGAGTACGACGACGAGCGTTCGGGCTCCTTCAGCGCGCTCAGCGACGTCCCCGACGACAAGGTGGTCGTGCTCGGCATGGTCTCGTCGAAGTTCGGCACCATGGAGCCAGCCGATCAGCTGGCCGCCCGGATCCGCGAGGCGAGCGGCTTCTTTCCCCGCGAACAGCTCGCGTTGTCGACGCAGTGCGGCTTCGCCTCGGCGGGACCGGGCAACGCGATCAGCGAGGACGCCCAGGAGAACAAGCTGCGCCTTGTGGCCGAGGTCGCGGACCGCGTCTGGCCGACGGGCGGGTGACCGGCCCGCGCGCTCTCCGCCCCTGCGATTGCCGCGGTACACGACTGCTGCCATCCTCGGGTCAGCGGCCGGTACGGTGCCCGGCCGGCGAGCTTCGAGGAGCCAGCGCTATGACCGCCGCCACCGGGCCGCAGGCCTCCGGGTACAACGGTGTCGTCGACCTGAGTCGTTACCCGATCAACGACCCGGCCATCGCCGCTCCGCAGCCGGCTCGTGTCGGCTGGCAGCGACCGGGCGGGACTCGTCCCTGCCGCCTGGCAGGCTGAACCTGACGTGTCAAGCGGCGCGGTGGGCACGGCCAGCCACTGGCCGCGCAGCGCGCGGGCCGGAGCCCAGGGCGAGGGGCCGACCGCTGAGAGGCGCTGGCCGCGTCGCCGCCGGGGTGTATATGCCGCCGATGAGCTGCCGGATCCATCGCATCCGGCTCGCGGCTGCCTCAGGGTGGTCGCCGAACTCCTGCGCCATCCGGGCGGCGCAGCCCGCGATGCCGAACTGCCGCACGGTGCGGCTGATCACCCCGGCCAGCACATCGGGGGCCAGCGCATCGGGGGCCAGCGCATCCGATCGCTGCAGGCCTGATGCGAACAGTGCCACGCACCGCGCGTCGTTCACGTTCAACCGGGTCATGACGAGCCTCCTCGCCGTCGCCTACCAGGTACCGTTATATAGTAATATAATTAAATTAATTTAGTCAACTCTCCAGCGTGGGATGGCGGAGGTTGGCATGGGGGTGACCGAGGTTCGACGTTCCGGGCCCGGGCGTGATCCGCCGCGGGCGGGGAGGGGCAGGAACCTTGCACTCGTTCGGTAATATTGGTTAGATCTTTATGTTGAATCTGCACTGACCGCGGTTCCCCGGCGGGAGGGATGACGGTGGATTCCCAGCCTGGCTTCGATGTCGCCGCCCTGGACGAGTGGATCGGTGACCGGCTGCCCGGCCGCGGGCTCCCGCTGCGGGCCACCCGGATGGGCCAGGGCACCGGGGAGGCCAACGCGCTGTACTGGCTGAGCCGGGGCGAGCACACCTGGGTGCTGCGCAGCCCGCCGGCGGTGGTCAATGCCCCGGGGGCCTCGGACATGAACCGCGAGTGGCGCATCCTGGTCGCGCTGGAGGGCACAGCCGTGCCGCATCCGGCCCCGCTGCTGCCCGGCGGACCGGACGGCCCCCTGGGCACGCCGTTCCTGATCATGGCGCGGGTCGCGGGGTTCACCCCGGTGGGCGTGCTGCCGGCCCCGTACGACCACCCCGGCGGGCGCAGGGAGCTCGCCTTCGCCCTGGTCGACGCCCTGGCAGAGCTGGCGGCAGTGCCGTGGCGGGAGCGCGGGCTCGACGGGCTCGGCCGGCCGGAGGGGTTCCTTGACCGGCAGGTGTCCCGCTGGCTCGGCCAGCTCGGCGGCTACCGGACCCGGGATATCCCCGGCCTGGACTGGCTGGCGGGCTGGCTGGAAGCGAACCGGCCTGGCGCGCAGCGGCCCGCGCTCATGCACGGGGACTACAGCCCCTACAACGTCATGGCGTCGCCGCGGGACACCCGCCGCCTGGCCGCGGTGGTGGACTGGGACACCGGCACCATCGGCGACCCGCTGCTGGACGTCGGCCACCTGCTGGCACGGTGGACCGAGCCGGGCGAGGAACCGGCCATCGGCGTCTGGGACATCGAGGTCCGCGACGGGCTGCCGTCCCGGGCCGAACTCGCCGCCCGGTACGCCGACCGCACCGGCGCCGACCTGTCCGCGCTGCCGTACTACCAGGCGCTGGCCCTGTTCAAGCTGGCGATCATCCTGGAGGGTTCGGTGGCGCGGCGGCGCGCCTCGCGGGCGCCTGAGGCCGGCCAGCGGGCGGCTATGGTGGACCGGCTGATCCGTTACGCGGGGTTGTTCGCCCGGGAGGAACGTGAGGTGGCGCGATGACCGCAAGCGAGCTGTTCGGGCTGGCCGGGAAGGTGGCCGTGATCACCGGGGGCAGCCGGGGTATCGGCCGGGCCATCGCGGCCGGCTTCGCCGAGGCCGGCGCCGACGTGGTGATCGCCAGCCGCAAGCTCGGCAACTGTACGGCCGCCGCCGCCGAGATCAGCGCCGCCACCGGGCGCACGGCGCTTGGAGTGGAGTTCCACGCCGGGCACTGGGCGGACTGCGACCGGCTCATCGAGGTCGTGTACCGCGAATTCGGCCGGTGCGACGTGCTGGTCAACAACGCGGGTATGTCGCCGCTCTACCCGGACCTGGCCTCGGTCACCGAGGAGTACTACGACAAGGTCCACGGGGTGAACCTGAAGGGCCCGTTCCGGCTCGGGGTCCTCGCGGGCACCCGGATGGCCGCGGCCGACGGCGGCAGCATCATCAACATCAGCTCGATCGGCTCGCTGCGGCCCGGCCCCGACGAGCTCGTCTACGCCTGCGCCAAGGCCGGCCTCAACGCGCTGACCGTGGGCCTGGCCGATGCGTTCGGGCCGCGGGTCCGGGTGAACGCGATCCTGCCCGGCGCGGTGCTCACCGACATCGCCAGGGCCTGGCCCGAGGAGAGACTGCGGCGGGCCAGCGATGGCCTGCCGCTGGGCCGGGCGGGCCAGCCCGCGGACCTGGTCGGGACCGCGCTGTGGCTGGCCAGCGCCGCGTCGGAGTGGGTGACCGGGGTCATGGTGCGAGTCGACGGCGGCATGTACCGGCAGACCAGCTGAGGTCTCGTTGGAGGAGGAACGCACGTGATCGACTTCACGATCCCGGAGGAGATCCAGCGGACCCGCGCCCGGGTGGCCGCCTTCATCGACGCCCACGTGCTGCCCGCCGAGGCGCAGATCGGCACCCGGCCCTACTTCGCCATCGTGGCCGACCTGCAGGCCAAGGCCCGGGCCGCCGGGCTGTGGTGCCCGTTCATCCCGGCCGAATGGGGCGGGATGGGGCTGGGCCACCTGGCGAACGCGGTCGTCCAGGTCGAGGTGGGCCGTTCCCCGCTCGCGGCCTGGGCGATGAACTGCATGGGCCCGCAGGACGCGACCATGCTCACCCTGCTCGAGCACGGCACCGCGGAGCAGAAGGAGCGGTTCCTCGTCCCGCTGGTCAGCGGCGAGCGTAGGATCTGCTTCTCGATGACCGAACGCGCGGCCGGCTCCGACGCGACCGGCATGCGCACGACCGCGGTCCGCGACGGCGAGGACTGGATCCTCAACGGCGAGAAGTGGTTCAGCAGCAGCGCCAGCATCTCCGATTACGCGCTGGTCATGGCCCGAACGGATGCCGACGCGCCCCGGCACAGGCAATTCACCACGTTCCTGGTCGAACTGCCCAACCCCGGCTACCAGATCGTCCGGGACATCCCGACCCTGCACGAGGCGGTCGAGCCCCGATTCGACGGGGAGAGCCGCGGGGGCCATGCCGAGGTCCGCCTCAGGGACTTGCGCGTCCCGCACGGATGCGTGATCGGCGAGGTGGGCGGCGGGTTCGCGATGGGCCAGCACCGGCTGGGCTACGGTCGCCTCCGGCACGGCATGTGGAGCATCGCCAAGGCCCAGCGGGCGCTGGACATGGCCGCTCAGCACGCGCTGGAACGGGAGACGTTCGGCCAGATGCTGGCGGACCGGCAGGGAGTCCAGTGGATGCTCGCCGACTGCGCCCGGGACCTGTACATCGCGCGGCTGATGGTGCTGCACATCGCGTACAAGATGGAACACGGCCTGGACATCAGCCAGGAAAACTCGATCGCCAAGAACTTCATCGCGGACATGCTGTCCTCGGTGGTGGACACCGCCCTGCAGATCCATGGCGCGCTCGGCTACACCCTGGACACCCCGCTGGCCGCCTGGTACGCCGAGGTACGGATGCAGCACCTGGTGGACGGCCCGGACGAGGTACACCGGTGGCGGATCGGGCGCAACGTCCTGGCCGCGCAGCGCACGTCGGGGACCACCGCCGCCGCGGCCGGCGGCGACCTATTCTGAGCCGCGTCGCCGCCCGGGCGCGTCAACGCGTGATGCCGTAGCGGTCCAGCCGGTAGCAGGAGATCGCGTTGCCGCGCAGCAGCCGCCAGGTTTCCTGCTCCGACAGCCCGGCCTTCGACGCGATCAGGGCGGCGGTCTCCCGCGAGTGCGGGAACGTGGAGTCGCCGTGCGGGTAGTCGGTCTCGAACATGATCTGGCCCATGCCGATGCGATCCCGCAGCGCCAGGCCCACCTGGTCGTCGAAGACGCAGCCGAACACCCGGCCCGGGACGTACGTGCTGGGCGGCTCCGGCACCTTCTCCTGGGTCTTCGCGTAGCCGCGGGCGTGCTCCCAGGCCTCATCCAGCCGTTCGAGCAGGAACGGCATCCAGCCCACCTGGCCTTCGGACAAGGCGATGCGCAGCGAGGAGAACCGGGCCAGCACGCCGCTGGTCAGCCAGTCCACCAGGGCGTGCGACGCGCCCTCGAAGGTGAGCGCGATGATGACCAGCGGCGGTGCGTCGTCGCTGGTCTTGCTGAAGGTGGAGGACGAGCCGATGTGCATGTTGACCACGGTGTCGGTCTCCTCGCACGCGGCCCACAGCGGATCCCAGGCGTCGGTGTGCACGCTGGGCAGGCCGAGAGCGGTCGGGTTCTCGGAGAAGGCGATGGCATGCGACCCCTTCGCCGCGCAGCGCCGCACCTCCTGCGCCGCCAGGTCCGGGTCCCACATCGGGATGAGCGTGAGCGGGATCAGGCGGCCGCGCGCCTCGTCGGCGCACCATTCGCCGATCATCCAGTCGTTGTAGGCCCGAACGCAGGCCAGCGCGAGGTCACGGTCGCCGCGCTCGAGGAACGTCTGCCCGCAGAAGCGCGGGAAGGTGGGGAAGCACAGCGACGCATCGGTGTGATTGCGGTCCATGTCGGCCAGCCGGGCCGCCCGGTCGTAACAGCCGGGCAGGATCTCGTCGAAGAGCACGGCCCGGTTGTGCGCCTGGTCGCGGGGGAAGCTGACCGCGGCGAAGCCGCCGGTGACCGGGAACAGCATGCCCCCGTAGGACCAGCAATCCGCCCAGTACCCGTTCGGGTCCTCCCGGAAGGCCATGTGGCGGGCCTCGAAGCGCAGCCGCCCCTTGACCCGGGTCAGCCGCGGGCCGGCCTCGCGGAAGGCGGCCGGCAGGTACTCCTGCCAGACGTGCGCGGGCTCGATGACGTGGTCGTCGACGCTGATGATCCGCGGAATCTCCATGATGTCTCCTCTATCGCCCAGCCGGTCCCGAGGACGTTCCGCCGTCGCGGATGAGCCGGCCTGGGCGCAGGCCACTATCTTCGTCGCCGCCGCTCACGAGCTCGCCGTTCACCCAGACCTGGTGCAGCCCGCGGCTGCGGGCCACGAGCCGGTCCGCGCCGGCCGGCAGGTCCCAGACCCGCTCCATCCGCTCCACCCCGACCGCGGCCGGATCGAACGCGACCAGGTCGGCGAAGTACCCGGGCGCCACGCGCCCCCGGCCGGGGATCCCGAACACCGCGGCCGGGTGCCCGGTGATCCGCCAGATGGCCTTCTCCAGGGACAGCGTGCCGGTCTGCCTGACCCAGTGCTCCAGCAGGTAGGTGGAGAAGACCGCGTCGCAGAGCTGGCTGGCGTGCGCGCCGGCGTCGGACAGGCCAAGCAGGGTGCGGTCATCGCGCAGCAGCCCGGCGAGGGATTCGGCGTCGTCGTTGGCGACCACGACCCGGAAGCGCGTGCCGAGGTCGTCGTCGAGCGCCACGTCGCACAGCACGTCGAGCGGGTCGACGCCACGCCGGGCCGCCAGCTCCGCGAGCGAGGGCCCGTCGGCCAGCTCGGGGTGCGCCGCCGTCTCCTGCACGAACACCTTGTCGAAGCTGTAATACCACTGCCTGGCCACATCGGCCCGGGCCCGGTCTCGCCAGGCCGGGTCACGGTAGAACCGGGCGCGCTCGGCGACGGGCACGGACAGCACCTCGGCGAAGGCGTCGGCGCGGGCGAACGGCGCCGGCTCGGCCAGCGTGACCTGGAAGACGATCGGACGGCACGCGACCTGGGGCCATACCTCGCCGCCGCGGGCCTCCGCCTTGTCCAGCAGGCGGAAGGCGCCCGGCGACGCGTTCAGGGCCGTCCAGGTGACCGGCCGCCCGGTCTTGAGGGACAGCTCGGCGAGCTCCACGGGGCCGAAGTCGGGTCCGTGCGTGATCGCGAACGTGCCGCGGCCGCGCTCGGCTAGCGGCTCGGCCAGCCGCATCAGCTCTTCGGTGGTGGCGAGCCGGCTGGGCACGGGCTTGCCCCAGGCCCCGGCGTGGGCGGGCTGGCGGGAGGAGGCGAAGCCGATCGCGCCCGCGTCGATCGCCTCCCCCACGAGCCGCCTCATCTCCTCGATCTCGGCTGAGGTGGCATCTCGTTCGGCCGCCTCCTCGCCCAGCACGTACAGCCGCAGCGGGGTGTGGCCCAGCATGACCGCCACGTTCAGCTTCGGCCCGGTCCGCTCGACCGCGTCCAGGTACTCGGGGAAGGTCTCGAAGGTCCAGGGGATGCCGGCGAACAGCGCCGCCACGGACATGCCCTCGACGTTCTCCAGCGTCCGCGCGATCGTCTCGCGGCCGGCCGGCCGGGTCGGGGCGATCCCGAAGCCGCAGTTGCCCATCACCACCGTGGTCACGCCGTGCCACGACGAGGGGGTGAGGTCGGGATCCCACAGCACCTGCGCGTCATAGTGGGTGTGGCAGTCGATGAATCCAGGGGCCAGCACCAGGCCGTCGAGGTCGACGACGTCCCCTGGTGCGTGTCCCGGCGCCTCGACCGCGGCGATACGGTCCGCCTCGATGACCACATCAGCGGGCCTGGGCGGCGCCCCGGTCCCGTCCACCAGCAGCGCTCCGCGTAGCACCGTCATCGAGCACCTCCACGGCGTCGTGCCGTCGTAATCCGTCAACTGATTAACTAAAGCATATGATTCAACTAGTTCAGGCGCCAGTGGGGAGAGCATAAATAGCGGCCTGACTTCTTTCGAGGTCCTTAAGAGGTCGCTGGCCGGCAAACCAGCAGCTGCCGCCGCCCGTCACCCGTAATGGCGGCGCAGCTGCCGTCGGGGCGGGGGACAAACCCCCGGCTGCTTGGAATCCCACGTAAGGACTTGCCATGAGAAACTTGAAGTTGCTGGTCAGCGCCCTTGTTGTGGCCGCTGTCGGCTGCGGAGTCGCCGCGTGCACTCCCGGCACGAGCACGGCGGCGGGCCAGCAGCCCGCTGACTCCGGCACGGTGTCCACGGCGACCGGAGCCGGTTCCGCCATGGGCTCGGGTTCACCGATGACCGCAGGTGTCAGCACCGGACCCGGTAGTTACAGCTTGCAGCCGATGCCGACCGGC
>WNGP01017824.1_pt1 | contig 10116 bp, 7 predicted proteins | sample 5407671 | NCBI WGS metagenome assembly WNGP01 (sample SAMN13153381, study PRJNA577476) | soil metagenome | isolation source: 40 cm soil or saprolite under Garry oak tree replicate 2 | place: USA:California | collected 2016-06-15
TCGACGAGCAGGCATGCATGTGCCTCGTGCACGCATGCATATCGACGAGCACGCGCGCATGTGCCTCGTGCACGCATGCACGTCGACGAGCACGCATGCATGTGCCTCGCGCACGCATGCACGTCGACGAGCAGGCATGCATGTGCCTCGTGCACGCATGCATATCGGCGAGCACGTGTTCATGTGCCTCGTGCACGCATGCACAACGGCGAGCACGTATGCATGTGCCTCGTGCACGCATGCACAACGGCATGCATGCGTGCAAAGACACGTGCACGTTTGCGGCGTCGACGTGCTGGCTTGCAGTCCGATGTGCATGCGTCCACGAGCATGTGCAGGCTTCGAGACCGGCGTGCATCCATGTAGTTTCACCGCTCACGTGCGTTTCAGCGTGTTCGCGGTTCGATTGCCTCCAACTTGTTTGGCCTGTTTCCTTTCCTGCTGTAGACAATCGGATCACCCTGGATGATGATCTGATCGTAATATTCACTGTTTTGGCTCGAGTCCTCACGAAATCGGCTCGAAATGAGAACTCGTGGCTTGAGCTTCATGAAGCCGGCTTGAAATGACGACTCGTGTCACGAGTCCTCAATTCGGGTTGGCCTCGAAGATGGACAACCAGCAGCTAACGATGACCAAAGTCGGCAAAGGCGCGACAAACGCGAGGGGAGAGTCGCCGTTTCGCCGGATTTTTCATGGAAGCCACCACGCAACATGTTGAGGCGGTTATCGAAGGGATTGTCAGTCGAGTGCGATGCATTTGTGGCCATCGACGCCGTCTACCGGCCTTGCAATCCGGAAGAGAATCCGTTGTATGGGGTTATCGCCGGGCATTTGGAAACATTTCTTGCCCGACAGCGCGAACGGGACCGGAATGTGCCCGGCTTTGTCGAAAAAATGTGGAGCTCGACGGCGAGGTAGCGCTTCCGGAAGCAGAGCTTCGAGAGCTGCATGCCGGACTTGAGCGATTCCTGCGAGGATCCTGGCGACGTGCCAAACTTCAAAAGAAAAGCGACGCGATTTCAGGGTCGCGCGAAGTATAGGAAAAATAGGAGAAATGTCTCTATATCGCTGATAGCATTTGGCTTTTGTGGAAACGAAGTCATGAACCACGCAATCAATGCCGGCATGGAAACGATCAGTTGCGGGCCGGAAACCGATGCCTCCAAGGCGTACATGATTGTTTCCACCTTCCACACGAGTTTCTTGGCGGCCGAAATAAGTATCTCGGCCGCAGAGAAAACCGGCGGTGCGGTGCCGCTCTGCGCGCTTACAAGATCTCTCGGAAATCCAACTGGAATCCGGGCAGGACGGGATCGCCGCGAAGGATCGTTGGGTTTTCAATTCGTGCGGGTGGTTGGCCGGGACGGTAGATCACTGCGCATTTGTCGAAAGGATCCAATAGCCAGCCGAGTTGCGCGCCGTTGGCGATGTACTCTTCCATTTTGCGTTCGAGATCGGAAAGGTGATCTGAGGGCGAACGCAACTCGACGACGAAATCGGGACAAAGCGGCGCAAGCCTCTCCTGTTGCTCCTCGGGAATTTTATTCCATCGTTCAAGGCGCACCCAGGCAGCATCCGGCCCGCGTTTTGCGCTGTTCGGAAGAGTGAATCCCGTGTCGGTGGCGAAACAGATGCCGGTTCCATCTTGTTTCGCCCAACGCATTAAGGAGTAAATGACGTTTGCATTGCGTTGACCGGTTTTCGATCCTGGCGGCGGCATGATGATCAACTCTCTCTCAGCGCTCATTTCAATGCGCAAGTCGCGATTGTCGCTACAAAGGCGAATAAATTGGTCATCCGTCAGGTTGAGAGATCGTACGTTCAAGACAACCCGAACTGCCGTATCTATTTCCATTGCAGGTGGTCTCGCCATGTTTTCCCCTCACGATGATCATAATTACCGGCGGGTCTTTGAGCAATTCCTGCGCCGAAGGCCGCGGCTGCCTTAGAGGAGATGCTACGAATCGTGATACCCGCAGCCTGCCGGACAGATACGGAATTTCTTCTGGCGGCGCCGCGCAAGATGATCGAAAATGTCCGCGCGTCTTGCCAGACGACATGTCGAAAGGAGAATTGTCGATGTCAGCTACAGCGCAATCTACGAGCGACCGGGTCGCCAAAATCGAACCGATTCTGAGAGCACACGCGGCACAGGCTGAAATAGAGCGGCGGCTGGCGCCGCAAGCGATGGCTGCGCTTCACGATGCAGGGATCATGCAGACATGGGTGCCGAAGACATATGGCGGATTGCAAATGAATCCCGTTCCCGCTCTGAAGATGTTCGAGGAAATCTCGCGCATTGACAGTGCAGCGGGATGGATCGCTTCGAATTCTTCGATCATCGCTTTCTTTTGCCAGGTCATCAGTGATCAAGGTGCCGCAGAGATGTTCTCCGATCCGCAGACGGTTGTGGCGGGCGGCTGGTTCCCGCCCGGCAAAGCGGTTCCAGTTCGGGATGGCTACCGCTTGACAGGCCAGTGGGCATTCGGGAGCGGCTGCCATTATGCGAATTGGCTCACAGGCCATGTGCTGGTTAATGACGGCGACAAGCCGCGTCTGGATGCGAACGGAAATCCCGTTTCCCTCATCACGTTCTTCCGCGCGAGCGAAGCCGAGATCGTCGATAACTGGAATACGCTGGGAATGCGGGGCACCGGCAGCCATGATGTAGGGTTGAATAACGTCTTCGTTCCGGCGACCCGCTGTTTTGTCCTATCTGCTCTCGACCGGCCGAGCTCGGCCTTCAGCGGTCCTCTTTACCGCTTTGGATTATGGATCGTGCCTCTGACGATCGCTACAGTGTGCCTCGGAATTGCCCGCGCTGCGCTCGATGACCTGATCGAGCTGGCAAAGGGAAAGACTCCGAGTTACACGCAGACCCCGCTGGGAGATCGGCCGGTCGTCCAAGACCGAATTGCCCGCGCTCGTGCATTGATCGAAGCCGGACAACATTACGTTTACGGTGCGGCCGCCGAAGCCTGGGAGTGCGTGCAGAGCGGCCGGCGCATCGAAATGGCCCAGGGGATTCCTTTGGCTCTTGCAGGATCGTTCGCCGTCGAAGCATCGTCGAACGCTGTCGACCTGGTGCACGCATCGGCCGGTACAACCGCCATTCGAAACGAATACCGCTTCCAGCAGTACTTCCGTGACGTTCATACTGCAAGCCAACATGGCTTCGCATCCATCAGCCGCTTCGAATCCATCGGCAAACTGATGCTCGGGCGGCAAAGTGACTGGGCATTCTACTATCTCTGATTGAGAGTAGTACAATCCCAGAGCATGATGACTTTCACCTTAGCTCTATTTCTCGCTTTGGGCGCCGTCGCGCAGAGCGTCCCGGCCAGCCAGCCGCGACCGCTTCAAGGCTTCTTGAAGGAGGGCGCCGATCGTCAGCGTGCGCTGGAAAAGCAGTTCGATTCGTTCTTAAAGAAAGACGAAGCACGCGATTGGATGAAGCGGCTATCGGCCCGGCCGCACCATGTGGGATCTCCCTACGGTAAGGAGAATGCGGATTTCATTGCCGGCCTGTTCCGATCCTGGGGCTACGACACGGAGATCGAACGTTTCGACGTTCTGTTCCCTACCCCCAAAACCCGCATTCTCGAAATGACCGCGCCGGAAAGGTTCACCGCAAAACTGGAAGAGCCTGTGCTCAAAGAGGACGCCACTTCGGGACAGAAATCCGAGCAACTGTCCACCTACAACGCGTATTCGATTAATGGTGATGTCACGGGACAATTGGTCTACGTGAACTACGGTGTTCCTCAAGATTACGAAGCGCTCGAGCGCCGGGGCATTGATGTGAAAGGCAAGATCGTCATTGCCCGCTACGGCGGCTCGTGGCGCGGTATCAAACCCAAAGTTGCCGCCGAACATGGCGCGATCGGCTGCATCATCTATTCCGATCCGCGCGATGACGGTTACTTTGCGGGTGATGTCTATCCGAAAGGCGCGTGGCGAAATGAGAACGGCGCACAACGAGGATCGGTCGCCGACATGCCGCTATATCCCGGCGATCCTCTCACGCCGGGCGTCGGCGCAACCGCCAATGCAAAACGCCTCGACATCAAAGACGCGCAAACGCTCACCAAGATTCCGGTCTTGCCCATCTCTTATTCGGATGCCCTTCCTCTGTTGCGATCTCTCGAAGGGCCTGTGGCGCCCGCTGCATGGCGCGGAGCGTTGCCGATCACGTATCACATCGGCCCGGGCAAGACGACCGTCCATCTGAAGCTCGAATTCGATTTCAAGCTCGTGCCTGCGTATGACGTCATTGCGCGCCTTCGGGGCAGCGAGCGTCCGGACGAATGGGTGATTCGGGGAAATCATCACGATGCATGGGTGAACGGCGCCGAAGATCCCATCAGCGGCCTCGTGGCCCTGCTCGAAGAGGCGCGGGCGGCGAGTGAGCTGACGAAATCCGGCTGGCGTCCGAAACGGACGATTATCTACTGCGCCTGGGATGGCGAAGAACCCGGCCTGTTGGGCTCCACCGAATGGGCGGAGGCTCACGCCCAGGAACTGCAGCAAAAAGCCGTCGTCTACGTGAACTCGGACGGAAACTCGCGCGGTTACCTGAGTGTTGGAGGCTCACACACGCTCGAACGGTTCGTGAACGACGTCGCGCGCGATGTGATCGATCCCGAGAAGGAAGTTCCGGTCGCTGAACGATGGCGCGCCCGGCGCATTCTGAACGGCAATTCCGACCAGCGCCGGGAGGCGCGCGAACCTCGGAATCGCCACGCTGAACATCGGCTACGGGGGCGAGGGCGAAACCAGCGGCGTCTATCACTCGATCTACGATTCGTTCGATCATTACCTTCGTTTCGCCGATCCCGCATTCGATTACGCCATCACCCTCAGCAAGACCGGAGGCCGCGCCGTCCTGCGATTCGCGAACGCGGACTACTTGCCGTTGAGCTTGGGGAATCTTTCCGATACCGTTTCCCAGTACGTCAAGGAAGTGATGAAGCTTGCCGCCGACGAACGCGACGCGATCGCCGAACGTAATCGACAGATCAACGAGAAGACGTTCGAGATCGTGGATGACCCGGTGCGGAAACTCGTGGTTCCGAAGCCGGAAACGCCAGCGCCGTTCATCAACTTCGCACCGCTCCAGAATGCGTTGTCGCGGCTGGAGGAGAGCTGCCGCAATTACGACAACGCGATGCGGGATGCCGCGGCCGCCGCCCGCCTGCAATTGCCCGATGTCCAGCAATCGCTCGACGATGCGCTGCGCCTGGTCGAGCTGGCCATGATCACCGACCGGGGCCTGCCTCGTCGTCCATGGTTCACGCATCAGATCTACGCTCCCGGCTTTTACACCGGTTACGGCGTGAAGACGTTACCTGGAATTCGTGAAGCCATCGAGCAGCACAATTGGAACGAGGCGAGCGAGCAGATTGTCGTTGTTGCGAATACGCTCGAACGAACCGCTGCCCAGATCGACCGCGCAAGGGCGGTGATAGTGAGATAAGAAGTTCAGTTGGAAAGCATTCCCCTCCTCGCAGAGGAGGGGTGGCCGCGCCATTAACAAAATGGATCCGTTCCGAAAAAGGCGCGGACGGGGTGGTCAGTTCGGCGAGATCTTCCGGTCTAAACAGGTCTAAACATCTCGCCGGACTGACCACCCCGTCTGCGGCTCTTCGGTGTCTTCGCGACTTCTGATTAATGCCGCAGCCACCCCTCCTCTGCGAGGAGGGGAATGCGAAGGATTCTTCCCGTTACCTGCATATCCAAAATCCTTGTCAGCCTTGCCCCGACCGCACTACAGTATTCCTCCATGAGCAAATCCAAACCGAAGAAAAAGATTTCCCGGCGGAAATTTCTGAAGGGAACTGGGGCGGCGCTCGCGGTTGCGACGGCAGCGCCGAAAATCGAAGCACAAACGCCAGCTGGTGTTGCCGCGGATGCGGTTCCTCGGTCGATGATACGGGTTACCGTAAATGGGACCGAGCGGCGCATCGAGATCGAAGACCGCTGGACGCTGGTCGAGCTTCTCCGCGATCACCTCGGCTTGACCGGGACCAAGATCGGCTGCGACCGCGGCGAATGTGGAGCCTGCACGGTGTTGCTCGACGGCAAGCCCGTGTACTCGTGCAGCAATCTTGCCGTGTGGGCGGATGGCCGGTCCGTCGAAACAGTGGAAGGTCTTGCGCAGAATGGGGGCCTCGATCCGCTGCAGCAGGCCTTTATCGATCACGATGCTCCGCAATGCGGCTTCTGCACGTCAGGTCAGCTCATGAGCGCGAAAGGACTCTTGACGCGCAATCCGCAGCCGAGCGCGGACGAGGTACGCGCCGGCATGACAGGAAATCTCTGCCGCTGCGCCGGTTACAACCACTACGTCGAAGCGGTGTTGGCTGCAGCGACGCGCAGCGCAAGCCCGCGCGGAGCGCCAGCCCGGCAGGGCGCAGCCTCAGGAGAAGGGCGCAGCCTCAAGGAAGGAGGTTCGCGATGAGACGGCAGAACAGTTCCTCCGTCACACCACTGAAGACCGTCGGGCACGCCACGCCTCGTATCGATGCTCTCGAACGTGTCACCGGCAAGGCAACCTACACGAACGACATTCAGTTTCCGGGGATGCTCTACGCGCGAATTCTCCGCAGCCCGCATCCGCACGCGCGAATCCGCCGTATCGATGTGTCCAAGGCGCTTGCTGTTCCCGGAGTGAAGACCATCCTCACTCACGAGAATTGTCAGGTCGTCTGGGGAGCCGGCGGAATTTCCGGCGGGCTGCAATACAACGATGATATTAAGAAGATCACCAGGCAGCGCCGCTATGTGTTCAACAATCCCGTGCGGTTCGTCGGCGAGCCCGTAGCGGCTGTCGCTGCAGTCAATCGTCATGTCGCCGAAGAAGCGGTTCGACTGATTCAGGTGGATTACGAAGTCCTCAGCTTCGTTCTCGAACCGGAAGAAGCGCTGAAGCAGGACGCGGTCAAGATCTGGCCCGAGGGCAATCTTTCCCTCAATACTCAGAATCAGGCGCAGCCGATGACCGCCCGCCGTGGCGACGTCACGGAGGGCTTTCAGGCTTCCGATCAGATCTTCGAGGAACGCTATTCGACGGCTTTCGTTCACAACGCGCAGATGGAACCTCGTTCATGCATTGCCCATTGGGACGCAGATAAGCTCACACTCTACACACCGACGCAGGGGATCTCCAACTGCCGCAGCGACACGGCGCGCGATTTGGGAATACCGCCGGAGAAAGTCCAGATCGTTTGCCAGTACATGGGCGGTGGATTCGGCAACAAGAACCAGAACCAGGACGCGGACCTCATCACGGCAATGCTCGCCAAGGAGGCGGGCGCGCCAGTGAAACTGGAATTCACAAGGAAGGATGACTTCATTGGCGTCCACGGCCGATGGCCCACCGTTCAGTATTACAAGGTTGGCGTGACGCGTGACGGTCTGCTCAAGGCGATTCAGCTTCGCGGCTACAGCGGCATGGGAGGATACCGCAAAAATAGCGGCGCTATCGGAGGCATTGATATTTATCAATGTCCGAACATCGAGAGCGTGATCTATCCCGTTTACACGAACAAAACCGTGTCGGGGAATTTCCGCGGTCCCGAATACCCGCAGGGCTTCTACGGCATCGAATCGATGATGGACGATGTCGCGTATAAGATGAAGATGGATCCGGTCGAGTTCATTTTGAAGAACATGACGCGCAAGTACCGCGATGAACTCCCTTACACGAACTACAGTCTCGAGGATTGCATCCGGCGCGGCGCCGAGACGTTCGAATGGAAAAACCGATGGCGGCCGCAGCCCGGCTCCGATCCCGGTCCCGTGAAACGCGGCGCAGGTGTCTCCTTCATGGCGTTTCGTTCGGCCCTCGGGCGCAGCAATGCGGTCATCCGCCTCGACGCCAAAGGAAAGTACACCGTGTTCGTCGGAGTGACCGACATCGGAGCCGGCGCGAAAACAACCATGGCGCTCATTGCTGCCGAAGCGCTGGGAGTGCCGCTCGCCAATGTGGAAGTCGTTTGGGGCGATACCGACCGCTGCCCGTACTCCGTTGGTGAATCCGGCAGCCGCACGACTATCCAGACTGGATATGCCGTCATTCAAGCTGCGGAGGCGTTGAAGCGCCAGATTGCTGAAAAAGGTTTGCCCACAGGCGAAAACGTTCTCGTCGGGTCGGCTTCTCCGAATCCAAATCTGGAAGGAAGGGTTCGCGCCGCATATGGGGCGCATTTCGTTGAAGTCGCGGTCGATACCGATCTTGGCCACGTGCGCGTCACCAAGTATCTTGCAGTCCACGACAGCGGGCGCATCATGAATCCCCTGACGGCGAGAAGCCAGATTAAAGGCGGCGTCCTGATGGGTATTGGAATGGCGCTGCATGAAGACCTGATCTACGATCGCCGAAACGGCCAGCCGCTGACAGCCGGATTCTACGGTGACCGGATCATGACGCATCGCGATGCACCGGACATCGAAGTCATATTCATCGAAAGCGACGATGGGTTCGGACCCTATGGCGCCAAGAGCATCGGCGAATCCAGCAAAGTTCCTGCTGTTGCCGCTGTTGCCAATGCGATTTTCAACGCGATCGGCCGCCGGATGAAAGACCTGCCGATCACGCGCGACAAAATCCTGGGAGCACTCGCATGAAAACTTTTGCCAATTCCAACGCTCGTGATTTCCAGCACGCCGCGGCTCTCGTCCAGCAAACGCGACAGGAAGGACGCGCCGCATCTCTCGTTGGCGGTGGTAGCGACCTGCTCGCGCTCGTCAAAGAGCGTATCGTCAACCCCGATGTTCTCGTGAACCTGAAAACGATCAAAGGTCTCGATCAGGTCAGGCCGGCGAACGGCGGCGTGAATATTGGCGGGTTGATCACGCTCGACACACTGAGCCGGAATGATGTGATTCGCCGGCAATTCACCGTATTGGCGGAAGCGGCAGAAACTGTCGCGACACCGCAGATAAGAAATGTCGGAACGCTGGCAGGCAACGTCTGCCAGCGTCCGTGGTGCTGGTATTTTCGAAACGGCTTTCCTTGTTACAAGAACGGCGGAAATACCTGCTTCTCCTTCGGCGGCGAGAATCAGTTCCATGCGATCTTCGGCGGTGGACCAAGCTACATTGTGCATCCTTCGGATACAGCGGTTGCGCTTCTCGCGCTCGACGCGAAGTTCCGAATCGTGGGACCCTCGGGCGAGAGGGTATTGCCCGCTGCCGAATTCTTCGCTCTGCCGCAGCGGAATCCCGCTCGAGAGAATGTTCTGGCGGCTGATGAAGCCTTAGCTGACGTCCAGCTGCCCGGGCTTCGCGCCGGAACGCGCAGTACGTACCACAAGATCATGGATCGCGAAGCGTGGACGCACGCCGTCGTCAGCGCGGCAATCGTTCTCGAAATGGACAAACAGGTTTGCCGCAGCGCGCGCATTGTGCTCGGTGGTGTCGCCCCGATCCCCTGGCGCTTGCCGAAAGTGGAACAAATGCTGGCGGGAGAACGCATCACCGAGGCGCTGGCAGCCAAGGCAGCAGAAGCCGCTCTTGAAGGCGCAAAACCGCTGGCGAAGAATGCGTACAAGGTGCCGCTTACAAAGGGCGTCGTTCGCCGGACGCTGCTCGAACTCGCGGCGAGGGGGTGAGTGCGTCTTCCAATGACAATTGAACAGTGAACAATGAACATTTTCCGAAAATTGTTCAATGTTCAATTGTCATTAGAGCGAACCCCGGTTTTTTGAGAATTTCACGCACCATGAACCGCCGCCAATTTTTGTTTCTTACAAAAGCCCGCAAGAACACCGCTGAGCTGTCGTGTCAGCAGCTCTACATGCGGTATCTTGATTCGACGCTCGATGGAACCACCCCGCAGTTTCTCCAGGAGATCGAACAGCGTCTGTCCGGAATAACCTCCGTACGCCTGACGGACTCCGTTTGGTTGAGCTCGGACGAACTGAAGCCGGTAGCATCTCTTCTGGACGCGTTCCGCGCGCGCGGAGGCCGCATCGAATACAAATCCCCGAAGCCCTAGGAGGCGGGATGTCCATTCTCAAGAATGTCGGCGCGTTAATGACTCGAGGCGTGATGATCGATGTAGCGGCGCTCAAAGGTGTAGATATGCTCTCCGATAAGTACGAGATCACG
>WNGP01015082.1_pt1 | contig 10114 bp, 8 predicted proteins | sample 5407671 | NCBI WGS metagenome assembly WNGP01 (sample SAMN13153381, study PRJNA577476) | soil metagenome | isolation source: 40 cm soil or saprolite under Garry oak tree replicate 2 | place: USA:California | collected 2016-06-15
AGCCGGAACGGCGGGTAGGCGTCGGTCATCAGCGCGGCGTAGGCGATGACCCGCATGTGGATGCCAAGCGCATCCTCCGTGGAGATCGCATGAAGGCGCCGCAGGTCTGCCTGCATCACGAGCCCGGGGAGCACCCGCGCGGCGTACACCAGCATCCCGGCCGACCGGTCGATGCCGATGACGCGATGTCCCGCCTGCGCGAACTGCGCACCGTCAACGGCCGGGCCGCACCCCAGATCGGCGACGTCCGCCACGCGGGGCAAGCGGGCCGCGAAGGCGGCCCTCAGATCAGGGAATGACCGGTCGCGGGCCCCCTGGCGAGCCGCATACAGGCCGGCGATCCGGCAGTGCGCCCGCGGCACGCGATCTCCTCCGTGCTGTATTCGGTGATTACGCCGAGACGTAGACGCTCGCTTTTACGCAGACCTGGCCCAGCAGTACACATGTTTCCCTGAACACGTGTACGGCTACTGCTCAGAAACTTTCCTATGCGCACCTGATCAGCGCACCGGTGCGGCTGCGTGCTCATGCCGCCGGAATTGCATACGATGGTTTCCGTCCGTGTGAGAATTAGATTTGGAGAATCCGTGGCGCAGAAAGTGCAGACCCTGTTCGTTGACGACATCGACGGCAGCGCCGCCGAGGGGACGGTCCGCTTCGGCCTGGACGGTACCGACTACGAGATCGACCTGAACGCCGAACACGCCCAGGCGTTGCGGGACGCGCTGGCGCACTACATCAGTGCTGCCCGCCGGTCCAGCGGAGCCGTCCGGCGCCCGGCCCGCGGCGGGCGCAAGGCATCGGCGAACGGACTGAACACGACCGAGGTCCGTGAGTGGGCCAGGGCGCAGGGCATCGCGGTAAAGGACCGTGGCCGGGTGCCCGCCGAACTGGTAGTCAAGTTCAAGGCGGCGGCCGCGAGCTAAACAAGCTCCGGCCAGCCTTACCTGGATTAAGCGATGTCGGGTGCTTAGCTTCGGCGTGCGATCATGCCGGGATATCGTCCATGTCGAGCTGGTACCAGCCGCCTGCGATGTCATTGTGCCAGCCGGTCACGGCAGCAGATGGCACGCCCTATTTACATGCAGCTCACGATGATCAGAAGGAACGATCTGTCCGCGGCAGAAGTGGCGTTATCGCAGTTGAGCGAATGCCAGGTCGGCATCGGCGACAGCCTCGGAGTGGACGTCGCGGGCGGTTCGCCCGTCGGCGATTTTCTGCCAATTAGTCCGGGCGAGTACCCGTTGGACCGCGAGTACCTGGGCGGCCCGCAGTCGTGCCTCGATGCCCGGGCCGAGGGCGCCCGCTAGTGCCTCCTCGTCCTCGAGCATGTACCGCGTGAGCCGTCCCGCCAGGCTCGGCGTGGTGAACACCAGCCGATGAAACGTCACCACCTCGGGATGATCGTTGAGGCCGGTGACGGGCTCGTAACGATCGAGACCGGCCCGGAAGTGCCGGTGCAGCGCCGTCACCGGCGAGACGCCGGGCTGGCGGTCCCGCACGACGCGCGCCGCCTCACCGTTGTGATCCGCGAATCGGTGCAGCACCAGGTCCTCCTTGGTCGCGAAGTACCGGAAGAGGGTCGGCTTGGAGACCTCGGCCGCCGCGGCGATGTCGTTGACCGAGACCTGGTCGAAGCCGTGCGCCAGGAACAGCGAGATCGCCGCATCGGCGATGGCGTCGCGGGTTCGCGCCTTCTTGCGGGCCCGCAGCCCCGTCGGCTCGATCACCTGGTCAGCGTAACATTATTTAACCGAGTTGCTTTTTTAACTCGGTAACGTTTTGATGAGGGCATGACGCAGACAGATGTCCTCGTGGTCGGTGCCGGCCCGACCGGCCTGACGCTCGCGTGTGATTGTGCCCGGCGTGGCCTCGCCGTGCGCATCGTCGACCGGGCCCAGGCGTTTCCGGGCGGTTCCCGCGGTAAGGGACTGAGCCCCCGCAGCCTGGAGGTGTTCGACGACCTCGCGGTGATCGACCGGATGCTGGCCTCCGGGATCACCCACCTGCCGCATCGCAAGTTCCAGGGAGCGGAGGTGATCGCTGAGATCGACCCCGAGGCCGGACGGGTGCCTACGCCCGACATCCCGTACCCGGTCGGCCTGATGATTCCCCAGTGGCGGGTGGAGCAGATCCTGCGCGAACGGCTGGCCGACTTCGGCGTAGCCGTCGAACTGGGCGCCGAACTGCGCGGCTTCACCCAGCACGCCGACGGCGTGACCGCCACGATCGGCGAAGCTGAGATCCAGGCGCGATACCTGGTCGGCTGCGACGGCGGCCGCAGCACCGTCCGCAAGGCACTCGGCCTGAGTCTGCGCGGCCACACGCCGGACATCCAGCTCATGGCCGTCGGCGATGTCGAGGTCGACGGGCTTGGCCGCGACGCCTGGCACCAATGGTTCACCGGCGACCGCGCGATCATGCTGTGCCCGCTCCCCGGCACCAGCGCCTTCCAGGTGCAGGCATCACACGAGCTCGACCAGGACGGTTCGCCGCTAGAACCGACCCTGGAACGATTCCAGCAGACCTTCGACCGGATCGCCGGCATTCCGGGCGTGCGACTGCACGATCTGGCGTGGCGCTCAAGCTACCGGGTCCAGGTGCGCATGGTCGACCAGCTCCGGGTGGGCCGCGTGTTCCTCGCCGGAGACGCCGCGCACGTACACCCGATCGCGGGTGGCCTCGGCATGAACAGCGGGATCCAGGACGCCTGCAACCTTGGCTGGAAGCTGGGCCTCGTGCTCGCCGGCAACGCCGCGTCAGGCTTGCTCGACACGTACGAAGAGGAACGACTGCCGATTGCGAGCTGGCTACTCGATATCACCTCGGAACTGCTCAACGCCGCCCTCGACGCGATCAAGGAAAAGGGCGGCGGCGTGGACGCCGTGGCCACGTCCGAACTCACGCAGCTCATGCTCCGATACCCGTGGAGCCGGCTCTCCCGCCAGACGATAAGCCGGCCCACCGGGCCTCGACCGGGCGACCGGGCACCCGACGCGCCGCTGCGCGACGCCGCCACCGGCACGCCAACTCGCCTCTTCGATCTCTTCCGCGGGCCGCACTTCACCCTCCTCAGCCTCGGCGAACGCTGCGCCCCAGTGCCCGGCGACGTCGAAACCGACATCGTCAAGGCCTACCATGTCGGGCCAGGCGGCCTCCTAGACGACGGCGGGCACGTGGCAGACGCGTATGGCACCGACGCCCTGATCCTCGTCCGCCCGGACGGATACATCGGGCTGGTCGCCCGCCCAACGCAGACGGGCAGCGTTGGCGAGTACCTCCGCTCCCTGTAAAGGCACGGATCACCGTGCTGCCGGCCACCGCCGTAGGCATCCAGAAGTACCTGGGCTCGGGCCTGGACGAGCTGGCCGCGGCCGAGGGGGGTGGTGCGCGCGGCGGTGCCCGCGGCGGGCCCGGCCCGCGCAGGCTGAGGCCGCACCGCAGGTTCTCGCCGTTTCCCTGCCGCCCTTTTATCAGGCCGAACGGTCTCTGGCTCGTGCCATGCTCCGCCTGCACGCCGCCCGGGCCGACCGCCTCACCGGGTTCGCCGCCACCTCGTTCCGAAAATCCGTGACCGGGCGGGTGGCGCTAGGCGAGCGGGTCGGTGCAGTGTGCCAGTCGTTGGGCTGCGTCGATGGGCACTGCTTCGCCGTGGCCGAATCCCGCGATGCGGGCCTCGGTGCCGGCGAGGCGGCTGATAGACCGCCTCGACTGATCGCGGTCGGTATTAAACGATCTCTCGGTGCCGGCCCGGATGCCGCCGAGCTCCGCTTCTGCGGCGTTGAGGTTTGTCTCGCGGTCGATGTGGGTTTCTGTAACGGCCGGTTCCCCGGACGCGGGCCTGAATGACCGCGTCCGGGGAGGCAGTGCGAGATGATCGTCGTTGTGTTGGTGGCGGGCGGAGCTATGCGGCCAGGAATTCCAGAATTCGCTTGTTGATGTCGGTAGGGCGCTGGACCATCATGAAGTGCCCGACGCCGTCGATCAGCTCGGACTGTGATCCGGGGCCGCAGTGGCCCGGCACCCGGTTGACCTGCTCCTGGGTCATGCCGTGGCAGCCGTCCTGGGTGCCGTGCAGGTAGAGGGTGGGCTGGGTGATGTCCGCGCCCCAGGCTGCTGCCTGCTCAGCTGCCCATTCCTCCGAGCCGAACCGGTTGGGGTCGAACTGTCCCCAGTAGTAGCCCAGGGCGGCCTTGAAGTGCGCCGGGTCGCGGATGCACTCCTTTACCTTGGGCAGGTCCTCCGAGGCGTCGTAGCCGGGCGACCAGTCGGCCCAGATCCGGTCGATGAACGCGAAGTCATCGGCCCTGATGACATCCTCGGCCACCCGCTGATTCTGGAAGTACCAGAAGTAGAACGACCGCTTGATCTGGTCGTACTTGACGATGTTCTCGCCGAAGATCGCGAACGGCGGGATGTTGAGGACCACCACGCGCCGCCACCGGCCGGGTTCCTTGCCGGCCGCACCCCATGCCCCGACCGCGCCCCAGTCGTGCGCGATCAGGATCGCATCGGAGTCGCCGCCGAGCGCCTCGTGCAGCGCGATCTGATCGGCGGCCATCGTGCTGGAGTGGATGTGGTGACGGTCAGCGGGCAGTTCGGTGGGGGCGAACCCGCGGTTGAACGGGGCCACGGCCCGGTAGCCGGCCTCAGCCAGCGCCGGGAGCAAGTAGCGGTAGCTGTAGGGCGAGTCCGGGAAACCGTGCACGCACAGCGCCAGCGGGCCGTCTCCTTGTGTCAGGTACTCGAACGTCAGCTGATTCGCCCGGGCAGTTCCTCTCTTGAAGTCCGGCATGGTGTTACCTCCTTCGGGACGGCCTGCCAGATGTCAGCCGCCGATCGCGGCTGTTCCGCAGGTGACAGGCCACGGGGGACCGACCCGTGGCGGCGCCGGTAGCGGGTCCGGATACGGTCTGCCGGGCCCCGGGAGCCGCTACGAGGACGTCCCAGCGTGAAAGGCGAGCCCCGGCCCGCGGGAACCGCGTCGCCCTGGGAACTGGGAACATCGCACAACCCCCCAGTGAAGGCTAAACCGGCACGAATTCGCGCCGCTATAGGCGGGCCGGAACCTAGCCGTCTCGAAATGAGCCATCTCGCCGGGCGCAGCACACGGGCATTGCCGCTGAGCGAGCGGCCACTTGCCGCGTAGCCTGGCACCGTCGTACGCCTCACCTGCTCTGGCGGCGCCAGGAGGTCAGTCCATGACGAACTACGCCCGAATGTACCGGTTCGGGATCACGCCCTGGGAGCGGTATGCAACGGCAGCGGCGGCAAGTATCAACGCGCTGCTCGATCGCGAGGAGACTGAGCGGTCCCGCCCCCTCGGCCGGGCGCTCGACCTCGGCTGCGGCCGCGGCCAGTACACCCCCGAGCTCGCGCGCAGGGGGTGGGAGGCCGTGGGCATCGACTACGTGCCGGCCGCGATCGAAGCGGCAGCAGCCAAGAGCCAGGGCGTGGATGGGCTCAGCTACGTCGTCGGTGACGTGACCCAGCTGCCGTCGGCCCGTCTGGGCACGTTCGATTTCTTCCTCGACATCGGCTGTTTCCAGGGCCTGGACGCCGGACAGCGTCTGTCCCAGGGGAAAGGTGTCTCCGCGCTTGCCAACCCAGGGGCCACGGTGCTGCTGCTGAGCTTCGGCCCGAACAGGTGGCGGTCGCTGGTCGGAGGCGCATCGCAGGAAGAGGTCGAGACCGCCTTCGCGGGCTGGGAGATGCTCGCGGCCGAGCCGGCGGAGACCGCGGGCCTGGGCTGGCCGATGAACAAGTCCGCACCGCGGTGGTACAGGCTGCGCCGACGCACCTAGAACCACACCATCCTGTCTCGCGCCGTCAGCAGCAGCGCCCGACAATGGCGCGGTCCGCGCACTCGTGCCGATGAGAGTAAGACGCCTCCGTGCAAAATTATGCACCGGAGGCATGCACGATGATTATCTCGTTGACTGAGCTTACTCATTGGACATACTCGCAACGTTGCGAGCAGCTAGCGTTCAGGGGAAACCTTCAAGCAAGTCCATAGACGTCGACTCTGGCGTCATACGTAGGGACATACAGGCGTCCGATGAACACGACCGGCCGGTCCGTAATCCTCTCTGGAGCTCAACTCCCATGAACGCTATAGAGCGCTGGCCTTGTCAGCCAACCCCCTCATAGCCGCAGACCGCGTGCCGGAATCGTCTTCGGGCTGCATGCCGCCGGGCATGCCGCCCAAGGGCACTGGCGCGCTGGGCGAGGCCTGTTCGGCGCTGCAGGCGAGGTAGGTCAGGGTCCCATGACCGCTGGTCGGGCGTTGCCTTGATTCACTATGGTTCGGGACGGCCGAGGATCACGTGCTCGATGGTGTCTGGGCGGTTTTGCAGGAAATGGATCAGCCCGGCAGGCTCGAACCGGACAGAGCCGAGCGTCCGGACGGCCATCCAGCAGAACCTGTGTCCAATCTCCTTCCCCCGCCGCAGATCGTCCGGAGCCAGCGCGGCGGGCCAGGCGACGTGGTAGTACAAACCGATCTCATGCTGGATCCCGTTGCCGTCGAAGACGTTCTCTGCCGCAAATGCCAAGTCTCCGACGCGCAGCTCGTGCCCTAGCTCCTCGGCAAGCTCGCGAGCCAGGGCAGTATCGCTTGCCTCGCCGAAGCGCGCTCTCCCGCCGGGCAGGACCAGTAACCAAGGCCGTCGACAGTACACAGCAGGACCTCTTCGCCGCGGCAGATGACGGCCGCCACCCGCAGGTTAAAGGTTCCGTCCGGTCCGTTCCAGGAGATGTCAGACGCCGCGGCCACTGGTCCGTAATCCTCTCTGGAGCTCAACTCCCATGAACGCTATAGAGCGCTGGCCTTGTCAGCCAACCCCCTCATAGCCGCAGACCGCGTGCCGGAATCGTCTTCGGGCTGGGTCACTCCCGGTGGCCTGGCATCATGAGAGGTAATGAATACATCAAAGTCCCGCCGCTTCCCCGTGACGGTTTCGCACCTTCCGGTCACGCGCTGCCAGATCTGCCACCGCACCGTCGCGCACCAGCCCGGCCAGGCCAGTGAAGTCCTGACCGAGCACTACCAGCGGGTACACCCCGAAGCGCTCGGTCTCCCTTCCGCGTAGCCGGGTCCGGAGACCTTCGCACTGTCCGCATGCGCCCGGCCGATTCCTGACGGTCTTGCCCGCGATGCCGTGGGCGAAAGGCTGCATCAGTCGCGGAACGAGGCCGGTTCCCGGTCGCGCACACGCAGGTAACCGCCCAATCTGGCGCAGGTTGCGCAGCCAGGATGGGAGCCGGCTGGGGCGGTAGATCCGGTCTTCGGGAGCGGCTTGGAGTATCGGCGGCTGATCCCTGGCAGACGCGCGAGCGGTCATCCGGCAGCGCGTGCCCACGCCTTTTTGAGGGCGAGGATCTCGGCGGTGCTGTTCTCACGGGCGATATACGGGATCTCCAGTGCGTAGCGCATTCGCTCGCGCGGAATCCGGCGGTGCACCTCGGTGACGTCTTCGAGAATCTTGCCGTACAGCGACGGCCCATCCATGCGGAAGACGTCTATCAGCACAGGCCGGTCGGCGGCCCTGAAGATGTGGGCGTCGTCCAAGTCGTACCCACCCCACCAGGGCGTCGACTTCCGGTATTCCGCATCGATCATCTGCGCTGCCCGGCGTACCTCCTGGAACTCCGGATCGCCCGTCCTGGTCCGCCACTGCTCTGCGAACTGCTTGACGACCGGATGGTCCACCGGAGCGACGAATTCCAGGAATGCCACCGAGCCGCCGCCTTCGAGGTCGGCGGCCAGCTCGATCCTCGGCAGCCATCGATTGCCGGCGCACTCGCGGCACAGGTCCACGAATGCCCAATACGCGGGGTCAAACGGACACACCCTCGCGACGACGGTTCCCTCCGGGGACCGCAGCGCCACTGCCCAGTCGCCTACCCCGCATGGCACCCAGCCCTCTGCGGCTAGTTCGGCCAGGACCTGGCGATGAGACAGCAACGCCCAGGGCAGGCCGGGAATGCGAGGATGGCCTGCACCCGGCAGGTTCAGGTCAGGCACCGCAGCAACATACCGGCACGCCATTGCGCGACGCACCGGATTTTCCTGGCCGTATCCACCATCGATCCTGCCCGCCAGCTCCGCTGCCCCGCCATCTGATCCACCGGACAGGCCCTGGTAGCGAAGGTCGGCTGCGATGCCGTAATGGTCAGGCGGCTGGCTTCCTAGCGCGGGCGGACGCCGGGCAGTTTGCACCGGACCGGATGTCCCGCGCCGCCGCGCCGCGGCGCTTCCCAGGCGCCGTAGCACGCTATGCGGGGGACGGGCGGTTCCCTTCTCACTTGCTGGCTGTCGGTTCCGCGGCGGGCTGGCTTGCCACGGCAGCCATGGCCGGGGTGGCCGACTGCGGGCTGTTCGACACCGGCGGTGCCGTCTCCGGCCGGAGGCGGGTGGGGGCGCGTCGACGGGGAGCGGCGAGCGCGGCGGTGAGGCGGTCGAGGTAGATCGCCAGGATCACGACGGCGATACCGCCCTCGAAGCCGCCGGCCACGTCCAGCTGGGTCACCGAACGCACCACCGTGGACCCCAGGCCGGCCGCTCCGACCAGCCCGGCGACGACGACCATGGACAGCGCGAGCATGATGACCTGGTTGATGCCGGCCATGATCGACGGCAGAGCGAGCGGCAGCTGGACCTGGCGCAGGATCTGGCTCGGGGTGGAACCGAACGCCTCGGCCGCCTCGACGGTTTCGCGGTCGACCTGGCGGATGCCGAGCTCGGTGAGCCGTACCGCGGGCGGGATCGCGAAGATCATGGTGGCGACGACCCCGGGAACGGCACCGATCCCGAAGAAGAACACTGCGGGGATCAGGTAGACGAACACCGGCAGCGTCTGCATGAAGTCCAGGACCGGCCGGGTTATCGTCCCGACCAGCGGCCGCCGCGCGGCCCAGACGCCGAGCGGGACGCCGATCAGCGTGGCGATCAGGGCCGCTACGACGACCACGCCGAGGGTCTGCATGGTCTGCGTCCACAGTCGCATCGAGTCGATGAGCAGGAAGGCGAGGACCGTGAAGACGGCCAGGCCCGGGCCGCTGGCAAGGAACGCCCAGATCGCGAAGATCACGATCATAGCCCACACGGGCAGGCTGAGCGCTCCGCCGACCCAGTTGACCAGGTGTGAGGTCACCGTCGCGATCGCGTCGAAGAGCCCCGACAGGTGCGCGAGCAGCCAGTTGATGGCGGTGCTTATCCCATTGCCGACGTAGATCCTAGGCATGAGCCATCTCGCTCTCTGCGGACTCGCCCTGGGCCGAGCCCGCCAGGGCGGCGAGCAGCGTGGCGCGCGGAACAACTCCGACCATGCGACCGCCGTCATCGACCACGGCCAAGGGCACAGCGTGGCGTCCGACCAGTGAGCACAGCCCGATCAGCGGCTGCCCGGGGGTCGTGGTCAGGTAGTCGTCGATAAACGAGCCGGGAGACAGGCTGGACTCCCCGCGCTGAGCCGCGGCGGCCAGCTGCTCGTCGACCGCGACGCCGATGATCCGGCGCTGGCCGTTGAGCACGTATGCGGCATTCGCCTCGTGCTGACCGAGGCGGCGCAGCAGGTCCTCCGGGCGCTCCTCCAGGGTGGCGACCAGACGGGGCTCACTCATCACGTTCTCGGCGGTCAGCACGCGGGTGCGGTCGACGTCGGCGACGAACTTGGAGACGTAATCATCAGCGGGAGCGGACAGGATCTCCGGGCCGGTTCCCTGCTGCACGACCCGTCCGTCCTTCATCAGCAGGATCCGGTCGCCGAGCCGCATCGCCTCGTTGAGGTCGTGGGTGATGAACACGATCGTCTTGTGCAGTTCGGCCTGCAGCTTGAGCAGCAGGTCCTGCACCTCCCGGCGGATCAGCGGGTCCAGGGCCGAGAAAGGCTCGTCCATCAGCAGCACGTCGGCGTCGGTGGCCAGCGCACGGGCGAGCCCGACGCGCTGCTTCATGCCGCCGGAGAGCTCATCGGGGTAGGCGCTGCCGCGGTCGCGCAGCCCGACCTCGGCCAGCGCCCATTCGGCCCGTTCGCTGGCGCGCGCCGCGGGCTCGTTGCGGACGCGCAGGCCGTAGGCGGCGTTCTCGAGCACGGTCCGGTGCGGGAACAGC
>WNGP01006016.1_pt1 | contig 10113 bp, 13 predicted proteins | sample 5407671 | NCBI WGS metagenome assembly WNGP01 (sample SAMN13153381, study PRJNA577476) | soil metagenome | isolation source: 40 cm soil or saprolite under Garry oak tree replicate 2 | place: USA:California | collected 2016-06-15
CCGTTCTCTCTCCAATTATCATTTTTCCTCGGTGGAATGCTAGGACTGATCTTTGCACGGATCAGCTACTCGCTTTCTATCCGTTCTGTTGATGGCATTTTGCGAGAACTTCCAAATTAGTCGGCGGTGTTCATTTGTCTCTGCGATTGCCACAGCAATTGCCGAGTTCTTGTTCTGGGCTCTTTGAGCCTAAGGTTTCACCAAACGTTAATAGTGTGTACCGGACGGTACAGATTTCAGATAGGTTTATCTGAGACTAGGACCCTGTAGGTACAGAGATTAATTCAAATATGCTAAGTCAAGTCGTCGTTAATCGTCCGTATGCGAATCTCGGAGGTAACGAGGGAATTGGAAGCCGGGGAGGCTACTTCAACTATACTGAGCATTTCCCCCAGCTCTGGAAGTGCGATTCAGTCCAGAGATGGCTTCGCAAGAAGCAGGATAGTACCCGCGCTGAATACTTGGCCCGGTTCGAGAAATTCCTGCTCTGGGCAAGTGACAGGATCAACGTTAGGAACCCGGACCAGTTTCTTACATGGGCGAACAGTCAGCCTAGCGGATTGGACGTCCAGGACCTTATCGACCAGTACGCGGAGACTCAGCTAAAGTCCAATGCTCATATTGCCACGGCCCTACTGCGTAGCTTCCTGGGAAAGAACGCCTGCGAAAAGCCATTACCAAAGATTGACTGGGATTCGACAGTGAGCTTCGCGGAAGGCTTCAAGCGTGGAGAGATCCAGAAGCTACTGGGCCAGCTGCCGAACCCGGTTCACAAAGCATACGTGACACTGGCCAAAGACTCAGGCTTGAGAGCTAACGATCTGCTCTACATACGGTACAAGCATATCGCAAAGGACTATGCGACAGGCCAGAAGTTCGTTCATGTCGAGTTTGAGAAGGAACGCTATCAGCGGAAGAAAGCCCCTGGTCGAACCTTCTTCGGACCCAACACTCTAGACCTGCTTCGCCAGCTATTCGAGAACGGAACACTGAGCAGGAACCCCGACGCGAAACTGTTCAATTTCTCATACCGGAATATCGCTAAGGTACTAGACCATGCGAAGAAAACCGGGGGAATAGATCCTAAGATTCAGCCGAACCATGGCCTACGGAAATATTTCGAGAATCAGCTAGACCGTGCGGGCCTCGACGTCGATAAGAAGCGTCAGCTCGAGGGGCATAGCGCGGGCGTCCGTAACGCCTACACTTCCCGCGACATTGACGGGTTACGAGAGTTGTACGCGAGCGCATACCAATACCTGGACCTGTCAGAACAGGCGGCCACAAGCGGAGAGGTTAGAGAGTTACAGGCGAGAGATCTCGAAAAGACGCGGCATATCGAATCTCTCAAAGAGGAACTAGCCGATAGGGAAGCTACTCTTCGAACTGTCCTGGCTAGGCTTGAGAAGATAGAGAAGCGACTACCGCCTGATGAACAGTCGAAGGATTGACTACTCGACCCTTAGTAGTTTCGCGGCGCCGTCGAGCCTGGACCGCCTAGTGGACTGTACTCTGCTACCGTTGGCGGCCGAACGAGACTTTCTATCAGTGGCTGCCGCTTAGCTGGGTCGCGGATCCAAGTTAGGACCCTCTATTGTCGAAGGCCGATTCGTTCCCCTAAGATGCCTCACCATTAATGACAAATACCTACGAAATTACTGGCCGGTGGCATGAGTGCCGCATCCTATCACCCTCGACTGGTAGCCCTGCTTGGGTTCATCGGAGCAGCCTTTCTACTGATCATAGGCTACAGCATTGGCTCGATCGGGGGGACTGAGCCTCTAGGACCGGATGGGAGAACCGTTGCTATCATAACGCTCTCATTGACATTCGGTTACAACCTGGGCCTGGCTACAAAACAGAAGACGCCGGGAAGCATTGAATCCATATTCTATGCTTGGTTTTTCGGTAGCTTCGTTGTGCTGACTGGGCTTGGGGGGGTTTACACTCTTTGGGTTTCAGGGTACTCGTTGAAGCAGTTGTTTTCAGCGAGAATCTTTCAAGACGAGATGATCCTAGTCTTCGGAACGCTCTTCGGCTCGATAGCAATCGCATCGGGTTTTATCGAGGCAGCGAGGATTCGGTTTCTGAAAAGGGCATTCACAGTATTCTCTGAGTACGTCGGTCAAGCAATATTGCTTGTTTACGCATCGATTAATGTCACTGGCGACATAACTATTGGAGCCACCCTCGGCGGGATCGTCGTAGTCATTCTTGCGATAGCCACTCACATTCCCAAACTGAAGAGTTTTTTCTCAGACCGGTACGGTAAACCCGATAAACCCGATAAACGAGCCAGTCCTTGGCATGCATAGGTGCTGTGCAGGGACCTGGATTCTAGACGAAGCTCCCGATACAGTTCTGAACGAGGAGGTCCTAGTCGACGCCTGCCTGGCGCGCCCCACAACACTTTGTTAACCTCTTCAAATTCGCATGGGTAACACATCAAATTTCTGAAAGGCTCGGAGTAGTCTTGTTTAACAGATGTCCAGCTCCAAGGATCCATCGACCAGTTGGTGGGCCGCCTTTCGGGAGACAAGTAGCGCACTAGCTGCGGTCATCGTAGGAGAATTCCTCAAAACTGGGGTGCAGAGTCCTTACTATAGCATAGCATTCTTCTCTGGAATGGTGATAGCGCTGCTTCCGGGAGTAGTATTCGCTTTGCGAAGAAAAGAACGGATGCTGAAATGGTACAAGCATGCCGTTTATAGTTTTTCAATCTGGCTATCAATTGTTATGGTCGCAAATATCTTCGAGTCAGCCTGGACGATATTCACAATCGCCCCTACCACAAATCAGGCATGGGCAGGACCTCTAGCCATAGTCCTGTTCTTCGCTCTAGTTCTATTCGCTAAGATGATCATGAACAATCTCAAGGCACCCTTCTTTCCCAAGGGCCAGAATCCTCCGGTCTGAGAGAAATGCCCGCTGGTGCTGATATGAACCCTCAACCTCGGGGAGACCAACTGTTCAGCCAACGGTTTCGCGGCCTCTCCTAAGACAGGATCATTATTTCGCCCTGGTAGAAGGTTGCGGTTCCACCTACCAACGCCGCAATCGTAGGATAGATGACGTATTTGGTTCCAGGCGTAAGTATCGAATCAGCCTCTTCATACCATTCCGTAATAGGCTGCTCCCAGTGCTGATTAGCTACTCCTGCGAGGGCGCCGCTTAGGAAACTGAACCGTTTAGCGGTCGCGTTGGGAGCTGTTCCCTGAACGGGGGATCCTTGGGTGTCAAGATAGAGGTTGACGATCGCCCCGTCACTGACCGTATTGTTGCTTACCTCGAACCGGCCCCAGCATAGAAACTCTAAGGGAGAAATGAATTGGCCTGCCCTGTCCTGGGTAGGAATACCATGCAATCCCCCGGTGTAGGTGAAAACTAGCCCGGCGTTTGTGGGAAGAGGCGAGACGTCGGATAGTGAAGTGGTTGAGAAGTTTATCGCGCTGAAGGTTGACGCGGCGAAGCCTTTCAGGGGGATGCTGGCTATTCCTTGAATCGTTCCCCCTGAATCAAGTTTCTCGTAATAGCCCATCTTACGATTCCTCGTTCTCTAGGAAACTGGATCCTACGCGGTTTCTGGCCTGAGCTTGTAGTCTTTCCCGTTCTTGATGATCCTGTCTCGGAAAACTCTCAATTCCTGTTCGTCCGTCCCTAGAAGATTGGCTATCTCGGGTAGCTTCTCATCTTGGCTTTCGGGAACATGAGATAGAAGGGTCGCTCTGTCTACGGGTTCCATCTGATCCCAGAGCAGGGTTTCGCTGATCTTCCGGACTGAACCGAGCAAGTCAGAGCTGGGATACTGCCAGGCTAGATAGATTCCGCGCTTGAACGCGTCGAGAACGGTAGGGGTAGGCTTCTCGGCTGACAGGTCGACTAGCTGCCGGTTCAAATGTTTCGTTTGCCGGGCGAGTACGATCGCGTCCTCGTCTAGTAGCTGGGCCGTCTCGTTCAGCCTCTCAAGATGCTCGTCCTCTTCAAGTCCGTCCAGCTCGAGCAGGATAGCCTCTCTTTCAGCCTCGTTCAGACTTTCCCAAGTGTAGCCTGATTCTTTGAGTTCTCGCGCGGCTGCCGGTAGATCCGTCCGTTCGAGAAAACGGGTATTGGTTACTAGGGCTTCCTCTATCTCGGGTCGGATAGTCTGGCTATCTTCTCCAGGGGTTTGCGTCTACCTCTTCCGCGTCAAGTCCTGGATTCTCTCCGGCCTTAGTCTCTCCCTCAATCCGTAGCTTGCGTTTCGACTTGCCTTTGTTGTCTCTCTGAATACCCAGTTTTTCGCCTCCGGGAGATCCTGGGTTCGAGGGTCGGTCCTCTACCCCGGCCCCTTGCAGAAGGATGTCTTTGTAGGACCTGCCGCTGGACTCTTTGGCTTTCTTGAGCTGTTCGAGTTCTGATTCTGAGAGCTTGATGTTAAGCTGGCTTCTACCCATTTTTGGGTACCTACTCATTATTGGGTAGTCAGTTCTATTTGAGGCTTGACTACTCCAGGCTACCTGAGCCCGTCTATCCGTGGTTACTCTCCAAGATGTTACTCATGGAAAGACAAGCCGGATACCCCGAGCTCTGACTCATCAAGGGTCAAACGGAACTCCTTCAGATCCTGGGCAGCTCTGTACCAGACCCACCGCTCAAGACGAGACAGCCCGGCGAACCATCTGTAGGGAAGATCGGGAACCTGCTCAGGCACATTCGCTCCACCCTGCCGCCAGTCGAGATAATGGTGATACTCATGGAGAAATATCGACGCAATCCTCCACTTGGTTTCAGTCTTTGCAGGATTGCCAATCATAATGAAAATCGACGCATCTCTAACACCGTCAGTTTCCCAGTCGTGGATGAAGAGTCCCCTAGCATGACGAAATCCCATTTTCTCGAGCTTCTTGTCATAATCGGAGAATGTCTCTCCCTCGAGTAGTCTTACCGTGGGTGTTGGAACTGAATATTTTTTCTTCAGGAAACGGGAAATCTTGTGAATCCACAGATTCCACTTGCCTAGGCTATCCCGCCTCTCTTGAGAGGATTGTCTCAATTCCAATCGATCGCCCCGCGATACGGGTTCATTTAGACGGATCGGTGCCTTACGATTGGGCACCTGGGCACCTGGACACGCTGCAGGCAGCGCCTATTGTGTCACTTTGGCTGAATCGCGGGAGGTCCTCGAGCTGCCCGCCATGTACTCGCTGACGAGATCCAGAATCACATTACAGACCCTCAGCCCTGAATTGTCAACGTGCTCTCGAAACTCTCCCCAGGTCTTTCTATGAGGCGCTGGGACGTACAGCATGAATTTCTCCTGTTTGTTCATTGTAGATATACGGTATATCTATAGCTATTTTTAGCTTCTCTCCCCAAGTCTCGATCTGTGATTGACTGGTAAAGCGTATAGGGTTTGAGATTGCTACTTCTTGTAGGAAGTGGCAAGAAGGCTGCGGAAGCGCGAGTATGAGGTGGATCTCGAGGATTACCAGGTCCGGAATCTGCTCAGAGTCGCGGAGGTCGAGGGTATGGAGTATTGGCTCTGTTGGGCCTATCTGATTCACGGGTTACGGTTCGGTGAGGCTGTCGGGGAGAGAGCGCTACCGGGGATACACATGGAGGATTTCTACTGGCAGGATGGTTTAGTGAAGATCACAGGCAAAGGCTACCAGGGAGGACTTGTCCAGAAGGTATTCCAGCCGGTGCATTCTGGCGTGCTCGAGGCGACCCGCGAGTATCGTTCTCAGAATCAAGGGAAGCTGTTCACTATGCCGCCTCGGACCTTCCGATACCATTTCAAGCGACAATGTAAGAGGGCTGAGATTCCCGGCTGGGAAGAATCTCATCCTCATAGATTGCGCCACTGGTTCTCTAACGCGGTCCGGCCACACACACGGGACGCCTTCGAGCTGATGGATTTGATGAGGCATAGTAAGAAGAGCCTGCAGCGTGTCTTTGGTGCTACTGTAGTCTACGTAGTCGAGACGAAGCGTAGACGTGAACTCACGCTCAAGGCTCTAGAACCAATTCTTGGCTGATAGATGGAGCTGACCAGCGGGTCTCAGGCCGGCAGGCTGATCGAGAACGTCCGGGGAGAATCTACAGTATCGAAGGAGACACTTAGATCGACGCGGCTAGCTGTCTCAAGTACGACGTCCGGACCCAGGCTAATTGTAGTTTCGAGGTTGAAGCTACTGCGATTCTTCAAGCGCCTTTTTCGGGTTAAAAGTGGAAATTGGGCTTTCCCCCTCAAGAGCCTAGCACCTAGAGACTTTCCCCGATCGGTAAGAATCACTGTCCTAAACGGTCTTCCCTGAAGATTGAACCTCTGACCCTCTCGGCAGAAACCGTTTTTCAAGTTGAGATTCAACGCGCGACTAGCGATCTGGGGATGTATCGGGCCGTATCCGTATAGTCCAGGAGCAAAGAAATCTGATCCCACCTTTTCGAAGAGGGAGATCCAAGCAATGAGAAACGAGCTGGCCCAGAATCTAGTAAGGCTCTGCTGCCTGTCGATATTGCGTTTCGTTCTCAAATGTGTGATTGGCTACTAAGAACCATTCTATTAGAAAAGTCTACGCTTCTAAGACAAACCATCATGTCAGGAAAACCGACGACCTTCTATCTGCCCCAAGAAATTGTTTCACTCATAGACCAGGTAGGAAAAGACAGATTCGAAACAACTAGGTCAGAGACCTTGAGATTTCTAGTTCTCAAAGCTCTCGCCGAACTGGACTATCTAACGCCTGAAACAAAGAAGGCCTACGGGCTGTTATCGAATGAGGGAGAATGAGGTCGAGGCAGGAACCTGATGACCAAAATTGAGGGCGACCCGTCCAGGTCGCCCACCTGCTCTCGGCCTCCTCCAAACAGTCGCCCACAACCCACAATCAAACCCTGCCCAGGGATCCAGATCGAGGTCGAGGCTGCCCCTGAATGAGTAAGACTACCGATAAAGGGTTTTCTGGAATTGTCGAGAATCGTTCAGAGACTACCCAACTCTGCCTAGTCCAGTTTGAAGGATTCGACGGGCTGCGCCATTTGTGCGATAAGCCGCTGAACGAGAACAGGCAGCATTTCGAGAAGGGACCGCATTTCTGCAACTATCACAAGATCGGAGAGGGGCCCGCATGATGACCTTAGCGAAATGCCCTCTCTGCCTGCAAACCTTCGAGGACATGACGGAAGAGGGATTCGAGAATCATAAGAAATTCTGTCGAGAGCGAGAGTTCGAGGAAATACGGCATAGGCAAGAGGTCGCGGATACTCTAAACCAATTCCGGCCCATGACGCTCAAAGAAGCGTCTGAGACACTAGGCGTTACTGTCAAACGTGACCAGGTAACAAAGACGTTCCTTCTCGCCGGAATGTTGCTGACCTACACGGAACAGGAACAGCTCAATATCCTAATGGCCGCCGAATCGAGCGCGGGCAAATCCTACCTGCCCCTAGAGATAGCCGCATATTTCCCGAGCGAAGATGTCCAAGAACTAGGCAGCGCAAGCCCAACATCTTTCTTCCATGAGGTAGCAGGATCCGAGCTTGCAGAATGGGACGCTGAACACAAGATCGCAAAGGTCCACCTTGAAAACAAGATCATGATCTTCCTGGACCAGCCACATGACCAGCTCTTACAGAAGCTAAGGGCCTTCCTGAGCCATGACAAGAAAGAGATCAGGTACAAACATACCGACAGATCGCAAAAGTCAGGACTTAGAACCCGAACCGTAATTCTGATCGGCTTCCCAACATGGATATTCTGTACGGCCGCTTTCAATCTCGACCAGCAAGAACGGACCCGCAACCTTCAGCTTTCCCCAGAGACTAGCCCGGACAAAGTAAAAGAGGCCCAGAGACTACTCTTACGCAAGAAGAGCAACCGCGACGCCTTCCGAGACTTTCTACAAGAGGACCCTAAACGGCAAGAATTGCGAGAAAGGATACTGGGGCTCAAAGACGCCAAGATCCGCGACGTTGTGATACCCGACACTCTCACCACTGAGATCGAACGCCACTGGGAAGAAAAGCATACTATCAGTATCCCCAGGCATGTTCGAGACTTAGACCGATTCCTTAGCCTGGTCAAAGCGCGGGCCCTCCTAAACTATGGCGCTAGGAAGCAGATCGAGAATAATCGTATCGAGGCTACTCTGGACGATCTGGAAGAGGTTATCGAACTATACGGACAGATAGCTCAGGCGAATGAGCTGGGAATAGCCCCTCAGGTCTATGAGATCTTCGCGGAAGTATTCTGTAAGTTTCCGAACGGGGCAGACAAGCGCGACATTCTCAAAGAATACTTCGCGGTTTTCCATAGACCCTTATCCCAGAAACGGTTAGAAAAAGAGGTTCTACCAGCACTAGAAGCGTCGGGGCTAGTCGATGAAGCCCCCGATCCTTCCGACAAGCGAAGAATCACGTACTACCCCCACCCCTTAGGGTATATTTCTAGCCCAGAAACCGAGAACAAACAAAATACCCCCGAGGGTGGGGGTAGGGTCCAAGATGAGACACTAGAAGCCGTCCCTCTCTTACATCCTCAGGTCAAGCGGACGTCCGACATAGACGCAATAATGAGGGGAGATAACTCCAATTGACAGAATCAGAGAGTCCCCCGAGCTCTAGTCCTATCGTCGAGGTTAGCCCCCAGACCGCGGCCGGAGAAGCAACCTATCGAGACTTTGACGCAAAGGACGAAGAGCAGATCCTTCGAGAGATGGAAGGCGAAACAGTCCTAGGCGAAATGGTCTATCACACCACGATCCAGGGAAAGCCCGTAACAACCCTCTCGTATGCGGGAGTGAAAGAGGCTATCCGGCAGCGCGGCAGAGTCGAAATCCTATCGTGCGATGTAACGGAGACGGAGAAGGAATACCGGGCCCTAGTCAGAGCAAGGGACCACAAGAACAAGATTGATGTTCTCGGAGCATCTACGGCTGACAAGAGCCTGCCTTTCGCCTACGTGCTGGCCATAAACAAAGCTGAACGAAACGCTTTCGCTAAACTCATTCCTGCAAAGATGCTAGCGTCGCTCGTTGACGCCTACCAGAGAAGGCAGAGAGACAGAGAGCATCCGAAGCTACAGCCGAACCAAGACCCGCCTGTTATCTCGGAAGCTAGTCTCGACTCAGCCGAATTAGATCGCTTGCCCTGGCAGAGCATGGGAAAGAACCCGGCTGGAAAATGGGTCTTTGCTAATGTTCACGGGGCAGAGCTGATCGTTCAGAGGCTACGCGAGCGAGGCGAGGACATTGTTCTCGGAGACTGGAAGTATCATCTTTCGATACCGAAAGAGGGAGATCAGGTTTTCCTCAATCGGTTTCCGCACAAGGACACAACGCAGAGCGCGGGGGTGTGCTGATGGACGAAAAGAAAACCCCCAGAGATCGCAAATCGACACGCCAAGAAATCCGCGAACTAATAGATCTGATCAAGTCAAGACTACAGAAAGCGTAACCGTATTGTGTACTGTACGGTTGAGCTAACGTTAATATTGACTCCTGAGTGGATTCTTAACGCGATCGATTGTAGGTCGGTTCTAGGCGTTCTTAGAACCGGTTGCGGTGGGTCGCGATTCGAAAAAATGTGTGAAACAAAAAATGGAATTGTCGGATGAACCGAAGTCGTGGGTTGAAGAAGCCCGCAATAGAGTGAAACGAATATCTGATCTAGATCCGAGGGACAGGTTGGACATCGTGTATGGTATAGGTCTCTGCTGCTCTACTCTAGCGAAGAGCATGCAAGGATGGATGCAGTGGATCGGGAATCTGTCGCTGAAGGATTTTGAGCAGCGGGAGCTAGAGGAGATCTTCGGCATAATCAAGAAAGCCACGGTGCAGCTGATGGAGCTCGACATAGACAAGACCTCGAAGTACGAAGAGTCTCATGGTCTGCGTCAGAAGCCGGGCGTTAGAGAGAACCGACTGGTCAGCTAGTCCGCAAAGACTAAACTCTCCTCCATTGCTTATCGGTTTTCTGTGCAGCCGAAGGCAAAAGGACGGATTGTTCTGGTCGCTGAGTTCAGCATTCATCCTATAGGAATGGGGACGAGTGTCGGCCGGTACGTTAAAGCCGCGGTACGGCCGATGTCGAGGATTCCCGGATTGACAGTTGATGTTACTCCGATGTCGAGTG